>Ga0181516_10003717_pt1 | contig 10051 bp, 7 predicted proteins | sample PEATcosm2014_Bin_25_FD_121104 | JGI IMG/M metagenome (GOLD analysis project Ga0181516, IMG submission 121104) | Peatland microbial communities from MTU Mesocosm Facility, Houghton, MI, USA - PEATcosm2014_Bin01_10_metaG | ecosystem: Environmental > Terrestrial > Soil > Wetlands > Peat | place...
ATCTGCGCAGAAAGCTCATCAAATACATCCGCCACTACAACAACGTGCCGAAGACGGTTAAATGGCGCTACTTTGATCCCACAAACCGCATCACTTCCACTTCAGCCGTTACAGTCCACTAGGACTTCGTTCCCGTGCTGATCCCTGAACCCTGACCCCTGATCTCTGATCTCTCTCCCCTGATCAAAGAATCTTCCCATCCTTCATATGGATCGTTCGCTTCGAATAGGCAGCCGCGTCCTGATCGTGGGTAATCATCAGGATCGTTTGTCCCAACCGTTCGTTCAGGTCCTTCAATAGCTTCAGCACGGCCGCGGAGTTCTGGCTGTCCAGGTTCCCCGTGGGTTCATCGGCCAGCAGAATTGCAGGCCGGTTCACAAGCGCCCGGGCAATCGCAATCCGCTGCTGCTGCCCGCCTGAAAGGGCCCTGGGCTTGTGCTTCATTCGATCAGCAATCCCCAGCACGTTCAGGATCTCTTGAAACTCCGGAGTGAATTCCGTTCCGCGATTCCCGATGTATTGCACAATGCGGATGTTGTCTTCCGCTGTGAGCGTTGGCAACAAGTTGTACTTCTGGAAGACAAAGCCAACTGTGCTCTTGCGAAACCTGGTTCGCTCTTCGCTGGAAAGCTTGGTGATGTCCATTCCAGCCACGTTGACGGTCCCTGAAGTCGGCGGAGTCAGCGACCCAAGAATGTTGAAGAGCGTGGATTTTCCCGATCCTGAAGCCCCGACGATCGATACAAAATCGCCCTTCGCTACGTCCAGTTCCGTGCCTTGCAGTGCATGCACGTCCACATCGCCGGCGCGATAGGTCTTGTAAAGATTGCGCACCTCGATGATCGGCGTCTCACTCATATGAAAGCGCCTCGACCGCATCTTGCTTTATTGCTTTGAATGCGGGGACAATGACCCCAAGCAGCGACCCTGTAACTGCAATCAAGGCCGCGATGGGCCACCACGCGTAGACCGTCTCCTGCGTCAAACTTGACAGCACCGCATTCTGCATAATCCACTGCGTCACGTAGGTCAGCAGAATCCCCAGAATTGAGCCGAGAATCGAAAGCACGATCGTTTCCCTGAGCAGCAACTTCAAAATGAAGCCCGAGGAAGCGCCAACCGCCTTCAGGATTCCGATCTCCCGCGTCCGCTCCAGCACCGCTGTGTACATTGACATGAAGACAACGATGAAGCCCACAATCACTGCAATGCCGATTACAACGTTGATGAAATTTTTCAACATGCCGACGCTGTTCACCGTTAACAGCGACGTAAATTCCTCCATGGTGTAAATCTGATAGCCAGGCATCTTGGCTTTCAGCTCGTTGAGCACATCCTCAACGTGATCCGGCGAATCCGCTTTCACGTAGATCTGGCTCAGGTGATTGGGATTCCCGATTAGATCCTGAATCGCCGCCAGCCGTGCGCATATCCGGGCCAGCTTCCCTGACTCAAAGATCCCGGCCAACCGCCAATCGCGATTCGACAAGCGGACGTGGTCGCCTGCATGCAAATGCTTCTCCTTGGCGTAATACTCGTCCACCAGAATGTCCTGGTCTGTCTGGAACGGGCCGCCTTCTAGAAAGTGAAACCCTCCGCTCATCTTCGAGAAGCTATCGATATCCAGGCCGGTAATCGAATCGAATCCCGAGAGCGGCTGAACGGCGGTTCCGGTCACGCCGGCGACGTGAGGCTGTTTCGCAACAAAGTCCAGCAGCTTGTCGCTCATCGGCGATGTGCTGAGAGAGATGATCGAGGCGCCCGGCGGCCGGATCATGATGTCCGCGCCCACTCCACGCGCACGCCGCGCGGCACTGTCCAGAGTGCCGTAGCTGACTCCAACCAGGGTCAGAATCATGCACACTTCGACCGCGATAGCCAGCACACCCAACGCAGTGCGAACAGGCCGGTGCGCGAGATTTGAAATCACAAGCTTGTTGATCAAGGAATAACCTGAAATCCGTAGCGTCTATCGCAAAGCCTTTGCAAGGCTTAATGCTACGCCACCGTACGAGCCGTATCTGTGAATCCTTGCCCACCTCCCGCACCAGAGGCGTAACCGATCAGGTTCCTTGCTTCCAGAGAGATAATAGGAATCGATAGGAGAAAACACAATGTCTGCCGGAACCGAATCGCTCTCAGCCGCTCACGCGGGAACCATCACGCTGGGTGGAGACTTGACCGTCAATCGCCTCGGCTTTGGAGCCATGCGCATTACTGGTAAAGGCATCTGGGGCCCTCCGGCAGACACGGACGCTGCGCTCTCCACCCTCCGCCGCGCAGTCGAGCTGGGCGTCAACTTCATCGACACCGCTGACTCTTACGGCCCCGGCGTCTCAGAGGATCTGATCGCCGAAGCGCTCTACCCCTATCCCGCCGGCCTGGTCATCACCACCAAGGTCGGATGGACACGCCACGGGGCCGGCGTCTGGCAGCACAACGCCAGCCCCGCGCACATAGCGGAAGCCATCGGCGGCAGCCTCAAGCGCCTTCGCCTCGACCGCATCGATGTCTACCAGCTCCACGTCCCCGACCCCGCCGTCTCCTTCGACGCCTCGATGGAAGCCATGGCGAAGCTCAAGGATCAGGGACTTGTGCGCCACATCGGGCTCTCGAACGTAACCCTCGAGCACATCCAGCGGGCACAGAAAATCTCGCCCATCGTGTCGGTGCAAAACCGCTACAGCTTCAACGATCGTGAGTGGGATTTTGTGCTCGACTATTGCGATTCCAACGGCATCGCATTCATGCCCTGGGGCCCGCTGGCCCAGAGCCGTAAGGCAAACGAAGTGGTCGAAGCAATCTCCACTGCGCGCGGCGTCTCCACAGCTGTAGTTTCCCTGGCATGGCTCCTGCGCCGCTCCAGGGCTACGTTGCCCATCCCCGGAACCTGCTCGGTGCAGCACCTCGAAGACAATATCGGCGCAGCGTCCTTCAGGCTTACCGAAGCTGAATTCGCCGAGATGGCTGCGGTTGTGCCTAAGCCCTATTGGCTGCGCTGACTTGTCTTCCCAGGCGGCACATAGTGAAATCGGACCAGGTAAATCTTCTCGCCTCTTCCGTGTTTAGCCACTTTCAGGAGGTTTAGGGCCTGCTAACACTACCTGGGTGGTGGCGACGGGAGGCAATTCTTCTCAGATCGAGGAAAGAGGAGCGACGCAGACCGGGTGTCTGCTAGCGACGATTGACGAAGAGCTGGTGAAAATTGGCCCCGTCCCTTTGGGTTGCGGCGAAAATCGGGCCAAACGTCGTTCTCGCCCTCGACAGTGGGACCGCCACAGCCTTCGGGCTCGGCCTAGTCTGGCCCGATTTTTGCTCGCAACGCCATCCGCCCTGGTAGTGTTAACAGGCCCTAGCACGCCTAGAAGTCCCGACTCCCGCGCCAGTTCCGGCGTGATGTCGGGAAACCCTATCTCCTCAATCGATTCCACCTCGATCTCGCCCTCGTCCATGCGGTATCGCCCGCCCACGCGCACATGCGGTCGCAGCCAAATCCGCACGCTGCACCTGATTTCGCCGCTCCGAACCCCTTCGCGAAGCCGCTTGGCAAACACCATGCACCGATTCTATGCCGCCTCAATGCGCTCTCATCTCGGGCCCCTCTGCACAAAAAAGTTTCTACACCAACCGAACGTTTTCCCGCCTCCATGCTCTTTACTGGTAACAGACAAATGCAGAAAGCAATCTTTCTGGTAGGCGCGGAGGATTCCATGCCCGAGTCGGACGGCGACGAGCCGCCGGAAGCGGGCTCCTTCGACGAACTTGTCGAGCGGCATACACGCGTGCTCTTCCGTATAGCGTTGGGCGTTCTGCGCCGCCCCAGCGATGCTGAAGATGCCGTGCAGGAGGCGTTTCTTGAGGCATACCGCAACAACCGCTGGGAGCATCTCGACAATCCCCGCGCTTATCTTGCGCAGGTGGTCTGGCGCATCGCTATCCGCCACCAGACGGCGCGCCGCCGCGAGCAGGAGCTCACGGTCGATATTCGCAGCGGCAAACCCGGGCCGGAGCAGCAGGCCATCGGCCGCCAGCTTGACGCCTGGCTGCACGCTGAGATTGACGCGCTGCCCGACAAGCTCCGCCACCCGCTGGTGCTCATGGCCGCGGGAGATTTGTCGCAGGTAGAGATCGCCCGCCTGCTCGGCTTGCCGGAAGGCACGGTTCGCAGGCGCATGCACGACGCACGGGCTCTGCTGCGGCAGAAGTTGGAAGCGCGGAAAGGAGAAGAACATGGACGAAAAGACTGAGAACCCGGTCAACGAATCCCGTGCAGCGCATCTCCGTGACGCCGAGGCAGCCAATCTCGATGCGATCATCGACAATGCCCTGAGCACTTACACTGCCGGTGAGCCTGAGCCGAATCTTTCCGCGCGCATTCTCGGCGCAGTCCATGCTCTTGAGCCGCGCCGGGGTTCTCGCCTGCTGCATCGTCCAGCACGTATCTGGGCCTTTGCCGCTACTGGATGGCTTGCCGCGGCCGCAATGTTGCTGATCTGGATCGGAGCGCGCAATCTCCAGATCGTTGTGCAGTCCCTCCCCACCGCTCAACGCGCGCAGAGCGCGCCGCCCGCGCTTTCGCCCTCCTCCACCACTGCATCTCTCAAGTCAATGCCTGAACCGCCCGCGCCGCGCATGCCGCACTTCCAACACCCAGTCCGCGCCGCCGTCTCCAATCCGCACTCCCAGGCCACAAATCGGGCCGAGACTCTTCAGCCCATCGCCTTTGCACCTATCGTGATCGCCCCAATCAGGAGCGAGGAAGTGAACTAGGATGCCTCTATTGAATTTGCGCATTCCGCTGTTCTGTCTTTTGCTTGCCGCCACGGTTGCCGGCGCGCAGCAACCCCGGCCCGTCGCGGCCCAACCCGCGCACGCAGGCGCATCGCCGCAAGCAGCTACGCAGAAGGCTCGGCCTTCGGTTTCGCAGTCCTACCAGATCTCCATCGCCTTCAAGCGCAACTACCACGGCGATCTTCGCACCGACAAGACCTATACTTTGCTGGCCACCGTCGGTGAAATCCTGCCCGCCATTCGCGACGACATTCATTACCGCACGGACACCACATCGACCGGCACCATCGAAGGCGCAACCGACGTCGACATTCTCACCCTCAAGCCGCAGGGCAAGCTCATCACTGTCGCCCTCAAGATTTCCATGCAAACCATCGGCCTTGACCGGCCGGATTATCTGCCCAAGCTCCCTGCCTCAGGCACACATCAATACCTGGTGACTCCCACCGTACCCCTTGGCAAGCGCATTACCGTTTACTCGAGTAACGATGCCCTCAACCACACCACGGTCGAAGTCGAGCTGCTGATTCAGCCCTTCGATCCCAACCAGCCCAACCCGCCGGAAGTAAAGCAATGAGCCGGGAAACCGGTCAATCTGGCCTTCGGCAGCAGAGTTTTTATACACGTTTCGTGCTCCATCTTTTACTATGTTCTGTCGCGGAAAAGGTGGAAATGCGCAAACCTCAACCAACCAAATCGCGCCGTCAAAGATCTGGACCCCGCAACAACCTACTCGCCATTTTTTCTTGAAGGAGTGATGTATGCGTCGCATCTCATGTTTGTTCCTTTTCGCGCTCGTCTTTGCCCTGTTGATGCCCGTGCGTGGATTCGCCGCAAAGAATCCGGCCGACTATCCACTCCGCGTCCACATCTACAGCCATAACGGCGTCTCGCATTACTACGGCTACGGCGGCGTCCGGTCCCTCGACGATGTCGATGGCGAGGGCCGCGCCAACCTCTACGAGAACTCCCTGCCTCGCGGCTTCGATTTTAAGTACGAGTGCGAGGAGCGTCTCATGAACTCCATGGGCTACGAGACCTACCCGGCACGCTGGAAGAAAGTCAACGTCGAGTTGGAACTCCTGCTGCCGGTCTCCGGCAAGACCTGCAAGTTTCACGTCGCCATGAAGGACGGAATCGCCTATCACAAACACGACGGAGTCTTCGGCGAAGAGCCGGCCGAGAAATTCAAAGCTTGGATGGACAAGTACCAATACGATCCCGAGCACGGCAAGAACACGCATACCAATCCCACTGAAGTCACGGCCAGCAGCCTGAACCCAGCCGACTTTCCGCTGCGCATTCACATCTTCGTCCACAACGGTGTCTCGCACTACGCCACGCCGCAGCAGTCCGGTCCGGAACTGGTGGAGGGCGAAGGCCGCGCCAACCTTTACGAAGGCAGCCAGCCACGTGGCCTCGACTTCAGCTACCGCTGCCAGACCCGTCTGATGGATTCGATGGGCTACGAGACTTACATGGCACGCTGGAAGATGCACGACAAGGAGCTGGAGATCATGCAGCCCGCAGTCGACAAGACCTGCGTCATAAAGGTGGCCATGAAAGACCACGTAGCCTACACCAGCGAAAATGGCCAGGTCCAACTTGAGTCGGCTGCCGACTTCAAGCAGTGGATGGACAAGAACCAGTACGACCCCGAGCACGGCAAAGACCTGCCCGCGAAACCATCCGGCGGCGGACAGTAGCCACAACTGTCAGAGACGCAGTTCACTGCCTGCTTTCAACCGCAGGCAATGAACTGCTCTTTGAAATTCTGCAGTGTGAACCCCTCAGGCCCGGCGGATGGGTCTCGAAGAGGCTGGGCTTGAGACGCGGCGAAAAACTGGCTTCACGGGCCGCGGGAAATCTCATCCGGGCGGTAGGCCGGGGATTTATCCCCGGCACAAAGTCACAGAATCAATGGGGCTTTGCCCCTGAGTTCGCCACCGGCTTTTGCCGACCCACGGCGGATAAATCGGGACGTGGTCGCGTTTGCGGAGGGAGCATGGGCCTTCAGGCCCGTGAAGGATGAGGTTTAGGTTCCGGAACTTAGGCTGCGGGAAAACTCATCCGGGCGGTAGGCCGAGGATTTATCCCCGGCACAAAGTCACAGAATCAATGGGGCTTTAGCCTCTGAGGTCGAAACCGGCCTTCGCCGGCCCACGCCGGATGAAACGAGACGTGGTCGCATTTGCGGAGGGAGCATGGGCCTTCAGGCCCGTGAAGGATGAGGTTTAGGTTCCGGCCTTTAGGCATAGCGCATTTGCGGAGGGAGCATGGGCCTTCAGGCCCATGAAGGATGAGGTCTGGGTTCCGGCCTTTAGGCCCGGGCATTCATGCCAATCCTTTGTTTTGTTGAACCTGCAATTGTGTTTCTTACAAGCATGCTTTTCGCGGCATTTGATTTGAATCAAATGCTTCCCCGCAGCCTGCTCAACCGAAATACACGAAGCCTCTGTGTCAGGGCACAACTTAACAACAGATTGAGTACAAATAATCTATTGATTCTTCAATGTGCCCAATGTGCAGGATGCGCATACGAGCAGCATAAAACCAGCACAGATTCAGAGCATCGGGACGGCGCTCCCCCCAATTGGCGACGACCAGCCACAACCCTATTCCCGGAGCCCAGGGCGTTTGTCAGGACGGATCGCGTCGAAGCTCAACAGAAGCAATCTACGTGGGGCACTCGTATGATTGGAGTGAGCCATGTTCGACGTTACCGGGCAAGACATTTCGTTCCTTTCCGATGAAGACCTAAGGGATCTTGTCGGCCGTCTTTGTGAGGCGGAGCTTAGCCGTCTTGGGCTGTCTCCGTTATGCGCGACTTGGGGCGGCAATCAAAATGCAGTCGACGGCGGTGTAGACGTGCGGGTCACGCTACGTGAATTGCCCCCTATCGGTACCGCATTTGCGCGCTCGAAGGTTATATATCAAGTCAAAGCGGAAAATATGGCCCCCGGGAAGATTCTCGCGGAGATGAAGCCAGACGGAACAGTCAGACCCTCGATCCTGGATCTCGCGACTGCGGGTGGCAGCTACATCATCGTCAGTTCCAAGGGATCGGTCTCCGATTCCGCTCTCGCCGACCGAAAACGCGCGATGCGCGATGCCGTGGTCGGCATCGCTAACTGCGATGATCTGCATCTGGATTTCTACGGCCGCGATCGACTCGCGAGTTGGGTGCGGGATCACGCAGGTGTCGTCACGTGGGTCCGCGAACGCATCGGCCGGCCCATTTCGGGGTGGCACCCCTACGGTGACTGGGCAGGTTCGCACGAAGGTCTGGCAGGCATGTACCTGACCGACGATTCGCTCCGCATCCAGGGCCCGGCCTCCAAGGGCGAAGGGGAATCTATCGTCCAAGGAATGGAGCGACTCCGGAAAACGCTGGCAGCAGAACGAGGTGTTGCTCGCTTAGTCGGCATGTCCGGCGTGGGCAAGACGCGCTTAGTGCAAGCGCTGTTCGATGATCGAGTCGGACAGTTCGCCCTGGCTCCAGACCTGGCCATCTACACGAACCTCTCAGATGACCCGACACCGCAGCCCCTTGCCGTAGCCACCGAGTTCGTAGCCAGACAGCGTCGTCACGTTTTGATTGTCGACAACTGCACGCCCGACCTTCATCGCAGGCTTGCTGAAGTCTGCACGCGAACCGGGAGCCGCGTCAGTTTGCTCACGGTTGAATATGACGTGCGCGAAGATCAGCCAGAGGACACGGATGTCTTCGAGCTTCAACCGTCCTCGGACGATCTGATTGAAAAGCTACTCCAGCGTCGGGTGGCTGGTCTGTCTCAAGTGAACGCCAGGTCGATCGCGACTTTTGCGAGTGGTAACGCGCGAGTCGCTCTCGCCTTGGCTCAAACGGTCGACAGAGATGAGTCTGTAGCATCGTTGAAGGACGGCGAGCTGTTCGAGAGGCTCTTTCGCCAGCGCCACGAGCCCAGCAGTTCTCTCCTGCTTTCCGCACAGGCTTGTTCTCTTGCGTATTCCTTCCAGGGAGAAGATCTTGGCGCGGGAGCCGAAGCGGAACTTTCGAAGTTAGCCGCGGTGGTTGGCAAGGACGCTCGCACTCTCTACGCAGATGCTGCGGAGCTGAAGCGGCGCGATCTCATACAGCAGCGAGGGGTGTGGAGGGCGCTGCTTCCCCATGCGATTGCTAATCGCCTTGCAGCCATGGCCTTGGAAAACATTTCGTCTCAGGACTTCGACCAGCTTGTCGAAAGTGCCTCCGCGCGTCTATTGAAGTCAATCTCGCGCCGTTTGGGATACCTCCACACCTCACCAGCTGCTCAGAGCATCGTCAAGAGCTGGCTTGCAGACGTCGGGCTGCTCGGACGTGTCGAAGAACTCGATGAGACCGAAAGGGCGATGTTGAGCAACATCGCTCCTGTTGACCCAACAGCGGCGATCGACGCAATTGAGCGAGCGGCGCTGAGAACTCGCCAAGGAGGAAAGATCCTCTCAGGCGAGGAATTTCGCACGCTGCTATTGTCTCTGGCGTTTGAAGCTGATCTCTTCAATCGCTGCGTCGCGCTCATCCTCGATCTCATCGAGTTTGAGGAGCCAGGACCGTATGCAAACCAGGTGAGAAACAGCTTCCCCTCGCTTTTTCACGTGCTTCTCTCCGGGACGCACGCCACCATCGAGCAACGCTGCCGGGTCGTCGATGGCTTATTGAAATCAACCAGTGAGGCGAGGCGGGAGCTCGGATTCAGGTCTTTGGAGGCAATGCTGCAAACCTCGGGCTTCTCGTCGCTTCATCGTTTCGAGTTCGGTGGACGTTCACGGGACTACGGTTGGCACCCGAAACGGCGGCAGGACCTGGTGCACTGGTTCCAATCGGTTCTCATCCTCTGCGCGTCGCACGACGTGCACAACGACGCGAATTCCTCCCGCATCCGCACGATTTTAGGGAAGCACCTGCATAGCTTGTGGACGGAAGCGAAATTGGAAGATGATGTGGAAGCAATTTGCCGCGAATTCCATAGAAGGCGATTCTGGCCAGAAGGTTGGACCGGTATACGTTCAATTCGGCGCATGCGCAACGAGCCGCCGACTGCAGAGGAGGAAGCCAGACTCGCGAGGATTGAGGCGACACTGTCGCCACAAACTTTAGTGGAACAGGTGCGTGCGAAGGTCCTGCGCAGTTTGCGGGATACGTATGACGACATTGGATTCCGGGATTATGTGGCACAGCAAGAGCGACAGCAGCAACAGCTGATCGAATTAGGAAGGGCGCTAACTGCCGAAGGCCCCG
>Ga0181516_10003718_pt1 | contig 10051 bp, 7 predicted proteins | sample PEATcosm2014_Bin_25_FD_121104 | JGI IMG/M metagenome (GOLD analysis project Ga0181516, IMG submission 121104) | Peatland microbial communities from MTU Mesocosm Facility, Houghton, MI, USA - PEATcosm2014_Bin01_10_metaG | ecosystem: Environmental > Terrestrial > Soil > Wetlands > Peat | place...
CAACATGGCCCTGCATCAGCTCAAGCTGGACGACATCGACGTGAATCCTGGCGGCAAGCTGTACTTCGCCGTGGAATTCGACTCGGCCCAGCCCTACACCGGTCCCTCGTCCCAGGTTCCGGTCGCCGGCAGCTACAACAACTATGTGTCGAACAGCAGCAACAACAAGGGTGGCGCGTCCATCATCGTCATGCACACCCAGTCGGTGCTCAACGGCGCCAACCACCTGGTCTTCCAGTACGCCACCGGCGCGGCTGAAGGCCTGGGCAACGGCGACCAGTTCGGTCGTTCGCTCGGCAGCCTTGGCAGTGGCAACAAGGCCACCCGCGTTATCGATGAAATCTCCGGCCAGCCCACCAAGAATTTCGGCTTTGAAGCTGTGGCCGCCTACGAGAGTGACAAGCTGGACAGCGGTACCGGCATGACCGCCAATGGCTCCTGGGCCACCGTCGGCTTCCGTCCCAAGATCGGCATCACCGACCACTTCAGCATCGAGGGTGAGTTCGGCTGGGAAAAGACGACTCTGGACAACAACGCATACACCGTGGGCACCGAGGCCGCCCCGGGCCTTTACTACGCCCTCGTCGCCGCCAACGGGGTTGCGCCTGTTGGCAACCGGACCCTGACCAAGGAGACCATCGCCCTGGAATGGAGCCCCACCACCGAATTCTGGTCCCGGCCTTCCATGCGCCTGTTCTATACCAACGCCAGCTGGAACAAGCAGGCTCAGGGCAGCGTTGGCGGCGGCGGCAGTGCGCAGAGCAGCGCCTTCGTCTTCGCCGACAAGACCTCCGGCAGCCAGTACGGCGTCCAGACGGAAGTGTGGTTCTAGACCTGACCGCCACCGGTGCTGACTTATCCCTATATGGATAGCACCCGCTAGGCAAAACAAGACCGAATAAGGGAACGCACGGACGATTTTGTCTGTGCGTTCCTGTATCTGGTGATATCCGCCTTCCTTTCCGAGGCCCAAGGTTCCCGTCCAGCCACCCATCCCCCGGGCGGCAGCGTACGCATCATCTATTAGTACGCGGCCTCCGCTGGGAAAAAGCCGGCCGATCGTGGCGGCGCCCGGACGGAGTTTAGCTAAACCCTTGAAATTGTGGGATGATGAAGTGGAAAACGATCGGAGTTCCGATTCTTCCGTCTCCATGTACCCCGGCGCCGTCCGTGTGTTTCCGTATCTGTTTGCCAACTGCGCCCTCCCTTCAGGTTACCAACTATGAAGACATCCCTTCCCCATACTGGAACCCCGGGCAAGATCCGGCGCGTGGCGATCTGCACCGGCGGCGGTGACGCTCCGGGCCTGAACGCGGTCATCCGGGCCGCGGTCATCTCCGCCATGAACCGCGGATGGGAGATCATCGGCATCCGGGACGGCTACAGCGGCATCCTGTTCCCCGAGCGCTACGCCGGCCAGGGCACCTTCCTGCTCACCCGGGACATGGTCCGGGGCATCACCCACCTGGGCGGCACCATCCTCGGCACCACCAACAAGGGCAACCCCATGTGCTTCCCGGTCCGCCAGCCGGACGGCAGCATCAAGGAGATCGACCGCACCGGCGAGATCGTCCAGTACTTCGGCATGCACGAGATCGACGCGCTCATCTCCATCGGCGGGGACGGCTCCCTGACCATCTCCCACGCCCTGGTCAAGAAGGGCCTGCGCGTGGTCTGCGTGCCCAAGACCATCGACAACGACCTGGACAAGACCGTGGCCACCTTCGGCTTCGACACCGCGGTGACCTTCGCCACCGACTGCATCGACCGCCTGCACTCCACGGCCGAATCCCACCAGCGGGTGATGGTGGTGGAGGTCATGGGCCGCTATGCCGGCTGGATCGCCCTGAACGCGGGCATCGCCGGCAGCGCCCACGCCATCCTGATCCCCGAGATCCCCTACGACCTGGAGAAGGTCGCCAGCAAGATCATCAGCCGGGACAGCCAGGGCCGGCACTACACCATCGTGGTGGTGGCCGAGGGCGCCATGCCCAAGGACGGCCACCTGAGCGTCAAGGACCAGGCCATCACCGGCACCGCCGAACGGCTGGGCGGGGTGGGCGAGGCCGTGGCGGCCCAGCTCAGGGAACTCACCGGCAAGGACACCCGCTGCGTGGTGCTGGGCCACCTGCTCCGGGGCGGCACGCCCACCTCGGCGGACCGGCTCATCTCCCTGCGCTTCGGCGCGGCGGCGGTGCGGGCCCTGGACGAAGGCGCCTCGGGCATCATGGTGGCCCTGGACCCGCCCACCGTGCGCTACGTGCCCATCGAAGAGGTGGCCGGACACATGCGCCGGGTGCCCATGGACTGCGACACCATCAACACCGCCCGGGACCTGAGCATCACCTTCGGCGACTGATCCGTCCCGGACATGACAGGAGCGCGCATGGACACCCGGCATGTGGTGATCGGCATCGACATCGGCGGCACCACCACGGCCATCGGCTTCGTGGACCGGGAGGGCGTGGTGCTGGCCAAGGCCACCCTGCCCACCCAGGGCTTCGAACCGGCCGAGGCCCTGGTGCTGAGGGTGTGCGACGCCGTGTTCCAGCTGCAGCAGGACCTGCCCCAGGGCTTCCGGCTCCAGGGGATCGGCATCGGGGTGCCCAACGCCAACCACGCCAAGGGCACCGTGGAAAACCCGGTGAACCTGCCCGGCTGGAGCGGCTCCAGCGACCTCACCGGCCTGGTGCGGCGGCACTTCGAGCTGCCGGTGGCGGTCACCAACGACGCCAACGCCGCGGCCGTGGGCGAGCTGCTGTTCGGCGGCGCCCGGGGCCTGCGCGACTTCATCGTCATCACCCTGGGCACCGGCCTGGGCAGCGGCATCGTGGTGAACGGGGAGCTGGTCTACGGCGCCGACGGCTCCGCCGGAGAGCTGGGCCACACCGTGGTGGACCCCGACGGGCGCCAGTGCGGCTGCGGCAAGCTAGGCTGCCTGGAGACCTACGCCTCCGCCAGCGGCATCTGCCGCACCGTGGGCGCGCTCCTGGCCGAGCGGCGCGACCCCAGCCCGCTGCGCGAGGTGAGCGCCGCGGCCCTCAGCTCCAAACAGGTCAGCGAGGCGGCCCTGGCCGGCGACCGCATCGCCCTGGCCGCCTTCGACCGCACCGGCCGGATCCTGGGCATGAAGCTGGCCGACGCCGTGGCCCACACCAGCCCCAGCGCCATCTTCCTGTTCGGCGGCCTGGCCAACGCCGGCGAGCTGATCCTGGCCCCCACCCGCAGGTATCTTGAACATTTCCTCTTCCACGCCTACCGGGGCACGGTCCAGGTCCTGCCGTCGAGCATCGACCAGGGTTCCGCCGCCGTCCTGGGCGCCGCCGCCCTGATCTGGAACGAACTGGACTGAGCCCGTCCAGTACCGAAGTATCCTACTGAATAATGAAAACCTTGGCTTGGTTACTCGCGGTGGTGTTCGGCCTGGCTTTTGTCGGGGCGACGCTCATGAATGCCGATCTCATCGGCAGGAGCCGCCGTGCCCTGGCCGGCGGAGCGCGCCGGGAACGGGGCGTCGAAGCCCGCTACCAGCTGATGGTGGTGCTGCCCGACTCCGACGACTCGTTCTTCCAGGGCCTGCTGGACGGGATCAAGGACAGCGCCCCCCAGGCCGGGGCCGCGGTGCAGGTGTTCCGCTACCCCAGCGCCCTGCCCGCCCAGGCCGAGACGTACTACGACATCGCCCTGAGGGCCAAGGTGGACGGGCTCATCATGTTCACCCCCCGGAGCGACCGCACCGTGGAGCGGGAGCAGAAGGCGCTGCGCAGCGGCGTGGTGTTCGTCCCCGTGGGCACCGACCCGCCGGCCGGGAACCCGTACGATTTCATCGGCACCGGCTCCCTGCGCCAGGGCCTGGAGGGCGGCAAGCGCATCTGCAACCTCCTGGGCGACGCGGCCCGGGTCGGGGTGATCCTGCCGGCCACGGGCTCCGGCCGGCTCGACCAGGAGCCGCTGTTCAAGGGCCTGGCGGCGGCGCTCACGGTCTTTCCCGGCGCCGTCCTGGTCACCGCGGCCCGGCCCGAGCCGGGCGTCCTGTCCGGGGTGGAGACCGCCTCGGCCATGCTGCGCACCTACCCCCAGATCAACGCCCTGTTCTGCTCCAGTTCCCAGGACACCCTCGGCGCGGCCCAGGTGGTGCTGGACCTGGACCGGGTCGGCCGGGTGCTGATCATCGGCACCGACGAGACCCCGGAGATCCGCCGCTACCTGGACAAGGGCATCATCACCGCCAGCATCGTGCGCGATTCCCGGTGGATCGGCCAGCAGGCGGTGCGCGCCTTCGTCCAGGGCAAGGAGAACCATCTGCGCCAGGCGGCCAAGGAGGCCGACTTCTCCATCCGGACCCCCGGCGAGGAGCAGCCATGAGCCTGGGCACGGTCCGCCGCAAGATCATCGGCAACTCCACCCTGGTGCTGCTGATCATCGCCTCGGCCACCTTCTATACCGGCCTGGCCTCCTCGGAGCTGGCCCGGAGCGTGGTCATCCTGTTCCGGGACAACCAGCTGATGGAGGACCTGCGCACCACCCTGGCCCGCACCGAGACCGGCCTCACCGGCTACCTCAGCAACAAGAACAGCGACGCCCTGAAGGACTACATCCGCTACTCCACCCAGCTGGCGGACCAGACCCGGAAACTGAACCGGGAGCTCCGACCCGACGACAACCTGCTGCTGCAGCGGGACCTGGCCGGCCTGCTGGACAGCTACCTGGAGGACACCGACGCCAGCGTCACCGCCAAGCGCGGCCGGGACGTCAAGGGCTACACCGGGCGCTACGAGAGCTCCGAGCGCACCGCGGAGCTGAGCCGGTTCCTCATCACCCGCATCGAGGGCATGTTCATCGCCGATTCGCTGGCGGGCTTCAAGGGCTTCAACTCCCGGGTCTCGGCGGTGCTGACCTCCAACGCGGTGCTGGTGCTGGCCGCGACCCTGATGGGGCTCATGGTCCTGGTGCAGTTCTCGTACCGGCTCACCAGCCCCCTGTCCAAGCTGGCCGAGGCGGCCCGGGCGGTGGGCCGGGGCGAGTACGACCACGAGCTGCCCCTCACCGAGGCCAACGACGAGATCGGCACCACCGCCGCCGCCTTCTCCAGCATGCAGGAGAGCATCCGCCAGGCCTTCGCCGAGCTGCGCTCCAAGTCGGAAGTGGAGAAGCGCCTCATGGAGGAGCGGGTCCGGGTGCTGGACATGGACCGCAAGCTCAAGGCGGCGGAGCTGCTCGCCCTGCAGACCCAGATCAACCCGCACTTCCTGTTCAACACCCTGTCCGCGGGGATCCAGCTGGCCGCGTCCGAGGACGCCGACCGCACCGGGGACTTCCTGGAGAACCTGGCCGAGTTCATCCGCTACGTGCTCCGGCCGCCCAGCCGGCTGGTCCAGGTGGGCGACGAGCTGGAGTGCGTCCGGCGCTACATCTGGCTGCTCCGGCTGCGCTTCGGCGAGCGCTTCCGCTTCGAGGTGAGCTCGGACCCGCTGGCGCTTGCGGTGGAGACCCCGGCCCTGCTGCTCCAGCCCCTGGTGGAGAACGCGGTGGGCCACGGGCTCAAGGACGTGGAAACCGGCGGCGTGGTGCGCATCAGCGCGCGGCTGGCGGCGGGCGAGGTGGTGCTGGCGGTGGAGGATTCCGGCGCCGGCATGAGCGACGAGGACATCGAGCGGGTGCTGGGGGCCGAGGACAACGGGCTGCACGAGGGCGGCATCGGCCTGCGCAACGTGATCCGCCGGGTGGCGCTGGCCACCGGCGGCCGCGGCCGGGTCACCTTCGCGCGCCTGGAAGGGCAAGGCACAGCGGTCCGGATCCATGTTCCGGCCAGGGGGGAACGATGAAACGGATATTCGTGGTGGACGACGAGCGGCATGCCATCGACCGGATCGCCCAGATCGTCAAGCGGGAGCTCAGCGAGGAGTTCGAGTTCGTGGGCAGCGCCCTGTCCGGGCGGGAGGCCATCGAGAAGTCGGCGCAGCTGAACCCGGACATCATCCTCATGGACGTGATGATGCCGGGGATCTCGGGGCTGGACGCCATCCGCGAGATCCGCGGCCGCGGCTCGGCCTGCGCCTTCATCGTGGTGACCGCCTACGAGCGGTTCGACATCGCCCGGCAGGCGGTGGAGTTGGGGGTGGTGGACTACCTGCTCAAGCCGGTGGCCAAGGACAAGCTGGCCCAGTCGCTGCGGTCCGCGGCCGGCTACCTGGACCGGCACGGGGAGCTGGCCCGGCGCGAGGTGGAGCACCGGGAGAGCGAGGCCCGCATGCGCCAGTTCGTGGAGCCGGCGTTCCTGCACGGGATCATGCTGGGCGAGCGCTTCGGGCCCGACCTGGAGCGCTACCGCAAGGCCCTGGGCATCGAGGAGCCCCTGGCCGTGGTCATCGCCGTGGCGGTGCTGCCCCCGCTCGGCTCCCCCGATCCCGACGCCGACTCCCAGCGCCTGCACGAGGCGTTCCGGGCCACGGTGCGCTACAAGACCCGGGCCTTCGCCGGGCCCCTGGTGGCGGGCCACGCCCTGGTGCTGCTGCCCCTGCGCGACGAGGACACCGACCTGGACGCCCTGGAGCTGCTGCGCCAGGCCATCGCCCAGGCCCACGCCACCGACCTGGCCAACGGCTACCTGCGCCTGGGCTTCGGCACCCCGAAGCCCCTGGCCCGGGCCGGCGCCTCCTGGGCCGAGGCCCTGGGCGACCTGCTGGGCAGCCGGCGCTCCCCCGAGGCCAGCTGGTCGGCGGGCGGGGCCAAGCCGTTCGAAAGCGACCAGGCCTTCCTGGACAGCCTCACCGACGGCTCCCCGGAGCGCGCCCGGTTCTCCCTGGACCAGCTGCTGGAGCCGTTCCGCGGCCACCCGGAGATCCCGGTGCCGGAGCGCTACCGCATCGCCGCGCTGTTCGGCTCGGCCTACCGCCGGCTGGCCCGGCGCGGCATCGTGGAGTGCGCCGACGTGTTCGCCATGATGGACTTCGAGGACCTGCGCACCGCCGCCACCGGGGCCGGGTTCGAACTGGCGGTGCGGGCCCGGTTCGCCAAGCTCATGGACATCATGGAGCGCACCCCGCGCTGGTCGCCCCTGGTCTCCCGGGCCATCGCCTTCGTCAAGGAGAACTACGGCAACCAGATCAGCCTGGAGCAGGCCGCCTACGCCGTGGGCATCTCGCCCAACCGCCTGTCCCGGCTGTTCTGCGAGGAGACCGGCAAGGGCTTCTCGGATTTCCTCATCGAGCACCGGATCGAGAAGGCCAAGGAGCTGCTGCTGGCCCTGGGCGCCAGCATCAAGCAGGTGAGCATGTCCTGCGGCTATTCGGATCCCAACTACTTCTCCCGCCTGTTCAAGAAGGTGACCGGGCTCACCCCCACCGCCTTCTCGTCCGGCGTCACGGAGGTGAACGATGGCCGCAGCTGAGCCCGGCCGCCGCAACGCCGGGCTGGTGCGGCGCGCCCTGGCCGCGGGCCTCCTGCTGGCGGCCGCCCTGGCCCCGTCGGGCTGCCATGGCCGGCGGCACCGGCTGGAGCCGGGCAGGGTGCCCCGCATCGGGTTCTCCATGGATTCCCTGGTGGTGGAGCGCTGGCAGCGGGACATCGACGTGTTCTCCCGCTCCGCCCGGGACCTGGGCGCCGAAGTGGTGCTGGAGGTGGCGGACCAGGACGCCGTGGTCCAGGAGCGCCAGGTGCGGGACCTCATGACCAAGGATATCGATGTGCTGGTCATCGTCCCCAATGACGCGGACAAGCTCAGCAAGGTGGTGGCCGAGGTGAAGGCGCGGGGCATCCCGGTGCTCAGCTACGACCGGCTGGTGCGGCGCGCGGGGGTGGACCTCTACCTGTCCTTCGACAACGAGAAGGTGGGCAGCATGATGGCCGGGGCCGTGGCCCAGAGGATGCCCCCGGGCGGCGGGGTGGTGATCATCAACGGCGCCAAGAACGACTACAACGCGGTGCTGCTGAACCGCGGCATCCACCGGGTGCTGGATCCCCGGGTGGCCGACGGCAGGCTGAAGATCGTGGCGGAGAGCTGGCCCGACTCCTGGGACAGCGACAAGGCCAGGACCCGGCTGGAGGCGGTGGTGGCCCGGGACCGGCACATCGACGCGGTGATCGCCGGCAACGACATGCTGGCCGAGGCCGCCATCGGCGTGCTGGCCGAGAACCGGCTGCGCCAGGTGAAGGTGGCGGCCCAGGATGCCGACCTGGCGGCCTGCCAGCGGATCGCCGAAGGCACCCAGTACGCCACCGTCTACAAGCCCATCGACCGGCTCGCCCTCAAGGCCGCGGGCTTCGCGGTGATGCTGGCCAAGGGCGAACCGGTGAGCGCCGACGCCACCATCGACGACGGCCTGGGCCAGGTGCCGTACGTCCGGCTGGAACCGGTCCTGGTGACCCGGAGCCTGCTGGACGCCACGGTGATCAAGGACGGCTTCCACTCCGCGGCCGATGTCTACCGGAACGTCAGACGCTGACGCTCGCCCGGTCTGGACTTTGCTCCCCCGCCTGCAGGTGAGCGTGCTACCTTTTGCCGCGCGTCCAGGCACCCTCCTTGAGTGCAGCGGATCGCGGGATCTTTCCTGATGCTGGCGACCGGCCGCGGCGAGAGGATTGCGGCAGATGCGGCGTCGTGCCGCTTGTGGCCGGTGGGCCCTGACATTCATTTCTGGGAGGAAATGCAGTATGAAATACAGTCGTGTACTTTTGTCCGCTCTTCTGTTCGCAGGCTACGGCGCCGGCCTGGTGGCCGCCGACGTCGCCGTGGGTATCGTGCTTCCCACCAAGGACGAGCCCCGCTGGATCCAGGACGAACTGCGTTTCCAGGCGCTCAAGGCCGCCGGGTACAACATTGAGATCCTGTTCAGCCAGGGCGACTCGGCGAAGGAGAAGTCCAACGTTGAAGCCCTGATCAGCAAGGGCGCCAAGGTCATCGTCATGTGCCCGCAGGACGGCCTCGCCGCCGCCGCGGCCGCCGACGAAGCGCACAAGGCCGGCGTCAAGGTCATCTCCTACGACCGCCTGATCATGGGCACCCCCAACGTCGACTTCTACGTAACCTTCGATTCGATCCAGGTCGGCGCCGCCTGGGGCAAGTTCCTCGAAGAGAACGCCAAGGGCAAGGGCAACAACCTGTACCTGTATGCCGGCGCCGCCTCCGACAACAACGCCTTCCTGTTCTTCCAGGGCGCCTGGAGCGTCCTGCAGCCCAAGATCGCCGACGGCACCTTCATCGTGCGCAACTCCAGCGAAGCCGTAGCCCTCAAGGGCAAGGCCAAGCTTGACCGCGCCGAGGAAGCCAAGATCATCGGCCAGGTCACCACCAACTGGAACTTCGCCGACGCCAAGAGCAAGGCTGAAGCCAACCTGACCAGCGTCAAGAAGGCCGACAAGGGCACCGTCTTCATCTGCGCCCCCAACGACGGCACCGCCCGCGCCATCGCCGACGTGTTCGCCTCCGACAAGGACGTGACCAAGTACTACATCACCGGCCAGGACGCCGAGAAGGCCTCGGTGCAGTACATCATCGACGGCAAGCAGTCCATGACCGTGCTCAAGGACACCCGCTCCCTGGTGGCCGACGCCATCACCGCCGCGGTCGCCTACATGAAGGGCGGCACCCCCAAGGCGACCGGCAGCTTCGACAACGGCAAGGAGAAGGTTCCTTCCCAGCTCACCGCCATCGTCACCGTCACCCAGAAGAACGTGAAGGCCGCCATCGTCGACTCCGGCTACTACAAGGCCGAGGAATTCAAGAACCTGAAGTAGTTTAGGGCAGCTTTGAATGCTGCCTGGCTGGGCATAGGAATAGTGGTGGAACACCCGCCACTATTCCTATTTCTCCGGACGGCATGCACCATCCATGGGGTCGGCGATGAGCATTCTTGAGATGAAGGACATCACGAAGACGTTTCCCGGGGTGAAGGCCCTGAGCAACGTGAGCTTCCAGGTGGAGGAAGGAGAGATCCACTGCCTGGTGGGGGAGAACGGGGCCGGCAAGTCGACCCTGATGAAGGTGCTGAGCGGGGTGCATCCCTTCGGCAGCTACACCGGCGACATCCTGTTCCAGGGCGCGGTGCAGCAG
>Ga0181516_10003721_pt1 | contig 10044 bp, 12 predicted proteins | sample PEATcosm2014_Bin_25_FD_121104 | JGI IMG/M metagenome (GOLD analysis project Ga0181516, IMG submission 121104) | Peatland microbial communities from MTU Mesocosm Facility, Houghton, MI, USA - PEATcosm2014_Bin01_10_metaG | ecosystem: Environmental > Terrestrial > Soil > Wetlands > Peat | place...
AAAAGGGGTAGGGGGGGTGGGGTACGCAGGGATTTTTGGCGAAGAATCGACGAAACAAGGAGTAAGAAATAGGGAGCAGCGAAGAGAAAATGAGTGCGCGGGCTGGAGATTGGACGACGATCATTGGGGCCTCGGGGTACCGCTGCTTTTATTGTGCGCGCAGGGGAATCAATTCTCCGCAAAAAAGCCGCACAAGGATGGGGCGATTTTGAAAGAGATGCGGCGAGTCGATTTTTAAATGCGATTGCCCTGGCTGGTCCGCGTCCTGAGCCGTCCAAAGGTCATGTTTGCGGCGCGCGGCATGGAAACCAGTGCGCGAAGCAAGGGATTACGTCTGGTAGAGTTAGAGAGTAGCCCGAGGCTGGCCGCGGGCTCCGCTTGAGGCGTATTTTCGAGGAGAAATAGGCAATCCGCATGGAAAATCTCTCGCAGTCTTCCTCCTCCTCCGGCTGGATTCCTTTTCGCATAGCTCCGGCATTCTCCGAGCGGCCATGGGGCTTCCGGGATCTTCGTCCCTGGTACGACCTGACCGTGCCCAGCGGAGAGCCGATCGGCGAGGCCTGGCTGACCGGCGACGATTGCCTGGCGCTGAGCGGCCCGCACAAGGGGCGCAAGCTGAGCGCGCTCTTTGCCGAATCGCCGGAAGATTTGCTGGGAAAGACCGCTCCATGCTTCAGCGAGGAGAGCATGAGCAGCGCATCTCCGCTGCTGATCAAGGTCATCTTTGCCCAGGAAAAGCTGAGTGTGCAGGTGCATCCGGACGACGCGATGGCGCAGAAGTACGGCCAGCCGCGCGGCAAGACCGAATGCTGGTACGCGCTCGAGGCCAAGCCGGGTGCGCAGGTGGCCTGCGGGCTCAGGCCGGGCGTTACGCTGGATGAGATTCGCGCCGGCATTGCGGCGGGAACGCTGGAGAGCAGCCTCAATGCCCTGGATGTAGCCGCCGGCGATATGATCTTTGTGGATGCCGGGACGGTCCACGCCATCTGGCCGGGGGCTATTCTGCTGGAGACGCAGCAGAACTGCGATCTGACCTACAGGATGTACGACTACGGGCGCGGCCGCGAACTGCACATTGAAGAATCGCTGGAAGCCACGAGGTTGACGACGCGCGCGGGCAAGGTTGCCGCGACGGAACTCGCCGGGCGGACTATTCTGATTGAAGGGGATTATTTTCTTGTGGAGCGGCTGGTGGTTACCGGCAGCCGGAAGAGCGAGAGCCTGCCGGGCGAGGCCGAAACTGGTCCAGGCCTCCAATATCTCTTTGCCGCCGCCGGAGCGGGCAGAATCAGCGGGACGGGCTTTGAGCCGGTTCTGTTGCCCATGGGCGGCATTGTGGCTGTGCCGGCGGCTTCTCCAGAGTTTGCAGTGGAAGATTTGGGTGGTCTGGAGCTGATTCGCATCACGCCCCGCTGGCCGGATGCAGGGCGATAAGGTCTGAAAGCTCCGGGGCCCGGAGTTGGAATGGGAGCTGGAAACGGAATTGGATGTGCGGTTTGCCTGCCGCCGGGTGATTCGGCCCCTTGCATTTTTCTCTCGTGGATGTACACTTTGCGAAAGGGAATGCCTTGGGGGCGGGTATCCTGCAACGTTGGAAGGAGACGCAGAATGCAATTGAAGCCATACCTTGGGCTGGTCCTCACAGTAATTCTGGTTTTTGCGGCAGACAACGCTCGGTCGCAATCCTCACCCGCGGCATTGGAGGCCAAGCTGCCTTTGGCCGTCGGCCTCGGCGTTTCCGGCTTTGACTCCAATTGGTATAACGACCGGCTGGTCGGCGGCACACTGTGGATCGACTACTCGCTGAATATGCTGCCGCACTCTTTGCAGGGTCTTGGGCTGGAAGTTTATGGGAAAGATCTCAACTACGACCGCTCTCTGGCGGAGCCCTCGAATCTGCGCCAGGATGTGGGCGGCGGCGGCGTCTTCTACAGTTGGCGCAAATATCGCAATGTCCGGCCTTACGCCAAGTTCGGAATGGGCTTTGGCAACATGGACTATATGACTAATAGTCTTCAACGCATCCACCAGACCCGCACCGTCACCAGCCTGGGTGGGGGCGTCGAGATTCGCGTTGTGCGCAGTGTGTGGCTGCGCGGCGAATACGAGTATCAGGACTGGCCCAATTTTCGCGGCGGCAAGTCTTCTCCGCCCCTTAATCCGCAGGGCGGCACGGTGGGCGTGATGTATCACTTTGGCAGGCCCCGCCTCCGTTAGGCACAGAGCGCGCAAGCACAAGGGACGATGCGGAGATTCGCCGCAAAACTTTAAACGGGGGGTTGGTCTTGAGCATAGCGGTGGTGACAGGATCAGCTGGATTGGTCGGCTCTGAAGCTGTCTCTTTCTTTGCGCGTCTCGGCTTCGAGGTGGTAGGCATTGAGAACGACATGCGCAGCCGCTTCTTTGGCGAGGAAGCCTCGACCCGGTGGAATCAGAAGCGCCTGCTGGAGGAACTCGGTGGCTCGTATCGCGCCGAGGCCTTCGACATCCGCGATTGGGAGCAGGTCAACCGGCTCTTTGCCGATCTGGGCAAGAACATCTCGCTGGTGATTCACACCGCCGCGCAGCCCTCGCACGATTGGGCGGCGCGCGATCCGCACACCGACTTCTCCGTCAACGCCACCGGAACGCTGAATATTCTGGAGGCCGCGCGGCAGCACTCGCCGGATGCGCCCTTCATCTTCACTTCCACAAATAAAGTCTACGGCGACACGCCCAACCGGCTGCCCCTTATCGAACAGGAGACCCGCTGGGAGATCGACCCCAGCCATCCCTACGCCAAGGGCATCGACGAAACCATGTCCATCGACCAGACGCTGCACAGCCTCTTTGGCGCTTCAAAAGTTGCCGCCGACGTGCTGGTGCAGGAGTATGGCCGCTACTTTGGCATGAAGACCGCCGTCTTCCGCGGCGGCTGCCTCACCGGTCCCAATCACAGCGGAACCAAGCTGCACGGCTTTCTGGCGTATCTGATGCGCTGCGCCGCGCTGGGCGAGGAGTACACGGTCTTCGGCTACGGCGGCAAGCAGGTGCGCGACAACATCCACTGCGCGGACCTGATCGATTGCTTTCACGAGTTCTACAAGAATCCCCGCAGCGGCGAAGTCTATAACATGGGCGGCGGCCGCTTCAGCAACGCTTCCATGAAAGAAGCCATTGCGCAGTGCGAACAGATCACCGGGCGTCCGCTGAAGTGGACCTACACCGACCAGAACCGCATTGGCGACCACATCTGGTGGATCAGCGATACCGGGAAATTTAAAAGCCATTATCCAAACTGGCGGCAGAAGTACGATGTTCCAGGCATTCTGAACGATATTTATCAGAAGAATGCCGAGCGCTGGAAGTCGGAATAGTCATGATCGACGGCGGAGCGAAGAATCTTCTGGGCGTGCGCATGTGCGCGGTGGACTATGAGTCCGCGACCGAAAAGATTCTGACCTGCGCAAAGGCCGGGCAGCGCTGCACGGTAAGCGCGCTGGCTGTACATGGATTGATGACCGGCGCGCTCGATAGCGTCCATCGCTATCGGCTGAACCATCTGGATCTGGTGGTTCCCGACGGCCATCCCGTCCGCTGGGCAATGAACCGGCTGGGAAACGCCGGGCTGCACGAGGTGGTCTTCGGGCCCAGGCTCACGATTCTGGTTTGCGAAGAGGCGGCGCGGCAGGGTGTTCCGGTCTATTTTTACGGCAGCACGGAAGAGACGCTGCAATTGCTGCTGGCTAATCTTCTCCTGAAGTTTCCCAGCCTGATCGTGGCTGGGGCCGAGCCCTCCAAGTTCCGCAACCTTACCGAAGCCGAGCAGATCGAAACCGCCGATCGCATTCGCGGCTCAAAGGCTGGGATTCTCTTTGCCGGGCTGGGCTGCCCGCGCCAGGAGGTCTTTGCCTACGAGATGGGGAATCTGCTCGCGATGCCGATTCTGGCGGTTGGCGCGGCCTTCGATTATCACGCCGGCCTCTTGAAAGACTCGCCCCGCTTTCTGGAGCGCATGGGGCTGCGCTGGCTGCATCGCCTGGCGCAGGAGCCCCGGCGGCTGTGGCGTCGCTACCTGGTGACCAATACGCAGTTTGTGGTGTTGTTCTTTGCCCAGTGGCTCCATCTCTGGAAGCCTCAATTGGAGAGTGCTACGCAGCCGGGAGCGAATATTCGCTTTGGGTGAGAGGAGATCATTCGGCCTCAATGGGCAGATCGAGCGCCATCGCCAAGGCGCGATTCAGTTTCTTTAATGTTGCAGCCGACAGAGTTCCTACGAAATTGGTCAAGACGGTTTTTGGAATACTCGTCAGGTTGTCGCATAAGATCCAGCTATCGTGTTTCAAACCGTCATCCGGTCCGACGGCAACCTGAGTTCCCAAACCCTCGCCGCGAGAAAAGATTGGAGCGCAGACAACGGTGGGATCGCACGAGTCGATGAGTGCCTGTTGCCCGACCACAACATAAACCCGCTGTCGTTTCGGGTCTCCGGGGGGCTTGGATACAAGATATAGCTCACCTCTATTCATCATGGCTCATTAAGGCACGAGGGCGGTGTTGTGTCATGATCTTGGTCCCCGACGAGATCAAAGTAAAAAGCGTCCTGGTCTTCCAATACATCTTCCATCTCGGCATTTAACCGATCCGCCGCCGCGTTGATCAGTTCCAAATCCCGCTGCTGAATCGCCTCCCGCTCCGTCTTCCGCAGATGGTCGCTCAGCACCTTCTCGATGTAGGCCGAACGGGAGGCGCGCTCACCGATCAGGCGGTCGATTTCGACGAGGAGTGGCATGGATAGTGTGATAGAAATTCTGACTTACATACCACTCTTATGCTACTCGCTTTCCGGTTGAAATTCATTACCGCAGCTCAGGCATAGGAGCCGACAGGCCGGCCAGGACACGGATGCTTTTGGCCAGCCTTTCCGCTACCCGACCGCGTCGGGGTTTTCATCGGTCTCGCCAGTGTGAAATACTGGAGCGTCGCTCAAAGGCTAGAGTAGACGCATTGAATTCAAATATTTTTGAGCCCTTCACAGGTCAACGCTTCAAGGAGATACCTCTCATGTCCGTTCGCGATACTCATGTTCTGGTTTGCGGCGCCGGCGGCTTTATCGGCGGCCATCTGGTCAACAAGCTCTTTGCCGAAGGCGCGGCCAGCGTGCGCGCGGTGGATATAAAGCCCTTCGACGAGTGGTACCAGAAGAATCCCGCCGCCGAAAATCTGGTTCTGGATCTGCAACTGCGCGGCGATTGCCTCACGGCCGCCAAAGGCATGGACGGCGTCTTTCAGCTTGCCGCCGACATGGGCGGCATGGGCTTCATCGAAAACAATAAAGCCCTCTGCATGTTGACCGTGCTGACCAGCACCCACATGCTGGTTGCGGCGCGCGACTGCGGCGTCAAGCGCCTCTTCTACTCATCGTCGGCCTGCGTTTACAACGCCTCCAAGCAGACCCAATACGATGTGGTTGCCCTCAAGGAAGAGGACGCCTATCCGGCCATGCCCGAGGACGGCTACGGCTGGGAGAAGCTCTTCACCGAGCGCATGTGCCGCCACTTCCGCGAGGACTTCGGCCTGGAGTCGCGCGTCGCCCGCTTCCACAACGTCTATGGCCCGCTGGGCACCTGGATGGGTGGCCGCGAGAAGGCTCCGGCCGCGGTGAGCCGCAAGGTGCTCGATGCCAAGCACAACGGCAAGCATGAGATCGAGATCTGGGGCGACGGACACCAGACCCGCAGCTTCATGTACATCGACGACTGCACCAAGGGCATCGTCGATATCTTCAATAGCGACATCCTGGAGCCAATGAATCTGGGCTCAAGCGAGTTGGTGACCATCAACCAACTGGTGGACATCGCCGAGGACATCGCCGGCATCAAGCTGAAGCGCAATTATAATCTGAGCGCGCCCAAGGGCGTCAACGGACGCAATAGCGACAACACGATGATTGAGAAGCTGCTGGGCTGGGAACCCTCCATCCGGCTGCGCGACGGCATGGAAAAGACGATGGCCTGGATCGAGGAGCAGATGCTCTCCGGGGTCCAGTCGAAGTAGTTGAGCCTACGCAAACCCTTGCGAGACAATCAAGTCCTGCCATAAGACTTGATTGAGCACAAAGGAGATCGATCAGGGATTCTGAGTCGGTGAGTCTTGACAAATCGCTCTTTTTGAACCAGTATTGAGAATATTGATGCCCATCGGATCACCAGTCTGTCCAAGAGGCGGAGACGGTACCGATTATTAAGATGCCAGGGGACACTGCCACATTGGTCGTGTCCCCTGTATCATTTATAGTCGGCTCTGACCATCAGGGCATATAGGCAGAAGGGACGACCACGATGGGTACTATTGCATCAGCCGCTCTATCTTCTGTGATGGAAGCTCCTCGAATTCGGGTTTTCGTGGACTATTGGAACCTGCAACTTACGATGAATGAGCACGTGAAGCGAATAACCGGACAGCCGGAGATTCGCTTTCCCATTGACTGGAGAAAACTCTCGGGCTGGCTCAAAAGGCTTCCGAATTAGCTGGTCTGGCCGCCTATCGTTTCGAGGGCGCCATCATTTACGCATCTTATAATCCTAAAACCGCCGAAGGCCGGAAGCACCATAATTGGCTCACGACATGGCTGAATCGGCAACCTGGAGTTCAGGTTGTCAGCTACGCGCGCCACCCGAAAAATCCTCCCTTTTGCCCGGCCTGCCATCATTCCATACCAAATTGCCCCCGGCCGGAATGCGGTGCGGACCTTGCGGGAACAATCGAGAAGGGCGTTGACAGCGCGATTGTCACCGATATGATCCGCCTCGCTTGGGAAGACTCGTATGAGATTGCCGTTCTCGCCTCCTCGGATGCTGACTTGGTTCCCGCAGTTCAGTTTCTGAATCAAAAAGGCCGTAAGGTAATCCAAGCCGGATTTCCTCCGTCAGGCGTTTCGCTCGCTACTGCATGTTGGGGTTCCTTTGATATATTTCAACATCGACATGAGATCGAGAGAGCGTAGCACGCGAGTTGCTGGCGGTGACGTTTAAATTGCGATGGCTGTGGTTTCCCCCAACCGCCTCTTTGAGAGACAATTGAGAACGAGATGAGCATTCGATTCGCACTACCGCAAGGACTACGCGACGCCGTTGATCAGGCCGCCGCCGACTGGAGCGCCAACGACAAGATCGCGCGCTTCTGGAAGAAGGACGCAAGCCTCTGGACCGGCCAGGACGAGGGAAAGTGGCTGGGCTGGCTCGACATTGTCGAGCGCCAGCAGGCCGATCTGGCCACCTATGCCGCTCTGGGCGGTGAGATCGAGGCGGCCGACTTTGAGACCGTGCTGCTGCTGGGCATGGGCGGGTCAAGCCTTTGCCCGGAGGTGCTGAGCCTCACCTTTGGCCAGCAGAACAACTTCCCTGCCCTGCGCATCGTCGATTCCACCGATCCCGAGCAAGTCTGGACGGCCCGCAACGAGGTCAATCTGGCCGATACTCTGGTCGTTGTCGCCAGCAAATCCGGTTCCACGCTGGAACCCAATATCCTCAAGCAGTACTTCTTCCATGAGATGAAAGAAGCCGTGGGTTCTGAGCAGGCGGGCAGCCATTTCCTGGCCATCACCGACCCCGGCTCCAAGATGGAGCAGGTGGCCAAGGCCGACGGCTTCCGCTACATCTTCTACGGCGACCCAACCATCGGCGGGCGTTTTTCGGCGCTCTCGCCCTTTGGCGTGGTCACGGCGACGCTGGCCGGCCTCAATACGGAAAAGCTGCTGGACGAAGCCGCCAAGGCCGTCGCCGCGGCCAAGCTGGCTGTCGCGGAAAATCTGGCGGTCCAGTTGGGCCTGCTGATGGGCACAGCCGCAAACGCCGGGCGCGACAAGATCACCATCTTCACCTCACCTGAGATCAACGACCTGGGCGCATGGATGGAGCAGCTCATTGCCGAATCCACCGGCAAGCTGGGCAAGGGCATTACGCCGGTCGACCGCGAGGAGATTACCGCGCCAGTTGTCTACGGCAACGACCGCATCTTCGTCTACGTTCGCTACGCGGAGACCATCGACGCCTCGCAAGACGCCAAGGTCGCGGCCATTGAAGCCGCCGGACAGCCGGTAATTACCATCGATATCTCCGATCTTTACGAGATTTTCGGCCAATTCTTTACCTGGGAGGTTGCCACCTCCGTCGCCGGTTCGGTGATGGGCATCAACCCCTTCAACCAGCCCGATGTGGAGTCGGCCAAGATTGAAACCCGCGCCCTCACCGCGGCCTATGAAGAGACCGGCAAGCTGCCTGCGCGCGCCGCCATCTTCGAGGCCAGTGTGAAGGAGGGCGGCATCAAGCTTTACGCTACCGATGCGTACACGGCCACTCTCAAAGCTGCTGGGGCCGGCCACTCGCTGGAGAGCTATCTGCGCGCCCACCTCAAGCAGATTCGCGCTGGCGACTACTTTGCCGCGCTGGCCTATCTGCCTATGTTCCCCGAGCACGAGGCGGCCATCCAGGGCCTGCGCCACGCCGTCCGCGACACTAAACACGTAGCCACCTGCCTCGGCTTCGGCCCGCGCTTCCTCCACTCCACCGGCCAGGATTACAAGGGCGGACCCAACACCGGCGTCTTTTTGCAGATCACCGCCGACCACGCCGTCGAGGTGGAGATTCCCGGCCAGAAGCTGACCTTTGGCGTCGTGATCGACGCCCAGGCGGCCGGCGATCTGGCCGTCCTTGAGTCGCGCGGACGCCGCGCTCTGTGCGTTCACCTCAGCGCCGACGTTGCCAATGATTTGCGGACACTTGCCGCCGCCGTTGACGCGGCGCTCCAGTAAATTTTCTGTAAATCGGCTAGGGGGAGCGGTCAGCCGCTCTCCCTATGCCACGCCACTGGACGAGCGGGTCCGCATCCGGCAGTTCGAGACGGGGTAGCCGGTGGTGCTTGGCTGGTTGCTGTACTTAATTGATTCGGAAGGTTTTATTTGGCGGAGAGGGGAGATTCGAACTCCCGATAGCCTTGCGACTATGTCTGATTTCGAGACTGGCTTACCATATATTGTTATCAATCATTTAGCAGATGGGTGGCTACTTTTTTAGCCAGTTGGAATTGTCTTCTTATTGTAGTGGCTCATGGGGCCACCTGTGATATCATACGTCAGTGAAAGTCGCCCTCGATACCGCTGCCCTAATCAGTGCAATTCGTTCAAGCACGGGGGCTGCCGCTGAAATTGTCCGGTTAGCAGCGGTAGGAAAGCTGACGTTGCTGTTGGATTACAAACTGGTCTGCGAGTATCGGGATGTGGCACTGCGTCCGCAGCACATTGCGGCATCCGGGAGAACATCGGAAGATGCGGAAGCCATCATAGAAATGCTGGAGGCAATAGCGGTTCCGGTCTGGGTGCGGATCAAGCATCGACCGCTCTCCCCGGACGAAAACGATGACATGGTTCTGGATGTTGCGATTAGTGGTGAAGCCGATGCTGTTGTGACAAACAACATCAAGGATTTCAGGGAAGCGGCAGAACGGTTCGGGATTCAAGTATTGACTCCGAGAGAGTTTTTGATTGCATTCAGAAAGGCGGAATCTCATCATGACAGCTAATCAGAGGAAGAGCGTAATCAGTAAATTCCCGCTCCGGCTCATGCCATCCGTGCGGAGGGTGGCCGAAGATTTTTCTCTCAAAGAGGGCGTTTCTCTGAATCAATTTATCAATGTCGCCGTGGCAGAGAAGCTAGTCCATCTCCAGCACGATGAATGGCTGGCAGCTCGCCCGAAACCAACCGCGGCACGTATTTCACGAGCACTTGCGATCTTGGATCGGCCAACTCAGAATGCGCCCGACCCCGGCGATGAGTTGCCAGAAGGTTATTTGTCCATCCGCGACACGGATGAGTACAAACAAGCTTTGGGTGCGAAATGAAAGCTTCATCGGTCACCCGGTAATTTGCCGAAACCAGGGGGAAGCGATGAGCAAATTGTTTGAAGAGATGGCACAAGGAACGGCTGAAGCCCGCGCCTACATGGAAGGTGAGCGCAAGGGTTACAAGGTCACTCTGCCGGAGACCGTGGACGTGCGAGGTCTCCGTA
>Ga0181516_10003722_pt1 | contig 10043 bp, 9 predicted proteins | sample PEATcosm2014_Bin_25_FD_121104 | JGI IMG/M metagenome (GOLD analysis project Ga0181516, IMG submission 121104) | Peatland microbial communities from MTU Mesocosm Facility, Houghton, MI, USA - PEATcosm2014_Bin01_10_metaG | ecosystem: Environmental > Terrestrial > Soil > Wetlands > Peat | place...
GAGCCGGATCACCGTCGCGCCGGGGAAGTCGCGCTCGAAGCGCAGGATGTTGTCGACGTCGGCGCCGCGCCAGCCGTAGATCGACTGGTCGTCGTCGCCGACGCAGCACAGATTGCGATGTCCCTGAGCGAGCAATCGCAGCCAAAGATACTGAACGACGTTGGTGTCCTGGTATTCGTCGACCAGCAGATAGCGCCAGCGCCGCTGGTAGTCGGCGAGAATCTCCGGCCGCTCGCGGAACAATTTCAGGCCTTCGAGCAACAGATCGCCGAAATCGACGGCGTTGAGCAACTTGAGCCGCTCCTGATAGAGGCGATAGAGCGCCGCGCCGCGGCCGTTGGCGAAGCCGGCCGATTCGTCCGCCGGCGTGTGTTCGGGATCGAGACCGCGATTCTTCCAGCGGTCGATCAACGCCGCCAGCCCGCGCGCCGGCCAGCGCTTGTCGTCGACGTTCTCGACCTGCAGGACCTGCTTCAGCAGTCGCAATTGGTCGTCGGTGTCGAGGATGGTGAAGTTCGGCTTGAGGCCGACGAGTTCGGCGTGGCGGCGCAGCACTTTGGCGCCGACCGAGTGGAATGTGCCGAGCCAGGGCAGGCCGTCCGGGACCCCGGTCAAAAGCCCGACCCGCTCGCGCATTTCGCGCGCCGCCTTGTTGGTGAAGGTGACGGCGAGGATCTCGTGCGGCCGGGCGCGCCCGGAAGCGATCAGATGGGCGATGCGGGTCGTCAACACCCGCGTCTTGCCGACGCCGGCGCCCGCCAGCACCAGCACCGGACCGTCGAGCGCCTCGACCGCGCGGCGCTGCTCGGGATTGAGGCCGGCGAGATAGCGGGCGCTGAGATGCGCGGCGGCGCGCGTCGACAACCGCGCATCCGCCGCGGGCGGGGCCGGATCGGGCCGGACCGAGGCGGGAGAGGATTCGCGGGCCATGGCGAATCATGCTTCGCCAGGCCGCGCCGCGCAACGAGAATCGCCGCGCTGCGCAGCGAGAATCGCTTATCCCTGCTCGCCGCGGGTCAATTCCAGTTGTTGATCTGGATTGCCGCCGGCGTCAGAATCGCCGCGAACAGGCCCGGCAGGAAGAACAGGATCATCGGCACCGTCAGGGTCGGCGGCAGCGCCGCGGCCTTCTTCTCCGCCGCGTTCATCCGCTGATCGCGACTCTCCTGGCCAAGCACGCGCAACGCAGCGCCGAGCGGCGTGCCGTAGCGTTCGGACTGGATCAGCACGGTGGTCAGCGAGCGGATCGATTCGAGGCCGGTGCGGGCGTTGAGATTCTCGAACGCGGTGCGTCGATCCGGGAGATACGACATTTCCGCAGAGAGCAGCGTCAGCTCTTCCGCCATTTCGACGCTTTCGACGCCGATCTCGCCGCTCACCTTGCGCACCCCGTGTTCGATCGACATGCCCGATTCGGCGCAGATCAACAGGAGGTCGAGGGTGTTGGGATAGGCGCGCTCGATCGACTTCTGGCGTTTGCTGGTGGCGTTGCGCAAATAGATCTCCGGCGCCTTGACGCCGAGATAGACCGCCGCCATCACGGCGCCGAGTTTGATCGCCAGCGGTTGTTGCCAATCGGCGATGCCAAAGATGTAGATCGCCGCGACGATCGCGAAGCCGATCGGGGCGATCAGTCGTCCGGCGACGAAGGCGTATTCGGCCCCGGCGCCGCGGAAGCCGGCTTTGGCCAACTGATCTTTGGCCGTTTCGGTGCTCAGCCACGATGTCAGATTGAGCGTGTCGACCAGCCGCTTGAGCATCGAGCTCGGGCGCGACCGCAGCGGCGTCCGGTTGTCCTTGGCGGCGAGACGTTCACGCTCGCGTTGGCGGATGCGCTCGCGCTCGTCGGAGACCGCCCGGATGCGGCGCGACAGATTGTCGGTTTGCAGCATCGGCACGACGACGGTCAGCGCCGTCGCCGCGCAGCCGAGCGCGGCGAGCAGAAACGCCATGAAATGCGCGTCGCCGAGCCTATCGATGACCAGATCGAGCATCGCCTGTCTCCGCCTAGAAGTCGAAGCTGATCATCTTGCGCATCATCACCACGCCGATGCTCATCCAGAAGCAGGCGATGGCCGAGACGATGCGCCCGTGCTGCGTTATCCACAATAGACTGATGTATTTCGGCGACGAGAGGTAGAGCAGCGTGACGACGACGAACGGCACGGCGCCGATGATCGCCGCCGAGGCCTTCGCCTCCATCGCCATCGATTTGATCTTGCCCTTCATCTTCTTGCGTTCGCGCAGGGTGCGCGACAGGTTGCCGATCGCTTCGGACAGGTTGCCGCCCGACTTGTTCTGAATGCCGATGACGATCGAAAAGAAATTCGTTTCGCTGACCGGCACGCGCTCGGCGAGCTTTTCCGCCGCCTCCGGAAGCGGCAGGCCGAGCGCCTGCGATTCGACGAGCTTGCGGAATTCGGAGCGCACCGGCTCCGGCGATTCATTGGCGATGATTCTCAGCGTGTCGCCGACCGGCAGACCGGCCTTGACGCCGCGCACGATGATGTCGAGCGCGTTGGGGAAGATGTCGACGAATTTGTTGATGCGCCGCATGCGCAGCCGCGACAGCACGAGATTGGGAAGTCCGAGCGCCGCCATCAAGCCGACCAGGCCGGCGAGCGGCAGGCTGCCGGACTTGATGAAGACGAGCGCCGTCACCGCGACGGCGACGACCGCGCTGATGATCAGGAACTGGCGCTTGTCGATCGGCAGACCGGCCTGCGCGATGCGGGCGGCAAGGTCGGGACCTTTGCGCTTCGATTTCTTTTCGAGATCTTTGAGACTCTCGGAAATCTTCTTCTTGCTGGCGGCGCGATCGGCGACGGCGGCGTTGGCCTTCTCGTCCGACTTCTGCACCGAGGCGCGTCGCACGTCGGCGCGCGAATTGCCGCCGGCGAAGACAAACGCCAACCCGCCGAGGGCGAAAATCGCCAAGCCAGCCGCAAGAATCGTGTGGTTCATCATTGCTCCACCCTCGCCTCGAACGCTACGGCTCCGTCCGGATCTCCGACTCGTCGAGCGCGGCCGCCAACCGCTGCTCTTCGCCGAAATAACGCGCGCGATCCCAGAAACGCGGCCGGCCGACGCCGGTGGAGCGATGTCGGCCCAAGAGCTTGCCCTGCGCGTCCTCGCCGAGAATGTCGTAGACGAACAGGTCCTGGGTGATGATGACGTCGCCTTCCATCCCCATCACTTCGGTGACGTGGGTGATGCGGCGCGAGCCGTCGCGCAGGCGCGCCGCCTGGATGATGACGTCGACCGAGGAGACGACCATCTCGCGGATCGTGCGCGAGGGCAGGGAGTAGCCGCCCATCGTGATCATCGATTCGATGCGGCTTAGCGCCTCGCGCGGCGAATTGGCGTGCAGCGTGCCCATCGACCCGTCGTGGCCGGTGTTCATCGCCTGCAGCAGGTCGAAGGCTTCCGGTCCGCGCACTTCGCCGACGATGATGCGCTCAGGACGCATACGCAGGCAGTTCTTCACCAGATCGCGCATCGTCACCTGACCAACCCCTTCGAGGTTGGGCGGACGCGTCTCCAGTCGCACCACGTGGGGCTGCTGCAGCTGCAGTTCGGCGGCGTCTTCGCAGGTGATGACCCGCTCGTCGGGCTCGATGTAATTCGTGAGGCAGTTGAGCAGCGTCGTCTTGCCCGAACCGGTGCCGCCGGAGATGATGACGTTGCAGCGCACGCGGCCGATGATCTTGAGGATTTCCGCGCCGGCGGGCGAAATCGAGGCGTAGCGGACGAGCTGATCGAGGGTCAGCTTGTCCTTCTTGAATTTGCGGATCGTCAGCGCCGCGCCGTCGATCGCCAGCGGCGGAGCGATGACGTTGACGCGCGAGCCGTCCATCAGGCGCGCGTCGCAGATCGGCGAGGCCTCGTCGACGCGTCGGCCGACCTGGCTGACGATGCGCTGGCAGATGTTCATCAGCTGCGCGGCGTCGCGAAAGCGGACGTTGGTCAACTGGATCTTGCCGCCGACTTCGATGAAGGTTCGGTTGGGGCCGTTGACCATGATGTCGGCGATGTCGTCGCGCGCCAGCAGCGGCTCGAGCGGGCCGTAGCCGAGCACGTCGTTGCAGATGTCGTCGAGCAGATCCTCCTGCTCGGAGATCGACAGCACGAGGTTCTTGATCGCGACGATTTCGTGGACGATGTCGCGGATTTCTTCGCGCGCGCTTTCCGGATCGAGCTTGGCCAACGCCGCGAGGTCGATCGCCTCGATCAGCGCGCCGAAAATCATCGACTTGGTTTGGAAATAGCCGTCGGAGCGGCGATCCTGCTGGCTATGGGCGCTCGTGTCCGGCGCGGGGGCGACGGGCGCGGTCGTCTCGACGCGCGCCGGCGGCGGCGGCGCGACCGAGACGGGCGTCGCCGGGCTCAGGCCGGGATTGGAACGCTTGCCGAACATCTGTCTTTCCCTGCGTCAGCGTCCGCGCCGACGGGCGCGGCGACCGGCGGCGGTCAACCTTTCTTGCCCATCAGCTTGGCGAGGAACGGATCGAACAGGCCGCGCTTGACGCCGCGCGCTTCGGCGCGACCGGCGAGTTTGGCGGCGAGTTCGCCGAAAATCTCGGCGACTTTTCCTTTCGGCTCGATTTCGGCGACCATTTGGCCATTGTTGGCGGCTGCGCCGAACAGTTTGGGGTCGTGGGGAATGGCGGCGAACGGATCCGCTTCGACCGTCTTGGCGAAATCGGCGAGCGCGATTTCCGGCCGCTTCGGCATGCCGACGCCGTTGACGACCAGACGCGGCGGATAGTCGTTGGGCCGCGCGCCGCGGATCGTGTCGATGATGTTCTTGGCGTTGCGCAGATTGGCGAGATCGGGCGCGGCGACAACGATCACTTCGTCGGCGGCGATCAGCATCCGTCGCGTCCAGCCGGTCCAGGCGTGCGGCAGGTCCAGCACAATCCACGGCGCGGCGGCGCGCATGGTGTCGACCACCGAATCGAACGAGGTTTCAGAGAAATCGTAGACCCGATCGAGCGTCGCGGGCGCGGCGAGCAAGTGAAGCCGATCGCCGCATTTCGACAGCAGACGGTCGATCAGATTGGAGTCGACGCGCTCGGGGGCGAACACCGCCTCCGCGACGCCCTGGGGCGGATCCTGGTTATAGTCGAGCCCGGCGGTGCCAAAACCGAGGTCGAAATCGGCGACGATCGTCGGCGACTCCAAATCCGCGGCGAGCGCCCAGGACAGATTGTGGGCGACGGTCGAAGCGCCGACGCCGCCCTTGGCGCCGATCACCGCGACGACGCGGCCGAGCGGCTTGGCCCCGGGAGCCCGGAACAGGTTGGAGACGGCCTGGACGAATTCTACCGCGGTGAACGGCGCGACGAGATATTCGCTGACCCCGCGCGCCATCAAATCGCGGTAGAGAATAATGTCGTTGACGCGCCCGAGCACGATGACCTTGGTGCCTGCGTCGCAGAAATTCGACAGCTCCTCCAGTTGCTCGATCAGAATGTCGCGGTTGGCGGTCGCCTCCAGCACGATGACATTGGGCGTCGGCGCGGAGCGATAGGCTTCGACCGCCGCGGCGGCGCCGCCCATGTTCTGTTTGACGTGGGTCTTGGCCATGCGTCGGTCGGCGATCGCGGTTTGAACGATCGCCGCGGTCTCCGGCGTCTCGCAGAACGCCTGGATCGACACGCGCGGCACCGGATCGATTTGCGGAATCGCGCTCGGCCGCAGCGACGGCTCGATCGGATCGGCAGCCTGTGCGCGCATGATCAATCTCCCGTGCCGACCTGGCCGATCGGCGTAATCTTGGTCTTCCAGTCGGTGCCGGGGTCCTTGCCTTCGCGCACGTCGCCGATCGCCCTGAGGCGCATCTCGACGTCGCCTGGGCCGCTGGCGCGGCTCTGCGCGAGGTCGCGCGGGTCGGCGACTTGCGCGGCGAGCGTCGCTTGGGTGGCGCAGCCGAAATTGGGGTAGGAATCGTTCTTCCAGCCGTCGATCGAGTCGCCGGAGGCGAGATCGGTCGGCCATAGGCCGCATTGCCCCTGCGCTATCGCCTTCAGCCCCTGAAACACCAGCCTGACCGGCGAAGCGCGATTCGCGCCGGCGTCGGGATAGGAGCCGACGGAGACGTAGCCGCGCAGGCCGGCGCCGGCCAGCGCGCGGCGGATCTGGTCGATCGCCTTGCCGTCGCGGCCGCGCTCGCTGGCCGGGGCGAGGATGGCGATCCGCCCGTCGCCGAGCTCGCGGTAACGTTCGGCGAAAGCGCGGATGTTTTCGATCGACTGCTGGTCGATCGCGCCGCCGGTCGGATAGACGTCGAGGGCGGTCGGCGCCTCGGCCAACACGATCGGATGGCGGGCGTGATAGTCGCCGGGCTGAACCGAATCGTTGGAGGCGTAGTTGACGCCGCAGCCGGCGAGCAAGGCCGTCGCGGCGACGACGAGCGCGGCAAAACCGAGCCGGCGGGCGGGAGAGCGACGAAGAAGCAGCGACGACATCGGGAGGTCTTCCTTGGCGATGGACGGCATGGGCTTCGTGTCCGCGTCAGTCGGTGATGAAACCCACCCGGCCGGAATAGCCGGGCATGGGTTGCAAGGCGCCGGAGGTCGAGTAGATGCGGTTGACGCGGCCGAGCAGCCAGGTCTGCGGATCGCTCGCCTCGTTGAAATTCGCGTCCGGCCGCACGGCGTCGCGCGGATCGATCGCGTGGACGACATAGGGCGTGACGATGATGAGGAGTTCGGTCTCCTGCCTGAGATAATCGCGCGAGCGGAACAGGCTGCCGAGAACCGGAATGTTCATCAGGCCGGGAACGCCGTTGATCGCCTGCTGCGACTGGTCCGAAATCAAGCCGGCCGAGGCGATCGAGCCGCCCGAAGGCAATTCGACCGTCGTTTCGTTCTTGCGGGTGCGGAACCCGGGAATCGACGTGTCGGCGATCGAGAGTTGATGCGAGGTGTCGATGTCGGTGACTTCGGTGCCGACGTGCAATTGGATTCGGCCCTGTGACAGGACGACAGGCGTGAAGTTCAGCGTCACGCCATAGGGCTGCTGAATGAAGCTCAAGGTGCAGGTGCCGTTGCTGCACGACTCGCCGTTGGGAATTGGAATCGTGCCGCCGGCGAGGAACTTCGCCGATTCGCCGGAGACGGCGGTCACCGTCGGCTCGGCGATGGTGCGCGCGACACCCTGACGTTCGAACGCCTGCAGCGTCGCGCTGAGATTCATCCCCGCGGTGACCCAGCCAAGCGTCGCCTCGGTCGCGCTGGCGACGCCGTTGACGGTGAAGGGATTGGAGGTCGTGAAACCGTTCGAGCCCGAGCCCGCCCCGCTCATGTTGACGCCGAGCTGCTTGATGATGTCGCGGCGGATTTCGCTGATCGTCACCCGCAGGCTGATCTGATCGAGACCACGGATGGTGAGCGAATTGATCACCTTGCCGGTCGAGCCGGGCGTCGAAGTGGTCGTCGAATTGCTGCTCAACGCCGTCGCGCCAGCCTGCGCTTGACCTGTCGCGCCTCCCTCGCTGGACGTCGTCCGAGTGGCGGCGGTCACGCCGATAAAGCCGCTGGCGATGTCGACGGCTTTCTGCGCGTCCCCGGCCGAAGCGACGGAGCCGATCAGGATGATCGAATCGGCGACGGTCTTGACGGAAATCTCGTTGCCCGGCAGCGCGACGTCGAGCAGTTCCTTGAGTTCGCCGATGTCGCGGCCCACCGCCACCTCGATCGCCGCGATCTTGCTGCCGTTGGCGGCGAGGGCGAAGATCGTCGTTTGGCCATTGGCCACCCCCGCGACATACAGACGTCGCGCCGAACGGACCACGGCGTTGGCGACCTTCGGGTCGCCGATGAAGATCTCGGTGGCGTCCTGCGGCAGATCGACGATGACCGATTGGCCGACGCCGAGCTGCAGCGACTTCTTCGTTTCGCCTGGCGCGACGACATAGGAATTTGGCGCGGCGCCGTCGCCCGCCAGGGCGATCTGCGGCGCGAAGGCGGCGAGAGCCGCCGCGAGGGCGACCGACGGCGTCATCAGGCGCGCGAAGCGGTGCGTATCCATTCGTCGTGTCCCCGTCATCTCGAAGGCCATCGCCGCCTCATCGTCACTGCGCCGCCGCCTGCGGCGCGCCGAACCGCACGATCGTCAGGCCTGATCCACCGGTCTGCTGGTCGCCGACCGACTGGGCCGGGCCGGCGCTGTCGACGAGACTGCGCAGGGCGAGATGCAGGTTGGCGTTGCCGGCTCGCTCGGCGAGGATGACTAGCTCGGCCTGCTGCGGGTCGAGCTCCAGCGTCGCATTGCCGCCGACGACGACCTTCTTGCCGTTCTCCTCCTGCACGTTCTGGCCGATCGCCAGCACCTTGACGTTGGTGAGTATGGTCTGGGCGCCGATCACTTCGACGCCGCGCGCTTTGGTCGCCTCGTCGTCGCGGAAGATCTTGATCACGTCGACGCGATCGTTAGGCAGAATGAATCCGCCGGCGTAGTCGTCGCCGGCATTGTCGACCTTGATCGCGACCGCGCGCAGGCCCGAGGGCAGGACCGCCGACATGAAACCGCCGGCGCCGGCCTTGACCAGCTTGTCGCGGCGCATCGGTTCGCCGCGGATGAACGCGTCGCGAGTGAGCGAGCCTTTGACGTCGTCCATCGCGTTGGGACCGGACGACTTGACGATCATCAGCTCGGAGATCGCGGCTTTGGGCCACATCTGCCAGGAGACCGAGGCGTCGCTGATCGCGGTGCCCATCGGAATGTCCTGGGCGGCGACCAGAACCTCGTCGGTGGCGAGCTTTGGCGCCTCTGCGACATGCTGCGGCGCAGGCCCGGGCGCGCTGTTGAAGAGAACATAAGCGCCGCCGAACGCGACGAGCGTCGCGCCGAGGACGGCGATTTGCACTTTGTTCATGAAATCAGGCCCTTCCGCGCCTCAAACGCTACGCAAGGGCAATATGGCCCGCCAATCGTCAAATTACGGTTAATCAGGCGTATCCAACTGGTTAGCGAATTCTGAAGATTGCAACGCAACGTTACAGGCCGGCCGCGGCGCGCCAGATTTCGCTGTGGGGATAGAACATCATCCCCGCCGCGGCGAGCGCGACGCCATAAGGGACGCCGGTCTTTGAATCATGCAGGCGGGCAATCCAGGCGTGGCGCGACAGCCACAACGGCAGGACCAATCGGCGGCCGATCAGGATGACGATGGTCAGCGCGCCGCCGTAGATCGCCGCCGAGAGGCTGTAGTCGAGCAACGCGCCCCAACCGAGCCAAAGCGCGATCGCCGCCGCCAGTTTGGCGTCGCCGCCGCCGATCCAACCCAAGGCGAACATGGCGAACATCACCGCCAGCACCGCGACGCCGCAGGACAGGTTGACGAGGATCGTTTGCGCCGGGAGGCCGACGGCGAAAGCGAGGATGAAATAGCCGATCGCCAGCGCCGCGCAAACGCGGTTCGGAATCGTCATCGTCACCACGTCCATCGACGCCGCCAGCGCCATCGCGGCAGGAAAGAAGAACACCGTCGCCGCAATCAGAATCGTCGCCGCCATAGTCCATCCGCCGCAATCGAGGGCTTCGCTGAGGCGAACCTAGCCGCCAAAGCTTGCCCGCCGGTTACCCGGATCAACCGTTAGTTCATGGCGGCGCCGATCTGGGCGAATTCGCTGCTCATATTGGTGCCGAGGGCCGCCAAAGCGCCGATGAGGAAGACGGCGATCAGGGCGCAGATCAGCCCGTATTCGATCGCGGTCGCGCCGCGTTCGTCACCGGCGAATGATTTGAGAAGGATGTTCATGGCCGTGCTCACTCAAGGGAGGTCGAGAACAAGCGTTCGGCTTTCCGCCGCTCGCAACGGTCAATCTGTTCGGCGCCGCGCGAGACTCTTCTTAAGTCCGCGCCGGCAATACTAAGCGTCGCGCAAACCAACGCCGATACGGTCGGCGGCGGATTGACGCGATCGTTGGCCGCGAAGGCGAACGCCCGTTATTTGAGCGCCGCGCCGACTTCAGCGAATTCGCTGCTGAGGTTCGTGCCGAGCGCCGCCAGGGCGCCGATGAGGAAGACGGCGATCA
>Ga0181516_10003724_pt1 | contig 10041 bp, 8 predicted proteins | sample PEATcosm2014_Bin_25_FD_121104 | JGI IMG/M metagenome (GOLD analysis project Ga0181516, IMG submission 121104) | Peatland microbial communities from MTU Mesocosm Facility, Houghton, MI, USA - PEATcosm2014_Bin01_10_metaG | ecosystem: Environmental > Terrestrial > Soil > Wetlands > Peat | place...
GCATAGCCGCCCACGCTGATGAAATGTTTCAACTGGAACGCCGCCGCGGAAAGCTTCTGTTCCGGGTTTTTATACACGTTCCCCATGATGTCCGTCTCGCCCTTGCAGCCCGCGCACGGGCAGCCCCGGCGCAGTTTTTCCAGCGGGATGAAGCTCTCCCCACCGTCGTTCCATTTAATGGCAAGCTCGTTTCCGATTTGTTGGATGTCCAGCGGTCGCATGGCTTTCAGGTTATTTTCACAGGCCGCACAAGTCCAAACTTTCCACGCCTCCTCTTCAGCCCGGCATGGCGCCCATCTGCAAGGTCTGCCAGTCTGGAAATACAAAGGGCGCGGCTCGTCAGTCGCGCCCGTGCTTTCTACTTTCCTCTCCACCTCACGATTCCTTAACTTGTCTTTTCCCAACTCTCAACCATCAACCATCAACCATCAACTTCCCCCTTCACGCCGTCACTACCAGCGTGCCCGTATGGCCGGGGAGATCCAGCGCGTTCACCGTCACCGTCACGCTCGGTTTCGCCGACGCATCCTTCGTCGCCACGTATTTCCACGCGCCCGAGATCGCGTCGAGCGTCGCCGTCCCGTTCTCCACCGCCGTCTTCGTGTTGTCCACGATCGACACCGTCACGCCCGTCACCTGCATGTCATCGTGCGCCTTGATCACGATTGCGTCGCCCACATGACGATGATAGCCCGTCACGTCCACCGAATCCACCGATGGCGGGGTCAGAAAGTCCCCCACCGCCAGTGAGAACGCCGATTTATGCACCGCCTTGCTTTTGGCCACATACGGCTGCTTGGCCACCGGATCAGCCATCACACCCTTGGCATAATGCGCGCCCTGGGTGAACAGCTCCTTCTGTGCCTGCTGCGCCGGGGTGTTCGGTTGGTTCACCTGATCCGGCTTTTCCGCCACGATGTCCATCCCGTCACGCTCCTTGAACACCATTTTACCCATCCCGCCGTGCATGTGCTGCACCGTGGGATGAAACGTTATTTTAGCCATAACGTGTCTTCCATTTCGAGGCGTCTTCACCTTGTCCGCAGGGTCCAAACGCATTGGACATGTTGCGCCCGTCATTGGGTCATCGGTCCTCAAGCCGTCGGTTTCCATTGTCCGGCCCGCCTGTAAAACCGGTGAGGCCTTGCATGAACTCGCCTCATTCTGACCCTAGCACACGCTGTCTTTAGCCTGTCAAAATTTATTTGTAATTATTTTTTAACTTTTTTTTGAATCTCGATTTTTCCGCTGGAGCGGGTTTCAATAAAACTGTGGCCGTGTTTTTCCATCGCGCCTGAAAAGTTCCGCGAGGTCTTGGACTGCGGCAGCCCTCTGCCGCTTTTCCCCCGCAGGACTGGTGACGCAAAAGCGGCAGAGGGCTGCCGCAGTCCAAAACGCTGGCGCGCCAACCGACAAACCCAATCCAGCTTGTCGGCTGAAGTATTTTTGAAACCGCTCTAACAGTGCCACAACATCGCGCCGCCCCTGCTCCAATTGCATCGGAACAAGGGCGGCCCTGTTTCAACCTACGCGGAGGAACCGGGCGCAAGTCAAATCAAGCAATTCGTGCCATGTCTCTAAAAGTGCAGTGTATAAGAAGCCATGATCGCGCTGTTGCCCACAGTCTGAACGCCGTTGGGTTTGACGGACAAGTATTTGTAACCCAGCCCGATCTCGCTGGAACCGAACGCATACCGGATTCCCACCATCCCCTGCCAGGCAAAATCGCATTCGTTGCCCGTCAAGCCGGTGGTAGAATTTCCGCCCACGCTGGAAACATTCAACACGTCCTCGTCAATGCCGGCGCCCGCTCCCGCGTAGGCAACCCAGTTGGGACTGAAGTTCCAGTTCAATATGCCATTGGCCATGACCGGCACTTGAATGAACTGTCCGCTGGCCGAAACGCTCTTCCCGCCGTTGGGCGTGGCCGTATCCAGCGGGTTATACATGAGACCTACCTCCAACTCCGGCGCCAGGCTGAACTGGTCGGACAGCTTGAAGTCGTAGCCCATGGAAACATCCCATCTCACGCCGGTTCCCAGAGAAATCGAGCCGGTGGGAACCACCAGATTATCCGCGATGTTGACGCCCGCATCCGTGGCCATGTAAAAACCGCGCAGATTGACATCCTGAGCGCGGAGCGATGTTGCACCAAACGTCAAGCCGGCACAACCCAGCATGAGGCCGAGTCGGGCGACTTTGCCTGAACCTATTTTCTTTTTTTTGATTTTCATAGTTTTCCGAGTTTTTGTTTGTTTATGTTTGCACTGCTTCAAACTGCCGAAACGGCGCAGTTTGAAATTCGTTAAATTGTCAATTTATGGCGCTGCTAGGTGCAGGTTTTTCATTTCATTGGTGGCCTTGGCCTCGGGAACCTCTTTTGGAATGACGTGGCCCACAAAAAAACCCATCGCCATGTTTAACCGAACGTAGCTGTCCACGTTGGTCGTCACCGTGAGCGACGTTTTATCAGTCCATTCCGTGGTGCAGCTCACCTCGTGGGTGCCCGGCTGGGTGTCCGCAAAGAAGAATCCGTGTGGCGCTGCGGTGCCAACCGCTTGGTTGTCGAGTTTCACGGAAGGCTGCACCGCCGCGCCCAACGCGCTTGGACGGTAGAACCAAATGCGCCCGCTGCCCGCCGCCGGAAGGGAAACGGTGGGGCGATAATCTGAATATCTTGTGCCGGATGCGCAACCTGTCGCAAAGACGGCCACGCCGATGGCTAATACAATGTTTTTTGTTAATTTTTTCATGGTTGGTTTATTTTGTGTTGTGAATTCTTGTTTTTATCACTGTGGATTGGCCCGGTAAAACTGCTTAGAATTCGTGGGCGTGCTGTAATCAATGAATACATAAGGCTGCGTGGGAAGCGAGATGTTGGTCAGCGCGACCCAATTCGTCGCGCCGAGTGCCGGAGTGGACTGGATGTTGTAAGTCGCGCCAACCGGCCCATTGATGTTCAGCCCGGCATACATATTGATGTTCAGGAACGTCAGACTGACGCTGGCACTGGTGTTCGTATTGACGGAATTGGCGATGACAACACGGTAGAATCCAATGTTTGTCACGCTGGACGAACCGAGCGAATAACTTGATCCCGTTGCACCAGTGATGTTCGCATAGCTCACACCGTTGGAAGAGAATTGCCATTGATATGTCGGATATGGAAAGCCCGTGGCCTGCGACGTGAATGAAAAGGCCTGACTGGGGCTGATGACCTCGCTTACCGGCGTTTGCGTGAAGGTCGGTGGCGTCAAACCCAATACTTGCACTTGAAAGCTGTTGGTTATGCTCAATTGCTGGCTGTTGACTGCCCACGGATTGTAATCGGTCACGCTGACATAAATAGTGCTGGTGCCGACCTGACCCGAAGTCGGCGTCCACGTCAGGACGCCTGTGTTGGGATTGATGCTCACACCGGTTGGCGCGGAGACGATGGCAAACGTGAGCGTATTGGCGGGAATATCCGGGTCTGTGGCCGAAATGTTGGTCGTCAAAGTGGTGGTGGCATAAATTGTTTGCGTGCCGGGAAAACTGCTGAACGCGGGTGGCAGATTAGATTCCAAAACGACTACGGTGAAATTAGTCCAAGCCACTGTTAAACCAGATTGATAGACTGCATAGGTGATGGGACCATTGGTGCTGGGGCCTTGCGACTCCGTAGGCGTCCACGAAATAAGGCCGCTGGAAGTATTGACCGTCATACCTGTTGGCGCGTTGGACAAGCCAAAGGTGTAGCCGCTGCCGCTGACGGTGGGCATATATTGCCATAACACAGTTTCGAGGATGTTGGTGTTGGAAATTGCGGATAAAATTGGCCGGGCTATAAGAAATTGGTTTGTTGTCAGTGCTGTGTCAGAAATTCGTGCTTCATCAATTAACCCTTTGAAATACTCAATATAATTTCCGCTTTCTACATTACCTATTCCAACTCCTGGATTAAGTCCAGTTAGTGGACCCATTGGTCTAAGTGTGGTGCTATTGGATGCTACTAAAGTGTCATCAATGTAAAGCAAGAGTGCTCCTGATGCACCATTGAGGGTGCCGGCAATATGATGCCACTTTAATAATGAAATCGGTGCCTGCACCTTAACTTGATTATTATTTGGATCCTCAATCTGAAAAACGAGGTTGTTATTCGAGTCGAGATAGATTGAATATGGATCAAGCCCACCGCCCCTGTCATCACCGCGAAATATGATTTGTCCAACGCCATATGGTCCACCGCCAGGAGCCGTAGGATAAATAAACGCTTCCAGAGTCAGGCTGTTGGTTATTGCAAGAAGTGGATTATCTGGAACGGAGATTCTTCCAGAGGAGCCGTCAAAAGCAAGTGATAAAAGGTTTGTGGCACCAGTCAAAGGAACGGGGTTAACAGGAATGTTAGAAGTATAAATCAATGACCCCAACGGCGTCCCATTCAGACCATTGCCTGAACTGTCCAGAATTGTGTTAGCGGCAGAGGCTGACAATCCGTTGGTGCCTTCCTCAAAACGATAATATGCAATCGTATTTGCATTAGATTCATATTCTCCTGTAAAAACTAGTAGTAGACAAGAAATCAGGATTCGAGCATTTATTTTCATATTATTGGTTTTTGATGATTTGTTTGAATTTCGAATTTCAATCTCATCCAGCCACGGCGACGCTCACGACATCGCTCCACTGGCCTACTTGGGCGTCGGCTTCGCGGTAGATGCCCTTGTATTTCCAGACGGCGCTGGAATCCGGTTTCAGGATTTGAGCATTTGTCTTCAAATTATTTTCGAATGGGTTTCTTTTTGTCGCGCTGACGTGCGGCGGGAGCGTCCGGCGTGTGGCCGTCCTTTTCCATGTCCGCCAGTTCACGGATGACAGCCTGATGGATGATTGTTTCCGGCGGCAGACCGCTTTGCCTTGCGAGTCGGGCGAGCTTCCGCCGGGTGCCCGGCGGCAGTTGAACAGCGATGGTGGACAGCTTGTTCATTCTGAATCCGTCCTTTGTATAGCATATTTATACACTGTCAAGTAACATTTCCATGACGGCGGCAATGTGCTATAATTTTGAGGATGAATTTGACTTCGCCCATCCCGGTGCGCTTTGGCGCGGCCACGGCGGAACGGCTCAAGGCCGTCTCGGCGGCCAGCGGCGTGCCGGTGGCGCAATTGATCCGCTTGGCCACGGAACATTACCTGCGCGACGTTGAAAAGAGGCAGTCCATCACCGTCCATCTCAAGCCCGCCAGGCGCGCCGCCCGCCAGCGTCCGCCCGGCAAGCCTTGACGGACGGAGACCCCGCCCGGCCAGACTGTCCACTGTCATTTCGCTCTGAGGCAGCACTTCGACCTGTGCCATACGGAATAGATACGCTCCGGCATCCGGGTTTCTGACAAATAATTTGAAAATTTTGCGGGATCATGCAGATGACAGGCTTTTGTGCTTTGAATCCGCAGATTTCAGAGATGGACGCAGATTTTTTTATCGGCTCAATCTGCGTCATCTGCGGATAAAATAAACGCCCTGTTTGGGGAAGCGCATGATTCCATTTTCGGCTCGCTTTTTTGTCAGAATCCGGCGCATGGTTCCGTATTTAATCCTGAGTGGTGCCTGGTCAACCGCAAACCGGATATTATATGGTTTCATCTGATGATTTGTTTCCAACGCGCAGCAGCCTGCTGACGCGACTGAAGCATTGGGACGATCACGACGGCTGGAAGCGTTTTTTTGACACCTACTGGAGATTGATTTATGGCGCGGCGGTCAAGTCCGGCCTTTCCGATGCCGAGGCGCAGGACGTGGTGCAGGAAACGGTGATATCCGTTGCCAAAAAGATGGACGAGTTCAAATATGACCCGGCGCGCGGCTCGTTCAAGGGCTGGCTGTTGACGCTGACACGATGGCGCATCACCGATCAAATCCGCAAGCGCGACCGTCACGGTCAGGCAGGCGGTTCGCAGCCGGAAGACGGGGCGCGGACGTTCGACATGGAATCGCTGCCGGATGAACAGGGCGTCCGGCTGGAAGCCATCTGGGATGCGGAATGGCAGAAGAACCTGACGGATGCGGCCATTGAACGGGTGAAGCGCAAGGTGGGCGCGCGGCAGTATCAGTTGTTTGACCTTCATGTCATCAAGGAATGGCCGGTGGCGGACGTGGCAAAAACCCTGGGCGTGTCCGACTGTGCGATTTACAAGGCGAAGAGCCGGATCAGCGCTGCAATCCGAAAGGAGATTGAAATTTTGGAGGCGACGCTGATCTAAAGAGCATTGCTTGATTCATGCACTTCTGGCACAAACAACCCCGTTGTCCGGCGAAGGCCGGCAAGCCGGCAGTTGCGTCCAAGTTCACGGGACAGGAAATACGCCGGGCGATACTGAAGAAATTGCAGTCCAAAATCAGAGGGCAGCATGACGTTGCCGGAAAAGACAAAATTTGTGGATTAGAAGCAGGAAAGTCCCCGCCTTCCAAATAAACCGGCATGGCCTCGAATTCATCCCCGCACATTCCCGACCATGCGCTTCTCCGCCGGATCGGGCGCGGCAGCTATGGCGAAGTCTGGCTGGCCAGAAGCGCCACGGGCGCATTCCGGGCGGTAAAAATCATCTATCGCGACTCCTTTGACCATGACCGGCCTTATGAACGTGAATTTGCGGGCATCAAGCAGTTTGAACCGATTTCGCGCGCGAGCGAGACGCAGGTGGACATTCTTCATGTGGGCAGAAACGACGCGGAAGGATTGTTTTATTATGTGATGGAACTGGCGGATGATCAAAAGAACGGCGCGAAAATCAACCCGGACGACTATTCCCCGCGAACCTTGCGCAGCGAACTGTATCAGCGCGGGCGGCTGCCAGTGCGGGAGTGCATTGACATCGGAATGCAGTTGACGACGGCCTTGGACCATCTGCATGGAAGCGGACTGATTCACCGGGACATCAAACCTTCCAACATCGTGTTCGTCGGCGGCACGCCCAAGCTGGCCGACGTGGGGCTGGTGACCACGGTGGACGCCACCAAATCTTTCGTGGGGACGGAAGGTTACATTCCGTCGGACGGCCCCGGCACGCCGCAGGCCGATCTTTACAGCCTTGGAAAAGTGCTTTACGAAATCAGCACCGGACGCGACCGGCTTGATTTCCCGGAATTGCCGACAGACTTAAAAGATCATCCCGAAAGAGACGCGCTCGTTCAGTTCAACGAAGTCATCCTCAAGGCCTGCGATGAAGACCGGAAACAACGCTACCAATGCGCGGATGAAATGCGTCTGGATTTGTGGAGGTTGAAATCCGGAAAACCTCTGAAACATTTGCGTCCGCAGTTTACAACAAGAAGGCTGCTGATCGTCGCGCTGGCCGCCGGATTTTTATTTTTGAGCTTTTATTTTTATTGTTGGAGGATGAAGGTCGGTCCGGGCCAATTTCAATCCACACTAGGCCGCACAACCGCCCGCGCGTCTGGCGGCGATTCTTCGAGCGCGCCTCCAGTTGCATGGCCGAAGGCCGGCGGCAATGCACGGGATTCTTCCGGCAACCGCAACACCAATCAATTTTTTTCAAACGGACTGGTTGCCTGGTGGAAAGCCGACGGCAACGCGCTGGACTGGGCCAGCACAAATAACGGAACGCTGGTGGAAGGTGCGGGGTTTGACACTGGCAAGGAGGGGCAGGCGTTTTTGTTCAACGGGGCTGCCGCCTGCGTTACTGTTCCCTACAATCCGGCTTGGGCGTTCGGGAAAAAGGATTTCTCAATCGCGCTTTGGGCGAAATTTTCTTCAATATCAAACTATCAAACTTTTTTGGCTTGCGTCTCCACAAAGAACCAGAGCATGTGGACTTTCTGCCTGGGCGAAGGGCTTTTGCAATGGCAAATGGACGGTAGTATAGGGACTGTTCAACTTGGGCACGCCAAATTTAATCCCGTCATTGGAAACTGGTATCACCTTGCCATCACGCGCAGCGGCGACAAATTTTCCTTTTACATCAATGGAGTTGAAGCCTCATCTGAAATCTGGAAAGGCGAAGTGCCTGCCCCCGTTTCACCGCTGATGATCGGCAATACATGGGGAGGAGGCGCGTTCAACGGGCTTCTCGATGACATCCGCATTTACAACCGCGCCCTGACTCCCGCAGAACTGGCCGGTTTGGCGCAAGGCCAGTCTTCGTTGGACCAAGGCACCAATGACATCGTCATCATCGGAACCCGCAGATACCGGCGCAGCGAGTTCATGATCAACACCAGTTTTTTGGACCAAAATTCCCAGGCAAACCTCGCCGTTTTAACGAGCGGGAATTTTCTGGTCACATGGCATCAGGAACTTTTTTTTCATTGTTACGGTCAAATCTTCGATCCCGAAGGAAAACCGATGGGAACGCCTTTTCTTTTGAACGGCGATGCACTGGGCCTTTTGCAATGGGGGCCGTCTCCGGCCCCGTTGCCAAATGGAGGATTTATAGCCGCTTGGGGCGAACACTTAACACAGGGAAGCAACGCTGCCAATGCCCGATGCTTCAATCCGGCAGGTTCACCGGCCGGTGCAAGATTCGATTTAGACCTGCCAGATTGGACAAGCGTGGCATCTTATGCCAATGGCGACTTCATCGCAGTTGGCTCATGGGCGGTCGGCCCGAAAGGCACCAACGAATGGCCGGTTCTGGCACGGCGCTTCAACTCATCCGGCATTCCTTACGGACCTGCGTTCCAAGTCGGCAAGATCACCAACGGCTACGCCGCCGCTTCGGCGTCATACGGAACCGACGGGCGCTTTGCGTTTGCATGGCCAAGCCACACAGATAATGCAATGCTCCGGGCCTACCGCTCCAACGAATTTTCGCCATTTGGGAATGAGTTCGCCGCCAATTCCATCACTACAAGCGGCGCCCTGGTCAGCGGTCGTTACAATTCAAAAAATGAATTCATCGTCGTCTGGCGGTCTGGTTCCAAGGATTCAGCCCCTTACTCGGTTTTCGTCAGACGGTTTGATTCCAACATGGTGGCTGAAGCAACTGAATCAAAGGTGAACGAGAAGGCTCCAGGTTACTCTTGGAATTCAGGTATCAGCGTCGGCCCAAACGACGAGTCGCTGGTTTCCTGGAACTCCATAAAAAGCGACAAGTCAAAGGACATTTATGCCAGGCTGTTTGACCCTGGCGGCAATCCCGTCGGACACGAATTCAGGATCAATCAATTTACCGGAGGCGACCATGACTTGGGATGGGAGGCTTGCCTGCACACGGCAATCCTGCCCAACGGCAACTTCGTTGTCGGTTGGGTGGGAGACGGCGCACGCGGGAACGGACTTTATTTGACCCTGTTCAAGCTTTTGGACGACAAGCCGGCAAAAATGCCGTGAATTTTCCAGATCGCAAAATCAATTTGCCTTTCCTGGATCATCGTTCACAATTCCAATATGAGTGCGTTTGCCATGCGCCATTTTGTCTCATTACGTGAAGTTTTTTCGTCTGGTGCGGGTGTCCTGTCACACTTGGAGCTGGGTCCGGTTCAGGTCTTACTCAGGTGTTCTTCAGGTCTTATGTCGGTCTTATGACCGGTTTGAGCTGATTTTGGCCTTTTCGGCTGTTTTGTGTCCCATTTTGTCACTACTTGCGCAGGGCCACCATTATCGCGCGATTGTTCGTTGAATCGGAAGGGAGGTTCGGGCGTTAACGCCTTTTCAGTCGCCGTTCAAAGGCCCGCAGTGTCTCCGGGCTGACGTGGTGTTCGATGCCTTCGGCATCCAGTTCCGCCGTTTTTTTGGGGATGCCCAGGGAGTGGAGGAAGGCGACCACGGTCTGGTGGCGTTGCTTGCTCTCCGCAGCGAGCGTGCGGCCAACGTCGGTCAGGAATATCGCCCGATACGGCCGCGTGTTCACATACCCCGCCCGTTGGAGGCGCGCAAGAGTGCGGTTGACCGTCACATGCGTCACGCCCAGCCGCCGCGCAAGGTCCACCACCCGCGCCTCGCCCTGGGCCGACGTCAGGTCGGCGATGGCCTCGGCGTAATCCTGCGCGGTCTCGAGCGAATGGTCGCGGCGGGAGCGGCGGAAGTTCTCCGCCTGCTGCCCC
>Ga0181516_10003725_pt1 | contig 10041 bp, 7 predicted proteins | sample PEATcosm2014_Bin_25_FD_121104 | JGI IMG/M metagenome (GOLD analysis project Ga0181516, IMG submission 121104) | Peatland microbial communities from MTU Mesocosm Facility, Houghton, MI, USA - PEATcosm2014_Bin01_10_metaG | ecosystem: Environmental > Terrestrial > Soil > Wetlands > Peat | place...
AGTGCTGGCGTCGGGGTCGAAGGGGAATTGCACGGTGGTGACGGGCGGCCACACGCGCATTCTCGTCGATGCCGGGCTTAGTTGCCGCGAGCTATTTCGGCGGATGAAGCTGGCGGGTGAGGATCCGGCGACGCTGGACGCGATTATTGTGACGCACGAGCACCAGGACCACATCAATGGGCTGGCGGTGACGGCGCGGAAGCTGGGGATTCCTGTGTATTTCACCGAGGGAACGCACAGGGCGTGGATGCGGTGGCTGACACCGCGCAAGCAGATGACGTATGCGCAGTGGATCGAGCAATGCAGGAAGCAGGCAGCGGCCCGGCAGGCAGAGGCGGATGCGCATGAAGGCGAGCCGGACGAAATCGATCTGGCGGCGGAGGCCGCGCAAGGGCCGGAGGAAGTGACGCAGACGGCAGAGCCAGTTGCTGCTGTGAAAGACCCGACCTGGCTACCGTCGGTCGAGTATTTTTTCGCGGGCCAGGCATTGCAGATTGGGGACATCGGGGTTAGCCCGTTCACAACGCCGCATGATGCTGCCGATCCAGTGGGTTTTGTCTTTCAGGCGGAAGGAGTGAGGATGGCGATTGCGACCGATCTTGGGTACATTCCGCCGAACGTGAAGGCGCAATTGAAAGGGCTGGATTTGTTGCTGCTGGAGTCGAATCATGATCTGGAGATGCTGCGCGACGGGCCCTATCCGTGGTCAGTGAAGCAGAGGGTACTCTCCCGCGTGGGTCACCTGTCGAATGATGCCGCAGCAAATTTTTTGGAAACGGAGTATGACGGCCAGGCGACCTACGTGATTCTGGCGCATCTATCGGAAAGCAATAATGTTCCTGATCTGGCACGGGTTACGGCGGAGCGCGCGCTGAATGGACGGGCCAGCCTGCTGGCCAATCGGCTGTTGATTGCGGAGCAACATCAGCCACTCAATCCCGTTCAATTCTAAGCATCATAGGTTACAATAGTTTCCAGGACCATTACTCCGCAGAGGATGCAATGCGGGGTCCGGTCGGGCGGATGTCGCCGGGATGTTCCTGGCGTTTTTGCTGCATCACCTGAACTTAGCCGCGCATCCTAGAGAACACGGGCAGCACCTTGTTGACTTTGGTGCGCTCGATCACAGCTTTTGCGCGCGTTCCGCTGCAAGGTGAGTCTAAAGACTATGGCAAGAACCAAATGCAATGACCGAGTCGTAGGCGCCATTCTGGCGAGCTGGCGCTACGATATATCCGGAATATCGCCCGAGATGCGCAAGGATTATGAGGGGCATCTAGCGGAGTGCAGCCGGTGCAGGGCGCGGCAGAAGTTTCATCGCAGCCTGGATGTGTCCTTGTTTGCTTTGACGGCGACTTCGGTATTTTTCTCAGTTTTCGCGCTTTCGGTGTTGATGCACATCAAGCCGCTGGAGCACGTTGCGGTCAACCTGCTAGGACTGGACATGTTCGACATGTATCACATGCTGGTTTCGGCGGCAGTGGCAGGGGTTTGCTTCTCAGTGATCGCATTTGCGCTGGTGCTGATGGCAACGCCGGCGCCGACCTATCTGGGCGGCATCGCTGCGGAACGGGCGAGGCTGATTGAAGAACGGCTGCCGGCGGCAATCAAGGCACTGCGCCCGCGGTAAAAACTGAGCACAAAAGATTTGAAATGAAAAGGCCTCCCGAGTGGGAGGCCTTTTTGCGCTGGAGGAAGGTACTGCACTATTTGGCGAGTGGGATGCGGAGGTCGCCGCCGGTCATTTCCTTGGGCAATCCTTCCTGGAGGATGGCGAGCAGGGTGGGAGAGATGTCGCGCAGAGAGCCGTCGGGACGGAGGCGGAAGTGCGGGGCGTCTTCGCTGACGTAGATCATGGGAACCGGGTTGGTGGTGTGGGCGGTATGCGGGCCGCCAGTGACCGGATCGACCATAAGCTCGGCGTTGCCGTGGTCGGCGGTGATGAGCCAGCTTCCGTTGCGCTCTTTGATGGCTTTGTAGATGCGGCCGAGTTGGGCGTCGATGGCTTCGCAGGCCTTGATGGTGGGCTCGAGCTGGCCGGAGTGGCCGACCATGTCAGCGTTGGCGAAGTTGGCGACGACCAGGTCGAAGGCAGTGTCGTTGATAGCTTTGACGATGGTGTCGCCGATGGCTTCTGCCTTCATTTCAGGCGCGAGGTCGTAGGTGGCGACCTTGAGCGAAGGGATGAGCGTGCGCTCCTCACCGGGAAAGGGAACCTCGATGCCTCCGTTGAAGAAGTAGGTGACGTGGGCGAATTTTTCGGTCTCGGCTACGCGCAGGTTGCGCAGATGGTGAGCGGAGAGGACGTTGGCGAGGATGTTGTCCATCGACTCGGGTGGAATGACGAGAGGCAATTCGTAGAGCTTGTCGTATTGCGTCATGCAGACGTAGTGGAGGTTCTTGGGGATTTCAGATCGCGGGATAAGAGCGTCGAGACTTTCCCAGCCTTCTAGATCGCGGCCGCCATTCTTGTTGAGGCCGCTCTCGCGAGCGAGCACGCGCGTGATCTGGCGGGCGCGGTCGGCGCGGAAGTTGAAGTTGAGGCAAACGTCTTCGTCGCGAATCTGGGCGACCGGCTTGCCGGCGGAGTCGACGACCACGAAGGGGATGAGGAATTCGTCGGTGATGCCGTTGTTATAGTTCTGCTTGATGCGGGCGACGGGATCGGGGTAAGAACCGCCCTCGGCCTTGCCGTTGACCATGGCGTCGAAGGCCTTGCGCTCGCGCTCCCAGCGCTTGTCGCGATCCATGGCGTAGTAGCGGCCGTTGATGCTGGCGACTTTGCCGACGCCGTATTCGCGCATCTTCTGTTCGAGCTTGGCGATGTAGCCCGCGCCGGAGGTGGGGCCGGTGTCGCGGCCATCCATGAAGGCATGAACGAAGACGCGATCGAGGCCGTACTCGCGGGCGGTGCGGAGCAGGGCGTAGAGATGCTCCTGATGGGAATGGACGCCGCCGTCGGAGACAAGGCCGAAGAGATGGAGCTGGCGGCCTGCTTCGCGGGCGCGCTGCATGGCTTTGACGATGGAGGGATTTTTCTGGAACTCCCCCGCGGCAATCTGCGCATCGATGCGGGTGATATCCATCTGCACGATGCGGCCGGCGCCGATGTTGAGGTGGCCGACTTCGCTATTGCCCATCTGGCCGTCGGGGAGACCGACGAAATGCTCGGAGGCGCGGATCAGAGTATTGGGGAATTCGCGGAGGAGCTTGTCGTAGGTGGGCTTGCGAGCCAGAGCGATGGCGTTGTTGGCGGTTTCGGCGCGGTAGCCCCATCCGTCGAGGATGGTGAGGACAAGAGGATGCTTGGATGTAGCCACGAAGAAGACACCTCGATGACGATCAGAGTTCAGACTTCAGGATAAACGGTTGCGGTGTAGAGAGGTGTGGCTGGGGTCACAGGCCGGGAGCAGCCGTGCAGCGGAGAAAGATGGAGCTGGGGTAAGGGTAGCGGCCACCCTCGACGAGAAGACCCTGATCGAATTTCGCGGGGGCCAGATCGGGGAAGATGCGGGCCAGATCGGCGTGGCACTGATGGTAGAGGATGGAGAGCGACGCGGCAATTTCGAAACGGCTGTTCATGACAAGGAAGGCGTAGAGCAGGGCTGTTTCATGAGGAAAGAACAGCGCGGAGCTGAGAGTGTCGGGATTGTAGTCGTAGGGAAAATGAATGTCGTGGAAGTGGGCGTAGACACCGGCGGCGAGGCGTGGCAGCATTTCGAGGATGAGGAGATTGACTTCGCCGGCGGGACCGAGGGTGTGGCTCGAGTCGACAAAGAAAAGGTCGCCGGGCTGGAGCGATTCGACGCAGGCGTAGCCGACGTCTTCAACTTTTTTGGCGACGAGGCGGAGGTGGCCAGCGGCGCTTTCACGCTGGAGAAACTCGGTTGGATAGGGCTCGATGCAGGTGATTTGTGGAGTGTAGTTTTCATCTTGGGCGGCGCGCAGGATGACGGCAGTGGAAACGCCGCAGCCAATTTGGACGATCTGAGGGGGGCGGATGGCGCGGATGAAGCAATAGAGGAAGTCGGATTCGACTTCGCCGTAGCCTTCGTCGGAGCCGTTGGTGGCGACGGCAGATTTGTGGATCTCGAAGCCCTTGAGGGCGGAGCGAAAGGGCGCGGTGCACTGATCGGCCCAGGCGAGCTGAGCGGCGACGGTGCCCTGGACGCCTACCATGCTGCGCGGGGCTTTCCATTGCGAAGAAGTGCGGAGGAGGCGGATGTCGGGGATTTCAGAGTAGAAGTGGCGGGGCAGAATATCGACCCCGAAGCGCTGGCCTACTTCAAAGGCGGAGCGCATCAGCCGCTTGGTTTGGTTTTTGAGTCGTCTCTTCAGAGTGAGGGACATAGTTGTAGGTGATCGAGGCCCAAGTTCAGGTCAGACGGATGCAATGAGTTGATTGTAAGGGGAGTGCCGGATTGCGGGCCAGATTGGATGTGCGGAGCGGTTGGATTTGAGTGCGGATGATGCGACAAGGCGCCCCGAATTGCGGAGCGCCCTGGCTGGTTAGAGAATGCGATTGAGAGGCTAGTCGTTATAGTTGAGGCTTTCGAGACCGAGGTAGACAGCGCCGGCGCCGAGCTCTTCTTCGATGCGGAGGAGCTGGTTGTATTTGGCGATGCGGTCGGTGCGGCTGACGGAACCGGTCTTGATCTGGCCAGCGCCGGTGGCGACAGCGAGGTCGGCGATGAAAGTGTCTTCCGTTTCGCCGGAGCGGTGGGAGATGACGGAGGTGTAGCCGTAGCGGCGGCCGAGCTCGATGCAGTCGAGGGTTTCGGTGACGGAACCGATCTGGTTGACCTTGATGAGGATTGAATTGCCGACGCCCTCTTCGATTCCATGCTGCAGGCGCTTGACGTTGGTGACGAAGATGTCATCGCCGACGAGCTGAATGCGGCTGCCGAGCTTGTCGGTGAGGATCTTCCAGCCTTCCCAGTCGTCCTCGGCGAGGCCGTCTTCGAGGGAGACGATGGGATACTGGCGGACCCAGTTGTCATAAAAGGCGACCATCTCTTCGCTGGAGAGTTCGCGCTTGTCACTCTTTTTGAAGACGTACTTTTTCTTGTCTTTGTCGTAGAACTCGCTTGAGGCCGGATCGAGGGCGATGGCGATCTGCTCGCCGGGTTTGTAGCCGGCGACCTCGATGGCCTCGAGGATGAGCTCGATGGCTTCGCTGTTGGACTTGAGTGAAGGAGCAAAGCCGCCCTCGTCGCCGACAGCGGTGTTGTAGCCCTTCTTTTTGAGCACGGACTTGAGGGTGTGGAAGGTTTCAGCGGCCCAGCGCAGGGCGTCGGAGAAGCGCTCGGCTCCGACGGGCATGATCATGAATTCCTGGAAATCGACGTTGGAGTCGGCATGCGCACCGCCATTGAGAACGTTGAGCATCGGGGTTGGCAGGATGCTGGCGTTGATGCCGCCGAGGTAGCGATAGAGGGGAATCTCGAGGGTCTGCGCAACGGCGCGGCTGGTGGCCATGGAGACGGCGAGGATGGCGTTGGCGCCGAGCTTGCCCTTGTTGGGAGTGCCATCGAGGGCAATCATGGTCTGGTCGATGAGGCGCTGATTGGCAGCGTCCATGCCTTCGAGTTCGGGGGCAATTACGGTTTCAACATTGGCGACGGCCTGCAGAACGCCCTTGCCGAGGAAATGGCTTTTGTCGCCATCGCGAAGTTCGACAGCTTCGTGCTCGCCGGTGGAAGCGCCGGAAGGCACAATGGCGCGGCCCAGGGCGCCGCTTTCAAGAATTACATCTGCTTCCACGGTAGGATTGCCGCGCGAGTCAAGAACTTCGCGCGCGCGAATGGCAACAATCTCGGTCATATGAGTCCTCACGATGCGGTGATGAAGGCGGTCATTCAGTTTGGGACGGCGGTCGACGGGGAGGAATTCACCGGCAGCGCTCTGAATCGATTCCAGAATGCTCTGCATGTGCGGGAATCTCCTCTCCGGCCAGATCGATGGCGGTTCCGGTAAGACTCAAGTCCCTTGGTGTAGTCCGCAACGTGACGCCGTTGATGAAGGCAGGCGATTGGAAGCGAATTTGAGCAGGAAAGGAGCCCTGGAAGCGCCGAAAAAGCGATGTTGTTCCGTATGGATTCTAACAAACGGGGGGTAGTAAAGCGGTGTGGCACCGGTCACAGTGCAAACAATTCATCAGAGCAGATGAGTAGGTCGGGAATGGGTTGCCGGATCGGGTTGTAAGTGTTGATTCGTGGCGCGCGAGGCACAGGGGGCGGGTCGGAAGTGTAGGGGCGGGAGACAGTCCCGTAGTATTTAGGTTGGGTGAGGTTCGCAATTGTGGGAGCTTTCGCTCAGGAACTTTTCGCCGCTGACAGGGTCTAATTGGGCAAGGGAAAGACTGTTCGCGGGAAGGAGACTCGGATGAAACGGCCGTTTTTTGTTGCCACCTTCTTTTTCGCTGCGACTGCCGTTCTGGCAGCGCAGGAAGCCAGCCAGTCGAGCCCCTACCAGGGAGTGTCGAATCCTCCTCAGGATGACATCATCACTACCGAGACGCCGCAGCCGACGCAGGCCAAGCCTCCGGCGGGGCATCCGATGAACGCGGAGCCTGCGGCCCCGGCGCGGCCGTTGAATGCCGTGCCGCCGCCGGCAGTGGCGCCGCCGATGCAGGATCGCAGCATGAATATCGGAACGGACGACGGGATTGTTCAACCGCAGGCGATGCCGAGAGACACACGGCCGTCGCTGGCCGATCAGGCCTATGTTCCGGGTCCCGATGACGGGATTGTGCATCTGGCTCCGCTGGGGCCGGGGGAACTGCGCGAAGGGACCATGATTCGGGTGCGGCTGGAGAACGATTTATCGAGCGCGTGGTCGGATGAAGGCCAGACGTTCAAGAGCCGGGTGGCATCGGATGTGGTGGAGGGCGGCCAGGTGGTGATTCCGGCGGGAGCGGAGATTTCCGGCAAAGTTGTTGATGTTTCGACAGGGCACTTTGGCGGCCATGGCACGTTAATGCTGCATCCTGACACGGTGACGATGCCGAGCGGCGAGAGCTTTCAACTGCATGCGATGGTGGAGGGCGCACCGGGAACGCACACGCGGGTGGACGCGGAGGGTGTGATCTCGCCGGATTCGCAAAAGAAGAAGGATGGCATTGAGTATGGGGGGGTGGTTGGCGGCGGGGTGATTGTCGGAGCGGTTATCGGCGGTCCGGTGGGAGCGCTGGCAGGCGGGCTGATTGGAGCTGGCGTGGTGACTACGCATCTGCTGGTGAACCATCCGCAGGCGCACCTTGACCAGGGCGACGTATTGATGCTGACGCTGACGGAGCAAATGCACCTGGTGCCGGCGAGCGTGCGCGGCGAATAACGCTGGACAAAACGATCGAGGCAAATGGGGGGCGCTACGGCGCCCCTTTTTGCTGGTACCTGCTACACTCCCTGATGCGTTGGAGAGGACAAGCTGATGGGCGAGATTGAGACAGTGGGCGTGGTGGGTGCGGGGACCATGGGTTCCGGCATCGCTCACGTGTTTGCGCGCTCGGGATTTCGCGTGTTGCTGTGCGATGTGGAGCAGCGATTTCTGGATCGGGCGCTGGGGACGATTCGAACGAACCTGGGGCGCGAGGCGGCGAAGGGAAAATTAGCCGAGGCGGAGGTTGAGCCGGCGCTTAAGCGGATTGTGACGACCGTGGATCGGGCGGCGCTGGCCGAGGTGGATTTTGCGGTTGAAGCGGCGCCAGAGCGATTCGAGTTGAAAGCGGAAATTTTTGGAGCGCTGGATGAGATTGTTCCGGCGGATGCGATTCTGGCGAGCAATACCTCATCGATTTCGATTACGCGGCTGGCGGCACTGACCAAGCGGCCGGCGCAGGTGATCGGGATGCATTTTTTCAATCCGGTGCCGGTGATGGCGCTGGTGGAAGTGGCGCGGGGTCTGCAAACGAGCGACTCAAGCTTTGCAACGGTGTATGAGCTTGCGGTGCTGCTGGGTAAGACACCGGTGGAAGTGAACGATGCGCCCGGATTTGTGTCGAATCGCGTGCTGATGCCGTTGATTAATGAGGCGGCGTTTGCGGTGATGGAGGGCGTGGCTACTCCGGAGGCCATTGACCAGGTGTTCAAGTTGGGCATGGCGCACCCGATGGGGCCGCTGACGCTGGCGGACTTCATCGGACTGGACGTGTGTGTGGACATACTGCGGGTGCTGCAGGACGGGTTCGGAGATCCGAAGTATCGGCCCTGCCCACTGCTGGTGCGCATGGTGGACGCGGGATGGCTGGGACGTAAATCGGGGCGGGGATTTTTCAGCTACGAGAGATGAATGAGAGATGGAGATGAGCCGCGGGATTCCTTACTTCAGGTAAGGAATTGAGGTAGAATGAATCACGGGGGAGTGCAATGGCAAGCGCGGCGGTAACGTCAAAAGGGCAGATAACGATTCCAATCGAAGTGCGAAAGAAGCTTGGGCTCAAGGCTGGCGATCGGGTGAGATTCGTCGTTGGTGCGGATGGCGAGGTTATTCTCAAGCCTAAAACGGGCTCGATCATGGACCTGAGGGGGGTTGCGAAGTGGCAAGGTAAGACGGTGACGATTGAGGAGATGAACGAGACGATTGCCAAGGGGTGGTCTGGGCAATTGACGTTTGAGGATTAAGAGCGCCTGATGACTGGACTCGACACAAATATTCTGGTTCGCTTTTTTGCGCAGGACGATCCAGTGCAAAGCCGCAAGGCAGACCGGCTGCTGCAATCACTGACGGCAGAAGCGCCGGGGTATGTTTCGCTGGTGTCACTTGTGGAGTTGGTCTGGGTAATGCGAAGCATCTTTCACGTTTCCAAGCACGACCTCGTGGAGAGCCTTGAAAGGCTGCTTGATTCTCCTGAAATTGTCTTAGAGAATCAAACTGCGGTTGATCAAGCCTTGCGTCGATTTGCAGCAGTGAATGTAGATTTTGCCGATTGTCTTATCGAGAGGTCCGGCTTTCTGGCGGGCTGTCGCAGCACCGTCACCTTTGACGCGCAGGCCGCGCGCGCGACGGGAATGACCCTTCTAAAGCGCTGAATGCAGGATTGCGGTGGAGTCCGCGAATCTCTGGAACCAACGTGGTTCCGGCAACGTATTTCCTTCCATACGCGCAACCCAGGCGTCGAATCACTATGCAATCTTTTGGAGACACGCTCGGCCAGGTTTTCCGCGCCATTGGCGCGAACAAGCTGCGCAGCTTTCTGACCATGTTTGGCATTGCGTGGGGAGTGGGCTCGCTGCTGCTGCTGGTGGGGCTGGGCGAGGGGTTTCGCTCGGGGCAAAAGAAGAACCTGTCGAAGCTGGGCAACGACCTGGTGATGATGTGGAACGGGACGATTCCGGCGGTAGCCAACCAGCACACCGGAATGCGTCCCTATCAACTGACGATGCGGGATTTTGCCGCGGTGAAGCAGTTGCCCGAGGTGCGCGCGGCGACGGTAGAACTGCAGCGGCAAGATTTGTATGAGGTGAGTCAGTGGAGCAACACTTCGAGCCACGTGATGGGCGTGACGCCGAACTACACAGTGGTTCGGTTTATTCCGATGGCGACGGGGCGGTTTCTCGACGATGAGGATCTGGCCAACCGGCGGCGGGTTGCAGTGCTTGGATTCAAGGCCGCAAATCTTCTTTTTAATGGCCGCTCGATGGTGGGCGAAACGATCACGATCAATGGGATTGAGTTCACCGTGATTGGGTCGGTCGACAAGATTTCGCGAGGGAACAACGACTACGACGATCAAAAGGTCTATTTGCCGGTGACCACGATGCAGGAGTTGTTTCCGGTGCAGGGAGACAACATTCCCGACGACGCGTTGACGTCGATCCAATATCAGCCGGCGACCGAGGGAGAGATCGATGCGGCGGTTGCAGCCGTGCATCGAGTGATTGCGCAGCGGCACGGGTTTGACCCCGCGATGAAGGATGCGTTTGACGAGTGGGACACAGTTACAGAAGAGAAGATGATCGGGGCCATCTTCAGCGCGATGGACCTTTTTCTTGGCGGGGTGGGGATTGTGACGCTGGGGCTGGGCGCGGTGGGGATTATCAA
>Ga0181516_10003726_pt1 | contig 10040 bp, 18 predicted proteins | sample PEATcosm2014_Bin_25_FD_121104 | JGI IMG/M metagenome (GOLD analysis project Ga0181516, IMG submission 121104) | Peatland microbial communities from MTU Mesocosm Facility, Houghton, MI, USA - PEATcosm2014_Bin01_10_metaG | ecosystem: Environmental > Terrestrial > Soil > Wetlands > Peat | place...
AACAATACAAAAAAGCTGGCAAACAACAAATTCAGAGTGATGCCACAAATCACCAGATACTTCTTTGTCTTTTGCATAATCGTAGTGGCCTAACGAAAAAAGCTGAGCCACCGCCGACTCGCGACGTGAACCGCGATAGCGGAACTGACAGCGCCAACGGCGGTTGGCTCCGGCGACTTGTTAGGCATCATAACTTCTACCTTCCATTTGTGTGCAAAACTGTGACATGGCTGTTTGTCTCTCCAAATGTGTCAATAATCGGTGGAACTCGTAGAACAACTCCCGCAAATCTCGGCTGTGTCCGCGAATGCCAAATCAAAAATAAAACACCGACCAAAATCACGACCGGCACTGCTATCAAAAATGAACGAGTCGGCTTTTTCATAACGTGCGCATGATGCCTAACGAAAAAAGCTGAGCCACCGCCGACTCGCGACGTGAACCGCGATAGCGGAACGGACAGCGCCAACGGCGGTTGGCTCCGGCGACTTGTTAGGCCACAAAATCAACGAGACCTCCTCTGCTCAATATTCGCTAAAATCTGCTCGCTCTGTCTTATGACCCACCGAGAAAATCCTGACATATCCATCTCGCCACCACAAGCCGGACATCGCTGGTGTGACTTATTGACAAACCAATCAACCGAATTGGTGTGCGGCATCCCGCAACGGAGACACTTACAGGTTATCTTGTCGGGAATCTTCATGCTGTTTGTGGCCTAACGAAAAAAGCTGAGCCACCGCCGACTCGCGACGTGAACCGCGATAGCGGAACTGACAGCGCCAACGGCGGTTGGCTCCGGCGACTTGTTAGGCGTCATGGCTTGATGTGTGGTGTAAATCTAACTCCAATATCTCCAACCGCAAATCCAACAGCTTGGTCATTTGTAGCCTGAATGTTTGGACACGAAATGAGGTGAACCGCTCCATTGGTGTCGTGCGTCTCAATCGCCATGATCAAAGCAATCCTCTGACCGGAAAGGATGAATGAATCAATAAGGCAAACTTTTCCGTCGCCCATATCTTGACGACTCTTTTTGCCGCTCGCCACCTCGACAACGCCCAAATCTTTATAGGTCGGATGCGCCGATGGCGGCGGCGGCAATGTAGGGGCTGGTGGTCTGGACTCCGCTACAACCGTCCCTAAACCATCCGATGTCGGCCTCGGCAGCTTGGTGTCTGCCGACGAATGCTTGGAACAACCAGCAAGCAGCGAAACAAGTAACGCTGCAATAATTAGTGGTGTGATGTTTTTCATAAACGTGTGAATGACGCCTAACGTCCAGAGCTCAGGCACGCGGGACCAACCAGCGTGAACCGCGCAGCGGAACTGGACCAGCCATCCCGCGTTGCCTGCAGCGATTTGTTAGGCATCAACTTTCGTATCATCATAGTCTATTTCCAGCTTTTTTGAGGCAATTCTCTAACTCGGCCAATCGGCGTAAATCCTCCGGATCAGTCAGCATCGCCCGGAGAGAATCAGCGTGCAACTCCCAACTCCTACCAATCTCAGCTCGGTGAGCATACATATAGTCTAAAACCTTCTTTGCCAATGCCGCCTGCTCTTCCTTCTGCCAAGGCTCGGGATGCGACTTCGCAGCAAAGTCTGGCATCATATATAATCCGACATTCACTCGTGCTATTGCAATAGCTTGCGCTTTCTGACGGTCCCCAGAATCCCAATCTTGCAACGTCTGCATCATCAAAGAACTATCACTCAAATCTCTATCATAGGCATATTGGCTATCAAACTTGGGAGTCGTTCTGCACGCAGACAAAAACATCAGCGCGAGGCCAGCGAGCAGAGTGATGGATTGTTTCATTGCGCGTGAATGATGCCTAACGAAAAAAGCTGAGCCACCGCCGACTCGCGGCGTGAACCGCGACAGCGGAACGGCAAGCGCCAACGGCGGTTGGCTCCGGCGACTTGTTAGGCTGCGCTATCTTCATATCTCAAACTAAAACCGACTGCAAGCGTGCGGTAATCTCTGCGTCAGGCTTCCTCAATGTTCCCAAATCCTGCCCAACTGGCAAGCCCACCCTAAAATGCTTGGCGCTCATCTTGAAAGGCGCATCCGCACTAAACTTCCTGAGAAACTCGTAGGAAGCAGACTCTGTGCATGAAATCGGAATCCAAAATCCCAGAAAGATGATGCGGTTGCCAGTGACTATGAACAAAACTTTGTGCTGCAAGTCTTCTGGCGACTCAATACTTGGTAATGCGGACGCTCTCCAACTCAAAGTCAATGTGAGCTGTCGGGTCGTATCCCACTCTGGGTCCAACCGCTCGAAATAAGTCTCAAAGAAGGCATTGACCTTCTGCTTGGCTTTGAGTGGGTCGCTGGGGCGGATGGCATGACCCCAGCAACTGCTTTTGGGTGGACGATAGGAAAACATAAAACACGCAAGCAGCCTAACGTAGAAAGCTGAGCCACCGCCGACTCGTGACGTGAACCGCGATAGCGGAACGGCCAGCGCCAACGGCGGTTGGCTCCGGCGACTTGTTAGGCGGCATGGTCACTGGTAATCCTGTAATGATTTCTGCCACATCGAAACATCCTCTTTGCGACAGAGCAAGCGAACCTTGTCTGCTCCCCGATCCAACTTCGCCTCATAATAAGCCCCGCTCTGTATAAACGTGTCTGCCAGCCTCGACTTCACCGGTTTCAGGTTCGCGCTCAAGTCTGAAACTGGTATCACGACCTCGACAAAATAACCGGATGCAATCAACGCCCGCTTGTCAGCTTCAAGTCTCTTAAGATCGGAGTCAGACCGTGTCCGCTGGTAATTACTGCCCGCTCTCTTCAAATCTGCGTAACGCCATGCGTCACTTGGCGGTCGCGTGTAGATGTATGTAGCAATGCTGACCAGCGTGAGAATCACAATCGCTACAATGATCTTATATTTCATATTTTTCATAGCGTGTAATGCCGCCTAACGAAAAAAGCTGAGCCACCGCCGACCTGCGACGTGAACCGCGACAGCGGAACTGCGAGCGCCAACGGCGGTTGGCTCCGGCGACTTGTTAGGCGTATGTTTCATCTCTCATCAGTGAATCAAAAAATGGACTCTGTTTGAAACAGAATCAAACGTGCCATCTATCACAGCTCCGTATTGATTCGTATGCGGCGTTCCAAACATCATGGTCGTTCCTGACTCCAAAAACTCCGTGCCTGGGTTGGCGCTGATAAATTCTGGCAAAGCATTCGTGTCCACTTGTCCATCTAAACTCAACATTGGGTCCTTAAATAGAATCAGCCGCCACTCAATCACTCCATCAAAAGGAAACTTCTGGATGAGCGAATTGGTGAATACGGCCGCAATTTCTGGCCCAGCTTTGCTAAAAGCTCTCTGCAAATCAGAAACACGGGCAGCTTCGCCATGTCGAGGTATGAAAAGCGACGCGACGGAATATACACAAAAGATTCCGAACGCCGCGACCAAGAGCAATATAACTCGAATGGTAATCTTCATCGCGAATACGCCTAACGAAAAAAGCTGAGCCACCGCCGACTCGCGACGGGAACCGCGACAGCGGAACTGATAGCGCCAACGGCGGTTGGCTCCGGCGACTTGTTAGGCGTATAGCGATTGACTATCATAAAATCCTCTCCAAAAGCCTTCCGATGCCATTGCGCATGGCGGACATGACCAAAACAAGCTTCCGATGCCACTGCGCGTGGTGAGCATGACCAAAACAAGCTTCCGATGCCATTGCGCGTGGCGGGCATGACCAAAATAAGCCTCCGATGCCACTGCGCGTGGTGAGCATGACCAAAACAAGCCTCCGATGCCATTGCGCGTGGCGAGCATGACCAAAATGAGCTTCGGAAGCCACTGCGCGTAGCGCGCATGACCAAAATAAGCCTCCGATCCCCTCTAAATCCATGAAAAATAGCCTGGCCCTCATACGCCTAACGATCCAAAGCTGAGCCACGGCCACGGAAAACCGGCTGTGACTCCCGACAACCAAAAAATATGAATCTGCTAAATCTCATCCGCAAAACTGCAAGGGCAGTGGCCGTTGGCTCCAGCGCGGTGTTAGGTGTCATGGTCATATCGCATTCATTTTCCTTGGCTCTGCTTCCAGCTTTCATATTCTTGTATTGTGGCATCTATCGGATGCTGCTCAACCGCCGGAACAACTCGCTCGACGACTGGTGCAGCGTTCGCCGACTCATTCATCTTGGTTGCAGTCTTGTAGGCGTCGGAAATGCAAAAGATGTGCATAAAGACACCCAATATGCCAAAAATTAATCCGCCATAATTGGGTATATCGAAAGACAAAAACATCAAACACGCCAAATACATCACAATGGTTAAAGCACCGGCAAATATCCCGACACCGATCTGGCCGTTGTATATCTGTCCCAGCCCCGGAATTAAAAAACTCAATACCGCCGCCGTGCCCGGACTCTTGAACAGCTGGGATGGAGAACGCGGGGAAATCGGAGTGCCGCAGCCGGGACATGATACTGCTTTCGATGATATGTCCCTGCCACATTCGGGGCACTTTATCATGGCCATATATTTTCCTTTATTTTTGGTTGACTGACTAACTTTTATGAATGAAACCAAGTTGGCCAATAATGGCACAAAATCGCCGTGATTATGACGATAATCACTCCACCTGTGACCGTGAGAAAAAGAATCCCGCTGGGTTTCTCATACCAATTTTTGCTGGCTCGATTTTTGGCGCGCTCTGCGCGCTTCATTTCGTCTGCCATTTTTTTTAGTCGCTGCGTCTCGTTTGCAACCTCTCTATCAATCTTGGCAATCTCTGCCTCGTTTTTCGGGCTGCCGTCATCAATAATGGTAAATTGTCCGCCCTTGATGCGGTCAATCATATTTTGGTCAACCACTTCAAATCGAAATCCCCTCTGCAATGTCGGGACACTTTTGATGTCTGGAGATGAACTAACTACGCAATCTTTCAACCACTGTGGGTTGTTCATGTTGTCTTTGGTGACGACAAATTTCATGCGCGTGGCTCTGACACCTAACGAAAAAAGCTGAGCCACCGCCGACTCGCGACGTGAACCGCGATAGCGGAACTGACAGCGCCAACGGCGGTTGGCTCCGGCGACTTGTTAGGCGTCATGGGATACCTCCTCCAAATCTTTGAGCCTGCCTTGGAATCCCTTCTTCGTGCCGTCTGACACACCGAAAGCCAATGCAAACTTACAAACCCAGATAGCAAGCTCTCGGCTGCCGTTGAAATCCTCATCGCCTTCATATTGAAACGGGTCAAGAAGCAACACGAGCCGCTTCAAAATGTCGCCGCTCGGTGGACGCCCGGAACCAAAAGGCTCTGGTGTCTGATAAAACTCCTCAATATAACGTCTGCCGACTGCGATGGCGACCTGCGGATGGTCTCGGTATGTCATATTGATGGTGCCAATGTAAAAGCACTCTCGATCAATCGGGTCGCGCTCTCGCCCAAGCTGTGCAACAAGAGCTTCGAGGTCTCCCTTCTGGCATAATGCGTTGTGTTGTTCACAAGTCATGTGGTGCGAATGACGCCTAACGAAAAAAGCTGAGCCACCGCCGACCTGCGACGTGAACCGCGACAGCGGAACGGCACGCGCCAACGGCGGTTGGCTCCGGCGACTTGTTAGGCACCAAAAGGCTCATAACTCAGATAAAACCGAGCACTCGCAAACCAAACGGCTCCGCACTTGCCCGCTGCGCGAAACCGGCGCGAGCTTCCTTAAAAACCGTTCCAATGTCCGCGACTTGCTCAAACGAAAAACCGCTCGGAAACAAAACTCGTCTCTTCGCCAGTGACATCAAAATTGCCGATAACTCTTTGAAAAACCATTGTCAAAACATCGGCGCTCGCTTGGTGCCTAACGAAAAAAGCTCACGCACGCCGGACTTATGACAACCAAAAACCAAAATCTTCTCGACAAACCAGCAGCGTCCAACCGGCGTTGCGTGCAGCGACTTGTTAGGCCACACGGCTCCATGTCAAAATGGCTGGGCGTCTCTGTCATAATCACTCCGTCATTCAAAGTGCCAGAATCCGAACTAAAAGCGGCTGCACAAGCCGCACTCGATAAAATCCAATGGCCTAAACTATGAAATCCGCCTGAATCTTGGCATCTGTGTTGCGCTCAATCTTATCAATCCAATCTTGTGCAAATGCAAACGTCATAACCATAACCTCTCTCGTTTTATGGTCATAAAACACACAATTAACTTCTATAAAAAGCAACCCTTCTGGATTTTCAATAACATGAAAATCGCCAATCGCATCTTTGCCATCGTGCGGCATTTTGAAGGCGACTTTTTTTCCATGCAAATCCGTTTTAGTAAATTTGCTCTTAAACCAATTTTGCGGGCTATGCATATAAATGTAGTGTGGCCTAACGTAGAAAGCTGAGCCACCGCCGACCCGCGACGTGAACCGCGATAGCGGAACTGACAGCGCCAACGGCGGTTGGCTCCGGCGACTTGTTAGGCCACAAAATCATATACTCATCTCACCCAAAAATTGCGGGTAACTACTGGCAGCAAAATAGCAAAAACCACAGCACTGCCAACCGCAAACGCAATGCTTGTGAGTGCTGCTCGTCTCCAATGGGCAACAAACTGAACAACCGCTGCCAAAAAGAAAAATAGAATGCAAATCGCATAAACCAATAACAAATAGCCAGCCGAATTCTCCAGGCCGAAACGCGGACGGTCTGCATCCGTAATCACAAGACAAAACCAAATAGGCACGATGACTACATAAACCCTAAACGGGAACAGTAAAAGGCTGAACCACGCTTGTCTTGATGCCGGTAAAATGTGCATGGTGCTCGCTTGTGGCCTAACGAAAAAAGCTGAGCCACCGCCGACTCGCGACGTGAACCGCGATAGCGGAACGGCCAGCGCCAACGGCGGTTGGCTCCGGCGACTTGTTAGGCATCAAAGACGTGAAATCCATAATAAAATCAGGCAAATCCAAACGCTCACCAACTGGTAAGCGCCGCACTTGCTCGCCGCATCAAACCGGCGCGAGCTGAATCCTGGCTAACTGCCGATAGCTTGCTCATCTAAATCTAACTGCTCAAATCTTCGCCAGACCAATCAACTCTATAAAACCTCAAACCGATCTTGATGCCTAACGTATGAAGCTGAGCCACGCCGAATCTACGATGCTGGCCGCGATAGCGGAACTGAACGCGCCAATAGGCGTTGGCTCCGGCGGCTTGTTAGGACGCATGATATACGATGCTCGAAAACAAAAACCTCCTGCAAGATTTGCCACGTCTCTGCTCATATATCGTGATGTCGTCAATACTTGGGTAATCGGTCACTACTATCGCGGAAAATATAGCTCTGTGTATCAAAATCGCCGTGCGCTCTACTGGTATCCGCTGCCGCCCGCCGAGCCTGAACTTCTGGCATCCATAATCTCTGAACTAAACTCAAAAACTGTCTCGTGAATCTTTGACCACCACTTATCAATAGCCGACTGCTGCTTCAAACCACGAATATGACTCAAATACAAAATCAACCTCTCGCGCCTTTTGGTCATACCCTCAAAACCATAGGCCAAATCAATAATATCACGAACTGGCTGCGTGTCTCTATTTTCGGAACTGTAACTACTGACAATCGCGCTCATCAAATCAAGCCGCTCTTTTTTGGATGTTGGAATGTTCATAAAAGCGTCGCCATGCGTCCTAACGTAAAAAGCTGAGCCACCGCCGACTCGTGACATGAACCGCGATAGCGGAACTGCCAGCGCCAACGGCGGTTGGCTCCGGCGACTTGTTAGGCATCCGCGAATTACTCATCCTCGTTCTTAAATAAAAATGTCGCAATATCTCGGCTCTTAACGATAAAAATAATCCCGATAACTGGCACAATAACAGTCGTCAAAGCATAAAGCCACCCATCGCCGGACGAGCTGACGCCTCTGGCTCGTGTAAAAAAGAACACGCCTGAACCGATGCCTGGAATGCTGTGGACAAGAACCGAAAGTCCCAGAATCTTGATTAACACGTTCGCTAACTGTTTTGTTTTCATATTTTTTGGTGTGGTGCCAGGATGCCTAACGAAAAAAGCTGAGCCACCCGGAACCTGTGGTGTGGTGAACCGAAAGCTCTGGCGCAAAACTGAAAGCGTCACTCCGGGTTGGCTCCGGCGACTGGTTAGGCCACAACATCGTCATAACAAAATCAAACTAATAAAATCAAAATGCTCACGAAATGCTCCGCTCGGTCAATTCGCACCGCCAAGCGCGAGCCAACCCCAAACGAACTGCCAGTAACTTGCTCATCGCAAATCAAACCACCAAAACCTTTCGCCGCGAACGACGCCAAAACCAAAAGAAACGCTTGTGGCCTAACGAAAAAAGCTGAGCCACCGCCGACTCGTGGCGTAAACCGCGACAGCGGAACGGCCAGCGCCAACGGCGGTTGGCTCCGGCGACTTGTTAGGCCGACCTGTCATGTCAATCTTTCAGGCTGTCGTCAACAAACTTAAAGCCATACTTCTGACAAAAAGCCTTGAACGACTTCCATTGTTCCGACGAAATCGGGTCTATCAAAACTGGGCTGGCGTGAACATGAATCGCACTATCGCGCGGCAACAATCTCAAATGCGCCTCCATCTGCTGGGAATCAAACTTCTGGAAAACCCACGGCTGCTGACCATCCGGCTGAATTAAAACCCAAACGCCCGGCGGTGATTTCCCGGCTAAACCGGGTCTCTCGGTTGGTTTAGCATCCACCATCTGCGTCTGAAATAAATGATAATCTGCCGCCAATGCGAATGCTGTGGTCAGCGTAAAACAAAACCAAATGAGTGTGAACTTTTTCATAATCGTGCAAGTCGGCCTAACGAAAAAAGCTGAGCCACGGCTGACCCGTGGCATCCAACAACCTAAACCTTATGAATAAAAACGAAACCGTCCAACAGCCGTTGCGCTCCGGCGACTTGTTGGGCGGCAAAACTGCGCTCATCCGTCAATGCGATGTGTGCGGAATGACCACCGCCATAGACCTAGACCCAACGCCGGAGAACTTCAAAACCATGCAGTTCTTCGGCCAATATGTCCGCGAAGTCTCGCGGGAAAAAGCAATGGAACTCTGGAAAAAAGCTGGCAAATGCAAATGCAACGGAACGCTTGCCGCCTAACGTAGAAAGCTGAGCCACGGGCGACTAAAATCTATGAAAAACCAGAAATCCGAAGCGAATAAACAGCAAGCGCCAACGCCCGTTGGCTCCGGCGACTTGTTAGGCTTCATCGTGTGGCTCATCTTTCTTCTTTGGCTTGTCCTCTAAAATCTGTGGCAACATCGCCAAAAACTTAAAGTAAATATATGAAGCTGCATATCCGACATAAATCCAAACAAACGAAAACGGAAAGGCGTCATGGTCTGTGCTGGTGTGTCCTGCTGACCAACCAAGCCAATAACTGCTCAAAGCTATGAATAATCCCAAGCTCGAAAACATCAATGGCTGGAATAGCTTGTCATACGCCTTTGGATGCTTATATGCCAAAAACGTGATGCCGCTTATCGCAGCCAGTATCAAACCTGTGATGAGTTTATCCATAAGCGCAATGAAGCCTAACGAAAAAAGCTGAGCCACCGCCGACTCGCAGCGTGGACCGCGACAGCGGAACGGACCGCGCCATCGGCGGTTGGCTCCGGCGTCTTGTTAGGCCACGAAACCGTGAACTTCATAATAAAATCAGGCAAATCCCGACGCTCGCCAATCGCTAGCTCCGCACTTGCTCGCCGCATAAACCGGCGCGAGCTGAATCCAAACGAACTGCCGAAATCTTGCTCATCTGAATCTAACTGCTCAAATCATCGCCAGCCAAACCAGCAAAGTAAAATCCAAAAACGCTCGTGGCCTAACGAAAAAAGCTGAGCCACCGCCGACCTGCGACGTGAACCGCGATAGCGGAACTGCCAGCGCCAACGGCGGTTGGCTCCGGCGACTTGTTAGGCCACTGGTCAATCATAACTCAATCCTTCTTCTTCGTCCGGCGGCCAAGCTGTGAACCGCACCACGGACAAAACTCAATGCTCACCG
>Ga0181516_10003728_pt1 | contig 10037 bp, 10 predicted proteins | sample PEATcosm2014_Bin_25_FD_121104 | JGI IMG/M metagenome (GOLD analysis project Ga0181516, IMG submission 121104) | Peatland microbial communities from MTU Mesocosm Facility, Houghton, MI, USA - PEATcosm2014_Bin01_10_metaG | ecosystem: Environmental > Terrestrial > Soil > Wetlands > Peat | place...
CGATCCGGGTGCTGCCGCGCACGCTGAACTGCCGTTCGCCCTCGCGCCGGATGTTCTGATCGTCCTCGACGTCGAACTCATCGTCGATGTCGCCCACGATCTGCTCGATGACGTCCTCGATGGTGACCAGGCCGGCGATGCCGCCGTACTCATCGACCACGATGGCCATGTGATTGCGGCTGTCGCGGAATTCGCGCAGCAGCACGTTGAGCCGCTTGGCCTCGGGCACGAACACCGCTGGCCGCAGATATTCCCGCATGTCGAACGGCGCCGGCTCGCTGCCGACGAACAGCCGCAGCAGATCCTTGGCCAGCAGAATCCCGGCGACATCGTCGTGATCGTTGCCGAGCACCGGAAAGCGCGAGTGACGCGACTCGATGACGGCCGCCAGGATGCGCGCAATCGGCTCATCGCGGCGCACCGACACCATCTGTGCGCGCGGCACCATGATGTCGCGCACCTGCAGGTCGGCCACTGCCAGTGCGCCCTCGAGCATCGCGAACACTTCGGCGTCGAGCACGCCGCGCTGCTGCGATTCGGCGAGCATCTCCACCAGCTGCGCGCGGTCCTTGACGCCGGCGGCCAGCGTGCGGGTGAAGCGCGAGCGCCAACGGCCGCTGGCACCGGTATTGCTGTTCTTGTCGCCAGGACCCTTAGCCATGCGTCCGCTCGCTGATCATGCGGTAGGGATTGGCGAATCCGAGCCGGCGCAGCACGCGGATTTCGCGCCGTTCCATGCGCCGTGCGGCGGCGTCCTGTTCATGCTCGTAGCCAATCAGGTGCAGCACCCCGTGCACCACCATGTGCGCCCAGTGCGCCCGCAGGCGTTTGTGCTGCGCGCGCGCTTCCCGCTGCAGCACCGCCGGACAGATCACCAGCTCGCCCAGCAGTCCGGAAAGCGCCGCGGCTTCCTCCGGCACCGGAAACGACAGTACATTGGTGGCGTAATCGCTTCCGCGGAAGCGGGCATTGAGCGCGCGGCTGCGCGCGCGACCGGCCAGCAGCACCGACAGCTCGCGTTCGCCCGCGGCGCGGCCCAGCGCGGCCGTGGCCCACGCGCGCAGCTCGCGGGCCGTCGGTTGCCAGCCGACCCGCACCCCTCGCGCGATGCTGATCCTCATGGCTGAGGGGTGTGTTCATGCGACTCATAAGCCTGCACGATGCGCTGTACCAGCGGGTGCCGCACGACATCGCCGGCATCGAAGGACGTGAAGGCGACCCCCGCAACGCCGCGCAGAATCAACTGTGCATGCTGCAGGCCGGACATGCGGCCGCTCGGCAGATCGGTCTGGGTCAGATCGCCCGTCACCACGGCGCGCGAACCGAAGCCGATGCGCGTCAGGAACATCTTCATCTGCTCGATCGTGCTGTTCTGCGCCTCATCGAGAATGATGAACGACTCGTTCAGTGAACGGCCGCGCATGAACGCCAGCGGCGCCACTTCGATGGCGTTGCGTTCGATGAAGCGTGCGACCCGGTCAAAGCCCATCATTTCGTACAGCGCGTCGTACATCGGTCGCAGGTATGGATCGACCTTCTGCGCCATGTCGCCAGGCAGAAATCCGAGCCGCTCCCCGGCCTCCACGGCCGGCCGCACCAGCACGATGCGACGCACGCGCTCGGCCAGCAGCGACTCGACCGCACAGGCCACCGCCAGATAGGTCTTGCCGGTCCCGGCCGGTCCGATGCCGAAGCTCAGGTCATGATTGCGGATATGTGCCAGGTATTCGCGCTGGTGATTGCCGCGGGCACGGATCCCCTCGCGTCGGTGCTGATGCCCGCGTTCGCCGTCGGCGCCGCCGCTGCGCGCACCGGCAGGCGCCGGAGCCGCGATGATGACGCTGTCCGAACTGTCCGCAGCGTCCGCGCCGGCGTCGCTGGCGTGCTCGACCAGGCACAGATGCACCTGCTCGGGGGAAAGTTCGTGATGGCGCGTCTGCGCAAACAGATCCTTCAGCACGCCCTCGGTGGCGGCGGCGTGCTCACCCTGCACGCGGAAGGATTGGCCGCGGCGCCGGATCCGCACGCCGAGCCGCAACTCGATGAGGCGCAGATTCGCATCCAGCGGGCCGCAGAGACTGGCCAGCCGCGCATTGTCCTCCGGCTCGAGCGCGAATTCGCGCGCGGCGACGCTGCCGACGCTCACGCGGCTGCCGGTGCCGGCGCGCCGACCGCGGCGCACAGCCGGCCGCGCAGTGAATGCGGTCGCGCTTCGGTCACCGCTACGTCGGCGAATCGCTGCAGCAGCGACGCCGGGCCGGGGAAGTTGATCCAGCGATTGTTCTCGGTGCGCCCCGCGAGTTCGCCCTGCCCTTTCTTGGCGGCGCGCTCGACCAGCACACGCTGCACGCTGCCGACCATCTCGCAGCTGATCGCCAGCGCCTGCGCATCCAGCTGCGCCTGCAGCTGCTGCAGCCGGTGCTGCTTGACGGCCAGCGGAATATCATCCGGCAGCGCCGCGGCGGGCGTACCCGGGCGACGACTGTAGAGAAAACAGAACGATTGATCGAAGCCCACGTCGGCCACCAGGGCCAGCGTGGCCTCGAAATCGCGCTCGGTCTCGCCGGGGAAACCGATGATGAGGTCGGTCGAGACCGCGATGTCCGGACGCACCGCGCGCAGGGCGCGCACGCGCTCCTTGTATTCGAGCGTGGTATAGCCGCGCTTCATCAGCGCCAGAATCCGGTCCGAGCCGCTCTGCACCGGCAGGTGCAGGTGGCTCGCGAGTTGCGGCACGTTGGCGTAAGCCTCGACCAGGCTGTCGCTGAATTCCAGCGGATGCGAGGTCGTGAAGCGAATGCGCTCGACGCCTGGCACCGCCGCGACGTGGTGGATCAGCGTCGACAGGTCGACGACCACCCCATCGAGCATCGCGCCGGCGTAAGCGTTGACGTTCTGCCCCAGCAGCACGATCTCGCGCACGCCCTGTTGCGCCAGCAGGCGCACTTCCTGCAGCACCGAATCGAATCCGCGGCTCACTTCGTCGCCACGGGTGTACGGTACGACGCAGAAGCTGCAGTACTTGCTGCAGCCCTCCATCACCGACACGTAGGCGCGCGCACCCTGCGCGCGCGGCTCCGGCAGCGAGTCGAATTTCTCGATGGCCGGAAAGCTCAAGTCGATCACCGGCCGGCCCTGCCGTTTGAGTTCGGCAATCATGTCGGGCAGGCGATGCAGCGTCTGCGGACCGAATACCAGGTCGACATACGGCGCCCGGGCGGTGATCGCCGCGCCTTCCTGGCTGGCGACACAGCCACCGACGCCGATGATCAGCTCCGGCCGCCGCTGCTTGAGCGTCCGCCATTCCCCCAGCAGGGAATAGACCTTCTCTTCCGCCTTTTCGCGCACCGAGCAGGTGTTCATCAACAGCAGCTCGGCGGCCGCCGGATCAGCGCTCGCGGTCATCCCCAGCGTCCCACGCAGCACGTCCGCGATGCGCGCGGAGTCGTACTCGTTCATCTGGCAACCAAAGGTCTTGAGGTAGTAGCGGCCGGCCATGGCGGAGAGTTTAAGGGTTCAGAGGGTAGCGGTTTTGAGCGGTACGGGAAACGCGGCGGCACAGATCCCGCGTCGCAGCGAGGGACTTTAATAAAATCAAAGAGTTAGAAGGATATCGGGTTCAGAACGGAATGTCGTCGTCAAACTCTTCGCGCGTGGCGCCGGCTCCGGCGCCGACGTTGTCCTGCGGTTCCGCCCGCGCGGGCGCCTGCGAGTAACTCCCGCCCCCGCCGCCAGCGGCACCGCCGCCCCCGCCTCCGCGACCGCCGAGCATCTGCATCTCCTCGCCGATGATCTCGGTCGTATAGCGATCGCGGCCGTCCTTGTCCTGCCACTTGCGAGTTCGCAGTCGGCCCTCAATATAGACCTGAGAGCCTTTGCGCAGGTATTCGGCTGCGATCTCGCCGAGACGGCCGAACAGGGCGACGTTGTGCCATTCGGTGCGCTCCTGCTGCTCGCCGGTCTGCTTGTCTTTCCAGCCTTCGGAGGTTGCCAGCCGCAGATTGGCGACCGTCATGCCCGACGGCATGGCACGCGATTCCGGGTCGGCGCCCAGATGACCAATGAGGATGACTTTATTGATGCCGCGCGCCATGTTCCGCCTCGTTGTAAGAGCTGCCCGGGGAGAGCGCCATTGTAGTGTTTTTGAGCCCGCCCCGCCGCTGCGTTTATAGTGGTTCTTTCGTCATTTGCGCGTCCAGGAAAATCAGGCCTCATGCAGACCATCCGCATCCGCGGCGCCCGCACCCACAACCTCGCCAGCATCAATCTCGATCTGCCGCGTGACCGGCTGATCGTGTTCACGGGGTTGTCCGGCTCGGGCAAGTCCTCGCTGGCCTTCGATACGCTCTACGCCGAGGGCCAGCGGCGCTACGTCGAGTCGCTGTCGGCCTACGCGCGGCAATTCCTGGCGGTGATGGACAAACCCGACGTCGACAGCATCGAAGGCCTGTCACCGGCGATTGCGATCGAGCAGAAGAGCGGTTCGCACAACCCGCGATCGACCGTCGGTACGGTCACCGAGATCTACGAGTACCTGCGGCTGCTGTTCGCCCGGGCCGGCCTGCCGCGCTGTCCGCGCCACGGGATCGATCTGGCGGCGCAGACCGTGAGCCAGATGGTCGATCAGACGCTGCAGGCCCCGCCCGGCGAGCTGGCGCTGTTGCTGGCGCCGCTGGTCGAGGACCGTCGTGGCGAGCACAGTCAGCTGATCGCCGAGCTTGCCGGCAAGGGCTTCGTGCGGGTGCGCATCGATGGCATCGTCCACGAGATCGATGCCACGCCGAAACTCGATCCGAAGGCGCGCCATCGGCTCGAGGCCGTGGTCGATCGGTTCCGCGTGCGACCCGAGGCGGCACAGCGCCTGGCCGAATCCTTCGAAGCTGCGATCCAGCTCGGCAACGGCATCGCCGAGGTCGTCTTTCCGGACAACCCGTCGCTCAAATCCCTGCTGTTCTCCAGCCGCCACGCCTGCCCGGAGTGCGGATTCTCGGTGCCCGCGCTCGAACCGCGCATGTTTTCATTCAACAACCCCGCCGGCGCCTGCCCGACCTGTGACGGCCTCGGGTTCCAGGAATTCTTCGACCCCGAGCGCGTGGTGGTGCATCCTCATCTATCGCTCGCGGGCGGCGCGGTGCGTGGCTGGGACCGGCGCAATGCGCACTACTTCCAGCTGCTGCAATCGCTCGAGCGCCACTACCACTTCGACCTCGAGGCACCCTGGAGCGAGCTGCCCGAGACCGTGCAGCACCTGCTGCTCTATGGCAGCGGTGATGAACAAATCGAATTCCGCTATCGCGAGGGTTCGAACCGCGATACGCGCCGACGCCACCCCTTCGAGGGCATCGTGCCCAATCTGGAACGGCGCTATCGCGAGACCGACTCGCAGGCGGTGCGCGAGGAGCTGGCCAAGTACCGCGGCACGCGTGCCTGCATCGATTGCGGCGGCGCACGACTCAACGAGGCCGCGCGTTCGGTGCTGATCGACGGCCGCAATCTGCCTTCGATCACCCACCTGACCGTCGGGCAGGCCAGCGAGTACTTCGCCGCGCTGACACTCGAAGGCTGGCGCGCCGAGGTGGCGGCCCGCATCGTGCGAGAGGTCAGCGAGCGGCTGCGCTTCCTGGTCGATGTGGGACTGGACTACCTCGGACTCGATCGCGGCGCCGGGACGCTCTCCGGCGGCGAGGCGCAACGTATCCGCCTGGCGAGCCAGGTGGGATCGGGCTTGACCGGGGTCATGTACATTCTCGACGAACCGTCGATCGGCCTGCATCAGCGCGACAACGAGCGTCTGCTCGGGACGCTCAAGCGCCTGCGCGATCTCGGCAACACCGTCATCGTGGTGGAACACGACGAAGACGCGATCCGCGCCGCCGACCACGTGGTCGATCTGGGTCCCGGCGCGGGCGCTCACGGCGGACAGGTCGTGGCGCAGGGAACACCGGCGCAGATCGAGGCCGATCCGGCCTCCCTGACCGGAGCCTATCTCGCCGGCCGCGAGCGCATCGCGGTACCGGTTCGGCGGCGCACGGCGACCGGCGGGCACTGGCTGACGATCCGCGGCGCCAGCGGCAACAATCTGCGTGACGTCACGGTGGCGCTGCCCATCGGCACGATGATCTGCGTGACCGGGGTCTCCGGCTCCGGCAAGTCGACCTTGGTCGAGGACACGCTCTACCGGCATGCGGCGGGCCAGCTCAACGGTGCCAGTCTCGACGGCGCCGGTCCCTGCGAAGGCATCGACGGACTCGAGCGGTTCGAGCGCGTGATCGAGATCGATCAGAACCCGATCGGCCGCACACCGCGCTCCAACCCGGCCACCTACACCGGTCTCTTCACCACCGTGCGCGAGTTGTTTGCGTCGGTACCCGAGGCGCGCGCCCGCGGCTACGATGCCGGTCGTTTCAGCTTCAACGTCAAGGGCGGCCGCTGCGAGGCCTGCCAGGGCGATGGCGTCCTGCGGGTCGAGATGCACTTCCTGCCCGATGTGTACGTACCCTGCGATGTCTGCCGCGGACGCCGCTACAACCGCGAGACGCTCGAGATTCAGTATCGCGGCAAGAGCATTCACGAAGTGCTCGATACCACGGTCGAGGACGCGCTGCGCCTGTTCGAGCACGTGCCGGCGATCGCCTCCAAGTTGCGCACGCTGATGGACGTCGGCCTGTCCTATGTGCGGCTCGGTCAGAACGCCACGACGCTCTCAGGCGGGGAGGCGCAGCGCGTCAAGCTGGCGCGCGAGCTCGCCAAGCGCGGTGCGGGCCGCTCGCTTTACATCCTCGATGAGCCGACCACGGGCCTGCATTTCCACGACATCGCGCAGTTGCTGCGGGTGCTGCACCAGCTGCGGGACGCCGGCAACACGCTGGTCGTCATCGAGCACAATCTCGATGTCATCAAGACCGCCGACTACGTGGTGGATCTGGGGCCGGGTGGCGGTGAGCGTGGCGGCCGCATCGTCGCCAGCGGCACGCCCGAGTCGATCTGCCGTGTCGCCGAATCCGTCACCGGCGTGTACCTGGCGCCGCTGCTCGAGCCGGCGGTGGCCGCGCGTGCCGTTAGCTCGGCGGTGACCTGAGCGGCGCGAAACGCGGTCCAGCCAGCGGCGGACAGCACCAGCACGTTGGCGACAATGACCGGCGAGGACCCGATCAGGCTGCCGTAGAGCACCCACAGCAGCGCCCCGACCATCTGTACCGCGCGCAGCAGCGACGGCCGCGCACAGAAATACGATCCTACGAACACGGTGGTGGCGCACCATCCCAACCACTCGGCGCCGGTGAGGCTCATGCCTGCAGCAACAGCTCGCCGAGCTTCACCCGGTCGGTGCGGTCCTTCTCCCACTCGTGCAGCTCCAGCCCATTGGCTTCCAGCAGTGCGCGAATCTGGCTGGTGCGCCAGCCGATGATCTGATCCAGCACCGGCACCATGACGCTGAAGGCGTTGTCGCTGAGAACGGTGCTGCGCGCAATCCGGGCCAGCTGCTGGTTCTCCGAGACAGCGATCGTGAAACCGTCGTGATTGTTCACATGCAGCATCACGTGCACGTCGGAACTGCCGTCGCCCATGTAGATCATCCGGTCCGGGCTGATATGCAGCTCGCGCCCGAGTTCCTCGAGCACGGCGACCTTGCCGTAGCCCGCCGGCACACGTTTGACCGCGCGCACCTCGCCGGAGCCGGAGTCGAAGTCCAGCACGGTGCCATGGATGTGCTCGGGCGGAACGATGCCCTGCAGCGCCGAGATGACGATCTCGCGCGGTGCGGCCGATATCACGCGGAATGAGAAGCGGTAGCCGTCGATGCCGCGCTCCAGAAACTCGACCAACGGGCCGATCGCCCGCTTGAGGCGCACCTTGCGGCCCGCCTCGATCAAATGCTCGATCCGCACACCGCGGAATTCCGGGTCGTGCCGGATCAAATACGCCAGCTCGCCGCCCTGCTGCACCAGGTTGCTCTGCCCGAGACCGCGCACGCGGTTCTCGAAGCCGGAGATTCCCAGCAATTCGCTTAAGACCAGGCCCGAATCATTGAAGCTCAGCGTCTGGTCGAAGTCGGAAGCCACCAGGTAATGTTTGGGCTGCATCGACGTTGCCTTGGAGTAAAACATGCGTTGACCATAACACCCTGAATCAGTCAATCAAGGTAACGGTCCGCGGCGACCGCATGAAAATTGCGGCAGCTCTGATGATGTCAGTTCATGCGTCGCGATTCGACGACATCAGGAGCGTCGCTGCCGTCCGGACTCGAAGTGCTGCTGCACCTCGCCGTCGACGATGCGTTCCTGGTACTTGCCGCCGGTATACGTCGAGACCACGCGGCGCCAGAAATTGACCGCGGCGGTGTTGCGGGCGTGCTCGGAAATCAGCCAGTGGCCATCGAACCGATCAAACAGCAGCCGCACCGCATGCGCCCCGATGCCCCGCCGGCGCCAGGTACGCGCGATGAAAAACTCCGCCATCGAGAACTCGGCGGCCGGGGCCGAGGAGCGGCGGCGCACCATCGCAAAGCCGACCGGCTCATCGTCATAAAGGATCGTCAGCACCTGGGCCGTGGGATCCGCGAACCAGCGCAGCAATAGATCCGGTTCGCGATGGCCCACCTCCCCAAGCGCCGGAAAGATGCCGGTCGCGCTGGGCGCCAGATCGTTCAGGTAGTCCCGGTAGACCCCTTCGATCCAGCGGCGGTCATGGCGCGCGCTGCGGCTGTCCCTGAGGCTCACTTGATGCATGGCAACAACAAGAAACAGGAAAGCCCGGCAGACCGGATAGCTCCGGCCTGCACGGGCTTTCCCACGAGCACGTCGCTCGTCGGCTTGTAGGCCTCCTGCTCCGGCTTAGCTGCCCGACGAAGAAGACGCCGGCGCGGCAGGCATTGCCGACATGGCGCCGCTGCTGCTCTCGGCCGGGGCGGCCATGGCTCCGCTGCTGGACGATGCCATCGGGGTCGCCGGCGGCGGGGAAGCGGCGGGAGCCGCGGAATCCTGGCTGCTGCTGCAAGCGGAAAGTACCAGCGCCGCTGCAATAGCGCTAAGAGCAACTTTTGTATTCATCAGATGGATCCCCAAAGGTATGTGAGAAGGCCGTCCCTAATTCTATAGCGTATTCCAATCATTTTAAACTGTGGTGCACTGCCCACAGCGCTGTGAGCGCTCGCGCGCGCGCCGCTTCACAAGCTCCTACACGCTCAAGGTTCAGGCGCCGCTGCTCTTCAGGCTGCCGCCGCTTTACGCTTGCGGGGTGCCGCCGGTGCGGCGGCTTCATCGGCCGCCGCGGGCGCCTTCTTGCGCGACCGTTTCGGCTTGCCGCTGTCGTCGCCGGCGGCCGGGGCCTCGGCGTTCACGGGCCCGTCCACCAGCTGCATCAGCGCCATCGGGGCAGCATCACCGGCCCGTGGCAGCATGTGCAGGATGCGGGTATAGCCACCGGCGCGCGCCTTGAAACGTGGTCCGAGATCGGCGAACAGCTTGCTGACGACCTCGGTGTCCCGCAGCCGCGCCAGCGCCAGCCGCCGCCGCGATTCGGTGTCGGTCTTCGCCAGCGTGATCAGCGGCTCGACCACGCGCCGCAGCTCCTTGGCCTTGGGTAAGGTGGTGCGGATGGTTTCGTGTCGCAGCAGCGAGGCCGCCATATTGCGCAGCATCGCATGGCGATGTGGGGCGTTACGGGACAGCTGCCGGCCGGAAAGCTTGTGACGCATGACTCTCTCTCTTGACGGGTCAGATCAGACCGCTGCTCTCTTCTTCGTGCTTCAGCCCGGCCGGCGGCCAGCCGTCCAGCCGCATGCCGAGCATCAGGCCGTGGCTCTGCAGCACTTCCTTGATTTCGGTCAGCGACTTCTTGCCCAGATTCGGCGTCCGCAGCAGCTCGACCTCGGTGCGCTGCACGAGATCGCCGATGTAGTGGATGTTCTCGGCCTTGAGGCAGTTGGCACTGCGGACGGTGAGCTCGAGCTCATCGACCGGCCGCAACAGGATCGGATCGAACTGCATCTCGGTGGTCTTGGCGACCGCCTCGTCCTCGCCCTGCAGGTCGACGAA
>Ga0181516_10003731_pt1 | contig 10030 bp, 10 predicted proteins | sample PEATcosm2014_Bin_25_FD_121104 | JGI IMG/M metagenome (GOLD analysis project Ga0181516, IMG submission 121104) | Peatland microbial communities from MTU Mesocosm Facility, Houghton, MI, USA - PEATcosm2014_Bin01_10_metaG | ecosystem: Environmental > Terrestrial > Soil > Wetlands > Peat | place...
TATTGCTCGGCTCTGGAAGTCGTGGGTCATGATCGCAGATATGTATTGGGAGATACATCTCTGATAAAGCGCGATAAGGGATTCCAAATCGCAGTTTCAACAGAATCTTCTATTCCTAATGGGAAAGGACCAACACTTTATACAATGGGATATCTTGTGGAAGGCCCTCTTGTTAAAGCCTATAAATCAAGATATGTCCATATGCCTGAATCGGCATTGTTCCAGCCTGTGAATGAACAAATTGCTGTTGCAAAAGAACTTGGTATATCCATGCTGGTGATGGTCAAGGTAGGGTTTGCTTTTAGCAAAATCATGTACTATGACGTCAAAAACGGGAATCAGATGACCGCTATCCACGTGTGGGCTATCGATAATCCCTTGGTTGTGGCCACGGCGCGACAGTGTGAGGAGAAATTGGCTCACAATATTCAGATGTAGCAGCGGCTTCCATGGGTCCCAGGCGGCGCGGGACCGCCAGGCCAGGAACGGAAGGCGCAGACCTTGTCGAGCCCACCTGCCCGCCTGAAACGGGCCCTGAGCGGGTATCTTTTCTCGCTTTGCCACCCGGAACCGCAACCTGCCCCTGGTGCGCCGCGACACACCAAGGGCAGGGTCCGCAGGGCGGATGGAGCCGGGTCTACTTGGCGGTCAGGCGCAGGGTGTCCCGGGCGATGACCAGCTCCTCGTTGGTGGGGATGACGACCACCGCCACCGCGGAGTCCGGGGTGGAGATGAAGCGCTCCAGCTTGCTGCGCTTGGCGTTGATCTCCTCGTCGATCTTCACGCCCAGGAAGGACAGGCGGTTGCAGACCCAGGAACGGAGGGCGGGGGAGTTCTCGCCGATGCCCGCGGTGAAGGTGATGGCGTCCACCCCGTTCATGGCGGCGGCATAGCCGCCCACATACTTCAGGACCCCGTACCAGAGGGTTTCCAGGGCCAGGCGGGCGCGCTTGTTCTTGCCCGCCGCTTCCTCCAGTTCCCGGCAGTCCGAAGACACCCCGGAGATGCCCAGCAGGCCGCACTTCTTGTTGAGGAGGTTGGACAGGCCCTTGGCGTCCAGGCCCTCCTGCTCCATGAGGGTGGTGAGGGCGCCGGGGTCCACATTGCCGCAGCGGGTGCCCATGACCACCCCTTCCAGCGGGGTCAGCCCCATGGAGGTGTCCACGCACTTGCCGCGCTTCACGGCGGTGATGCTGCTGCCGTTGCCCAGGTGGCAGGTGACGATCTTCATCTGGTCGATGTTTCGCCCCACCAGGGCCGCGGTGCGCTCGGCCACATACTGGTGGCTGGTGCCGTGGAACCCGTAGCGGCGCAGGCCCAGCTTCTGGGACAGCTCGTAGGGCAGGCCGTAGGTGTACGCGTAGTCCGGCATGGTGTGGTGGAAGGCGGTGTCGAACACCGCCACCTGGGGCACCCCCGGGAACATCTCCTGGGCGGTCTTGATGCCCGAGGCGCTGGCGGGGTTGTGCAGGGGGGCGTAGAAGGCCAGCTCCTCGATCTCGGCCAGCACCGAGGGGGTGATGAGTTCCGGATCGCCGAAGTTGGGACCGCCGTGCGCCACCCGGTGGCCCACGGCCGACACCTTCCGGTCGCCCACCAGCACCGTCTCGTGCAGCTGGTCCATGATGGCCGCCAGGGCCTTGCGATGATCCTTCATGTCCAGCTCCAGGCGCCCCTTCTCGCCCTGGATGGTCCACCGGATGAAGCCTTCCGACATCCCCACCCGCTCGGCGATGCCGTCGGCCAGGGACTCTTCATTATCCATGTCCATGAGGTTGAATTTCAGGGATGACGAGCCGGCGTTGAGGACCAGAATCAGCACAAAGCACTCCTATAAGTTGACAACCCCATCAGTTTACCCCGCACCGGCCCCATATCCCCAGCGCTCAGGCCAATTTATGCCCTTGGTCACCGGCGGGCGGGTTCAGGGCTTCCGGGGGATCCGGGCCAGCAGGGCGCCGTCTCCGCAGGAGAGCCCAGCCTCCAGGCTGGCCCCGGCCTGCTGGGCCCAGCGGCTGCAGATGTCCATGGCCATCCGTTCCGGGTCAGCGGCAAGGCTCTCGGGCAGCCTCGGGGCGGGGCTCCAGCGCACCCGCCAGCCTTCGGGGTCCGCGCTGAAGTGGATGGCCAGGGTGGCGGTCCGGGCATAGGGCAGGACCTGGCGGGTCATGGCCTGGACATAGCCTCGCAGCAGCTCCCCGGGCCACTGGTCCCATTCCGGCGTGCCCTCCGACGACAGCTCGAAGCGGCAGCGGAACAGCGTGCCCATGGGCTGCAGGGCCTCCTGCAGCAGCTCCCGCCACACCGGGCCGGGCTCGGGGAGGCCGTCGGGCAGCCCGGTCACCGCCAGCTGCCGGCAGCGGTTCAGGGTGGTGACCCCCTCCTCGAGCACCGCCTCCAGGCGCTCCCGGTCCCGCTGGCTGAAGGGCTGGTCCGGCAGGTTCAGGTCCAGGATCCCCCTGACGCCGGCCAGCACATTGGCCAGATCGTGCAGAGTTGATCTGATCAAAAGTTCCGAGGATTTTTCCATCCTTCCCAACTTTCTGGCGTGGAAGCCTGTCACCCGCTAGACTTCATCCAAAATAGTAACAAGGAAAGGTCCAGGTCCCATGCAACCAGAGACCAAGAAATTGGGAATACTGCTGATCGAAGCCGGGTTGATAACGGCGGCGCAACTGCAGGATTCCCTGCGCCACCAGCGCATCTCCGGAGGGCGGCTGGGCAGCACCTTGGTGGCCCAGGGCGTCATCAACGAGGACTGCCTGATGGATTTCCTGGCCAAGCAGACCGGGGTGCCGCGGCTGGACGTGAAGAACCTGGAGGTCCCCCTGGCCGTGCTGCAGCGGATCCCGCGGCGCATGGCCGAGCAGCTGACGATCCTGCCGGTGGCCTTCAAGGAGCCCAAGTCCATGGTGCTGGCCATGGCCGATCCCATGGACCTCAACGCGGTGGACAGCGCCCGGTTCGCCTCCGGCATGACCATCGAGCCGGTGGTGGCCAGCTTCATGGCGATGAAGCAGGCCATCAGCGAGAACTACACCCGGCTGGCGGCCGCGCCCCCCCTGCCGCCCGTGCCCGAGGCCCCGGCGGCCGTCCCGGACGAAAGCCTGCCGGTCCCCTTCGATTTCGCGCTCACCCCCGTGGACCGCCTGGAGCCCCTGCCGGTGACCGCGTTTCCGGGCGGCCAGGGCTACGCCAGGGATCCCTTCTTCGATCCCGGCCCCGCCGTGGAGCCCGGTCCGTTCAGCTTCTTCGCCGACCCCAAGAGCACCGTCCCCTCCCGCAACCTCAAGGAGCTGGCCAAGGGCCCGGCCGCCCAGCCGCCCATCATCCACCAGCGTTCCGCCATGCAGGAGCAGGTGGTTCCCCTGGAGAACTTCGGGACCCGGGCCCTGGTCCTGGGCATGATCCGGCTGCTCCAGCGCCGGGGCATCCTGGGCCAGGACGAGCTGCAGCGCCTCCTCTTCAACCTCATCGAAGCCAAGGAAATCGATCCGGACAAATGATCCCGGTACGATGTTCCGGGTCCCTCCATGGAGTCGCTGCTGGCTCGGCGTGCAAGGCACGCCTCGCTTCAGCAGCGGACGGCGGAGAAGGGCGGTTGCGTGTCCCACGGGCGAGAGCCTTGCCCCGAACCGGGCGCAGGTCCGGGACACGGACCATCCTCAACCCACCCTCGGCGTCGGCGGGCCGGGGTTGGGGTGGAGGGCTTCGAGCTTCTTGACCGGGCAGCCGGACTTGCAGGAGCCGCAGCCGGAACCGCAGCCGCCGCCCAGGGCCGAGCGCAGCAGATCCTTGAGGAAATAGAGGACGCAGAGGAGCGCCAGGACCAGGACGATGGCGAATTGAACAGTCATGAAATCCTCATGCGAAGCCCAGGGCCTGCCCGCCCAGGACGGTGAGCCAGGCCATGAGCCAGGCCAGGCCCAGGCCGTAGGCGAGGCTGAAGCCGGTCCACAGGAAGCTGCCGGTCTCCTTGAGGATCATGCCCACCGTGCCCAGGCAGGGCGTGTAGATGAGCGTGAACACCATGAAGGCGAGCGCCGTGAGCGGCGAAAGGCCCGAACGCTGGCGCAGCGCCGCCTTCAGGCCGACGGAACCGGGGTCGTCCTCGGGGTCCCCCGGCTGGACCTGGTGGATCACCGCCATGGTGCTCACCACGATCTCCTTGGCCACGAAGCCTGCGGTGAGGGCGATGCTGTCCTTCCAGGCCTCGTCCCGGGTGCGGTCGGGATCCAGGATGGGCGCCAGGGCCGGCTGCAGCTTCCTGCCGAGGCTGGCGGCCAGGCTGGTGTTGATCACCCGGCTCTGGTGGGCCAGGGCCAGGTCCTCCAGCCGGCTGGCCTCCTCCGCCGCGGGCAGGTCGAGGGTGCGCACCGCCGCCTCCTGGCGGTGCAGCTCGTCGCTCCAGGAGCGGTTGGCGATGCCGGGGTAGTGGGACAGGAACCAGACCAGGGTCGCCCCCACCAGGATGGTGGTGCCGGCCCGGCTCAGGAACACGCTGCCCTTCTCCCACATGTGGATGGCCGTGCTCTTGAGCACCGGCAGGCGGTACGGCGGGAGCTCCATGACGAAGGGGGCGTTTTCGCCCCGGAACAGGCTGAGCCGGAGCAACTTGCCCACGATCATGGCCAGGGCGAAGCCGAGGAAGTTCATGGCCAGGATGGCCAGCGCGGCCTGCACCGGGGGGAAGAAGGCGCCGGCGATGACGATGTAGATCTGCAGCCGGGCCGAGCAGGACATGAGCGGGGCCACCAGGATGGTGATGAAGCGGTCGTCGCGGGCCTCGATGGTGCGGGTGGCCTGCACCGCCGGGACGTTGCAGCCCGTGCCCATGATCAGGGGGATGAAGCTCTTGCCGTGCAGCCCCATGAGGTGCATGAGCCGGTCCATGATGAAGGCGGCCCGGGCCATGTAGCCGGTGTCCTCCAGGAACGCGATGCAGCCCATGAGCAGCATGATGACGGGCACGAACACCACCACCGCGCCCACTCCGGGAATGATCCCGTCCACCAGGAGGCTGGTGAGCTCGCCCGGAGGCAGGTGCGCCCCGGCCCAGCCCTGGAGCAGGTTGAACCCGGCGCTGATCCATTCCTGGGGCAGCTTCCCGGCCACGAAGGTGAGGCTGTACACCGCGATCATGATGCCGATGAAGATGGGGATCCCCAGCCACCGGTGGGTGAGGATGCCGTCCAGTCGCGCGGTGAGCGTGGTGAGCTCGAGGCGGGACCGGGCGGAGCGCTGCTGGACCTCCTCCACCAGGCCGTGGGCGAAGCCGTAGCGTCGCTCGGCCACCAGGGTGGGCCCGTCGGCGCCCAGGTGGGGCTCCAGGAAGCCCAGGCTGGCCTGGACCTGGGCGGTGATGGCCTTCCGGGCGTGGCTGCGCTCAACCACCGCCCCGGCCCTGCCTTCCAGCAGCTGGAGCGCGAGCCAGCGGGGCGGGCCGGACTGGGCCAGCTCCTCGTCCCGGCCGATCTCCCGTTCCAGCTTCAGCAGCTCCCCTTCCAGGTCGGGCCCGTAGTTCACCAGCCCGGCCCGGGCGCCTTCGCCGGCCGCCACCCGGAGGATGGCCTGCCGGAGGGCCTGGATCCCCTCCTCCCGGTTGCCCACGGTGGGGATGACCGGGCCCCCCAGGAGCCGCTCCAGGGCCGGCAGGTCCAGCACCAGCCCGGCCTTTTCCGCGTCGTCCATCATGTTGAGGACGAACACCATGGGCCGGCGCAGCTCCAGGAGCTGGGCGGTCAGGTAGAGGTTGCGCTCCAGGTTGGAGGCGTCCAGCACGTTGACGATGACCGCCACCGAGGGGTCGGCCACGAACCCGGCGGCGATCCGCTCATCCTCGCTCTGGGCCGACAGGGAATAGGTCCCCGGCAGGTCCACCACCTCCACCGGGCCCCGCGGCCCCTGGAAGTAGCCGCTCCGGCGTTCCACCGTCACTCCCGCCCAGTTGCCCACGTGCTGGCGCGAACCGGTGAGGGCATTGAAGATCGTCGTCTTCCCGCAATTGGGGTTTCCCGCCAGGGCTACGGTCGTGGTCATCAAGAACTCCGGGAAGCCCCCTTGTTCACGGCGGGCAGGATGTCAACCAACCTCCTCGGACACGAGGATGCACTGACTCTCCTCGCGCCTGAGAGATAAGTGGTAGCCCTTGATCACAAGTTCCATGGGATCTCCCAGGGGGGCCAACTTTTCCACCTTCAGGTGGGCGCCCCGGATGAAGCCCATCTCCAGCAACCGCTGGCGTATCCTTCCTTGGGCCAATACTTGGAATACCTCGGCTTCGTCTCCGGGGTGCAGGCTGCTCAGGGGTTTCGGCTGATCATGAGACATATTCTCAACTCCTGCCTTAGTCTACAATAGATGTTCCCTGGAACAAGGCGTAATCCTGAGACACTCATCACAGGTGCGGCTCTCCCCTGGACGCCACCTTCGACAGCACTGGACGCCATGGTCATCACACTGCCCAACCTACTAACGCTGTTGCGGATCCTCGCGGTTCCCTTTTTCGCCATCGCGGTGTGGTACGGCCACATGGTGGACGCCTGCATCCTGTTCGTGGCGGCGGGGCTGACCGATGTCCTGGACGGCTACCTGGCCCGGCGCTTCAACCAGAAATCCTCCCTGGGGGCCATCCTCGATCCGGCCGCGGACAAGCTGCTGATCACCACCGCCTTCATCCTGTTGGCATTTCCAAGGGAGTGCTGGGCGGTGCGGATCCCCCCCTGGGTGACCATCCTGGCCATCTCCCGGGACGCGGTGATCGCCCTGGCGGCGCTCCTGGCCTACGACCCCATGGACCCCAACAAGTTCAAGCCCTCCCGGCTCGGCAAGCTGACCACCTTCGTGGAGCTGCTGGCCATCTCCCTGAGCCTGCTCATGAACACCATCGGCCCCTTTCCCTGGTACCGGTTCGTGGTGCCCTGGATCTACTACCTGATGGCGGGCATGGTCCTGGCCTCGGGCATCCATTATTTCTTCCGCACCACCGCCGGCCCCACCGCGGAGCCGTCGTGAGCGCGGCCGAGGCCCCCCCTCCCGCGCGCCGGTTCCGGATCCCCCTGCCGATCCTGTTCCCGGCCCTGGGCGCGCTGGTGGTCCTCTGGTTCCTGCGCAGCGCGCTGACGCCCTTCTTCTGCGCCATGGTGCTGGCCTACCTGATGCAGCCCCTGGCCACGCGCCTGTGCCGGTGGCTGCCCCGGGGCTGGGCGGCGGTGCTGGCCATCCTGGTCTTCGCCCTGGCGGCGGCGCTGTTCCTGTGGGCGATGGTGCCGCCGTTCGTGGCCCAGGTGGAGCGGCTGCTGTCCTCGCTTCCCGGCTGGCGGGAGCAGGTCATCGGCCGGTGGCTGCCCTGGCTGCAGGCCCATCCCGCCGTCCTGGCCAAGCTCCGCCAGGTGCTGGAGGGCCTGGACCCCATGTCCTTCCTGCAGGGCCTGCGCCTGGCCGGGGCGGGCCTGGTGGGCTGGTTCCTGGACCTCATGACCCTGATCCTGGTGCCCCTCATCGTCTACTACCTGCTGGTGGAGGGGCCCGCCATGGGCCACGGGCTGGAGGAGCTGATCCCGGCCCGGTTCAGGGAGGAGATCAAGTCCCTGGCCGCGGAGATCCACAACCGGCTGGGCGGCTACATCCGCGGCCAGCTGGCGGTGTCCCTGGTGATGTCCTTCCTCCAGGGCCTGGGGTTCCAGATCCTCGGCGTGCCCTACCCCTGGGTGCTGGGCCTGCTGGCCGGCGTCGCCAACGTGGTGCCCTACTCCCCCTACGTGACCGCGCTACCCCTGGCGCTCCTGTTCTCGGCCCTGGGCGGCGCCGGCTGGGGCCACCTGCTGCTGGTCATCGTGGTGTTCGAAGTGGTCCAGAAGGCCGAGGGCTTCTACTTCACCCCGGTGTGGGTGGGCCGTGCCAGCGGTCTGCACCCCCTGGAAGTGCTCCTGGCCATCTTCTGTTTCGGCTACGCCTTCGGCATCGTCGGCCTGATCTTCGCCGTCCCCCTGATGATCATCGTCAAGGCCCTCTCCCGCACCCTCATCGCCCACTACAAGTCCCAGCCCTGGTTCCTCGGCTAGCGTGTCCCGGACCAGCGCCCTGGGAGCTGGGACACGAACGCCATCCTCCCTGCCTTCCGCTTTGGGGAGATTCGCACCGCAGCGCTGCGGAGGTGTGAATCTTACCCAAGGCGAATGCCGGGTCGGGACACGCTACACGAGGTCGTACGCCCCGAAGAAGAAGCCGAGTTCGCGGGTGGCGGAGGCGGGGCTGTCGGAGCCGTGGGTGGCGTTGCGGGTGAAGTCGTCGCCGAACTGGGCGCGCAGGGTGCCCGGGGCCGCCTTGGCCGGGTTGGTGGCGCCCATGAGGTCGCGCCAGCGCAGGATGGCGTTCTCGCCCTCCAGGCAGAGCAGCACCAGCGGGCCTTCCACCATGAAGGCCTCCAGCTCCGGGTAGAAGGGCTTGCCCACGTGCTCCTGGTAGAACTCCTGGCAGATCTCGGGGGTCAGCCGGGCCATGCGCATGCCCCGCAGGACCAGCTTGGCGCGCTCGATTTCGCTGATGATCTGGCCCACGTTGCCCTTGGCTACGGCGTTAGGCTTGATGATGGCGAAGGTGCGCTCGATGCCCATTGTTTCTCTCCAGGTGCGGCCCGGTTGCCCCGGGCCTTGAAAAAAAGATTCCGGTCTTCGGATTCTGCAATAAAATCCGCGCCAAAGGAATGGGCAGGATAGCACCGCGGGAGCGCCCCGGGCAGGTGGCGGAACGGCCGGGAAGCCAGGAACGGTGAGGCATGATGAATATTAAATTGTGCAACCTTCCGCAGGCCGTCAAATTTGCTACCAATGCTGGGAAATTTCGGCCTTCGCAGGTACAATCGAGAGCTTGACGCGATTGGATTCCAGCATGCTTGATAACCTCCTTAAGAAACTCATTGGCTCCAAGAACGATCGCGAGTTGAAGCGACTCTGGGCCAAGGTCCAGGCGATCAACGCCCTGGAACCGGAAATCCAGGCGCTCAGCGACGAGGAGCTCAAGGCCAAGACGCCCTATTTCAAAGGGCTCCTGGCCGACGGCGCCACCCTGGAACAGATCCTGCCCGAGGCCTTCGCCGTGGTGCGGGAAGCCTCCCGGCGGGTGCTGCGCATGCGGCACTTTGATGTTCAGCTCATAGGCGGCATGGTGCTGCACGGCGGCGCGGTGGCTGAGATGCGCACCGGCGAGGGCAAGACCCTCACCGCCACGCTGCCCCTGTACCTCAACGGCCTGGCCGGCAAGGGCGCCCACCTGGTCACCGTGAACGACTACCTGGCCCGGCGCGACGCCGAGTGGATGGGCCGCCTCTACAACTGGCTGGGCCTGTCCGTGGGCGTGGTCCAGCACGGCCTGTCCGACGAGGAGCGCCGGGCGGCCTACGCCTGCGACATCACCTACGCCACCAACAACGAGATCGGCTTCGACTACCTGCGCGACAACATGAAGTGGTCCCTGGAGGAGTTCACCCAGCGGGGCTTCGTGTTCGCCATCGTGGACGAGGTGGATTCCATCCTCATCGACGAGGCCCGGACCCCGCTGATCATCGCCGGGTCCAGCGAGGAGGACACGTCCAAGTACTTCCGCATCGACGGCGTGGTGCCCAAGCTGAAGAACGAGGTGGACTTCAAGATCGACGAAAAGGACCGCCAGGTGACCCTCAGCGACGACGGCATCCGCCACGCCGAGCAGCTCCTGGGCGTGCCCAACCTCTACGACCCCTCCGCCATCGAGACCCTGCACGGGATCAACCAGGCCCTGCTGGCGCACAACCTGTACAAGCGGGACGTGGACTACATGGTCCGGGAGAAGGAGGACGGCAAGGGCCTCGAGGTGGTCATCGTCGACGAGTTCACCGGCCGCATGATGCCGGGCCGGCGCTGGTCCAACGGGCTGCACCAGGCCATCGAGGCCAAGGAGGGGGTCGAGGTCAACGCCGAGAACCAGACCCTGGCCACGGTCACCTTCCAGAACTTCTTCCGGATGTACAAGACCCTCGCGGGAATGACCGGCA
>Ga0181516_10003732_pt1 | contig 10029 bp, 7 predicted proteins | sample PEATcosm2014_Bin_25_FD_121104 | JGI IMG/M metagenome (GOLD analysis project Ga0181516, IMG submission 121104) | Peatland microbial communities from MTU Mesocosm Facility, Houghton, MI, USA - PEATcosm2014_Bin01_10_metaG | ecosystem: Environmental > Terrestrial > Soil > Wetlands > Peat | place...
AGACATGTCGCCGCTTCCGTGGATGATGACGCTGCCTTCAATCACGGCGGCACACCTGGAGCGCGAAAAGAAGCTGACGCCTGAAGCGATGGCCGACGTGATTGCGTATACGCGCGGCGACTATGCCGAGGCGTTGCTCAAGGGTCGCTCCGACCCCGACGCAACGAAAGCGATGATACAGAAGGTAACGGAACTGACTGGGTTGGATCCCACGTTTGTGAAGTTCTCAGGCGGCAGGATTGACACCGGCGCCTATTTGCGCGAGGTGTTTCGCGAAGAAGGAAAACTCAGCTCGGTCTATGACTCGAATGTGACTTCCTTCGATCCGTTTCCGTATGCGCCGGATCAACGCGCAAACGACCCGCTGCTCGCCAGCATTGTGGCTCCGCTGACCACGGCGATGGTGGATTTTGTTACGCGCACAGTGGGCTGGAAAGTGGATGCACGCTACAACGCACTCTCCTATGAAGTGGGCCGGCTGTGGGATCGCGATGACGATTTGCGCAAGGGGTCGGTTCCCGATCTGCGCGAAGCGGTTGCAGCCGATCCGAAGATGCGCGTGATTATCGCGCACGGATGGAACGATCTCTCCTGTCCGTTCATGGGATCGGTACTCACGGTGGATGCCATGCCGGTGATGGGCGACCCAACGCGTGTTGCCGTGCATGAGTATCCAGGCGGGCACATGTTTTATACGCGCGTGCCAAGCCGGCTCGCTCTGCGCAGGGACGTGACGGAAATGTACGGTCAACACTGAGCAAGAGGTCCGTCAATGTAAACGCCTCGTCCTCTCCGCAAAGAATGCGGAGAGGATGAGGTTTCCGGCTCTGGCGTGAGGCCTACACCAGGTGCAGGAAGGTGCTGGGCGTGACGCGCGCGCCCGGGAAAACCAATTCAAGATTGCTGGCGCTGAGGGTGCGTGCGACTACTTCACCGAGCACATCGCGGTAGTCGGTGGTGAGTGCGAGATCGCGACCTTCATTGAGCTGGTCGTTGTCGAGGCCGGGCCAGCGGCCGTAGACTTTGCCGCCTTTGACGTCGCCGCCGAGAACAAACATTGCGTTGGCATGACCGTGGTCGGTGCCGCCCGTTCCGTTTTCACGTGCAGTGCGGCCAAACTCCGACATTGTGACCAGCGTGACGTTTGCGGCGCCGTCGCCCATGTCGCGCCAGAACGCGGCGATCGAATCAGAGAAGTCGCGCAGGCGGTTGGCAAGTTGCCCATTGACGCTCCCCTGATTTTGATGGGTATCCCAGCCGCTGACATCGGTGAAGGCGGCTTCGACGCCAAGATCGGCCTTGAGCAATTGCGCGATCTGCTTCATATTGTTGCCAAAGTCGGAGTTGGGATAATTAGCGCTCGCGTTCGGCGTGTATTGTGCTGGGTTCGCAGTGCGCAGCATCTTGACCGCCTCAAATGTCTCGTCGCCAGCGGAGTGGAAGATGCGATCGCCGCTGTCAGCGTACATCGCCTCAAAGGCGTTGGCGGCAGGCGAGGGAACTGGACCGTGTCCGCCCACGGCAAATGTGCTGACATTGCTGAGAGCGATTGCAGGCACAGTGCCGGCCAGCGTGCGCGGCACGTCAGCTCCAAGAGAGACTGCGCGAAACGGTGAGTGGTTGCACTTGCAGCGCTTGTCCTCGGCCTGCAGCGCCCGATTGAGCCAGCCGTCCTGCGTGCTCTTGACGCCCGGCGTTCCGGATTCCATGTAGTCCTGTGCGTCGAAGTGCGAGCGGCTCATGTCGGGCGAACCTGCGGCGTGCACGATGGCGAGTTGGCCCTGGTCATAGAGCGGCTTGAAGGACGCAAGTGAAGGATGGAGGCCGAAAAATCCGTCGAGGTCGACGACTTGATTCTGCGGAATGCCGATGCTGGGGCGCATCGAGTAATAGTTCTTTTCGCGATAGGGCACGACGATGTTGAGACCATCCGCGGCGCCGCGCTGAAAGATGACCACGAGGCGCCGGTTGGGCGCTGCCGCAGTTTGCGCCAGCACGGAGCGAACGAGAAAGCTGGGAATAGCCGTGGTGCCTGCCAGCGCCAGCGCGCCTTTGTGGAGAAAGAATCGGCGATTCATCTGCATATTTAATTCCTTTAGCGGCGCTGGAACTCGGGCGATCCGAGCAGGAGTCCGGCGAGCAGTTGATCTTCGCGTTCAAGTGCGGGAGCCGCAGCGATGCGGGCTACGGGCCGAGGGGGCGACGCGACAGACTGAGCAGAGGCGCTGTCGCTCCTCTGTGCGACCTGCTCGGCAAATTGCTTTAGCACGGCGGCGCGCGTTGCGTCGCTGATGCCGCCGGCGACGATCATGGCCTCAAGCCGGGTTTCTTCTGACTCGGCGGTGGGCGGATCCGCGTAAAACGGAGTCGCAGAGTTGTCGTTGGTCTGCGGGGTCCAGGAGGCCGTGACTCCCTGCAGATGGTTGGAGGCGAGGTTGAGCGCGAAGTTCATGCGATCGACCAGCGCGCCGGTACTGACCCACGAAGACGCCTTCCAGTCGTAGCCTGTGGGCGGCACGCATCCGTAAAGGGGCATGCCCATGGTGCGCAAGGCGTTGGCAACGGGGCGCAAGTTGTCGATATTCGCGTTGCTCGCGCGCACCGCGGAGACGACGTATTCAAGAGGCGTCTTGACCTTGGCGCGATAGACATCGGCAGACCAGAACTCGGGCGAGTGGTAGAGACTCTTGAGCACAGCAGAGATGTCGCCGCCAGACGAGAGATAAGTTTTGGCCATACGGTCGATAAGGCTCTGCGGTGGATTGTCGCTGACGAAGCGAATGGCAAGCTTGCGCGAGATGAACTGTGCAGTCGCTGGCCGAGTGGCCAGATAGTGGAGAAGCTCGCGGCCTTCGAATTCTCCCTTGTCTTTGAATTTTTGGCCGAGTGCCTTTTTCGTTCCAGGCTCGTGGCGATTCGGATCGAACTGGAAGCCGCCTCCGCGCTGCGGGCGATCGATGGTCCACCCGGTGAGGATGCGCGCCACCTGGGTCACGTCTGCCTGCGTGTAGCCGCCGTTGACGCCCAGTGTGTGCAGCTCCATCAGCTCGCGCGCGTAGTTCTCGTTTAATCCCTCGCGCGCTTTCTTTTGGTTTCCGGGGCGGCGGGCAGCCGCGATTTCGGCGCGCTCTGCGTTCGGCGAGTCGGGCCCGATGCTCTCTTCGTTGTCGAGATACATCAGCATTGCCGGGCTGTGCGCCGTGGCTTCGAGCAGATCTTCAAACTTGCCCAGAGCCAGCGGGCGAATCACATCGCGCTCGTAGCTCACGAGCTCGTAGGGCATGGTCTCGTTCTTGCGCAGGTAGATGTTGAAGTGATTGAACCAGAAGTCGGTCATCACCTCCTGCAACTGCGCGGTGGAGTAGATGTCGCGCGTGAGACGCTGTGCGATCAGCTCCTCGGCGACCAGACGCTCCGGGTTATCGAGTGCGGCAATGATCTGCCTCTGTTCCGGCGTGAGATTGGCGTCGAGTTGCACGCGCTGAATGGGGCGAAGCGCCTTGAGAAAGGCGTCCAGTTCAGGCTGCGGCATCATCGCGAGACGCACGACGCGCTGATCGGGCTGCAAGTCAAGGACATTGCCGATCTCGGCTTGATCGACAGACGGCGCAACCGGCGAATTCTCTGGCGCGGCCATGTTCCCCTGGCCCGGTTCGCTCGATGCGACCATCGCGGGCGCCGGTTCCTTCGCCATCGGCGTGGGATTCTCAGTCTTTTCCGCGTCGCCGGCCATGGTCGCGGAGCCGTTCATGGCTGCTGCCGGCGGCTGGTTCTGCGCGAGCAGCTTTTTCTGATCCTGCTCCTGCTTTTTAGCGGTGACGCGTTCAATCTGGTTCTCGTAGATGACATGCAGCACGCCCCGCTCGGGAACCGGGTATTTGCCGTTGATGGCCTGGCGGATGATGGCGTTGCTCGGCAAGCGGAAGAGAAGGTCCTCTGTGCTCCATTGCATCGCTGGATATTCGGCGAGACGAGCGTTCAGGTCGGTCAGGTCGAGGCTTTCGGGATGAAGCTGCTGCTCAAACCAGGCGTCGAGCCCGATGGCGCGCACGACTTCCAGATCGCCGGGCCGCGGTCCGAAAGTGAAGCGATTGAGAGCGTGAAGGATGCGTTCGTCGCCGTGCAGTTGTCCGGACTGATAGGTGGCGCGCGATTTTGGGTGGCCGGGAAGCTTGTCGGCAGGCGCGGGGTCAGCTTGCGCGAAACCTGGGACAGGGCCCAACAGGCAGAGGCACAACACTGCGGTCAATGGTCCTTTGAGAAGCTCCATCCGGTCTCTCCAGCGAGGGGAATCGTGCCGGAATCGCGCATGCGGCGCAAGCCTGCTATAGGCAATAACGCCATTGTAGGCGGAAAGTTGTGGCGGGGAACCTGCCTTAAGTCACTTCGGTCGTTAGGGCTCGTATTGCGGCTGGCTCAGCAGCCCTTTTTGCAACGGGCCAGAATGGCGGCGTGCAGGCGCTGGCTCACGGCAGAGGGAAGATCGTAGATCTCGTGGGAGCGATAGATTTCTATGGTCTTACGAGTAGTGTCGAGCGTGACTTCGCAGTGTTCGCAGCCACGAAGGTGTTCCCGCAGGTCGGCGCGCATCTCGGCGGTTACGCTCTCGTCAATCAGATCGTCGAGCTGGGCTAGAAACTCAGTGCAGGTCACTTCTCAACTCCCGTTTCCTTTGGTCCCGCTTCCTTAGAACCCTTTTTCTTGCGAAAGTAGCGCGTAAGCCGTTCGCGCAACTGCAAACGTGCGCGTAGGAGCCGCGATTTGACAGCGGGTACGCTCAAGCCCAGAGTCTCGGCTGTCTCTTCTGTCGAAAGTTGTTCCACGTCGCGCAGGACGAAAACAACGCGGAATCCCTGAGGGAGCCCCTGAATCGTTTTGCGCAGAATCTCGCCCAGTTCGGCTTGTGTGTAGTTCTGCTCGGGGTTGGGAGCCCAGTCGGCCAGATCGCGGGGGACGCTGCCCTCCTCGGTTTCGACGTCCTCGTCGATCGAGACCATTCTCCCAGTGCGCCGCTTGCGCAGGCGCATCAGGCTTTCGTTGACTGCGATCCTTACCAACCATGTATAAAACTTCGAGTTTCCCTGGAACTGTTCAAGCTTCTCATACGCTTTCAGAAACGCATCCTGCATCACGTCTTCGGCATCTTCGCGGTTTTGCGTGATGTGCTGCGCAATCCTGAAGATCTGCCGCTCGTACTTGCGGACCAGCGTGTCGTACGCAGAAACATCACCCGCGCGCACCCTCTCTACAAGGGCTACGTCGGGATGCTGCTCGTTCTCTGCAATAGGTTGGATGGTTGCCATGGGCTTAGGATGCGGAAATTCGATCGGGATCAGGGGCGGTCTTCCGCCGGGGCTTGCTCCAACAGTGTAACGGAGCACGGGCCGAGGCAACAAACTGAGTTGCACAGCTACCTGTATGAGGGGCGCGGAGTCTTATTAGGACATAGGGCCGCACCGTTTCGGCGCGTGACTCCCGGCGAGTTATTTTGCTGGTTCAGGGTATTGCGCCGAGGCAAAACCAGCTTACAGTTGGATTATGAAGTACTTGTTGCCCCCGGTTCTCGCGGTTCGGACTTCTCGTGCATTGCCGCATCTGCTTGCCGCGCTGCTTCTGTTCGCGCCTGTTGCGGCGCAATCGCCGCAATCCCCGGATCCGCAGAACGGGGCCGCCCCCAGCGCGACACACAAATCGAGTTCAAAGGCGGCAGCAACAGCCCATAGGCGTTCGAGCAGAGGCACTGCAGCCAAGGCCGGAGCGAGGACCTCGGGCACAGGTAGCACCCGCCGCAAAGGACGTCCGTCGGCGCGTGCGATTCGCATCAAGCAGGCATTTGTCGCATCCACCGAGCTGAGGCCCATGGCGCAGCAACTCGCTAACCTGCGCACTCCTGCGGCCTATGACGGGGTAGCCCGGTATGCCCGCGAACATTCGGGCGACGCTGCCGCCGCCGCGTATCTGGCGCTGGGTCATGCGTATCTAAATGACCGTCGCTTTGCAGAGGCGTCGGCCAGCCTGCGCCAGGCACGGCAAGCCAGTGACGTTCTGGCGGACTATGCAGATTTTCTGGCCGCCCGATCGGACTATGAGGAGGGAAACGATACGGCCGCCGAGGCGTTGCTGCGCGGTTTCATCGAGCGCTATCCGGCCAGTGTCTTCGATGTGGAGGCGCCGGAGCTCGAAGCATCCGTGCTGCTGGCAATGAATGACGTTGCCGGAGCAGCGCAAGTGCTGGACTCGGCAATTCACAGCGCATCAGCGAGCCGTTCCGGCTACCAGCTTGCGCGCGCACTGGTGGCGCTGGCACAGGGCCACACTGCCGACGCTAACCTCACCTTCAAGGAGGTCTTGCTCAACCACCCGCTGAGCGCCGAGGCCGAGACTGCCCGAGCCCGGCTGACGGCGAGCGGCGCGGAGGCAACATTGACTGCCTCTGAGTTGCGCAGCCTCGGTGATGCCTACTTCGACGCAGGCCGCTATGCCCTGGCCGCTGAGCAGTATCGCGCGCTGGCGCGCCAGACGGGATTGCCCGAACTGACCCGCGCCGGTTTTGCCGTAGCCGCGGCGGCATGCGATCTGAAGCTGAAGAAGCTCACGACGGCAGAAGCCGAAGCTCTGCCCGACACGCAAGACGAAAACGGTGCACGCCGCGCGTATCTGTTGATGGAACTGGCGCGCAATCGCAACGACTCCGATCTGCAGCAGAGCATCGTGGAGCAAATGAAAACGCGCTTTCCGCAGAGTGAGTGGCTGGCTGAAGCGCTGTTTTCGAGCGGCAATATGTACATGCTCTCGCGCGACTATCCTAGAGCCGTCGGATATTACAGCTATCTCGCCACACATTTTCCGCAGAATAAAAACTCTGCCGCGGCGCATTGGCGTGCAGGTTGGCTGAGTTACCGCCAGGGGCTCTATGCCGATGCCGGACGCATGTTCGACGAGCAAATTCACCTTTACCCCGCTGCGGTCGATACCGTGGGCGCTCTCTATTGGCGCGCACGGCTTTATGAGATGCAGGACCACAAGCCCGCAGTAGCGGCGGCCGACTATCGCGCCATTGTGCGCGTTTACCAGCATTTCTTCTACGCGCAAATGGCACGGCAACGCTTGGCCGCCCTGGGCACTACGCAGATGGTCTCCGATCCCGACGTCGACAGAATTGAAGCGCCGCCGGTTCCGGCGCTCGACGAGAGCTTCCCTGAGGACAGTGAGCACCTTGCCAAAGCGCGCCTGCTCGCCAACGCCGGATTGAACGAATACATTCCGCGAGAGATCGCCGCTGATCCTGAATCTGGCTCGTGGAGTGCGCTGGCTGAGGCGCAGATCTATGCCAGTTTCGGGGAGACTTATCGCGCTGTGCGTGCGTTGAAGCGCGCGCTGCCCTACGCTGCGACGGCTTCCATCAGCTCGATCCCGCTTGTCTATTGGCGGATTCTGTTTCCAGAACCCTACTGGGACACAATCAAGGCGGAGTCCGCGAAAAACAACCTGGATCCCTATCTCGTAGCTTCTCTCATCCGGCAGGAGTCGGAATTTAACCCGGCTGTCGTTTCCTACGCCAATGCCTGGGGACTGATGCAGCTATTGCCGTCCGTGGGCAAGGCCATGGCCCGCGAAGAGGGAATGACGCACTTCGAGACGTTCCAGTTGCTCGATCCGGAGACCAACATCCGCCTCGGCACACGCTACCTGCGCCACATGCTCGACCGCTTCGGCGGCGTGCAGGAGTACGCGCTCGCCGCTTACAACGCGGGCGATGAACGTGTGGCCGATTGGGAGGCAGCAGGCCCGTACCACGGAATGGATGAGTTTGTAGAGTCGATTCCTTTCACGCAGACGCGCGAATATGTTGAGGGCATTCTGCGCAATGAAGAAACTTATCGCGCCATCGATGCAGCGGCCGGAGGGAAAAGCAGGGAAACCGCTGGCAGATAGTTACCGAGAGTGTCAACAGAGTACCCCGTTCGATACTTCTTTTTTCCCAAATCCGATTGACGGGCCCGCCTGCCTGCGGCAACACTGAACAGCAACCGGGGACTGCATCGGTCCTTGGCAAGCCATTCGCAGCCTGCTGTTGTTGCACAACGGAGCGGCCGGGATGATCAAAGCCACTCCGTTACGTCAAACCTCACGGAGGGCAGGATGTCAACCGACTTGCAGTTTCTGGAAGAGTGGATCCCTGAACGGATGGACCCTGGGACGGTTTTCGTCCTGGAAAACCAGACCAAGCTCGGCAATGCGCAAAACCCTTATATCGCCGTGATGTCGTGCCCGCGCTGCGGCACCATGGGCCTCATCACGCGCCGGCAACTTTGCGCCGGTGAGACAATGATCTGCGGCGGCGATGCGTGCTCGGCCGAATACAAACTTGACGGCGAGAACATTTTGTTTCGCTCGCCGCAATAGCATCGGCGAAATCGCGATTCATTATCCACTCATCCTGGCGAGGATTCCAGTTGCAGCTATGTTTGTCTTTTTGCGCGCTGTGGCGTGTCCGCCCGGCCTGCGATCCTGCCGTCGTTTACCATGGAACGTGGGTCATCCATCCTATTGCCCGGATGGCGAAATTGGCAGACGCAGCGGACTTAAAATCGGCTAATCAAACAGAGATGCTTCCATAAATTATTGATGATAAAAAGCTTGTATTGATTCCGAGCAACACGCAGCCCTTACGCAACCCTTGCACACTTTTGCGACTCTTATAGAGAAGCAGGAGTGCAGCCGCATGGCAGAGCATCACACCATCCTCGGTGGCAAAGTTCACGTCTACAAGCGTCCGAACAGTTCGAGCTGGCAGTGCGCAACCTATCTAGCCGGGAAGAATCGGCGCACCACCACCAAAGAAGACAGTCTCTCGAAAGCGAAGGAGATCGCGGAAGACTGGTATTTGCAATTGCGCGGCAAGCTCCGCGACGGTGAGTTGAAAAGCGGCAAACTGTTCCGCGAAGCCGCGAAATTGTACCTGCGCGAATTCGACATCATGACGCAGGGACAGCGCAGCCCGACCTATGCACGCGGACAGCACGCGAGGACGAACGGCCACTTGATTCCGTTCTTCGGCAGCATGGTCCTTCCCGAGATCACGGCTGGCAAGATCAATGAATATCGCATCCATCGCCTTGAGGAATGTAAAGCGATGCGCGGCAAGCCTCCGGCGCATAACACCATGCACCAGGAAATCGTGACGTTGCGCCAGATTTTCAAAACGGCTCTGCGGCACGGATGGATCGATCATCTCCCGGATTTGTCAGCGCCATATCGCGCGTCCGCAAAGATTTCCCATAGAGCATGGTTCTCACCGGAAGAGTACAAGCATCTTTACGAGGCGACGCGAAAACGCGCGCATGATCCCAAGCAGCCCCGCTTCCGTTGGGAAGCGGAACAACTTCACGACTACGTTTTGTTCTCCGCCAATACTGGCCTCCGTCCAGACGAGGCGATGCGTCTTCAGTTTCGCGATGTCACTGTAATCGAGGACGAGGGCAGCGGACAAACGATCCTAGAAATCGAAGTACGTGGCAAGCGAGGCGTTGGCTATTGCAAGAGTACAGCGGGTGCCGTGCGACCGTTCGAGCGGCTGAAGACGCGCACCAGACCCGATGGTGGACCGGGAAGGTCAGGTAGCCGTACCGCTTCCGTGGCCAACGGGGAGTGGCACGAGCCGAGCCCTACCGATCTTCTTTTTCCGAAATGGCCACGCGATTTATTCAACGCAATTCTCGATGAAGAAAAGCTTCGCACCGACCGCGACGGCAGGCCGCGAACGGCCTATAGCCTGCGCCACACGTACATTTGCCTGCGCCTGCTCGAAGGTGCCGACATCTATCAGATCGCCAAGAACTGCCGGACAAGTGTGGAGATGATCGAGAAATACTACGCGGCCCATTTGAAGACTCAGCTTGATGCCGCAGCTATCAACATCATGAGGCCACGTCCGAAGAAAAAAACGATTACCAAGAAAGGCCCCGGCCGCGTGGAAGTCGCTCGCTTGGCTGACGAAGCGTAGAATATCGCTGCTTGCTTTATGAT
>Ga0181516_10003733_pt1 | contig 10029 bp, 5 predicted proteins | sample PEATcosm2014_Bin_25_FD_121104 | JGI IMG/M metagenome (GOLD analysis project Ga0181516, IMG submission 121104) | Peatland microbial communities from MTU Mesocosm Facility, Houghton, MI, USA - PEATcosm2014_Bin01_10_metaG | ecosystem: Environmental > Terrestrial > Soil > Wetlands > Peat | place...
ATACCCTAATCTACCCTCAAACCCGCATAAATACTGGGCTTTCCGTGAATCCGGCGCACATTCCATGCATCAATCTACACAGAGAAAATGCCCCTCAAACTTCTGCCGCGCAGACTCCTAGGGTCCGGGCGGCGGTGGAGGTCGCTCGAAAGCACGAGATTCCCGTATTCTTCGTGGTGGTGGGCTTCAGGCCGGGGTTTCCGGAGATCAATCCCCGCAACAAATCCTTCGGCGCCATGCAGGCGGCGCCACCAGTCCACATGGTCGATCCGGCCCCGATCATCGAGCGCGGCCCGGGCGAAGTCGTCGTGACAAAAAGACGGGTCAGCGCCTTCACGGGAAGCGACCTGGAAGTGCTGTTGCGCTCCCGCGACATCCGGCATCTGGTGCTCACCGGCGTTTCCACCAGCGGCGTGGTCCTCTCCACCACCCGCGAGGCCGCCGACAAGGATTTCCAGATCACCATCCTCTCCGACCTGTGCGCCGACTTCGACCCAGAGGTCCACAGGGTCCTGACCGAGAAGGTCTTCCCGAGGCAGGCCACGGTGATCACCAGCGGGGAATGGACGAAGACCGTGTCCTGAAGTTCGTGAACAGGACCGCGTGCAGTCACGGCTTGGCGGCGATGGCAACGCCAAATTTTTCCATGTTTCCCGGCCACCGATCCATTTCCGATCCAAAAGGGACAGACATGCGAATTTTCCTCTCCGTGCTTGGCTTGGCATCGCTGGCCCTCGCAGGGAACGCGCTGCAAAACGGCGATTTCGAGAAGGGGTTGGATGGATGGACGGTGTGGGGCGCCGTGGTTTCTCCGGAACACCACGGAGGCAAGGCGTCCTGCATGGTCCACCTGGCCACCCCGTCTTGGGCGGGGGCGAGCCAGATCGTGGAGATCCCCGAAGGATCCACGTCCGCTCTGGTGGTGGGATGGTTGCGCTCGGACTCCCTGCGCGGTGGGAAGGAAAACTGGGAGCGCGGTCGGCTGTCGGTGGAATTCTTCGGGGCCAAAGGCGACTCCCTGGGGGGATACCCTCCGGCGGTGGGACAGGTCCGCGGCCACGAGCCGTGGACGCGCATGGAGCGGACCTACCCGCTTCCGAAAGGGGCGACGACCCTCAAGCTGGGGTGCGAGCTCGGGAACGCCACCGGGACACTCTACTGCGATGATCTGGCGGTGGAATTCCTGAACTGAGCGTCGCCGTTGGAGTCCTTCCTTTCGGGGTCCTCGAGTTGCCCCTGGACGGCCACCCCTCCGGCATGTTAAAACGATTCCATGGTCTTCACGCACCTGATCCTCTGCGCGTGGATTTCCGCGCCTGTGCCTCTGCCGGCCCCACCAACCGCCTCCGAGGTGGTTTCCCGGGCGCTGTCCTACCTGGGCCGGCCCTATGGAGCGGAGCAACGCCAGGGTCCCAACCTGGATTGCAGCGGATTCGTCCGCCAGGTCTTCGCAGGCTTCGGGGTGCAATTGCCCGCCACCTCGCGTGAACAGGCGCGATGCGGGTTCCACGTGGCGCGCGAAGCACTTCGCACGGGGGATCTCGTCTTCTTTTCCTCTCCCTCGTCGGGGCGGGGAAGGATCGGACACGTGGGATTGGTGATCGACGTCGAGGCCGGAGGAAGGGCCTGGATCGTGCACAGTTCCTCCCATGGGATACGGATCGACAGCCTGGGACGCGCAGGCCTCGCGAGCCGCTTCCTTGAAGCGCGACGGATTTTGTCAACACGGCGGTCGGATTCGCCGGACGATTTCGGACCGGATGTCGGCGGCGGAGTCCAGGCCGATCCATTCTGAGCCGATCCTGCGGGAACCACCCTCGAGCGGATGCCGTCGGGTGGACTTTTCGGTTCCGATTTTGGATGTTCCTTGCAGTGGCTAATTAAAGGCCTCACAATTGCCCGGACGCTTCTCCCGCGCGATACCACAATCCGGGAGAACTCATGAAATCCATGGTCCTTGCTCTGTCCCTTGCCGCTTTGGCAGGGGCCGCTTTCGCCGACGACACCCCCTACCTTGTCGGCTCCACGGCGCTCGGCGCCGATGTCGGCATCCAGAGGTACGACGGCTCCTACGGCGACAATTCCATGCCGTACTACCGGGCGCACCTCACCTACCACGCGACGGAGGACTTCGCCGTCCGCGGCGTCGGGGGCGTGGGGAACATCTCCGACGGCTCCAGCCGCTTCCGCACCGAATGGTTCTCCAACATCGGCATCCAGGGCGTCTACCAGCCCCGCATCGTGGCCTTGGGCTGCCTCCGCCCGTACTTGGCCACCGGCGTCTCGACGGATTTCGGCACCGTCAAGAACTACGGCCAGAAAGTGTTCGACCTCGACTGGAACTACTACATGCCCGTCGAAGCGGGCATCGACGTGATCGTCAACGACAACCTCTCGTTCAACGGGTTCGTCGAAAACCGCGTGTTCATGCGCTATTGGAGCAAGCTCGACGGCGTCGAAACCGGCGACAACTACTACCACAAGCGCGACGAGCTGCCGCGCGCGGGCCTCGGCATCACCTTGCGCTTCGGCCCCCCCCAACCGGCCAAGCCCGCGGAGGTCGTCTTCGTGCCGGTCGTCGTGAAGGTGATTCCGCCGGTTGTCGTGGATTCCGACCACGATGGCGTCCCCGATTCCCTCGACCGTTGCCCCAACACTCCTCCGGGCGTCGCGGTCGACGCCCATGGATGTCCGTTGGATTCCGACCACGACGGCATTCCCGACTACCTGGACAAGTGCCCCAACACCCCCGCCGGCATCACGGTGGACTCGGTCGGTTGCCCCTTGGACTCCGACCATGACGGCGTCCCCGACGCCTTGGACAAGTGCCCCAACACCCCTCTCGGCGTGCAGGTGGACGCGACGGGTTGCCCGCTGGATTCCGACCACGACGGCGTCCCCGACTACAAGGACAAGTGCCCGAACACTCCTGCCGGCGTGCAGGTGGACTCCACCGGCTGCACTCTGATCGTGTTCGAGAAGGGCACAAAGCTCGTCCTCGACGGAATCGTTTTCGCCACCGGCAAATCCACCATCGAACCCGTCAGCGCACCTGTGCTGGAACATGCCGCCCAGGCCATCCAAGCCGCTCCCAAGGCCCGGCTCGAGATCGCGGGATACACGGACGACGTCGGTTCGTCCAAGCTGAACCTGAGGCTGTCCACTCAGCGCGCCCAGGCCGTCAAGGCCTACCTGGTCCGATTGGGCGTCCCGGCCTGGCAGCTCACCGCCAAGGGCTACGGTGCCTCCCAGCCGGTGGCCGACAACACGAACGAAGAAGGCCGCGCCATGAATCGCCGCATCGAGTTCCACGTCAAGTAGTCGTTGCGGAATTCGAGCTTCTCATCGGCCCTCCTCGGGAAATCCCCGGGGAGGGTTTTTCATGGTCAGCTTCGCGCCCTAGGGTGGCAGGTCGCGTGCACTTCGCGCAGCGTGGAGATGTCCAGGTGGGTGTAGATCTCGGTGGTGGAGACGGAACTGTGCCCCAGCATCTCCTGGACCGCGCGCAGGTCGGCGCCGCCCTGGAGCAGGTGGGTGGCGAAGCTGTGGCGAAGCACGTGCGGATGGATGCGGTGGCCGCCCTTCTCGCCAGACCCGTCGTCGGTCTGGATTCCCGCGATCCGAGCCCACTTGTCCAGGATCTGCCAGGCGGAGATCCGCGAGAGCGCGCCGCCGCGGCTGTTGAGGAGGATCCGATCGCACCGGGGCGCGAGGGTCGGGCGGATCTCGCGGATCCACCGTTCGATGCGCCGGACCGCGAGGTTTCCCACGGGCACGATCCTCTCCTTGTCGCCCTTGCCGGTCACCCGGACCAGGCCTTCTTCCGGAAGCCAGCCGGAAAGCGGAAGGTTGACGGATTCCGACACCCTCATCCCGGTGGCGTACAGGAGCTCCAGGAGCGCGCCGTCGCGCGCCTTCAGGGGGGTCGACGCGTCGGGCGCATCGAGCAGGGAAAGGACCTCCGGGATGGAGAGGATGCGCGGCAGGGGCCTCCCCGCCTTGGGCACCGGCTGGTCCTGGAGAGGGTTGGACGGGAGATCCCCTTCCGCTTGGAGGAAGCGGAAGAACCCCGAGATCGCCGAGCGGGCCCGGGCAACGCTGCGGGGACCGAGTCCCGATCCCGAGAGCCAGGCCAGGTGCTCCGCGGCGCGAACCGGATCGAAGTCGACCGGCCTCCAACCCCGTTCGCGGGCCCAGCGGGCGAGCCGGTCCAGATCGTGGCCGTAGCCTTGGAGCGTGAGCTTGCCCAAGCCCTTTTCCAAGGCCAACTGGTCGAGCCAGCCCTCCAAGGCTTCCTTCCAATCGAGGTCTGGGAGTGGGGGCGAAGGTTCCACGCTGCTGGCAAGATACCCCGATGCCGGGATCGAACCGCATCCAACCCGAAAAACCTGGAAAGTGCAGAAATGATTAGAGGACGAGCAGGTCCATTTTCTAGATTTGGTCGTCGGAAAACATCAAACACACACACAAACCCTGTTTTCCAGCAAATTGAGAGGAATAGCGATGACTTTCGCGACACTCGATCCAGCCGAAGCCGCCAATCTGATCCAAAACGACATGACGGTCGGATTTTCGGGATTCACCCCTGCGGGTTCCCCCAAGATCATTCCAGGTGCCATCGCGGCCAAGGCCCTTGCCGAGCATGCCGAAGGTCGCCCCTTCAAGATCGGCGTGGTCACGGGGGCCTCCACCGGGGACTCCCTGGACGGAAAGCTCGCGCGCGCCGATGCCATCAAGTTCCGCACCCCCTACCAGTCCAACGCCGATCTTCGCAAGGCGTTGAATTCGGGACGCGCCGAATTCTTCGACATGCATTTGTCCGTGCTCCAGCAGACCTTGCGCTCCGGCGCGCTGGGGAACATCGACGTGGCCATCGTGGAGGCGGCCGACATCACCCCCCAGGGCGAGATCCTCCTCACCTCGGGCGTGGGCTCCATCCCCACCACGGCGCGCATGGCCAAGAAGGTCATCATCGAGCTCAACGAGGCCCATCCCAAGGAACTTCTGGGGATCCACGACATCTACGAGCCGGAAGACCCTCCGTACCGCAAGTGCATTCCCATCAACTCCCCGCGCGACCGCATCGGCACCATGCGGATGTGGATCGATCCCGACAAGATCGTGGGGGTGGTGCGCCACGACATGCCCGACGAGGTCAAGGGCTTCGACGAGCTCACCGACGTCACCCGCCAGATCGGAGCCAACATGGCCGCTTTCCTGGCCGGCGAGCACAAGGCCGGGCGCATCCCGCGCGAGTTCCTGCCCATCCAGTCGGGCGTGGGGAACATCGCCAACGCCGTGATGGCGGCCCTGGACGACGCCAAGGACATCCCCGCCTTCGAGATGTACACCGAGGTCATCCAGGACGCCGTGATCGACCTGATCGATTCCGGCAAGGTGAAGTTCGCCTCCGGGTGTTCGTTCACCATCAGCGAGCCGGTGCAGAAGCGGCTCTACGGAGACCTCAAGCGCTACCGCAACCACCTGGTCCTGCGTCCCCAGGAGATCTCCAACAATCCGGAAATCGTCCGCAGGCTCGGGATCATCACCATGAACACGGCGCTGGAAGCCGACATCTTCGGCAACATCAATTCCACGCACGTGCTGGGCCGCTCCATGATGAACGGCATCGGCGGATCCGGCGACTTCACGCGCAACGGGTACCTCTCCATCTTCGCCTGCCCATCGGTGGCCAAGGGGGGGAAGATCTCCACCATCGTGCCGCTGTGCTCGCACCTGGACCACTCCGAACATTCGGTATCGGCTCTTGTCACCGAGTGGGGCGTCGCGGACCTGCGCGGGAAGGGCCCGCACCAGCGCGCCGAGCTGATCATCTCCAACTGCGTCCATCCCGAGTACCGCGAACAGTTGCGCGACTACTTGAAGCTCGCGGGCGACGTCCACACTCCGCAGACTCTCTCCAAAGCGTTCCGGATGCACGTGCAGTTCCAGGAGACCGGGACCATGATGGGCGTCGACTGGTCCTGACTCGTCTGCGCGGGCGCATGCTCCGGTTGGAGCCACCACTCGCCTCGGGTCGCCGTCCCGACACGGACGGCTCCCGTCGGCTCGGGTGCCCCCGCCGGTCGTCTGCATCCCGCTCGCTGTCGTCGGGTTGACTCCGCTGCGCGGGCGCCGACTCCTGCGGAAGGTTCCCCGGGTCGGTCGGACCCGACCCGTATATCTTGCATCGCCATGCGCAGCTTCCCCTTTGTCCTAGCCGCAACCGCGTTTTGCTTCGGCTCCCCATTCAGGACCCTGGTGGACCGGTCTGGGGAATGGGAGGCGGTATGGGGCGGCAACGCCTGGAAGGTGGTTCCGGCGGGGTCGGGGACGTGGTCGGCCGAGGAACGCGGCCTTCCGCAGTCCGAGCATGCTGGAGACCTGGACGCCCCGCGGTTGAGGGCCCTGCTGGCCCTGCCCGCGAATTCGTCGTGGCACCTGGAAATCCTCGGGGACAGCGGACGGATCCTGCCCAGGAGGACCTGGGCCCGGATCCCCAAGATCGACCCCCGCACCGGGAAGGCCTCGCCCGCTCCCGCGACGGTTCCCCCGACATCCTTGGAGAAGGTGACGGGATCCGTCCGGATGGTGTCGCTGGATTTCCCCCTGGCGGCCCTGGAGTCCGACGGATCGGTGCGTGTCCGGACCTCCCTGCACGTGCGGGTGAGCTGGACGGGGAGCGTTCGTCCCGCCGATGGAACTCCCTGGAAGAACATCGTGGACAACCCCGGAGGAATCCTCGCTCGGATCGCCGGCACGTCGGGTCGCCGAGTGGGCGCGAACGTCGCCAACCTGGGCGGACAGATGTTGGCGATCCAGGTGGGGGACACGGCTCCGTTCACGACGCGGGAAGACGGCGTGGTGCGCCTGACCGGCGCGCAGATCTACCAGGTGACGGGGGCGAGTCCGGGGAGCGTGAGCTGGTCGAACGTGGCCTTGTACGGAGGAACGGGGGACACGGTTTCGGTCTCCAATCCCGGTGCACCTCCCGCGCCAGGGCTCCGGTTGCTTCCAATGCACCGCCTGGACCGCAACGGGGACGGCGTGCTGGACCCCACCGACGAGGTCTGGTTCTGGGCCCGGGGCACCAGCATCTGGAAGGCGGACAGCACCGTGCCCGGGGGCTGGACGTTTTCGATCCACCCCTACGGCGAGACGCGGCGGTACTTTTTGCGGCTGGACGCCCCGCAGGGCTCGCCGGAACTGGGGGCATCCCGCACGCCCTCGAGCCCGCAGACCTTCTCCTCCGTCTGGCAGCCGGTGTGGGCAGGCTCCCCCAAACAATTGCTTGACATCCCTTGGTTGCCCGAAGACAATACGTCCCGCGACGCCAGCACGGGAACGGGGTGGTTATGGTGGAACGGAGCCAGCTATCCCAACTTGGGTCCGACCCAGCTCGCCTATCCGTCCACCACCAGTCTTCCCGGCCTTTCCTCGGACTCCGGTCTGGTGACCGTCTACACCGCGGCCAATTGCACGCTTTCCTCGGGGAACCTCGGGGGGATGGGCTTCCAAGTGGGAGGCAAGACGTACTCGACGGTTTCCCAGGGTGCCTACACGGCGACGTTTCCTGTCCGCGGTTTGGCGGCTGGCGGGAACCAGTACAGCTTGACGAGCGATTCCGGCTTGCTCGTGTCCGGCTACACGGTGGACTACCAGAGGGACGTGTCCAAGCTGGACAGCGCGGCCTTTCCGGCTCCTTCGCCCGGCGCGGTTTCGGTGCCGGTGGGCGACTCGGGAACCTGCTGGGTCTTGGAGCATGGATCCGCGGTGCGGACGTGCTCGGTGAAGGGCGGCGCACTTCGGGACAGCGCGACGGATCCCGACACCTGGTACGCGGTGTTCGGGTCCAATCCCGGTTCGGTGCCGGTGACGCTGTCACTGGAGGCACCTCCTTCCCAGGCGCATGCGATCCAGGACCCGACGGCGGCGGGCAGCTACGACATGGTGGTGGTTGCACCGGACGCGTTCCTGGACTTGGCGGAGGAATATGCGTCGTGGCGCGGGAATTCGGTGCAGATCCGGCCCATGAAGGTGGGGATCCTGCGGGCCCAGGACGTTTGGGACCTTTGGGGGAGCGGGGTCATGGACCCGGCGGCATTGCGCAACGCGTTGCGGTGGGCCAGTTCGCAGTGGGACGTATCCCATGCTCTCCTTTTTGGCGGGGGCCACGCCGATCCACGCCATGCGGAGGGGCCTTCGGATCCCGTCTACCTCCCGCAGTGGGAAAGTGATGAAATCGCAACGGACGACTATTTCACATGGTTCGACACCACGGGAGCTTACATCCCCAGCTTGGCCTTGGGCAGGGTACCTGCGCGTGCAGTTTCGGAGGGGCGGGCATGGCTGGACAAGGTGGAGCTGTTCGAGGATCCGTCAAAGAACGCATTCGGGACGTGGCGCAATACCGTGCTCCTCGCGGCCGACGACGAATTTCATCCGGTCCAAGGGGAGGGATATCAGGGGTTGGATCCCAACCAGACATTTTCAACAAACACAGAACTCTTGTCGGAGAGCATGGTAGGCGCCCGACCATGGGTACAGATGGAAAAACTGTTCGAACAGGCCTACCCATTCAATTCGACCGGAAGCAAGCCGACGGCCAAGCTGGCGTTGGTGAATCTTCTGAATCAGGGCCTTGTGGGGTTCAATTTCTTTGGACATGGTGCGCCCTACCAGATGACCGACGAGGACCTGATGGACATCCCGACCTTCCAGAACAGCGTGATCAATTCCACGAGCCCGTTCATCTTCTACGCCGGATCCTGTTCGGTGGGGCGGGACGACGAAATCGATTCCCGCGGCCTCTCGGAAATTTTCACCATCTCCGTCGGCAAGGGGAGTGTGGCCGCAGTGGGCGGGATGCGTTCTACCCAGTCCAGCGGGAACACTTCGCTCGCCGTCACTTTTTGGGGAGCCCTTCTGGACACGTCCACCGCGACTCCCCGGACAACCGGCGAATCGCTCCTACGCGCGAAAAACTTCAACGGCGAAGGCGACGACGCCAACCAGCAGCTCTACAACCTGCTGGGGGATCCTGCGATCATCCCCTTCCCTGATCTACTGAAGGTGAGCCTGGATTCGGTCCCCGACAGCCTATCGGCCCTGACCAACGTCACCTTGGCCGGAAACGCCTCGGGTGCCGGGACGGTTTCCCTGCGACTGGACCATCCGCTTCCCGCCGACACGTTCACGGGAACCGATGTCGAGGTCGTCTTCCCGACCCCGCAGCAGTTTCTGAGCCTTTCCACCCCGGTGAGCGCCGGGAAGTACTCGACCTCCATCCTCCTTCCCGCCAAGATCCCCTTCGGAGATTCGGCCCAGTTCAAGGCCTACGCCTGGGATCCCGCCACGCGCCGCGACGGTGGAGCCGTGGCCGCCCCGCGCATCATGGCCGGCGTGGGCAAGGACATCCCGACCACCACCACGGGTCCCGCCCTCTCCATCCGCCCCTGCGATTCCAGTTGGACCGGGGGCGTGGCCTTCGGGAAGCTCGCCCAGATCCCCCTTCCCTTCTGTCTGGAGGTGGACATGCGGGATTCCTTCGGGATCTCCAGCGACCAAGGCCCGGACGAAGGCGTCGTGTTCACCCTGGTGGGCGTGAAGGACCCCTGGCACCCCGACCTGCACCAGGGATCGGACTACCACTCCGCCTACGCCCAGCTGGACCTGGATTCCACGCTGGTGCAGCCGGGGAACACCTACACCTTCCAGGTGTCGGCCCGGGACCTCATGGGCAACCTCTCCAAGGCCACCTTGCAGATCCAGCCCCAGGCGCACGGACAATACGCCCTGTACGAGGTGTTCAACAGCCCCAACCCGGTGCGGGACGGTGGCGGCACCACGTTCTACTTCAAATTGTCCAGCGAGTTGGACACCGCGTTGGGCAGCGAGGGTGCCGACACGCGGATCCAGTCGTCCATCCGCATCCACACGATTTCCGGCAAGCTGGTGCGGATCCTGCGGACGGAGCTTTCGCAGGCGACGCAGCCGCGTCCCCGGGCCACCTGGGACCTGCGGGATTCG
>Ga0181516_10003734_pt1 | contig 10028 bp, 10 predicted proteins | sample PEATcosm2014_Bin_25_FD_121104 | JGI IMG/M metagenome (GOLD analysis project Ga0181516, IMG submission 121104) | Peatland microbial communities from MTU Mesocosm Facility, Houghton, MI, USA - PEATcosm2014_Bin01_10_metaG | ecosystem: Environmental > Terrestrial > Soil > Wetlands > Peat | place...
ACCAGGATCGCGTTCCCATCGTCGGAGATGGCCTCCCGAGCCTCACGACTGAGCGAAGACGGGGAAAGGGTGGCCCACAGGACCGTGCAGGTGTCGAGCAGCACTTTCATTCCCCATCCCCCGTCCAAAGCCGAAGTTCTTCCTCCGGCAGCGGCTCAAAGAACCCCTCCGTCAAGACAAAGCCCGGCGTTTCCAATGCGCCCAGCCGCCTCTTCCCCACCGGCTGGATGGCTTCGATCCGCGCAACCGGAGTCCGCGAACGACCGGAAGTGATCACAACCACCTCGCCCTTTTGCGCCTGCTTCAAAAGCTGCGAGAGATTTGTCTTGGCCTCGAAGATGCTCGCCGTAATCATCTGGAAATCTCCATCCTGCTAAGTCATCTTAGCCAATATCGATGCTGAATTCAATCCCCAGTGATAAACTCAGCACTATCTATGGCCGTTTCCCAAGCTCCTCATACCCACCAGCCCGCCGCCACGCCCGTTGAATCCCGCACCGCCCTGCTGAAGCGCGCCGCGCGCGATGCCATGGACTACCTGGAAGAGGTGAATACGCGATCGGTCGCTCCCTCGGCCAAAGCTGTCACCGCCCTCGGCAAGCTGCGCGGGCCGCTGCCCTCCGGGCCAACCAGCGCAGAAACGGTTCTGCACCTTCTGCATGAATACGGCTCCCCGGCTACCGTGGCCAAGAACAACGGCCGCTTCTTCGGCTTTGTGAATGGCGGCTGCCTGCCCATGGCGCTGGCCGCCTCGTGGATGGTCAGCGCGTGGGACCAGAATGCAGCGTTTTTTGTGCAATCGCCCACCGCCATCACCTTGGAAGACGTAGCCCTCCAATGGGTGCGTGAGTTGCTCGGCCTGCCTGAAGGAACCGGCGGCGCAGTCGTGACCGGCGCCACCATGGCCAACTTTTCCGCCCTCGCCGCGGCCCGCCACGCCCTGCTGGCCAAGGCCGAGTGGGACGTGGAAGCCGACGGGCTGTTTGGCGCTCCGCCGATCACTGTCGTCGTGGGCGAAGAAGCCCATGCCTCCGTGCTGAAAGCCCTGGGCTTGCTCGGCCTCGGCCGCAAGCGCGTGGTGCGGGTCCCGGTCGACGGCCAGGGCCGTATGCGCGCCGACGCCCTGCCGCATCTCGACCAGCGGACCATCCTCTGCCTGCAGGCCGGCAATGTAAATACCGGAGCCTTCGATCCCGCCGCGGCCATCATTCCCGCCGCCCGCGCCGCCGGGGCCTGGGTCCACGTCGACGGCGCTTTCGGACTCTGGGCTGCCACCTCGCCGGCTTACAAACACCTGGTGCAAGGCTTCGATCAAGCGGACTCCTGGGCCACCGACGGCCACAAGTGGCCCAACATCGGCTACGACTGCGGCATCGCCCTGGTCCGCGAACCCGCCCACCTCCGCTCGGCCATGTCGATTGCCGCCTCCTACCTCGCCCTCGGCGAACAGCGCGAGCCCTCCGACTACAACCCCGAGCTCAGCCGGCGCGCCCGCGGCGTCGAGCTTTGGGCCGGACTGCGCTCCCTCGGCCGCTCCGGCATGGCGGAGATCGTCGAGCGCACCTCCAGCCACGCCCGCCGCTTTGCCGCCGGGCTCAAGGCCGCCGGCTTCCAGGTGCTCAACGACGTGGTCATCAACCAGGTGCTGGTCTCCTTCGGCTCGGCAGAAAAGACCCTCCAGACCATCGCTCGCCTGCAGCAGGAGGGCACCTGCTGGTGCGGCTCGACAGTGTGGCAGGGCCAAACCGCGATGCGCATCAGCGTCTCCTCCTGGGTCACCTCTGCGGAAGACGTCGACCTGAGCCTGGCCGCGATGGTCAAGGCCGCGAAAGACTAGCAGCCGTGGAGCCGCCGCCCGGCGACCAGCGCGTCTCGGTGGTTTCCCGCGCCGAACTCGACGCGCTGCTTGCCGCTGTCGAGTCACGCTGCGCGAATCCGCAGGCCGGCATCTTCGGTCCACACTCGATGAGCTGGCAAATCAACCGCGAATCCGCCCTCTTTCTCGGGGCCGGCCGCGCCGCCCTGCTGCAGCTTGCCCATCCTTGGGTCACGGCCGCGCTGGCCCAGCACTCCAGCCTGCTCGCCAAGCCCATCGTCCGCTTCCACAACACCTTCCGCATCGTCTTCACCATGATCTTCGGCTCGCTGGGCCAGGCCATGGCGGCCGCCCGCCATCTGCATGCGCTCCACACGCGGATTCGCGGCGAACTGCTGGAAGGCGTCGCTGCCCACGCCCAGGGGTCGCATTACGAGGCCAACGACATTTCGGCTTTGATCTGGGTCTACGCCACGCTGGTAGAATCCGCCGTTCTTGCCTACGAAACTGTCCGTCCACCGCTCACCGCACCCGAGCGCGACCGTTACTACTCTGAAAGCAAAACCCTGGCCGCGCTCTTTGGAATTCCCGCCGCTGCCCTGCCGCCCCACTGGGACAGCTTTATCGCCTACAACCGGCACATGCACCAGTCCGACACGCCGGGCGTCAGCTCAGCCGCGCGGTCGATGGCGCACAACTTGCTGGCCGGCGCCGGCTCCTGGATGCGGCCGCCGCACTGGTATCGCTCGCTGACCGCCGAGTGGATGCCGGCCCGATTACGCGATGAGTTCGCGCTCGATTTCACCGCGCAGGCCCAGCGCTCTGCCGCAGCCGCACGCCGCCGTTTGCCCGTCCTCTATCGAACGCTGCCGCCAGCGCTCAGATTTGTCGGCCCCTGGCACGAAGCCCAGGCAAGGACCGCAGGCCGCGTTCCCGGCCCGATCACGCGCGCCAGCAACCGCTTCTGGATCGGCCAGCCGGTTTTGCCTTTCTGATCGTGGCCAGGCCTCCATCCCAAATGCGGGAAATCGGACGAATTGACCGGACGTTCAAACGAACCTGCGATTCTGACTAAACGCCCGACATCCGCCTGCCGATAGACCCAACATTGCCTGCGCCCGCCATCAATCGGCCAGGCGAGAGCTATGGGGGCCCATCGAAGTGCGAAGAAGGGAAACTGCCTCCAAGAAGGAAAATGGTCCGAAGAAGCGCGGAACACATTCTTTGGTGCAGCACGCATCAAGGAACCGCCGGCGCCGTCCTGAGTGCCGGCAAACGGACGCAGGTCTTTTCCAATGAGTTTTCCTTCAAACCGGGCCTCGAACATGATTCGTTCCCTCAAAAACCGCATGCTGCAGGCGCTTGCCGTCGCTGCGGTCAGCCTCGTCTTGGGCACGGTCGGCGGATACATGGTGGCGCGTGTCATCACCGTTCGGATTGCGGAAAGCAAGCTCGAGCAATACGCTGCGCGACTCATTGCCGATGGAGAAGCTTCTTCCGCCGAACTGCGGACCGTGCTTTCCGCCGTGAGCGCCTCGCAAAGCCCACCCTGTTCGGATGCGGAGCTTCGTTATTTCCGGGGGCTCATCTTCGAGTCGGAATTCGTCAAGGATGCGGGACGGATGCGGGATGGAAAAATCGAATGCTCAGCCGCCTTGGGCAGGCAGCACGCTGCCCGGTTGGAGCTGGAGCCCGATTTCACCCAGCAGGATGGAACCGCCATCTACAAGAGCCTGGGACCTTATCGCAACAGCGATCTAACGACTTTGGCGCTGGAATCGGGCGGCGCCTACATTGTGTTTACTCCCCTGACCCGGATGCACCTTGAACCGGCTCCCATGCATTTCACCGAGACCGCGAAGGATGCGCCCAGCCAGCGGGCGGGACTGTTGCTCGGCGACCCGGCGCCCGACCGGTACGCCACACTCACCACCGATGGCATCTTCCCGATGGGAAGCAATCTATATGTAACCCGCTGCTCGATTCGGTTTTTCAATTGCGCCACGGCCTACACATCGATCCCGGAGATCGTCGCCGCCAACCGAACCAAATTTGGCGGCTGCATTCTCCTTTGCGGCTTGGTCGCCACTGTCTTTGGCATACTCTGCTCCCTGCTCTATCGCCGGAACAAGAGCCTGGAGCAGCAACTTCGCCGCGCCATCTTCAATGACAAGCTGCGCGTTGTCTACCAGCCCATCGTTCTCTTGGAGAACCGGCTGATTGTGGGCGCTGAAGCTCTGGTTCGATGGAACGACGAAGAAGGCGTCCCGGTCGGACCCGACGTCTTCGTCAAAATGGCCGAGGAACGCGGCTTTGTTGGCTCCATCACCAAACTGGTGCTGCGCCATGTCCTCAGAGACTTTGGCCCGATCTTGTGCGACCAGCCTGCCTTCCGCATCAGCATCAATGTCACGGCTGCCGACCTCGGCGACCCCGAGTTTCTGCCCATGCTTGAGGGTTCCTTGGCCAGAACCGGCGTCTCGGCCCAGAGCCTGGCCATCGAGATCACAGAGGGATCGACAGTTCGGCGCGAAGTGGCCGTGGAGGTGATCGGTCGGCTCCGTCAGTGCGGCCACAGTGTCCACATTGACGACTTTGGCACCGGCTATTCAAGCCTCTCCTATCTGCACGACTTGTCGGTCGATGCCATCAAGATCGACCGCAGTTTTACCCAGGCCATTGGCACAGGCTCTGTTGTGGTGGCCATCCTGCCGCAAATTCTCGCCATGGCGGAGGCGCTCAACCTGCGCGTCATCGTGGAAGGGATCGAAACGGAACTCCAGGCCGGCTATTTTGTCGCCACAAGCGCAGTGGAGACCATCCTGGCCCAAGGCTGGCTCTTCGGCCGCCCCGTCGCGGCAGCCGAGTTCAAACGGCTGCTTGCCGAAAATGGAAACAAGAGACCGGTAGGAGGCGGCGCATCCAGCCAGATCGTAGCGTCCGAACCCGTTCTCTCCGCTTGACAGGGGCCACGTTGTCGCCGACGCTTGGGTTATGCACTCTCATTTCGGCTTCAGGTCTATTGCCGCTCTGGTTTTAGCCATTCCGGTTTGCCTCGCACCCCTCGCTCATTCCCTCGAAAAGCAGCCCGCCTCCATCTACCACGCGCGCCGCGCCGCCTTGGCGGCGAAGCTCCAAGGGGGCGTAGCGGTGCTGTTTGCCGCGGAAGAGCCGCAAATCGACTTCATGCCCTACCGCCAGGACGAGAACTTCTACTACCTGACCGGGTGGAATGAGCCGGGCGCCGCGCTCCTGATTGTTGCCGGCGAGCCAAAGGCCGCCGCGCCGCGCGCCTACAAGGAAATCCTCTTCCTGCCCACGCGCAATCTCCGCCTTGAAAAATACACCGGCGCCAAGCTGGACGCCGCTTCGCCGGACGTGGCCAAAATCACCGGCGTAGATGCCGTTGCGCCCATGACGGAACTGCCGGCGGCGTTGAACCAACTCATCGACAAGGACCGCGGGCTGATTCGCAACCTTTGGGCGCAGGCCGATGCACCGCAGGCCAAGGCCCTGGTGGGCTTCACCCTGACCTCCCTCGGCATGGACGCGGCCACGAATTCACGCGACGTAGTCCCTCTCGTGGGCCAACTCCGCGTGGTCAAGGACGGCGGCGAAATTGCGCTGCTGCAGAAGGCCAGCGACGCCTCCATCGCCGGGCAGGTCGCGATGATGAAGGCTACCAGGCCCGGCGTGACCGAGCGGAGCATCGCCGGCAAAATGACGGCGGCGTGGTTCGATGCCGGCTGCGAGCGCGCCAGCTATGCGCCCATCGTGGGATCGGGAATCAACTCAACCACGCTCCACTATGCCGAGAACACCCGCACCATGCAGGCCGGCGACATCGTGGTAGTGGACGCGGCTTGCGAGTACTCCATGTATGCGGCCGACATTACCCGCACCGTGCCGGTCAACGGCCACTTTACCGCCCGCCAGCGCGAGATTTACGATATCGTGCTCGGCTCGCAAAAGGCGGCCATCGACGCATTCGTGTCCGGCAAGTCGAAGATCAACGACCGCGACCGCCGCGATCCCGACTCGCTCGATACCGCCGCCTACAACTACATCGCTGCCCACGGCAAAGACCTGCACGGCCAGCCGCTCGGCCAGTATTGGATTCATGGCCTCGGCCACATGGTGGGCATCAACGTCCACGACCCGGCGGAGTACCCCGCGGTCCTCAAGCCGGGCATGGTCTTTACCATCGAGCCGGGCGTCTACATACCAGAGGAAAAGCTGGGCGTGCGGATTGAATGCACGTTTCTGGTGGGCGCAGACGGCAAGCCGATCGACCTCACCGCAGCCCTCCCGCACACCGCCGAAGACGTTGAAGCGGCGATGCAAGGAAAGTAAAGACGATGGATGAACAAGACGAAATCGCGCCGGGACAGTTTGAGGCGCTGGCACAAGTCTTTCGCGAGCAGTTGTTAGCCTGCCTGGAAGAGTGCGCCCGCGGCCGCAAAGGCCTGTTCTCCGATTACGAATTCTCGGCCGGCGAACAGGAAGACGCCGGCTGGCCCGAAGCGGCGCGGCTGCGCGAACTGGCGCTTGCGCTGCAGGGCATTTTTGCCCAGCAGGAAGAGCCGAATGCCCTCTGCGACGAGTTTCTCGACCTGTGTTCGATCCACGGCGAAAGCCATCCCGGCGAGCGCCGGCTGGCCCGCTCGTTCCTGGCCCGCATTGAGAACGGCGAAGTGGGCACGCAGCCTGAAGGAGAAAGAAAGCCTTGGTAATCTTGCATGCGTTTCTGGCCCTGGTGTCGGGCTTTGCAGTGATGGTGCTGCTGGTGATGGGGGTTACCGCGCTGTTGACGCAGCTGGTGCCAAGCTGGGTGGGCGAAGTGGGCCGCCCGCAACCGGCCTACGTCTTCGTCAACCTGGGCTACTCGTTCCTGGCCGCCGCCGCCGGCGGGTATGTGACCTCTTGGATCGCCGCCGCCAATCCCCTGGTGCATGTGCTGGCGCTGGGCATCGTGGTGCTGGCGCTGGCGGCGCTCAGCGCCATGCAGTCCCGCGGCAAGCAGCCCATCTGGTACCAACTCGCGCTCGTCGCCATTTCGCCCCTCGGCGTGCTGGCCGGCGGCTTGCTCCGCCTCCGCGTGCTCGGAATCATCTAGGGAGATTCTGATCAAGTGCAGTCTTGAAGGGTACGGGCTTCAGCCCGTACGTAAGCCAAGCCGAATCAGACTGGGCTTCACAGACTGCGGAAAACCCTCAACTTCAAGGCTTTGTAACAGGGCACGACTTCAGTCGTGCCGATAAGTCCATTCAAATGAATGGGCTTCAGCCCCTGAGGAAATAGGAAATTCCCCCGGGCAACTTGTTCAGAGCGTCCCTGGAAGCAGGTGACAAGCCGAGATCTGCGGCGCCCCAGGTCCCAAAATCGGAACCTGGGGCGCCCGGAGCATCTTTCACTATCGACTTCTTCCCGGGGAAACACTGATCAGGTGCGGTTTTGAAGGGTACGGGCTTCAGCCCGTACATTAAAGCCCAGAGAATCAGGAGGGCTTTAGCCCCCGAGGGAACTGGAACTCCCCCAAAGGATCTTGTTCAGAAAAGCCCTAGAACCGCAGCCCGATCGTTACCGGAATCAGCTTGGTGTGCGCCGCGATCGTCGTAACCCCCAGCCCGTTCGGCGACGAAACCACAGCCGGCGTGTCGATATCCAGGTAGCGAGCTTCGGCAAACAGCTTCATGTGGCTGTCGTTGTAGATGCCGCCGCCCAGCCGCCGCGCATACCCCGCGCCCAGGTTCCAACCGCCCTGGTTGCTGGAGAAATGCCCCACCACCTGGTTCACGACCACGGTGCCGCAGTAGTAGTAGTCGCAATAAAGTGACTCTTGCGGATCGGTGAAGTTCGTCACCTTGCGATAGAAACCGCCGCCGCCCGTTACATAAACATCGTTCGCGGATTTCGGCAGCAGGTCGATCACCGGGTCCAGCGTCAGCGACCAGATGTGCGCGTTGCCTCCATTGGCGCCCGTCTCGGCGATGATTGCGCCCGGCAGCTTGCTGTCGATGAACTGGTACTCCGCCAGCACTCCCAGGTGCTTTGAGAAATTCAGTCCCGCGCCCACCGTGAAATTGCCGCCCCAGGTAATGTAAGGCGACGAGTCGTTGGTGGGAGCGGTTGCGCCGCCCCCTGCCTCAAAGGCCAGCAGATGTTTAAAGCCGTGCCCCTGGTCGGTGTCCTGGGCAGCGCCGCCGTGGCCCGCGCCACTCCCGCCGCCCATCCCATCCGGCGCCGAAGGCAAGGCGGCTTCCGCGTCGGTCAGCGAACTGGACTCGCTCGCTGAAGAGGTTGAGGCGTTCGAGAGGTTAGGAGAAAAGGTTGTTTGAGCACAGGCTGCGCCGGCCGTCAGCAGGCCCGCAAAGGCAAGAAAATAGGCATGCCGCGCCTGTGACATTCCACGGGGGAATGACATGTGAGCACCTCAATAGATAGAAGGAATTTAGGTTCGTCCGGGATCGTCGCCGGGCAAATAGTTAGACACCGAATGCGGCGGGAAGTTGTCTTGGGTCAAGTAGCCTGCTACCGCGAAGCCAGTCCAAGAGTGGGTGGCACTTCAATAGATAGTGTCACACCCACTGCAGGTGTCACGTTCATGAGATAATGTCACCAGCGACGGAGGGGACACATGGGAGCTAAAGCAAGGGTGCGCCTTGGCGAAAAGGGCCGCCTGGTGATCCCGGCGGAGATGCGCGAGGCGCTCGGAATTCGGGTCGGTACGGTCGTGGACTTGCGCGTGGAAGACGCCGAGTTGCGTATCTCAACCATGGAAAGTCGGCTCCGGCGGGCACAGGAGAACATTCGGCGGTTCATCCCGGAAGGCGTCTCGCTTGCAGAAGAGCTAAGCGCGGAGCGGCGGGAGGCGGCAAAGAATGAATGAGGTCGTGTTCGACGCTTCAGCCATTCTCGCCTTGCTCCAACAAGAACCCGGGGCTGAGAAATTGACCGAGAAGATTCGTGAAAAAGCCGTGGCCAGCACTGTCAATCTGGCCGAAGTACAGGGCAAGCTTGTGAAGAAGGGGATGCCGCCGGAGATGGCCTGGGAGAATGCTCTCGCGGCGGTTGCCGAGGCCGAGCCCTTCACGAGCCGGCAAGCCAGCATCGCGGGCAGCCTCATCCCCAAGACTGAAAAGCTGGGCCTGTCCTTGGGCGACCGGTCGTGCCTGGCCCTGGCGATTGCTCTCAACGCCCCCGTCTATACAACCGAACAGGTCTGGCGCAACCTGAAGATCGGCGTCCCCATCCACGTCATTCGATAGACCACGATTCAACCCCAGAGACAACAAAGGCCGGAGCGCCGCTCCGGCCTTTGCCGTTTCTATTCCCTATTCCCTGTTCCTCACCCCTGGATGTCGAACTGCTCCGGGTGCAGCGTGGCGTCGCTCTTGATCAGGATGTTTTTGCCCACCATTTCTTCCAGTTCCGTGAGCCAGCTTGCGTTGTTCACCTTGAGCACCTTTACGGTGTCCGGGTGGACGCGCAGCAGCACATCCGCGCCCTCAAAGTGCTTCTTCATCTTGCGCATTTCGGTGTAGATTTCGTTGCACACCGTGGTCGGGCTCTTGACCATGCCGGTAGCCTGGCAAGTGGGGCAGGGAACCGAGAGCGTCCGTTCCAGCGACTGCTTCACGCGCTTGCGGGTAATCGCAACCAGCCCGAAGTCGTTGAACTGCAGCACCTTGGTTGGGGCGCGATCGGTTTTGAGCGCCTCTTCCAAGGCCGCCATCACCCTGAAGCGGTTCTTGCGCTCGTCCATGTCGATAAAGTCGATCACGATAATGCCGCCGAGGTCGCGCAAACGAATCTGCCGCACGATCTCCGGCACCGCGTCCAGATTGGTCTTCAGGATCGTGTCCTCGAGCCTGGCCGACTTGCCGACGTATTTGCCGGTGTTGATGTCGATCGCCACCAGCGCTTCCGTCTGGTTGATCACGATCGACCCGCCCGACTTCAGCCACACCTTCGAGCGCAGAGCCTTCGAAATCTCGTCTTGAATGCCGAAGTGCTCAAACAACGGCGTCTCTTTGGTGTAGAGCTTCACACGCCGCACCAAGGTGGGCGAAAAGCGGTTCAAGAACCGTACGATGCGCTCGTAGTCGGCCTCGGAGTCGACCCAGATGTTCGAGAAATTCGAGCTCACCTGGTCTCTCAGAATGCGCTCGATGAGCGAAAGGTCGTGATAGATCAGCGCGGGCGACTTCGA
>Ga0181516_10003735_pt1 | contig 10028 bp, 9 predicted proteins | sample PEATcosm2014_Bin_25_FD_121104 | JGI IMG/M metagenome (GOLD analysis project Ga0181516, IMG submission 121104) | Peatland microbial communities from MTU Mesocosm Facility, Houghton, MI, USA - PEATcosm2014_Bin01_10_metaG | ecosystem: Environmental > Terrestrial > Soil > Wetlands > Peat | place...
AAAAACGCGACGGTTTATGTCATGCCTTTGGGGGGCGAAAAACTGGTCGAGACCGTGAAGGCGATGAATGACGGGGCGGGATTCTTCCGTTTTGCCGTGGGCAAGGCTATGGCTTTGCGCCATGTGCCGAAGCTTAAATTCATCGCCGATGTGAGCTTCGAGGAGGCTCACCGTATTGAAAAAATCCTGCTTGCACCTGAAGTGGCGAAGGATTTGAAGAAAATATCGCATCCTAAGGATCAATGAACATTGATATACTGTGCCCTAATCGGCGTCTCTTCATGAGCCCATGGGGCTTAAACGGACAATAACGGCTCTACTGGCGCGGCCAAAGACGGCGATATGGTTTTAATGTCGCCTGTGTTTTCGGGACAGGTGAGCGAGGGCTTTCCGAAATAATATCCTTGCATATAATCGACGCGCGCTTGGCGTAGCCACGCGGCGACATCCGGCGATTCTACGCCTTCGGCCACGGTTTGGATGCCCAGACCGCGCGCCAACTCGATCAAGACTGAAACCAAATGTTGCTGTTCACGGTTGATCAAGAGGTCGTTCAGCAATTCCTTGTCGATTTTCATGATCGACAAGCCCAATTCCCTCAAATAGCGGATTGACGTCGATCCGGCGCCAAAATCGTCGAGCGAAGCGCGTGCGCCCAGCGCACGTAGTGTATCGACAAAACGCCGCGCTTCGCCGATATCGGCAAGAGCGGCGGTTTCCGTAATTTCGACGATCAATCTTCGGGCAACGTCGGGGCGCGGTTCCAGAATTTTTCTGACATGCGCTGGCCAATCGGATTGTGTTGCGGTAAAGCCTGAAACATTAACCGCCAGACTCAGCGTCGGGACGGCTTCCATATCGCGCACCGCCATATCGAGCACCAGTTTATCAAGCTGGCTCGCCAACCCCATTTGCTCAATCATTGGCACGAAGAGAGCGGCGGATATCGGATGATTATCGTCACCAAACATGCGTACTAAAGCTTCGTAGCACACGGGCGTACTGGTAGCTGCATTGACGATCGGTTGATAGGCGAGGCGGAACCCGTTGTTCTTGAAGGCGCGTTTAATGCGCTCGCCCAGCTCCAACAATTGACGATTTTCCAACGCACGTTCGGGGCTGTCTATATATTCGACAAAATTATTACGTCCGCGTTGGCGCGCCATATGCAGGGCTTGCTCGGCGAAAATCATCGCTTCGTTGGCGTTCTTGGCGACGGTCGGCACACGTACCCCGCCGGATGAAACAGTAATATGCAGCGGCGCATTGGCGACAATAAGCGGTGCGTTATGAAAATCGTCGATAATGCGCTCGGCAAGAACTTGCAGATCGTTACCCAAGGGTTCGGGCAGCAGGATGCCAAAGATGTCGCCGCCGACTCGTCCTAAAACAGCACGGGTAGGGATCAGTTGTGCCAGACGCGCCGCAACGCCGCGCAGAACGGCATCGCCTGCGTCAGTGCCAACGGCTTCATTAACGAAAGACATTTTATCGATATCGATAACAAAATAAGCGCCGACGCGCCGCGCCAGCCGCGCATTCTCGATCGCGCGCGCCAATTGAGTTTGCAGGGCGTGGCGTTTATAGCAGCCCGTCAATCCGTCGCGGTGCTGGGTTTCGGCTTGAGAAATAATCTGCGCCGGTTGATCGATAATGCGCCACACGCCGCGCTGGCGAATAAGGCTTTTATTGCTATCGCTTTCCGTCCGGCCGCGTTCATGAATCCATAAAACACTGCCGTTCGTACTGTTGATGCGAAACTGCCGGTCAATCGTGACGACTTCGCCGCCAAAAACGATAGGGCGGTCCTCGGAAAACAGAACATGGTAAAGAGCCTGCGAATCTTGCGGCGGGACCGAAGCCGCGAACATCTTGTTCCACGCGCCGTACCAGACAATGGCATCGTTGGACAGATCCCAATCATAGGCGACATCGCCTGCCGCCGACAAAAGATCTGCAATATCCGAAGACTCGGTCATTTAGGGCAACTCTTTACGTTGATCAGGCCATAATAGGAGAATGACGTTAATATTTCATAAAATACCGATTAAGTAAGATGTCAAAATCTATAATAAACAGCTGCTTTTGTTGCTGAGGGAAAAGAAGTAGGGCGAATTTATGGCTGTATCCGTTGCCTCCGTTACTCACCTTGTCATGCCGCTGATTCCGGCGCTTTTCGATTCGCGTAGCTTCAATTCCGGCATTTTGCTCTTCCCTGTCGAGCCTAGAAACACTCCCCGTGACATGGGGAAGCTGGAAAAAATCTTGAGAAACCCGTTCGAGCCGGGCGACAAGCCACACCTGATTTTGAGCCAGATGGAGCAGGGGCCGGAGCCTCTGCTCCGCACCGACTACAATGTTTTGGCAGCCCCTTATCCCACCAACGCGACGGGCAATTTAGATTCATTCCAATTTCTGACAGCGTCTTCGACGGACGAGGCGCGGAGCGTTGAACAGCGCAGAAACGTCGATTTAATAGCGGTTTGTCGCGCTGTGCTCGGAATCTATCTTGCGCCGAAAGGCGCGCCGCCGACCTTTATTTAGGCTCTCTTGATGCAGCCGCCGCCCGCTTGGCTTGCGCCTTTCCCTTCCCGCGTTTTGGTCAATTTTCTCCCTTCAGGATTCTTCCGGAGGCGGATCGTTCTGATGCAATCGAGTCACAGAATAAGAAATAAGTGGGTGGGGTGAAATTTTTTATTGCATCTCAAAATTTTTAGACTACACAGTGCAATTACGGAAGCGCACGTACCACTGGCCCAAGGATGCGACAGGGATACCACCCTCTCGTGTTTTCCCCACTGGTTTATGTAACGACGCTTTGCCGCCCGTCTTAGCCCTCATAAAGGCAAAAACGGGAATGTGGTATGCAGCAGAGGGTTTTCTCGGATGGTCTGATCGCGGCATGGGTCGCGGGTAGGGATCACCCGGCAATTTCGGTCTTGGTTGCAAGGCAAAGAGGGTAAGGGTCGGCATCAACGCCTAACGTTGATGGAAAGTGCGCAGCGTCATTCGCTTATGCACCCGCTTCGTATCCGCTGACGTCGGTTCCCTTGTCGAGAGGGTATCGTACACTTGCGTTCAAGTCCGGGCTCCTTTTGCTGTTTGGCAGAACAACAAACGTGGAGGGCTGGGTCATGAGTTACATTGACACCGTTTCTCGAGAAAAGAGCTTAGTATCTTTCTGGCGTCATGCAGCTGTTGCTGCGCTGGAATGGTGCGAAGGTTCTCAGGTTAAAAAGAAGAGTGGCGTCGTCGGAGAAAAGGGAGAAGTCGGCTCCGGCGTGGCTATGATCTTGTGGCATAAGGCTACGCGAAGCAAACTGCTGACAGCAATGCGCGCAGCTGCTTCAGAACTCTTGGTATGGTGCACTCACTTTACGATTGGCAACCCGCATCAGGAACTCATTCCGTGGTGCGGCTGGCTCAGGACGGTGCAGGCGCGGCATCCCGACTGGATGATCGCCTGGCCGGAGGAAGATTATTTGCATCCATAACGTGCAAAGAGACAAAAAATCGCCATTCCTGTTTAAGCGGGAATGGCGATTTTCGTTTACGACTTCCAAATCAGTGAATCTTTACTTCACGCCTTTTGTACAAGCGAGGGCTTGGTCGCCGGTGATGTAGCAATAGCTGACATCGCCGCTTGACGTATCGAGCCGGAACACACCTGCGTTAGCGACGGTATTGCTGTGGTGCATAAGCTGATAGGGGCCATCGCGTTGAGCCTCGGCGGGGCGGATGCCGCTCGTGACAATAACGCTGACAGCAATCAGCGCTGCCCCGATAAGAATGGCTTGGGTATTGGTCATGGGGTGCCTCCGTTAGAGTTAAGAAATCTATTTCAGGCGATCTTGCTTGCAATCGTTTGCTCTCCGCGCTTGGCGCTCCAACTTTCTTCGTCGCGGTCGCCGTAAAGAGCCATTCCCGGGATATCGTGTTCCAGAATTTCCAGCATTTTCTGCGCAATTGGCCGCAAAGACGGATGCACCGTTTTTCCCGAACGCAGCTCGCCAACATAAACAGTTTGTGGAACGGAATAAGACGCATGAACCAAAGCTTGCGTGCCCATAGGGAACAGATATTGGTTCAGCGCCGGCGTGACCGGGACGCCGTGTTTGGGAAGGTCCACAATCGCGGCAAACTGCGTAGCGATGTCTTGCGTTAGATGTGCCGCGTCGGCAGGAGTAAGATGTTCGGCAAATTGCTGCAAATACCAAGGATTCAGGCCAAACCGCCCGTCGATGAGCGGAATCCGGCAGACGCCATTCCTGTGCCGCTGAATATCCCGGAACGATCCAAAATCGAGCAGAAAAAGGAAATTGTAACGGCCATAGGATTCCAGCCGCCACGGCAAAGGCACATGTTCGGGGCGTGCCGACAAAGTTTCCGCCTCGTGCTTGCGCAAGCCCTCAAGATCGATAGCCTGATTGCGTGTGACAATATCGCCGCAGGCAGCGCGTTTCATGTCGTCCGGCGTCAGAGCAAATTGAGCCTTGATGTCATCGGCGCTGGAAAAGTGGTCTCGCAAGGCGAATTGCTCGGCGTAGGTGTCGCGTGGGCTTTCCGCAGCATCCATCTCGTTACCGGTAAAGCTATGCTGGTATTTTTTCAACACTTCGGCGAAAATCTTGTGGGCCGCTTCCCGCACTTCGGGCAGGGGGTGGTGTTTAAGACGGCGCAGATTGTCCCGCGCTGCGCGCAGCGATGTCGTCCAGCTGAGCAATGTCGTCGTCCCGATCGGCAAAAGGGCACGGGAAATGTCGAAGGCGCGGGCAAGCAGGGCATTGCTCCACACCTTTTCGCTCTTATATTCCGTGGGGTCGAAAGGATGCTGCTTTTTTAAGCTTTCGGCCAAAAGCGGCAGCGTGTGATTGTAAATTTCCATCCAGCGCGATTGGATCGCCGCGCTAGCTGGATTGTTGTAGGGGTCGATAAGGGACTGTTTAGAAAAATCGAGATAACGCGTCGAGGCTTCCTGCCCATTATAAAGCGGATTGTCCTGCACTGCTTTGGCGACCAGCATCGAAACCTGCTCGATAAAGACAGTGGTCGCGCCGCAATCGCCAATCGACGCATGGCCATAGCCGACGTAATATTGATCCATAAACTTGCCGCTATTGGACTTTTTCAGCTTTTCCAAATGCAAAACGACGCTGGCCGGGCTGCGCGAATAGAGCGCCTGCAACATGGCAAGGTCTTCGGGATGCTGATCGTCGATAACGAAAATGTCGGACATAGATAATTCCTAACGAAAGGGGCTTGATTATCAGGGGACCGCTCTGATTCTCCAAAGAGTTTTTTAAGCGTAATAATATGTCTTAACCTGCTTTTTCTGCGCTGCGGGACATGATCAAAATGATTTTGCGTTAACCATAATAACACATTGACGAATCCAGTGCTGTTTCGTAACAGAACAGATCATGTAAAACGTATTCTTTGCATGTTGGGCAATTAATTACCCGATATCGGGAACAATAAACATATGCCGCCGCTAACGAAGCGCGGACAAAACGGAAAAGATTGAAAAATGAAACAACTTAACTCTTATCGTTTTTACGAATTAGGCGCCAAGCTGCACAGCTTGTTCGGAACCGAAAACGGGGTTCGCATCGCCGATATGTTCGTGCCGCTGAGTGAAGCGCAAACGATGCTCGACAGCTTCATCAAAGGCGATGCGGTCGCACTCACCACATCGAAATCGGACGCTGTCAAGCTCTTGAATAAAATTGGCGCCCTTTTCAACCGCTATTTCATCGATCCTTCCACCAAGCAACTCAAAACCCAGGACGGCGAAGATCGCATTGACGCGCATGAACATGCGATGTTGCGCGGCCTCGTTGAAAAATTCGAACATGCTCTGGCGGCTGAACTTAATCGCGCGCCGACTTATGTTGCGGAAAAATGCGGCATCTATTCGACCTATGACCTCGCTGAAAATGCGCAGGAAATTTTTTCTGAAACTTTGCGCGGATCGATTCCGTCCGGGGCGCAAAATGAGTTTACCTCGTCAGGCCGTGCCCTTGCTTTCGGTCTTGGAACGGCGGCGACCGTCCATACGTTGCGCGCAGTCGAAATGATGCTGCGCGCTTATTACGAAGTTTTTGCCGGTTCTGCTCCCGCCAAGTCTGAACGCAATTATTCGGTTTACATTAAGAAGCTGGCCGCGATGGTTGATGAAGAAGATCGCGCCGCCCGTCCCGACAAGCGCGTCATTCAGATGTTGGCGCAGATCAAAGAACATTATCGCAATCCGCTCGTGGTGTCCGAGGCTGCCGTGACCGTCGATGAGGCGACGCAATTGTTTGGTATGGCCAGCGCGCTGATATCGCTGATGGCCGAAGCCGTATTGTCGAACCGCCGCCTAGTTGCCGACAAAGTCAGTGAAACGCTCGCGCGGAAAGAATCTTATGCGTCGCAGGATGAAGACGGAACAGATGATTTCCAGTCGAAGGATGCCGAATAAAACATTCATTGGGGGTCCGCGACACCCCGGACATAAAAACCACCCCATCGTTCAAAGTCCATTTAAAAACAAAGGATTGATTGAAAATCGGCAAACTGTTTCGATTTTCGAACTTCATTAATTTTTCATAAATCCCCGTTAAACTTAACAGCCTGTAAAGGCGTTAGTGCGATACTCAATCTTGGGAAGTTGTCTGCATATGTGCAGAAATTCTAGAGAGTTGAGGGTCACATCGTATGGCTGGATTTTTGTCATGTCTTTTGAAATCGCCCAAACGCGATACATCGCGCCGCGGGATCGTCGCGCTTGAATTCGCGTTGATTGCCGGTCCTTTGTTTCTTATGTTGCTGGGCCTTGTTGAGCTTTGCCTGATGGAAGGCGCGCAGCAACTGCTGGAAAGCGCGGCTTACAACACATCGCGTCTTGCCAAAACCGGATATGTTGCTCCCGGACAAACGCAAGCCCAAACGGTCAACCAGATTCTGGTTACAGAGCTATCCAGCTACGGTTCGCTGATCAATACAACCAAAGTAACAATGGCGGAGGCAGATTATAGCAGCTTCTCCACTGTGTCCGGAGGAGGGGGAACCTCGGGCCTAGGTTCGGCGGGTGCCATTGTGGCTTATACGGTTACCTATCCGTGGCAAGTTTTCACGCCGATGATGTGCGCGGCTTTCGGGAGCGCCTGCCAATCGACGCCCAACGGCTTCATTGTGAATCTAACCTCGACGATCGTGGTGAAAAATGAACCTTATACCTAAAAATATTTTGGCTCTTGGGAAACAGTACGCAAGCGGACGCAACGTCTTTTCTAAAAAGGGCGTTGCGGCCGTCGAATTCGCTTTGACGTTGCCTATGCTCATTATGCTTCTTTTGGGGGTCGGCGATGGCAGTTATTACTTGCTAGTCAACGAAAAGGTGGACCGCATCGCCTATACCGTCACCGACATGGTGACGCAATACAAATCGATCACAAAAGCGAATATCGAGGACATCTTTGCGGGAGCGTCTTTATTGATGTCGCCCTTTCCCTTCGCGAGCAAAGGTTACGTGGTTGTTTCTTCTTACTATCTCGCTTCGGGGAACACCAACATCACGCTTTGCTGGAATATGTCCAGCACAACCGATGCATCGGTTGCGAGCGATATCACTATTTCAGGCGCGACGCTGGTGCTGCCTAACGGTCAATCACTGACGATAAACCCTAATGAAAACGTCATCATTTCCGAAGTCTATTATAACTTTACGCCGATGTTCCTGAGTTCCGGCTTGTTTAAATCGGGAAAAATTTTCCGTCTGGCCGTGTATAAGCCGCGTTTGAGCCTGTTAATCACCGCTCCAAGCTGATGAGGTGGGTTATGAAACACAACACATTCTTTCGCACGATTTTCAGTCGCATCACATGCTTCGGCAGGTCCGAGCGCGGCGTTATTATGCCCCTTTTGGCCCTTTCGCTGGTCATGTTGACGGGACTCGTCGGCATTGCGATTGATGTGGGACGTACGCAAATGGCGCAGTCGCGGCTGCAATTTTCTCTCGACGCCGCAACTCTGGCGGCTGGTACGACAGTCAGCACGGACGATTTAATTAGCGAGGCGACGAAATATTTGAATGTCAATTTTAACGGGTACCTCGGCGCGACGCTTGTTCCGAACCAATACAACAATGTCGTTACCGTTACCTCGATGAATGTCTCGTCGACAGCCATCCAGATGTCCGCGCAAGCGAAGGTGCCGACCACATTTATGCAAGCGCTCGGTATCTCGAGCGTAACCGTGAATGCGAATTCGACGATCGCCCGTCAAATTGCAGGGCTTGAAGTCACCGTCATGATTGACGTCAGCTACGGCGATAATTTATCCGAATTTACAAACGGGCTCGCGGGCTTCATCAACGACCTTTTTGCTAGCGCGCCAGGGGTCAGCGGCAACCTCTATGTGTCCGTCGTGCCTTTCAATCAGACGGTCAATGTCGGCACGCAGAATTCGTCGTGGACGCAAAGCCCTACTTCCACCGCCTATGGTTCATCCTCTTACGCCACGGCGGGCTGGGGTCCGAACAATTCGTGGGGTGGCTGTGTCGATGCGCGAAGTGGCAATGGAACCGATATGAACGGCAACTCCGCTCCTATGGCGATATTGGACAACGCGCCGTCCAGCGCATTGTTTACCCAAAATTATTACCCCAGTGATTATCCAACGACGCTAGTAAAAAAAATAAATATTGGCGGCACATTGACCGGAGCGCAGACGACCACGCAAGCAAACAACGACTACGCAACCTACACAAATTGGAACACATTGAACAATCAGCAACAAGTGACATCGCCTATGTCCAATGCGTGGCAGAATGAGTTCGGCGTCAATGTATGGTACAATCCAACTCTGCCAGCTGTTGATCAATACGCTTCGCCCTTGAACAATACGGGGCTACAGGGGCCGAATTTCATGTGCCCGTCGCCGATTGTCCCGTTGACCAATAGCTTAAGCTCTGCTTTGACCGCGATCAATAACATACAATGGGTGCAGGGAGACTGGCTGCCGGATCAAGGCTTGGAATGGGCTTGGAATACATTGTCTCCGAAATGGCAAGGCTTGTGGGGTAGCCAAACGGATTCTCAAGGAAACGCCCTTCCTCACCCTTATAATATGACCGGCTGGAACAAAGTCGTCGTTTGGGTGGAGGGAACGTCGAACTCTGTCGGTAATCAGTGGACCAGCTATAACATTATCGACAATAGTATACGCGGCGCTTACGGCTATCTGAGCGATAACGGATTGGGAACCACAAATATGGCGTCAGCGGATACGATTGTGGAAAACCGCGTATATAATTCGAGCAGTAATCAAAGCGTTTGCAAATATATGCAGCAAAGCGGCATTTTGATTTACACGCTCGGTTATAGCCCTGACGGTACGGCCAGCGGTTTGCCTTCGTTCATGACGGGCTGCGCCTCGGGGGCAAACTATATATACTGGTTTGGGAATAATGATTGGGGCGCTTTTGATACGGCGCTGAATTCAATCTCTAATTCGATCACCAAGCTGTGGTTGAGCCAGTAAAAACGACAGCTTATTGCACAATCCGCCACGACCCATCGGGTTGCAGACAAGCTGTGCCGTAGCTTTCCTTAAGTTCGCCGTCGATGCGGATTTCCTGCGAGTATTCGCGGCAATAAGTTCCGGCATTCGGATCAACATAGGTCGGAGGGGGCGCAGGCGGTGCGACATAATTTGGCGTATAGCCATTATAGGCAATCGGCGGGGCTGGTTCGATAACGACGGCGGAGCCTCCGCTTGGATACCGTGATGAATCCTCGTCCATTTGGTGTCCGACGCTATTGCCTACTAAGCCTCCCACAACAACGCCTGTCGTTGTCGCTGCAAATTGCCCAGGGCCGTGGCCAATCTGGCTACCAAACAAGCCACCAATGGCCGCGCCAATTCCTGTGCCCAAAAGAGCATCGTCACCAGCATAAGCAGGCGCAGGTCTACCAAGGGCTGCGGTCAAGAAGATGCCTGACAAGATCAATACAGAGGTGCGCATAAAGATTATTCTTTCTCCC
>Ga0181516_10003736_pt1 | contig 10027 bp, 11 predicted proteins | sample PEATcosm2014_Bin_25_FD_121104 | JGI IMG/M metagenome (GOLD analysis project Ga0181516, IMG submission 121104) | Peatland microbial communities from MTU Mesocosm Facility, Houghton, MI, USA - PEATcosm2014_Bin01_10_metaG | ecosystem: Environmental > Terrestrial > Soil > Wetlands > Peat | place...
CGTGGCTTAAGACCATTGAAGCAAGCAAGGGCGATGCCGCCGTTCGCGATATCAAGAACCTGCCCGATTCCGGACACCTCTACGCCGCCCACGTGATGCACGACCTGTGGCGCATCACTGGAGGCAATGCCATCGTCGTCACCGACGTCGGCCAGCACCAGATGTGGGAGGCGCAATATTACCACCACGAGCAGCCGCGCACGCTGATCACTTCCGGGGGCCTCGGCACCATGGGCTTCGCGCTGCCCGCCGCTATCGGGGCCAAGTTCGCATGCCCGGATAAGGAAGTGTGGGTCGTTGTCGGCGACGGTGGTTTTCAGATGACCGCGGCCGAGCTCTCCACCATCGCTCAAGAAGGCATCAAGATCAACATCGCGATCATCAACAACGGCTATCTCGGCATGGTCCGCCAGTGGCAGGAGTTTTTCTACGAACGCAATTACGAGTCGACCCCGCTGGTCTCGCCCGACTTCGTCAAGCTGGCCGACGCACACGGCATTCAAGGCCGTGCAGTCCGCACGCGCTCAGAGGTGCTCTCCGCCGTTAACGAAGCCCGCTCCTCTCCCGGAACATTTTTGCTGAACTTCCTGGTCGAAAAGGAAGAGTCCGTGTATCCCATGATCCCCGTAGGCGCTGGATTGCATGAAATGATCCGCCGCCCCGAACACGATCCGTTACTGGAATCACCGGAAGACAAGTTGTAAAGCAGTGGTCAGTTATCAGCGATCAGTTGTCAGTTACCCTCTGCCTCAAATAGGCGCGGCGAACAGCTAATGCCGATTACCAGAGCATCGGCACTGACAACTAGTTACTGACCACCGATCACTGGAAAGCTAGAGGCTGATTTATGCTGCACACATTCGTTGCATACGTTGAAGACCTTCCCGGCGTGCTCACTCGCGTCGCGTCTCTCTTTCGCCGTTTGAACATCAACATCAACTCGCTCACCGTCGGCCGTAGCGAGCGAGCCGGCTTGTCCCGCCTGACCTTGGTCTGCGAAGCTTCCAGCGAAGCCGGCAACCGCATCCGCGCCAGCCTGTATAAACTTGAAAACGTCGTCGACGTGGACGATATCGCCAAGGATCCGGCAGTTACTCGCGAGTTGGCACTCATCAAGGTCGCTGCCACACCGCAAAGCCGTTCGCAGATCTTCGATCTGGTCGAGGTGTTTCGCGCTCGCATCGTGGACCTGACCTCGGAGTCGCTGATGATCGAGATGACCGGCGTCGAAAGCAAGATAGAAGGCCTCCTTGAAATCCTGCGCGAAGACGAGGGCCGCATTCTCGAAATCTGCCGCAGCGGCAAGATGACCATGCGCCGCGGACACCACACCAGCCGCGTTCTCAAAGCTATGGGCGACAACTGGGATGAACCTGCCGAAGCAAAGAGCGAGCCAGTGAAGACCGAGGAAGAAATCATCCCCGGCAAAGCGGACTAATTATTCCGCGCGCCGCCACAATGAACAAATTCGAATCAAATCTAACCGCGCAAGCGCACACAAAGGAAAACCAAGAAATCATGGCCAAGACTTATTACGATCAAGACGCAGACCTAACACTGATTCAAGCCAAGAAGGTCGCCATCATCGGCTACGGCTCTCAGGGGCATGCCCACGCTCTCAACCTCAAAGATTCAGGAGTGCAAGTAAAAGTCGGCCTCGCCGCCAACTCCAAATCCATCGCCAAGGCACAAAAGGCCGGCCTCGAAGTAACTACCGTCGCAGAGGCGACTAAGTGGGGCGATGTGGTGATGGTCCTTGTCCCCGATCAGACCGCGGCCAAGTTATACGCCGAAGAGATCGGGCCGAATCTATCTCCCGGAAAGCTGCTCCTTTTCGCGCATGGTTTCAACATTCATTTCAAGACCATCGTTCCGGCAGCGGGCATTGACGTGGGCATGGCCGCGCCCAAGGCTCCCGGCCATCGCGTCCGCGAAGTCTTTACCGAAGGCGGCGGCGTTCCCTGCCTCATCGCCATTCACCAGGACGCAACCGGCACCGCGCACGCCCTCAATCTCAGCTATCTCAAGGGCATCGGCGGAACGCGCGCCGGAGTCCTTGAGACCACGTTCAAGGAGGAAACCGAAACCGACCTCTTCGGCGAGCAGGCTGTTCTATGCGGCGGCGTCAGCGCCCTCGTCAAGGCCGGATTTCAGACCCTTGTCGAGGCCGGTTATCAGCCCGAGAGCGCCTACTTTGAGTGCCTGCATGAATTGAAACTGATCGTCGATCTCATCTACCGCGGCGGCCTGGCTTATATGCGCTACTCCATCAGCGACACCGCCGAATGGGGCGATTACGTCAGCGGTCCGCGCGTCATCAACGACGAGAGCCGCAAGGCTATGAAGCAGATCCTCGCCGAAATTCAGGATGGCAGCTTCGCCAAGCGCTTCCTCGCCGACCAGAACTCCGGCCGCAAGGAGTTCCTGGCTTTCCGCGAAGCCGAAGCCAAGCACCCCATCGAAATCATCGGCAAAACCCTCCGCGCCTCCATGCCCTTCCTCGACCCCGTCACCGTCGAAGAAGTCGCGAAGAACAGGTAGACGAAGCAGCCTCCAGCCACTAACTCCAAGCTGGGGGCTGTTTCCGATTGATTCTCACTTCAGCTTAAGCAGACGGTCAGATCAAATCGATTCAAGGCGAAGCGTATTTTGCCTCTGAACCCGCGAAGCGGTCTACAATCGTTCCATGGCGACCATCCACATCTCCGAAGCCGAAGCGGCCCGCGACTTTGCCGGACTGATGGCCAAGGTGCGCGCAGGAGCAGAGATCGTCATCGAGAACGGCTCACACCCGCCTGCAATCCTGCGCTCTGAGTTCCCCGCCCCCCGCACCATCTTTGAATCCATCGAGATCGCCCGCAAGCTTCAGCATGAGACCGGCGAAGCCCCGGTCCTCGATCCCGATTTCGCCGACGATGTAGCTGAGATCATCCGCAATCGCAAGCCCTGGACGCCACCGGCATGGGATTGATTCTCGACTCGAGCATTTTGATTGCCGCAGAGCGAAAAGGCCTGAGTGTCCGTGAATCCTTGAACAGTTCAAATCCAGGCACGGCGAGACCGAAATTGGACTCTCCGTCGTTACCATCGCCGAATTAACCCACGGCGCATTTCGTGCTCAGGCGGAAGCCCGCAAGCTGCGGCGATTGGCCTTCGTTGATCGCCTCTGCCGTGAGTTGGCTATCTATCCCATCACCGTCGAGATCGCACGGATAGTCGGGCGCATCGAAGGCCAGCAAGCAGCCCTCGGCTTTACACTCGCGTTTGAAGATTTGGCGATCGGCGTCACCGCCCTACAACTCGGCTACGACATCGCTACCCACAATGAAAAGGACTTCAAGCTCATTCCGGGATTGCGAATTGTGAAGCCAAAGTAACCCCGTCTATTAATGATACTTTGCTCTCAACTCCCGAAACACCTGCGCAGCCGGGACACTAGGTCTGGGATCGGCCAACGACTCTTCCGCGAGTTGGAAAAGCCACTCATTGGCGCTCGCCTCCTCCCGCTCCAGCGCCAGCAAGCCAGCCCGAATCACCTCGTCGGCAGACGCATAGTGCCCAGCCTTAACGCGATCCTCAACCTGCTGGCGAAGCGGACCTAAATCCACCACAACCGCTTTCTGCGCAGCTTCCATGCTGGCCACCGTTCCCATCATTGTATCTCGATTCCAAAATACGCGGCAGCGCACGCCCTGGCGGCAAACTCGGCTCCTTTTCCGCGCATCAAATCCAAACAGATGTACTCCCACCGGGACTTCCCCTCGTCTAACACCAATGAAAAACATGAAGAATCGTTTCTGATCGACATTTACCGGATCGTCAATCCCCAGATTGAGACCATATAAATGGCCACCCTTGTAGCCCGAAATGCGCCCGCCAAGCTGGGGGCTGACCAAAAGAACTCTTTCCGCCGCACATTGCTCGTCATTTTCCTCGTGGCGCTAGCGCTCCGCTTGGCTATCCTCCCGTTTGGCTCCTCAAGCCTAGAAAACCTGATGGATGCCGACCACATCCATGCCTGGGAGCAAGGCAATGTGGCGCGGGCATTGGTGGCAGGCCAGGGCTTCGGCAGCCCGTTCAATTCCACCCAGCCCTCGGCCGTGATGCCGCCAGTCTATCCGCTCATCGTGGCAGCGTTGTTTCGCGTCTTCGGCGTCCACACCGTCCAGTCGATTGTGGCCATCCATTCCTTCGATTGCCTGATCAACGCTCTTGCCTGCATTCCAATATTTCTGCTCGCCCGGCGCAGCTTTGGGCCGCGCGTGGCTTTGTGGGCGGCATGGGCATGGGCCTTTTTCCCTTACGGCATCTACTTTTCCGCGGCCTGGGCTTGGTCCACACATTTGCTGCTGCTCGGCCTGCTCTGGCTGCTCTACCTGGCGCAGGACATGGAATCCTCTCCACGCCTTCGCCTTTGGGCCGGCTTTGGCCTGCTCGCAGGCTTTACCGCCCTCGCCGAGCCGTCCATCCTCGTCGTCGTTCCCTTCCTGATGGCCTTCGCCGCCTGGAGACTGTCCCGTGCCGGCCATCGCTGGCTGCTTCCCGGCGTGGTTGCCTCGCTAGTCCTGCTCGCAGCCATTTCGCCCTGGCTGATCCGCAATGCAATCGTCTTTCATCGCTTCATTCCCATCCGCGACAGCATGGGCCTGGAGCTTTGGCTGGGCAACAACGGCCAAAACCTGCGCTGGACCAGCGACAATCTGCACCCGCTCCACAACGCCGCGGAACTGGCCGCCTACAACGCCGGCGAGCTCGCCTACATGGACGGCAAAGCACGGCAGGCCACAGCCTATATCGAATCCCACCCCAGCTGGTATGCATGGATGTGCGCCCGCCGCGCCCTCTATATGTGGACTGGCTACTGGAACTTCGATCGCGACTACCTTGCACTGGAACCGACTGATCCGGAGAACATCCCCTTTGCTACCTTCCTCAGTTTGGTTGGGCTTACAGGGCTGTTCCTCGCCTTGCGCCGCCGGCCCATTGAAGCCATGCGCTACGCCGGAGTCCTGCTTCTGTTCCCACTGATGTACTACTTCACCCATCCGGAACCCTATCATCTGCGCCCGCTCGACCCCTTGCTGCTGATGCTTGGCTGCTACGCGATTGTGACCTTACGCGAGCTGGCAACCGAGAGCGTCCGCAATGCGACGGCCCCTGATTCGGTCGCCCTGCAAGAAGCTTGATGGATGCCTAAGAGTTGACAGTTTCAGCTCACAACCGCCAATTTCAGGGTGCGCCGACTGAGTCTGCGACCTCATGCTGGCGAACAGCCGCCGACTCCAAATAGGGCCTTCGAAGCGGAGCCTCGCTATCCGCCATGCGGGAATCGCCCTCCCAAGATCGGCTATCCTGAATCTGCAACCCGGAGGTCCCCGGATGGCTTCTCCCCTCCTCACCCCGCCTGCCTGTCCCACGCCTGCTGAAGAGATCGCGGCTGCAATCGAAAACGTTGCGCCCCTTCACGGCCTGCCCATCGAAGACCGCCTCTGGCTCGCTCAGCACGGCGAAGAAGTCATTGCCCAGCCCGGCGAGATCCTTTTCGAAGAGGGCACAATCGCCGACCGTATGATCCTCATCCTCAAGGGTGAGATCCACGTGCGCCGCCACAGCGGCGGCCCTATGGAGCTGTTCATTGGCCGCGCCGGACAAATGACCGGCTTCCTGCCCTTTTCGCGCATGAAAACCTCCGGCGGCCAGGGATTTGCCGTCTCCCCGGTCTGGGCGCTGCTCATTCATAAGTCGCAGTTCCCTGACATGCTCCAGGCCATCCCGTCCATGGCCCAGCGCGTGGTCTCCACGCTCCTCGATCGCGTTCGCGAAGTCACGCGCATCGAGCAGCAGGCGGAGAAGCTCGCCGCGCTCGGCAAGTTGGCTGGCAACCTGGCCCATGAGCTTAACAATCCAGCCTCCGCCGCCCAGCGCGCCGCATCAAGCCTGGTCCTTGAGCTCCGCGCCAACCGCCAAAATCGCTTCAAGCTCGTCAATTTATGTCTTAGCGAGGAGCAGATCGGGGCTATCGAGGCTTGGGAGCGGCGAGTCCTCAGCCGACCAACCCAGGCCGGCGCGGAATCGGCCACCGCCTTGATCGCGCAGGAAGAAGCCATCCGCACCTGGCTCGGCGCACTTGGCTGCAGCGAGCCCTGGGAGGTCGCCCCCCAACTGGCCGAGCAGGGAATCACCCTGGCCGACCTCGACGAGTACCGCACAATTCTGGGCCCCAATGAGACCTGCGTCTCGCTGCAGTTCTTTGCCCGCTACCTGCGGTCCTCAAGAGCCGTGGACAATCTGGTGCACTCCACCGCCCGCATCTTCGACCTGATCAGTGCCGTCAAGACCTACTCCTACATGGACCGCGCCCCGATCCTCGAAGTCGATGTACCCGCCGGCCTCGAAGCAACCCTGCAAATGTTCCAGTCGCGCATGACCGATGTCGAGGTCATCCGCGACTATCAGCCCGGCCTGCCCACCATCAGCGCCTACGGCAGCGAACTCAACCAGGTTTGGACAGCCCTGATCGAAAACGCACTCGAAGCCTTGGGCAACAGAGGCCAACTGCGCCTCGCCGTCCGCCTTGAAGCCGATATGCTGTTGGTTGAGATTTGGGACACCGGCCCCGGCATTCCCCCCGAGCTGCAAGACCGCATCTTCGAGCCGTTCTTCACCACCAAGCCGCCCGGCCAGGGCCTCGGCCTGGGACTCGACAACGCCATGCGCATCGTCCGCAAGCACCGCGGCCACATCAGCGTCCGCTCCGACCCCGGCTCCACATGCTTTCGCGTCCGGCTCCCCCTAGAACAGCTTCAGGCGTATTAGGCGGTTTGCATTTTCACGGTTCCACTTCGACCCCGCGCCAAAAGGCTACGTAACCCTTGATCTTGCGCGCTGCGGGCTTGGGGTCGGGGTAGTACCAGGCTGCGTCGGGGTTATCCTGCGCGTCGATCACGAGGTTCAGGTAACGCGCCTGGCCCTTCCAGGGGCATGTGGATGTGGTGCTGCTGGGGCGAAAATACTCGCGCTTGAGGCTGGCTTCGGGAAAGTAAATGTTCCCTTCAACCGTCTCCGTCGTGTCACTTTCGGCAATCACTTTGCCGTTCCAAATCGCTCGCGCCATGGCTCGTTCCGGTCAAATCCGATGGTTGCATCTCATCTGGCCCCAAAGCCGGGCCGGAGAGATTAACGGATACGACACTACCAGAGTTTGCGCGCTGGGTCGAGTCCAATCGAGCAAGGGCCAAGCTGTATTGCGGTCTTAAAAGGCTCGGAGCGGCCTATTTGGCTTCCGCAATTTCAACGATGTGAACGCTCTTCTTGGCCTCGTCGGCGTGAGCGGTCACCGTCACGTGGTCGCCATAGAAGCCCTTTACCGCGTCGGGATTATCGATAGCCCAGACCGTCTTCTTGGCCTCGTCCACAAACACCGGGGCCAAGCCGCCCTCGATGCACTTCTTCACGCAGGCCGCCCCGGTGCCGGCATGTTTTGCGCCGCACATCGAGTCTGATATATACCCGTTGATCTTGGACGCGTCGGCCGCGCCGGCCACAGCTACGGCCAGACCGGACACGACGAAGAGTAATGCCAAAACTCGTTTCACGAGGAACCTCCAGGGGACTGGGAAATCTCGATCTGCCAACATCATGCTCCGCAAGGCCTTACTTGCGCAACAAGGAACAGCTTCGACGTTTCACCGGACGAAAAATTACTTTTGCGCATCGCGGGTCGCGGCCAGGCCGTTCCGCCGCGCCTCCACATTCTTCAGCACCACCTCATAACGCTGGGACGCCGCGGAGAAACGCCCGATCAACTCCGATGTCTTGATTAGAAATCCAGGGTTCTTCTCCCGAATTCCTTCCAGAATGTGCGAAAACTTGGCCAGCAGAAAGAATCCCTCGCTGTTGCAATCCACAAACAGCTCGGCCGAGACCGCCCCATGCAGCACCATCGCCGCCGCCATCTCCCAATAAGTGAGCACTTGGCGAAGCCAGGCATTGTGAGGGTCGGCTGGGTTTGTGGCAACGGCGAAAAACTCTTCGGCGGTCGCCGGCCAGAACTCGCCCGTCATCCAAGCGCGGGCTTTGCGCATCTCCGATTCAGTGCGCAGCTCATAGAGCTTCAGAATAATTTCAGCATCGGCGGGCGTTGCGAGCATTCTTTCCATCGGCAGTTCTCCGTTGCCAATACTACCGGATTCAGGCGATGACTGCCGGAGAATTGCCCACGGGCCTACGCCGCCGTCGCGTTTTCGGGCTTCGCGGGAGTTCGCTTGCCGCCCGTAGCCGCGCCAGCCGCCAGCTCCTCGTCAGTGTAGTAGCGGCCCGAGCCATCCAGCTCGCCGGATTCAAGTCGACGGGATACTTCGGCCAAAGCCTGGTCGACCGCCTCGTGAAGCTCGCGCGAACTAAGGTTCTTCATCGTGCCGCCTCCTCTATCCTCGCCCAGCGTTCGGGATCGTGCACAACGAGGGCCAAGCCCTCCCGCCTTTCGGCGATTAGAATCCGCTGTCTGTCGGTATTATCGTAGATTTCCGCTTCGTCCGCCAGTGGAAGGTAAAGGTTCCGCATATTTCGTACGCTTGCGAGGTACCTTCGGAGCACGACTTCCGATGGGATGTTGTGCCCGCCTTGGCTCACCCTGCGGGCAACACGCGCGATTGCGTATTCCGGCGCGGGCAGCCAGAAGTAGAGCAATGTGATGCGCCACCCATCCTCTTTGCATTGCTGTAAGAGACGCAAATAGGATTTGCCGGAACAGGTCGTTTCTAACGCAAAACTCTGGCCGTTGCCCACCAACGCCCGCATCTGCACTATCATCTGCCGCCCAGCCGCCATTGCCGCCGATTCAACATTCTCCGGGGAGATGTTTCTGGCAATCTCGTCGGCATTCAGATAGGGGTGCAATTCAAGGAATTCCGGAAGCAACACCCTTGCCGCGGTGGTCTTACCCGCCCCGTTTGGGCCGCCCAGCAGAACGATCTCTTTCATAGGCTTTGTCTGCCCGGCGTCCCGCTATGAATCCGGCGGCAACTAATTCGTCCCGCCCTTCACCTCAATCACCGGTCCATGCGTGGCTGCCGCAGGTGGCGGCGGCGCGTCCCCGATTCGCTTTGAGTACGTGCATCCGACAGCCGGCTCATCGAGCACCGCAACCGCTCCGGCCGCCGACCCGGCTCCAACCGCCTTCTTGGCCCGCTTCTTTGGGGCAACCTCTTCCTCAATGCCCTTTTTCTTGTTCGGGCATTCCAGGTAAATCCCCGACTTCAGCGTCTTCTCCACAAGGTACGGGCTGCCGCACTCCGGACACGTCTTCGCCACCGGCTTCGAATTCGATGTGAAGTCGCACTTCGGATAATTCGTACAGCCCCAGAAGATGTTGCCGCGGCGCGCCTTGCGCTCGGCCAGGTCCCCAACCCCGCATTTGGGGCACTTCAGCCCGTCAATAATGTTCTGCTTGATGTATTTGCACTTGGGATAGCCGGAGCAGGAGACAAACTCTCCGTACGACCCCTGGCGAAGCACCAGCGGCTTGCCGCACAGCGGGCAATCCTCGCCCGTCGGCTTGGGTGTGGACTGCTTCTGCTGCTGCTTCTGGCTCAGCTTGCGGAAGGTCTTGCAGGGCGGGTCCGCGTTGTAGTCGGGACACGACATGAACATGCCGAACGGCCCGCGCCGCAGCACCATTACCTTCCCGCAGTTCTCACAGTACTCCTCCTGCTCGCCCGCCTCCTGTGCCTCGGGCGTATTCAGGTCCGGCTTGCCCGCTGTATTTTCCTTGGTAAAGGTGCAGCTCGCCGGATCCTTCTTGTTATAGGCCGAACAGGCAAAGAAGCTGCCGAACTTGCCCCACTTCAAAAGCAGGGGCGACCCGCACAGGTCGCATTTTTCGTCCGTCTTCTGCTCCATGCGCTTGATGTCGCGCATGGTTTTGCCGGCATCCTTCAACTCGTCCACAAAGTGGTCGTAGAACCCATTCATCAGGTCGGTCCACTTCTCATTGCCTTCTTCAATTTCGTCAAGCTCTTCTTCCAGC
>Ga0181516_10003737_pt1 | contig 10025 bp, 6 predicted proteins | sample PEATcosm2014_Bin_25_FD_121104 | JGI IMG/M metagenome (GOLD analysis project Ga0181516, IMG submission 121104) | Peatland microbial communities from MTU Mesocosm Facility, Houghton, MI, USA - PEATcosm2014_Bin01_10_metaG | ecosystem: Environmental > Terrestrial > Soil > Wetlands > Peat | place...
CCAGATGGGCGAGTGCGGCGCCTGCACGGTGATGCTCAACGGCCGTGCGGTCGATTCCTGTCTCGTCCTGGCCATCGAGGCGGACGAAGGCGAGGTCGTCACCATCGAAGGTCTCGCGAAGCAAGGCGAGCTCGACACGCTGCAACAGGCATTCCTGGACAAGGGCGCCGTACAGTGCGGCTTCTGCATGCCAGGCATGATCATGTCGGCCAAGTATTTGCTCGGCACGAACCCTCGCCCGACGCGGGAAGAAATTCAGGAGGCGTTGGCGGGCAACCTCTGCCGATGCGCCGGCTACTACCGCATCTTGGAAGCCGTCGAGCAAGCCGCCGGGGCGTCCGAATGACCAACAACGACGCCATCGGAGCCTCGAAGCTGCGCGTCGGCGGCGTTGAACGGGTGACCGGCGCCCAGCGCTTCGCCGCGGACTTGCAACTCGACAACGTGCTTCAGGTGAAGCTCGTCCATCTCGACTGCGGACATGCGCGCGTCAAAGCCATCGATGCGAGTGAGGCGTCGAAGATCGAGGGGGTGCGCCGGATCGTGACTCCGGCCGACCTTCCCGACCCGATGCCGCGCTTCGGCCCAATGATGAATGACTGGCCGCTGCTCGCGGTCAACGAGACGAAGTTCTTCGGCGAACCGGTCGCCGTCGTGGTTGCCGAAACCAAGGACGCCGCCGCCGCCGCCGCCCGCGCTGTGAAGGTCGATTACGAAGAGCTTCCCTGCGTCCTGACGGTGGACGACGCATACAATCCGCAAATGCCACTAGTGCGCGAGCCGGAACTGCGCCCTGGAGACAAGCTCTCTCACACGAACATCCTCAGAGAGTACAAATTCGGGCACGGAAACATCGACGAAGCCCAGTCGGCGTTCGTGCTCGAAGGCACGTACCAATTTCCGATGATCACCCACTTCGCCATCGAACCGCATGTGTTTATAGCGGCGCCGGACGAGGGAGGGGTGACGATCTGGTCGCCGATCCAGCATCCCTACGTGCTGCAAAAAGTGGTGGCCAATGCGCTCAATTGGTCATTGTCCCAGGTTCGCATCATCGCGCCCGATCCCGGCGGCGGATTCGGCGGCAAGGGCTGGCCGCTGTATGAGCCGCTGCTCGCGCACCTCGCTCTTATGCTCGGTCGCCCCGTCCGCCTCGTGCTGACTTTGGAGGAGACCTTCCAAAACGTGCGGCGCGCCGCAGCGCGCGCGCGTGTACGCACCGGCTTCGACCACGACGGACGGATCACATTCCAGGAAATTCTCACCGATTACCTGATCGGCGCCTACGCGGCGGTTGCGCTGAGGGTGGTGAGCAAGGGGTCGTATGCGGCGGCGGGGCCCTATGTCTCGCCTCGCGTCAAGATTCGCACCCGCGCAATTCTGTCGCATACGACACCGAGCACAGCCTTTCGCGGGTTCGGAACGCCGCAGGAATCGTGGGGCGTGGAATCGCAGCTCAACGAGGCCGCCGCGCGCCTCGGCATGGACCCGGTCGAGATCCGTCGCCGCAACCTGCCGAGTCGGGGCCAGGAATTCATCCCTGAGACAACCCCTTGCGACGGCGACTGGCGCCAGGCGTTGCAGGCGGCGGCGGACGGCGTTGGGTGGTCGACGCCCCTGCCGAAGAACTGCGGGCGTGGCATCGCTCTCGGCGTCAAGAGCTCGTCGACTGCCGCAGCGTCTCAGGCGATCGCGCGCCTGCTCTTCGACGGCAGCGCGCTGATCCTCTGCGGGACCTCGGATATGGGCCAGGGGGCGCGGACCGTCTATACCCAGTTGGCCGCCCATGAGCTCGGCGTTCCCGCGGATCGGGTGCGCATCATTATGGGCGACACCAACATTGTGCCCTTTGACAACTCCACCTCGGCGAGCCGCTCTACAGTGTATATGGGGAACGCCATCACGGCCGCCTGCCGAGATCTGAAGTCGCGACTTGAACAGACAGTCGCGGCGCAGCTGGAAATAGCGCCCGAAACGGTCGAGGTCGAGAGCGGCTACGTGAAGATCGCCGACCGCCGAATGACCTTGATAGAGGCGATCAAGCTGGCTTTGCCGGCTCGTGGCGAGATGATCGGTTTGGGGAGCTATGTCACTGCGCCAAGAGAAGGACACCCGCTTGGTGCGGATCCATCCTTTTGGGAGTTCAATGCCGCGGCGGTGGAGCTCGAAGTTGACCCAGAAATTGGGACTGTCCAGCTCCGCAAGTGCGTGCTCGCCGGCGATGTCGGAAAAGCGCTGAACCGGCGGCAGGTTGAGGCGCAGGACGAAGGATCCGCCATCATGGGGCTGGGCCACTCCCTGATGGAGCACCTGGTCCATGACGGCCACGGGCGGATCGTGAATCTGGGCGCGCTCGATTACCGCATCCCGACCATCAAGGACATCCCGCTGCAAATGGAGTCCATTCTCATCGAGAACGAGGACGGGCCTGGGCCGTTCGGCTCGAAGGGCTGCGGCGAAGGCGGATTGCTCTCGATCGCGGCGGCTGTCGGCGCGGCGATAAACGAGGCGGCTGGGGTTGACCTTCGCGATCTGCCGTTAACGGCCGAGAGCATATGGCGCGCAATGCATGCGCATGACGGGGAGAACAGCGAAGGGGAAGCGCACGTCGTTGCCAAGTGAGTATTGGTATTCCGAGGAAGCGCGGAGAAGCGAACGCGACCTTATGGGTCTCTGACGACCGGGAGCGCAAAGGCAAGGCGAAGACATGGGGCGAAACCATGGCTGCGCTCTCGAAGGAGTTGGTCGGTCCATGCTGACCTTGGTCGAAAGGTGGGCTACGCCGCCACGGCCGTACGAATATCTGGGAGGAAGTTGTAATGCAGTTCGTAAGCATTTCGCGGAGAAAGACAGAATCGTTCGCGGAGGCCGAGTTCGCGGCCAAGACCGCCGACGAGTGGCGGGCGGCCCGCGCTCTCTATGCGGAAGGAGCGATCCGCCAAATATGGGCGCGCGGAGATACGCCCGGCGCATGCATCTTCTGGGAAGCCGACAACGAGCAACACGCGAGAGAGTTGATTGCAAGGCTGCCGATGGCCAAGGCCGGAATGCTGGAGATCCTCGCGGTCATTCTCCTGAAGCCGTATTCCGGGTTCAGCGCGAATGATCGCTAGAACAGTCTTCGAGCGAGTCGAATCGACTCGGTCATTGCGAGCGAAGTGAAGCAATCTGAGGGGGTCGTGGGGCGGAGCCCCTTCAGCCCTGGATTGCTTCGTCGCTTCGCTCCTCGCAATGACGATGATCCATCTGGAAAAGAACCCGGGCTGGGTCGAGTGCGCATTTGCCTCACGTGGAGGATGATAGCGGCGAGGGTGACGACGGCGAGATAGTTTGTCGCTGTTCTCCCGTATCGGGCCGCGACGCATAATCCAAAGCACGCCCTCGCCTTAGGTTTGCACTCTCGCTTCAACCGAAGAAAAGCGCGGCGGTCGTAGCAAAGCGCACACTTGGCGCCGTTCCCGATACGATCGCCTCCGCCCGCCGCCGGCGCGTCCCATTACGCCAACCATATCGCCGACGCAGGCCAACGCGTCAGACGAAGTGCGGAGCGCACCAGCCAAAGGTCCTGTCGCGCCCCTTCAAACCTATTGGCGGTCACGAAACTCCGTCGGACACATTCCGGTGTTCTTCCTGAAGAAGCGGCTGAAATAGGAATGATCTTCGAACCCGAGGTCATAGGCAATATCCGATACGGGTCTTTCCGAATAGCGCAGCAGCCGCTTCGCTTCGAGCACGACCCGCTCTCGAATAATTCTGCCGGCCGGTTTTCCCATCGTATGTTTCGTCGTTTCAATCAGATGGTTCGTCGTTACGCCCAACACCTCCGCATAATCCACCACCGCACCGGGTGTTAGGAAATTGCGTTCGACAAGTTGCAGAAAACGCTTGGTCAATAGGCCGGCTGATTCATCTTTATGACCGCCGCCGAGCTGCCCTTCCAAAATGCGCTTGGCCTCGATCATCAGCAACCGAAGATATGCATGCAGTGCCATATCTTGATCAGGAAGAGAGCTACGGAACTCCGCCTCAAGTTTTTCAAATAGTTGGGAAAACACTTGAGAATGCTCATCCAAAACTCGGATGGGAGGACCGGATCTTGGAACTGCGAACAGAGCGGTTTCGAGCGGATTTGCGGTCGCCTCTATTGAGCGAGTGGCGAAAAAGTCGTTCGTGAAGAGCAGGACGTAACCGGCGAATGGTCCCGTCAGGTTCCACGAGTGCACCTGCCCCGGCGCGACAAAAACGAGCATCGGCGGCTCGATCTCGTAGCGTTGTAAGTCCACGGTGCAGACGCCATTGCCCTTGCTGATCCAAAACACCTCGTAAAGGTCATGGCGGTGCGGCGCGAACACATCGCCCCGCGCATTGTTGAACGAGTCTTCGAAGCGTTCGATTGAGAAGCTCCCCCATTTCACTGAGGGAACTAGATTCGGAAGGTTGATAACGGGCGTTTCTTTCCCCTGCGACATGGCTTGGCCTCTTTTGAGAACCTCGCTGATCACGTACTGTCATCAACGTCAGCGACAGAAGGTGCCGGTGGGATTTGTTATGATTGACGCGCCGTTCCCACTTAGTCGCGCCATAGGAATCGCTTCAGTCGGCCCGATCGGTCGTCACGGAAGCGACGATTGAGCGTTCTTGTGGGCCGCCAAGGCCAGGAGTCGACGGTCGCGCCACAGTTGGCGATCTCGGATCTGGCTGAGCGGCAGTCGCTCGCGACGATAGCCCTCCACCTGGTCCATGAGTTCGCCGGACCATTCGATCGGACCATCGGTCGGGAAGATGTCGTGAAGGTTCTCGCCGAACCTGGCGACGAAGTCTCGGATGCCCCCTGGCGCGTTGAGGTCAGCGGTTTCGAATGGTCCGATGAATGACCACCGCAGTCCAAGTCCCTCGCGAATGGATGTATCAATGTCCTCCGGGCTGGCCAGTCCGCTTTTCACCAGGCGCCAACACTCATGATACATCATCGCCTGGAGTCTGATCGTGATGAAGCCAGGGTCTTCCTTCTTCATGATGATCGGAATTTGACCGCAGAGCCGCAGGAAGGCCACAGCCCGTTCGAGGGTCTCCCTCGAGGTCCAGGGAGACGGAACGACGTCGACGGCGGGAATGAGGTACGGCGGATTGAGCGGATGAGCGACCAGGCAGCGATCCCGGCAACCCAGGTGCTCCGTGAAGGCGGATGGCACAAATCCCGATGTCGAGCTTACAAGAATTGCGTTCGAACCCGCCAACTGGTCGAAACGGGAGAAGATCTCCTGCTTGACTTCGACCTTCTCCGCCGTGTTCTCCTGAACATATTCTGCGCCGTCTAGCGCTTCCTCCAAGGTCGAAAACGAACGCATATTCCGCATAAGGTCTGCGGGATCGCGACCGTTCAGGAGATTGTTTCGCGCGAGATCAGGAAGAATCGCCTGAATGATCTTCTGCGCGTCGTCGGCGGCGCTTTCAATTTGATCCCATATCCGGACCTCACAGCCCGCGCGAAGGAACGAGATGGTCCAGGCTCGTCCGATCGCTCCAATTCCTACAATCGTTACACGCACAGTATTCTCCATGAATTCTTGAATTTCTGCGCCGCGCTCTGGCCCCAGCGGCGCAGCGCAACCGGTCGAGAACGGTTCCCGGCGCCCAATTCAATTTGTCGAAACCCATAATCTGAACCGATGACGAGCCGGCCCGGGGCTTCCGTCGTTCGCGGCGCAGCGACAAGACCGACCAATACAGTCACGACCGGATTGCCTCCCCGACGATCCCTTCCCTGGAGCCTCGATCGCCCACCATCACGCCGCCTTCGACCGTAACGACGAAAGCGCGCCAGCCATTCTCAGCGCCGCTGTTGGGCGGCCCCGGATTACACGGCGATACCCATGCCGCCGGGATCGGACGCTCCTCTGAGCACCAGCGATCCGAAAAAGGTGATGTGCTCGCGGAGCAGCTTCGCCAACAACGCGGCGTCCCGCTTTCTCACGGCGTCAAGAATTGGACTGTGCATCTCCGAGATCGTCGGCAGATCCAGGTCCATCTGGACAGCGCTTATGAAAACGCCGGGCTCGACCCTCAGGGAGCGCCACAGATCGAGAAGCACGGCGTTGCCCGTGGCCTCGACGATGATTTCGTGAAAGCGGACGTCGTGCCTTAGGTGAGACTTTTCGTCACCTTTTTTCGCCGCCGCGCGCATGGCCTCGAGGCTGGCGCGCAACGCTTCGATCGCGGCCTCTGAAATGCGGGCGGCGGCTTCGCGGCCTGCAAACTCCTCCAATGTCGCGCGCACGGGATAGCCCTGCAGGTAGCGCTTGCGGTCGTACGGCCGCACGGACGCGCCCTTGTGGGGAACGCTCTCGATGAGGTTCATGCCTTCGAGGTCGCGCAACGCCTCGCGAACCGGAGCCTGGCTGGTGCCGAACTCGCGAGCGAGCTGACTTTCGACGATGCGCGCGCCGGGAGCGTAGGAGCCGTTGAGAATCCTCTCGACGACAAGCTTCTTGATCTCGTTGCGCAACGTTGTCCGGACGATGCGCGCCCGCGCCAGCGTGTTTCCCTCGTCAGCCATGAAAAAAGCCTCGCCGATCGCCCTACGTCGCCAACTCTAACATCCTCGGTCAGTCGCCGGCGACGGAGCGCAAAACTCCTCTACTGGACGCCGGTTTGTGTCGCGCGTCCGCTCTTAGAGTACGCCAGTTTATCGTACAACGAGCCGGCGTTCAGCTCCTGAATGTAACCCATCATAAATTCCTGCCCAACATCAACAGGATATCGATCCGCGAAGGAAACCCGCTTCACGGTCTCCTCGCGACTCCAGCCGTTGGCGTGCGCCTCCGCGACGGCGGTCACCCAATCCATGAGAACCGCCCGTTGAACGTTCAAGTAAGACTTCGTAACCACGGGGCCGTGTCCCGGAACGATCTTGTCGACGTCCAACGCTGCAATCCTGTCGAGCGAAGCCAGCCACTGGTCGACGTCGGAAACCATCAACCAGGTCTGGCAATGGGAAAATACCGTGTCGGAGGCGAAGACGACGCGTTCTTCCGGGACGTAGACCGCCATCTGACCGGCGGTATGGCCGGGTGTGTGAATCAGTTCAAAGGTATGCTTTCCGACGTATAGAGTCGCATCGCCGGTGACGACGATATCCGCCTTCTTGAGATCCGCATAGTAAGCGTCACGCTCTGGAAACAGCTGGCGTCCTTCGGGATCGTCTTCCAGGGCCTTCTCCGCGTATCCGAACGGATCAAGCTCCGGCTGAACTGTCATGAAGTTTTCAAATACGCGCCGATGAAGTACGACGGCGGCGCCAGAGCCGCGGAAGAAGTAATTTCCGAAAATGTGATCGACGTGGTGCTCCGTGTTGATGATGTATCGGAGAGGACCATGCTGTTCGGCCTCGGCCCGCATTGCCACCGCGTGCGACGGAAGCTGCGGGGTGTCGATAACGACGACGCCTTCGGACGTCACGACGAAGCTGGGATTGCACCCTCTGAGCTTGGTCGACGTGAAGATGTTCGGCGTAACCTCCTCAAATTCCACCCCCATGGAATGCCCTCCTTCACCTCTTTCCGTCCCCAGCTTTTCGCTTCGCCGCCAGGATGCCCCCGTGATCGATAATCCATTATCGATAATCGATAAATGAGTCAACCCCTTTCAACCGCTCGCACGGGAGGCGCCGGGGGCAGCCACGAAGGCGCCCCTGTCCAGGTCGTTCGGCGCGGCGGCGCCGCGACCCGCTTCGAGGTCTGGCGGAGCGTTAGGGAGCCGGGTGAGAAGAGCTCTCGCGTCGCGCGGAAACACGGGATCAAGCGCACGCGCTCGCGCGCCGGGATGGATGACGATCGGTTCGCTGAGGGGCCTCGCGGCCGAGGGGCGTCGCTTCTCAATGTCGCCCCGCGAGAAGGGACGTCAACATGCGTGCCCAGGAGTCGCGGTCAGCTGCAATCAGGTGAGCCGGGCGGCCAGCGCGGCGTGATCGACAGCCATTGGCGGCCTCTCCAATGAGCCGCTCGCACTCCGCCAATGGCCGCAGGAGATCGGACTGCGACTCAAGCGCTGCGACCGGCTGGGGCGGAGCGGCCTGCCGTCCACGCCGGCAAAGCGCCTAGGGTCGATCGCGCGCCCGCGCTGGCCGCTCGTATCGGCGTGCACGGCGACCTCGTCCGGCGGGGCGGAAGCCGGCCCGACCGCCGACGACCGCGCCATCGACGGTCTCGCCGATTAGCCGCCATAACCCGGTTGGGGTCGAACTCGGTCATTCGGCGTCACCCCCTCAAATCCTCTTAGAGGGCCGCTGCAGTCGAGACTGTCGTCTGCGCGATCCAGACCGGCCCCCCGTCAAGGGCGCCAAGGCGCCCGTCCTCCGTGAGTAGCCCGATACTGAAGAGAACGAAGTCGACCGGCGTTCGGCATTGCTGAGGAGGAACCCATAAAAAGTACCGCTCGCTAATGGTCGCGTCCTAACTCTGTCTCGTCGATTGGCGTTAGCGTTCCCGGCCTGAGAATTTCCAGATGTCGCAATCGATCAGAGCATGGGAGGAGCGGCGCCTTAGAGCCAATCCGAAAATGTGTTGGGTCGTTTGAATCACTTGTGCTTCTCAATGGAGAAGGAGCGATTCACCTGCAAGTGGACGTCGATGGGTCGGTCGAGAGCCGCAGTCGCCGCGAGATGAGCCGGTAACCATAAGCGGGCGCGAGACGAGGTGCACTTAATGAATATTGCTTCAACAGTCATATCGGCAGACGCGCTGCTCGATTCCCGGCTCGGAAACGATCCGTTTATCCGTAAGGGAACTCTGCAACTGCTGGCGATCAAAGACTCTGACATACGCATACTGACTCTCGAGCAAGCGCGCGACGCCGTGGACAATGGGGTCCACTCGGGAGGAGCGTTCTCCGCCGCGATTCCTTTAGTCGCGCTGTTTTACGGCGGCTTCATCCGTCTCGATATCGTCGACCCGACCCGCCTGGGCCAAGACATGTTCGTCCTGAGCAAGGGCCACGCGGTCGCGCTCCTGGCCTCGATCTATGCGGATCTCGGCTACTTCGATCGCAGCCTCCTCGCCAATTCGCGCTCCTACGAGAGCACGCTGAACGGCCACCCGGGCCCGCTGCTCGCGGGCGTTCATATCTCGACGGGTCCCATGGGGCAGGGCCTCGCGGTGGCTCAAGGCTTCGCCATTGCCGGCAAACGGTCGCCGAGCTTCGATTCCTACTGCATGGTCGGCGACGGCGAGCTGCAGGAGGGAACCATCTGGGAAACCGTGATGTTTGCGGCGCAGCAGGGGCTGGACAACCTCTGCGTGCTGGTGGACCGCAACCACGGTCAGCTCGATGTGCACGATCGCACCGTGTTTCCGATGCCCGACGTCGAGGCGGTGTTCCGCTCATTCGGCTGGAACGCCGTCACCGTCGACGCTTCGGGCTATGAAGGCGTACACGAAGCCCTCGCCGCGTTCCGCTTTGCGCCGCGCAACGGCAAGCCGACGGCCATTGTTTGTTCGTGCCGGAAAGGTCAGGGAGCCTTCTCCCAGGAGCTCGACAAGCACAAGATCACCTTAAACAAAAAGCTCGCGGCGCAGGAAATTGCGATGCAGGAGCGCCAGCGCTCTGAACGTAGCAGCGAGTTCCTGTCGTTTTACAACTCTCTCGCGGCGCTGCCTGATCGAGAGCGCGTGCGGGCGGCGCTGCTCAAGATCGCGGAGCGGATGCGCCTGGTCGTGCGAGAAAGCGGCGAGCGCGCCTGCGGCGTCAATCCGATTGTCCTTCCGCCCCTCACGCGGCGGGTTCCTCGGCGCGACAAACGCATTCGCTACGACGCGTCCCTGCTCCCGCAGCTCGATACCAAGAAAGAATATGCGGCGAGCGACATCGTCACCGGCGTCATGAAGGTTTTGGCCCGCGATCCGGCGGTCGTCTCCATCGACGCCGATCTGGGCTCGACGAGCGGCCTGCAGCCCGGCGTGAGCGCGGTCGATCAAACGCGCGCCTTGAACACCGGCGTCGCCGAAGCCAACATGATGAACATTGGCGAG
>Ga0181516_10003738_pt1 | contig 10024 bp, 5 predicted proteins | sample PEATcosm2014_Bin_25_FD_121104 | JGI IMG/M metagenome (GOLD analysis project Ga0181516, IMG submission 121104) | Peatland microbial communities from MTU Mesocosm Facility, Houghton, MI, USA - PEATcosm2014_Bin01_10_metaG | ecosystem: Environmental > Terrestrial > Soil > Wetlands > Peat | place...
AAAGGACAATCCACACCCGCCAAGACCTAATGCAATCCTTCTTCGACATGGAATGACCTCAAAAACACACGCAAACCACTCTTCCTTCCTCGAAAATCCGTCCGTGTGAGAAATCCGGGCTAGGGACTGAGGGGCTAAGGTTCGAGTTCCGTGCGTGATCGAGAGACGTTTTAGCACCATTGCAGCATCTTCAAGACAACCCAGGGACGGGCGGCGGCAAGGCGCAAACCTTGCCGCCCATTTTTTTGAATTCGGGGACTAAGGGACTTAGCGATGAAGGGGCTGAGTTGGCGGGGCTTGCGAAATGTTGAAGCCGGAAAGCGCTACTTGAGCTCCCAGGAGACTTAGGTGGCTATCGTCGAAGTAGTAGACGTTGTTTCCGTCAGCGAACCGGCAGCCGGCCTGCGTGCAGAGCGCGCCGCGGAGATCGATCAAATGTGCCTGCGGATGGGCGGCGGCGACCTGAGCCACCATGATGCGGGCTCGCCGATCAGCCACTGGGTCGACAGGCTGGAAAAGGTCGTCGGCGTAGCGCTGCGATGGGTTCTCGACCAGATGTTCGAGCAGGCGGCGTGGAGCAATCAGCCGAGTTCGCATCAGCAGCATGATGTCCATGGGAAGGCCCGGACAGTCCTGTACCAGGTAGACAGTTTTTCCGCTCTGCTCGAGATGAGTTACGGTTTGGTCAAGCTCCTTCCGAATCATCTCCCAGTTCGCTGCCTGTTCCGCTGGATCGAGATTGTTTTGAACAGCAAGCTCTGCCTTCTCCGGACCGCCTTCGAGATGCTGGAAGAGAAGGACCCACTCCCCTGCCAGCACTACCGCTTGGACTTGCGGGTCATGCTCGACGTACTCCAGGCGCTCCCGGTTGAACTGCAGGCATTGCGTTGAAAGTCCTCCGGTGGGGGCGGACGGAGTGGCGACGATCTCAACCGGTGGGCACAATGCTTTGACCAACTCCATGAGCCGGTAGCCTGAAGTACCTGCCTGGATGCGCATGGCCGCGGCAAGCGAGCCGGCATGGCTGTCGCCGACCAGCGCAATCGCACGTCCCTGGCCAGAGGGAACGCACGGCGGCGTCAATACCGGATGGACGAATTCAGGGCCCTCGTTGATGAAGCATGGGTCGAGCGTAAGGTTGAAGTCCGCCGACTCCAACTGCTCGACTGCTGGATTCCTTTGAGGAAACCCGTGGGCCAGGTAGAAAACTGCCGGTGGCATCAGCATTGCTACGGCAACCGCGGCGTAGCGCAGGAGCAGAATCCGCGTCGACGTTTTCGATTTGCGGAACGGCTGTTCGATGAATTTATAGGAGAGCGCCGCGCAGCCGAACGATACAAGGCCGACCGCGCACGCGGCTCGTGTGGAGATGCCGCTCGCGCAGCAGATGCTGGCAAAGACCAGCATGGGCCAATGCCACAGGTACCAGGAGTAGGAGATGAGTCCTATAAAGACGATGGGACGCCACGAAATCATGCGATTCACGATGCCGTCTCTTGCCGCAATCAGCATGACCGCGCCGGCAACAGGAAGTAGCGCCGCAATGCCGGGAAATGGCGTGTTGTCGCTAAAGAAGCAGATGGCAGCGCCAATGCAGAGGAGGCCGAGCAAGCTGAGGCCATGCGCGACGGGGCGAGACTGAGCTAAGGTTCGATGCGCGCGGTTGGCCTCATAGATGGCAAGCAGCACCCCCGATGCCAGTTCCCAGGCACGTGTGGGCAAGAGGTAGAACGTGTGCGTGGGTGAATGGGAAGTTCCCCAGACGGATGCAACGAGCGAGACGATGCCCAACGCGGCGATGGCCCAAAAGGAGGCGCGCGCTTTGGCCCGGGAAAGAAGCAGCATCAAGAGCGGGAAGACGATGTAAAACTGCTCCTCGACGCCGAGTGACCATGTCATGAGCAGAGGGCGCAGGTGGGTATTGAAGTGGAAGTAGCCCGGCGTGTGCCAGGCATAGAGAATGTTGGAACTCGATGTGATGGTGGCCATTGCTTCGCCGGCAAAGTTGCGAAGTTCACGTGGCGAAAACAGCAGAAGGCCTGCGATGTAACAGAAGATGAGCACACCAAACAGAGCCGGCAGAATGCGCTTTGCGCGGCGCTCATAGAACTTTGAGATGTGGAAGCTGTGCCCGCGGATCTCCTTATAGACCAGCGATCCGATCAGATATCCGGAGATGGCAAAAAAGACGTCGACGCCGACGAAACCGCCCTTCGCCAGGCCGAGACCAACATGGTATGCGACGACGGAGGTAACGGCGATGGCGCGCAATCCGTCAATGTCGGGACGATATTTGATGGCCCTGTGCAGGCCAGTCGTGTCGTTCTGGTCGGTCGCCAATCGCCCTCCTGTTTAAGAGTAAAACAGAAGCCTTGGGCGAAGACCGTACTGTGATCGATTCCTATACGCAGATGGAATTGAGGATCACCTGCATGGGATCAGGGGAGGGGCGGCCGAGCAGGAATCCCTGTGCTTCATCCGCTTCGAAGGTCTTGATGAGCTCCAATTGCTCCGCTTCCTCTACACCTTCGACAATCACGCGCATGCCAAGATCGTGAGCCAGGGATATGAGCGTGCGGATCATGGTTTCACTTCCTGCTTTCAAGGTCAGATTTCTGACAAACGAGCTGTCGATTTTGAGGTAATCGAAGGGCAGCAACGGCAGGTAGCTTAGATTCGAATATCCGGTGCCGAAGTCGTCGATCGCCAGACCGATACCGAGGTTTCGGATTCGATCCATCGCTTGCGCCTCCGACTCGCTGACGCCCAGCATCGTTGACTCAGTGAGTTCGATTTGCAGAAGGCTTGGCCGGAGTCCGGTGCGCTCGAGGATCGCGCTTACTTCTTCGACAAATCCATTGTGGCGGAGCTGGATGGCGGAGACGTTTACCGCGATCTGGATGGGGAGGGGAATCTCGTTTTGCCACCGTGCTGCCTCGAAGCAGGCTTGCTCCATGATATGAGCGCCCAAGGATCCTATGATCCCGCTCTCCTCGGCGAGAGGGATAAACTTGGCGGGCGGGATTTGTCCCAGCACTGGATGGGTCCAACGCGCCAGCGCTTCAAAGCGAACGAGATGCTGGTTGCCGATATCGAATTGCGGTTGATAGTGGACGAAGATTTCATTGCGCGCGATTGCTCCCATGAGGAGATTCTGGAGAACCGTGCGCTCCTGCAAGAGAGTGCCCATTTCCGCGGAGAAGAAAGCGACCTGATTCTTGCCCTCGCGCTTGGCGGCGTACATGGCGTTGTCCGCACGCTGCATAAGTTCTTCAGGATCGATTCCGTTCTCCGGATAGATGCTAATGCCGATGCTCGCGCTGATGGATAGAGAGTGCCCTCGCACAGAGAATGGATTCTCGAAGGCTTTGTGCAGCTCCTCGGCGAACCTGGCAGCTTCTTCCTTGGCGTTGGCGCGCTCCATGATGACCATGAACTCGTCTCCACCCAGGCGGGCCAGGGTATCTTCCTTCCGAACCAGGGAACGCAGACAGCCGGCAACCTGCACCAGCAGCTCGTCGCCAAAGGAATGTCCAAGCGTGTCGTTTACCAGCTTGAAGCCATCCAGGTCGATAAAGAGCAGTGCGGCCTTGGCTCTCTGAATACTGGCCCTGGCCAAATGGATGGGAAGAGAATCCCAGAGGAATCTGCGATTGGGAAGGTGAGTGAGAGGGTCGTTGAGCGAGTCGTGTACGGCCGCGTCTTTCGCCTTCTGGAGTTCCGCCTGATTCTGCCGCAACTGAGTCACATCGATGGCGGTGGTTTCATAGACGGTGCCTTCCGCGGTCTCGACGGGAGTGATGTTCTTCAGTATGTGCACCTGGACGCCGTCAACGCGGCACAGCGTAGTTTCGTAGCTGCTTAGAGCGCCATTCTCAAGGGCAGCTTCAAGCTGTTCGCGCCGGCCGTGGTTGCAGGTGAAATCCCAATACGAACGGCCGATCAGCTCTTCGCGTGTCTGAAATCCGAGCAGCCTTACAAAAGCCGCGTTGCACTCGAGGATCTTGCCATCGGGCCGCCACGTATAGACTGCGGCCAGGTTGTGTTCGAAGAGCCGCTGGAATCTTGTCGCCAGCTTGAATTCGTTTTCGAGCTGTGCGCGGTGGATGGAGGTCTGCTTGCGCACAGTTCGCCGCAGTTGCTTGATCCAGACGAACGGCGCGATCAGGCACAGTGCCATGCCCCCGAAAATGGCCATAGCCCGCCGCCAGGTGAGCCAGGCCAGCTGTTGGTCGATCGCCACGTCCGACGGCGACTCAATCAGGACCAGCAGCGAGCGGTGCCCGGCATCGGTCCCGGGCTGGATCAACGCAACGCCGGTCAGCTCAAGAATTGCGCCCGGGGAAAGGCCAACGGTCTCGCGCGTTGTCTCGCCACGCAGCAGGACAGCTTTGAATCGCTGTCTCCCGTCGCTTAGGTCGTAGACGAACTCCGAGGCGTTGGAACTCTGGGCGATCAATCGCGCCTGGACAACCACGCGACGTCCGTTAAGGGAGCGCTTAATTGCTTCCGCGGCGGTTACGCGCAAGGGGGCGATGGCAACGGCATGCGACTGCACCGTGTCCAGTTGCGCGTCGGAGTCCGACAACTGAAAACCAAACTCACCCCGGCTCGGGAACCCGATCACGTCTACCTTGTCGCCGGTCCGTGCAGTTCCTCGCTTGAGAGTGCCCACAAGCAAGGTGCCTGAGCTGTCCTGGATGGAGAACAAATGCGCTGAGGCCCAGGTGACGGTGCCGCGGACGTGAACCTGGCGGACCAGGCTTCTGTCGGCGTCTTCGGATCGCAGGTCCTTGATCAGCGAGGCTGGATCCGAGACCTGCAAGGGGGGCGCAAGAACCGTGATCCTCTTCAGGCTATCGACGAGCAACTGTGCCGCCAAGCGTTTGCCGGCTGCGTCAACGTGCTCGGCAGCCATGCCTGACACCCGGACGGTGGCGCCAACCAGGCCGCGGGCGGCAGCGCTGTCTGGTTCGCGGATAGCCAGCCAAACCAGCTTCCTGCCGTCGAGGAGGCGAAAGCAGACGCGGGTCCAATCGACGTCGCAAGGGTGAAGGACGCCCTCGGTGACCACGAGATGACTTTCATTCATTCCGGCGTCAAGCTGGTCGACGGTCGTCTCGATCGGCCTGGGAGCCACGCCCTGCCCGAGAACGACGATCTTTGGATGTGCAATTGCCGGTCCGCGTATTCCCGCAATCGTAATTGCGGTGATGCGGATATGAGACCCGGTAGGGTAAGCCGTCGCGGCGCCATGAGCTTCGATGTACGTGGTGCCGGTGGAATCGCGCACAAACAACTGGCCCCACTCTGGATCGGAGTAGGTAACGATGGCGTCCAGCTCAACGGGGTAGGCTTTTCCTGCCTCGGCAGAGGTGAGGGCGAAAACGTCCCGGATGGTGTGAAGAGTTCGCCTGACACGAGAGGGGCCGGCCGGTTGAGCGACCGTCAATGCGGTGGACAGCAAGAGGATCACGGCACAAAGCGGGCCGCATGTACGGTAAACGGTTTCCGTGTTGGACCCGATCCGTCCCAGTCCCCTCATTTTTCAGCACGTCTCTCTAGCCTCGCCGGGGATGATGATGACCGTCCGGGTCTCTTTCCGGTGAGGGCAATTCGGAATCACTTCCCGTCCCTTGGGCTCTATTCATCGCAGACAGGAACCTTACACGCCAACTCTATCTATCGGCAATCCCTTTCGATCAATATAGGAAGCGCAAAATCGGCCAAATATCCCAAGCAAGTTGTATCGAAATCACGCAAAGTCGCTTTAGCTTGCTCTGGTGTGGTGGGATATGGGACGAGAGATCAAGACCTGAGAGAACAACGAAGCATGCCGGGCTTCTGACAAGCTCTCAGGGAATTAGAAGCCCTGGCTAGGTCCGGGCGGGCTGTTCCACCTCCCATGCCCCTGTGGTCAGGAACTCGTGGATAGAGACCGCTGCTTTGCGGCCTGCGCCCATGGCAAGGATGACGGTTGCGCCGCCGGTGACGATGTCGCCGCCGGCGAAGACACCGCGCTTCGAGGTGCGCATGGATTCGGCATCGGCCACGATGTAATTGCGCGAGTTGGTCTTGATGTCTGGGGTCGTGCTCTGAATGAGCGGATTGGCGCCCGTGCCGACGCCGATGATGACCACATGCGCGGGCAGGATGAATTCAGAGCCTTCGATTTCGACGGGTGAGCGGCGTCCGTCCTCGTCAGGCGCGCCTAACTCCATCCGGACGCAGCGCGCGCCGGTGAGCCAGCCTTTTTCATCTCCGATCAGCTCGACCGGGTTGGTGAGCATGCGGAACTCGATGCCTTCCTGGCGGGCGTGGCGAACCTCTTCAATGCGCGCGGGCATCTCGGCTTCTGAGCGGCGATAAACCAGCGTGGCCGAGCGCGCGCCGAGACGGCGAGCCGTGCGGACTGCGTCCATTGCGGTGTTGCCCCCGCCGACCACGATCACATCGCGATCGCGGCAGTCGTAGACTGGCTGGTCGTATTCATCGGCGTTGTAGGCGCGCATCAGGTTGATACGGGTGAGAAATTCGTTGGCGGAGTACACGCCATTGAGATGTTCGCCGGGGATGCCGAGGAAACGAGGCAGTCCAGCGCCGGTGGCGACGAAGACGGCATCGTAACCTTCGTACTGCATCAGTTCGTCGATAGTGACGCTTTTGCCGACAACAACATTGGTCTCAAACTCGACGCCCATGCGGCGCAGGTTGTCGACTTCAGATTTGACGATTGACTTGGGCAGGCGAAACTCGGGAATGCCGTAGACGAGGACGCCGCCCAATTCGTGCAGAGCCTCAAAGACGCGGACGCGATGTCCCTTCTGGACCAGGTCGCCGGCGGCTGAGAGCCCAGCCGGGCCGCTGCCGACGATGGCGACGCTGTGCCCCGTGGCCTCTGCGATGGGCGGCAGACCAAGCCGGCCGCTCTGGCGCTCGTAGTCGGCGATGAAGCGCTCCAGATTGCCAATTGCAACCGGCGAGCCTTTCTTGCCCAGCACGCATCCGCCTTCGCACTGATGCTCCTGGGGACAGACGCGGCCGGTGATGGCGGGCAGCGCGTTGTCTTCGCGCATCTTCGAGGCCGCGGCAAGGAATTCTCCAGCGCAGATGAGGGCGACAATCTCTTTGACCTTGACGCCTACCGGACAATCGACAACGCATCCGGGTTTGGCGCAGGAGATGCAGCGGGCGGCCTCGTCCAAGGCGGCCGCAGCGGTCAGGCCCAGGTTGACTTCGTCAAAATTGCGGCTGCGAACCTCGGGATCAAGTTCCGGCATGGGGACGCGGAGGATCTTCATCCGGTCTTTAGGTGACAGGGGGGGCGTGAGGGATGGAGGAGAGGGAAATGCTACCAGGTTGTTCTCACCCATGGCGCACCTCGATCTGCGTCAAGCACGGCTCGGGTGGTTGAATTCCGGTTAATTCTTCGCATAGTGGCGTCAATCCCTTTTCCTTTGCCGCCAACTCGCTGCGTAGTCCGGCCAATTCTTGCTGGTTGTTTTCCCTGAAGTACTTGAGCGACTGGCACTCCTTGTCGCGATACATGGAGTTGCGCTGCATGAGCACCTCGAAGTTGACCTGCGATGCATCGAATTCCGGCCCATCGACGCAGGCAAATTTACTCTTATTGCCGAGCAAAACACGGCAGCCGCCACACATGCCGGTGCCGTCGACCATGATGGAGTTCAAGCTGACCATGGTCTTGATTCCGAGCGGTGCAGTGATCTGGGCAACGGCCCTCATCATGGGCACCGGGCCGACGGCGAGGACGAAGTCGATATTGCGACCGGCAGCAAGCAACTCATTGAGTTTTTTGGTCACCAATCCCTGCTCGCCGTAGGCGCCGTCGTCAGTCATGACGAAGGCCTCGCTGCTCGCGTCGCGCACCTCATCTTCAAAGACCACCATCTCCCGGCTACGCGCGCCTTCAATAAAGATGACGTGGTTGCCGGCCTGTTTAAGAGCGATGGCCGTGGGCAGCGCCATGGCCGTGCCCACGCTGCCGGCAAGAATTGCGGCTGTACCGTAATTCTTAATCTCCGAAGGGACGCCGAGCGGGCCCACGACATCGAGAATCGAGTCGCCGGATTCCAGGCAATTCATGAGCGAAGTGGTTTTGCCGATGGCCTGCACCACGAGGGTGATAGTGCCATTAGCTGGGTCGGAGCTCTTGATGGTTAGCGGAATGCGTTCTCCCTTTTCATGCAATCGCAAAATCACGAATTGACCGGGCCGCTGCTTGCGCGCGATCCTCGGCGCCTCAATGACAAACTGCTTGATATTGAGGCCGACGCTCCGGGCTTCGACGATTTTGTACATGCAGGGAAGAGCTCCTATCGATTCCTGTGCTGAGCAGCCATTCCTCCAGCGCCAAATCCTTTGCTTCCGGGTAATGCGGGGAAGACGCTGGGCTGGACAAAGACGACGACGAGGCACAAGCTAAACCGCTCTTATTATTGAGGATTCCGGCTTGCCAGCATGTGACGCGGATCACTACACGGGTCGGAACGGCGGCAGATCGGGCCTGGTTTGCCCGAAACCGGACATATCTTTGCTCGAAGCTTCTGAAACGGGGCAAGTAACGCCGGATTTGTTACCAACCGGGCAGCGGAATGGCCCATTTGTTGAATTGGCGCATAAGGATCGAATCAAGGAGGATGAGCTTGTCGAAAGTGCAGTTCTTGCACGGCGTTCCCCTTTTGGCAACTTGCGCCGCGTCTGGTGCGCCGCAGGCACATGGCCGGATGACACCACAGGAGGCAAGCCTCGAAATGACAGTCAGTGTCGATTTCACGGCAGCCGCAGACGAGAGACTCGCCAGGCACGAAGGCGGCCTTTTTCTGGGCCCCCTCTCGGTACTCGCGCGGCAAAAAAAGACGTGGTCGCCGGTGTTGCTTGCAGGCGTGTTGTGGCGAGCCGCAACCAACGTCCGCACGCATCGCGAGATTCTGCGTCTCTTAAAGCTGCCCGCGTTGGCTGAGCTGGCGCAGGCGAACCCCAGATTTGCGTTCAAATATCTCACCCACAATTACCTGGTGCGCGAATTCACAGTAGCCGAGAGAGCTGCCAGTTTCATGCACCATTACAGGCGGCTGCATCAGCTGCTGCCCGACGGCTTTCTCCGTCAGATCCTGATGCGGGAGATGCTGCTGGCGGAATTCCGTGAAGGCGACAATCGCTTCAGCGTTACGCTGGGCTTCTCAAGAACCCACGATAAGGAAGGCGAACTCTCTCTCAATCTTGAAGTAGATGGCGAGATGGTGTTCATCTTGTCCTTCACGATCGTTCCCGGCTGGGTGGCGAAGTCGAAAGCCGCCGATGTTCTATTGATTACCCGGATTCAGGGCGTGAAGGGGTGCTATCGCCAGATCTCGGCGGCCACCAAGACTCTGTTTGACGTGGCTCCGGCCGCATTGCTTCTGGCAGCTCTACAAGGAGCAGGCGAAGCTTTCGGGATCGGCGAGATGGCGGCAATATGCGGCACGAGCCAAAACTCGTGGTGCGAGGAATGCGCACACGGCTTCAAGACCGCCTATGACGACTTCTTCGAGGAGCTGGGCGTGCAGAAGAATGAGGCAAACCTCTATCTGAGCGCAATTCCGCTGGAAGAAAAACCGCTTACATTGATAAAGCAGGGACACAAGCTCAGGACCAGGGAAAAGCGGGAGTTCAAGAGGAAGATCACCAATCAGGTGTGCGACCTTCTACGAGAGAGATCCCTGTTCGGCAGCGAATCTACCCAGTCCACAGAATTGCGGCACGCCGCGAACAGCCTGCAGGATCTCAACCCGGCTCCCGAACTTCTGCGCCGATGAACGCGGGTGGGCGGCATCCCGCGTCCAATCCAATCACTGTCTCAGCTGCGGTTTGACTTGTCGCGCCCGAGCAGAGACAATAAGAGGGTTGCATCCTTCCTTATGTGGGCCTGTGGCGCAGCTGGGAGCGCGCTTCCATGGCATGGAAGAGGTCATCGGTTCGATCCCGATCAGGTCCACCAATAAACCCAACAACTTAGCGGATT
>Ga0181516_10003741_pt1 | contig 10014 bp, 8 predicted proteins | sample PEATcosm2014_Bin_25_FD_121104 | JGI IMG/M metagenome (GOLD analysis project Ga0181516, IMG submission 121104) | Peatland microbial communities from MTU Mesocosm Facility, Houghton, MI, USA - PEATcosm2014_Bin01_10_metaG | ecosystem: Environmental > Terrestrial > Soil > Wetlands > Peat | place...
AGCCACACATACGTGCTCTTGGCGATAAGCACAGTGGTGGGCATCCAGGCCGTGTCAGGCGAGAACTTCTCGTATTCGTGCGCATCGGCAGCGCCAAAGGTGGGCACCTCGGCAGTGCTGGCAAGGGAATGCCATTGCTGGCGGCCGCTATCCCGCCGCTGCGCCGCGGTCACGTCGGGAGGGTTGAACTGCATCCAGATCGCCAGCTCCTCCTCATGCAGGACCTCGCTGGCGATCAGCAGGAATTGCTCGAGCCGATCACCCAGCAGTGGCCTCCAGAGACGGCGGATCAGGGCCAACTGGTCGGCAAGCGACCGCGGAGCGCCCGTAGCCGGCGCGCGCAGCAGGTCCAGCAGGTTCATCGGCTTGGCATCCGGGACCGGGATGAGCGGACGGGTAGCAAAGTAATCGGGCAACTGCTGCGTGACCTGGCGATAGACGGTCTTCTCGGCCAAAGTCTTGTCGGCGAAGAGTTCCTCGAAGGGCTGAAATGCTTGGTTGCGGTTCGCGGTCCAAAGTAGCAACAGTTCTTCGAGGGCCGCGGCACGGTGCGGGGTACCGTCGGTGGCGCCCGCCAGCCATTCCTTCGGCGTCTCGATCCCGCGAATGACGGAACTGCCCGGAAACTGTTCGACAAAGGTGAGCAGCATGCGATCGAGCTCGTCTGGACCCACTTTGGCCGCAAACCAATCGAGGGCGCTCGTGAAGACTTCGGGATCGAACTGCTCGCGATAAGTCGCCATCAGGACGTGGCTGGCTTCGTCGATGAGGCCCATGGCATAAAGTTGGCCCGCATGAACGGCGAGTTCGGGATGCTTTTCCACGTCGCGCACCAAGTTCATGCGGTACGCGAATTCGCGGCAAGCCGCCAAGTTGGCAAAAACGACGTTCCCTGTATAAGAAAAGAGGGTCTCCGCAAACTTGTAGCGTTCACGTGCCTGACGCGAAATATGAAATTCCATCATAAGGAACCGATCTCCACCTGACTCTTCGTGACCTGATGCCTATGCAAAGAAAACCGATGCCTCGCCGGCAGGCGGCGCCGGGCGGATCGGAGGAAAGACTGTTCCACAGCGAATTCGGCTCTTTGGGGCCCTAATCCAACCATTTTATAGCTGGCCAGCGTATTGCCGCAGAACCTGAGGTTCTCCCATAAGACTAATGCAAACAAGCGAATGACCCGCGATTTTTCCGCGCGATGAGGCCGCACCGAATACGTTCCGCTCCGAGGCAATATACTTGAGCGCAGAACCGACCCTGCCAAGATTCTGCGATCGAAGCGCCCAGTATTCGGCGGGATGGATTCATTTCTTGCAATGCGATATCTCTCTGAAGGCGAGGGCTGGTAGGTGACAGGCTCCAAACAACCCGCTAACAAAGCCACGCCGGTGGTGGCAGCGCAAGGCCGGTCGCTGGCCTATTTGGTGAGCACGTATGTGGGCCTGTCAATGGTCTTTGTGGCGCGGGAAGTGCGGCAGCTACGCGCCCTCGGATTCAACATCGACGTTGCCTCAATCAATCTTCCCGACCGGCCCGCGGACAAGCTCACCGTCGCAGAACTGGATGAAGCAAAGCGCACCTATTTTGTGAAAAGGGATGGCCTGGCCGGCGCCGTGACTGCCCACTTGCAGATTGCCGTAACAAGGCCTGCGGGGTATTTGCGCGGGATCAATTGGGCGATCAAGCTTGCGGGACTCGATCCCAGGCGGCTGCTCTTCAATCTGTTTTACTTCACCGAGGCGCTGATGGTGGGCCGGTGGATGCAGCGGAAGCAGCAATCTCATCTCCACATTCATCTTGGCTCGCAGGCCGCCACTGTCGGTCTGTTTGTTCATCATGTTTTTGGATTCGGTTATTCCATCACCTTTCACGGACCAGACGAGTTCTACGACGCCAGGGGACAATACCTGCGGGAGAAGATCGCCGCGGCAAAACTCATCTGCTGCATCAGTTCCTTTACGCGCAGCCAACTGATGATGCTCTCGCCGTATGAGCGCTGGGACAAATTTGTCCTCGCACGCGTTGGGATCGACACCCAAGTGTTTTCGCCGCGACAGGGAAAGATGCTCACAAACGTCTTCGAGGTTCTGTGCATTGGGAGACTGACTCCCGCCAAAGGCCAGCACCTGCTTATCGACGCTGCGGACCGGCTTGCAAAGGAAGGGCGCAAGATCCGCGTGCGTCTGGCCGGCAATGGCCCCGACGAGGAATCGCTGCGCAATCACGCGGCGCGCATCGGCGATCCTGGGAACGTGATGTTTGAGGGCGGCGTGAACCAGGAGGGCATCCGCGCGCTTTACGCCGCAGCGGACGTGCTTTGCCTGCCCAGCTTTGCCGAAGGCCTGCCCAATGTTCTGATGGAAGCCATGGCGATGGAGATTCCCTGCCTCACGACGCACATCGCGGGCGTGCCCGAAATGATCCGCGACGGAGTCGATGGCCTGCTGGTGGCGCCCTCCGACCTGGAAGGCCTGGTAGACGCGCTCAAGAGGTTGATGGACGACGTGGAACTGCGCGATCGGCTCGCGAAGAACGGACGCTTGCGCGTGTTGGAACTTCACGACTTGGAACGAGACGCTGAGGATCTCGCCGCGATCTACGCCTCACGGTTGGAGTCTTAGTCCAGCGCCTTGTGAAAGCGCAGAATGGCGACGGTGAGAAGACTGAATCCGAGTCCCGCCATTGCCGCCATCTGTGGCCACAGGATGTCCAATCCGATTCCCTTCAGGTAAGTGCCGCGAAGCACGATCAGGAAATAGCGCAGTGGACTGAGGTAAGTAAGATATTGCAGCCACTGCGGCATCGTGCTGATCGGGAATCCGAAGCCGGAAAAGCTGACGGCGGGCATGATGAAAAAAAAAGCCGTCACCATGGCCTGCTGTTGTGTGGACGAGACGGTGGAGATCAGCAGACCAACGCCCAGCATGCAGATCAGGAACAGGACAGAGCCTAGCGCAAGGTCAAGGATATGGCCGCGAAACGGGACCTGAAACCAGAAGGAGCCGACTGCTGCGATCAGCGAGATATCGAACAGGCCGATGAGGAAGAATGGAAGCGTTTTGCCTAGGATAAATTCCGCGGGCCGAATGGGCGTCACCATGATCTGTTCGAGCGTGCCGATTTCCCGCTCGCGCACCACGGCAAAAGCCGTCAAGGTAATCACCAGCACGAGGGTCAAACTGCCGATAATCCCTGGGATGAAAAACCATCGGCTACGCAAGTCAGGGTTGTACCATGGACGCGTTTCAACCTGTACCGAGGGCATGAGTCCGACCAACTGTGGTGCGACTCTGTAGATATTGTCTCTCTGGTAGTCTTGCGCAAACTGGAGCGCGATCTGGCTGATATATCCGCTTGAGATAAGTGCCGTGTTTGAGTTAGTGGCATCCAGGATCACCTGCAATGGGGCGCCTTGGCCTTTACGCAGGCTCGCGGCAAAGCCGGCATGAATCTCAAGGCCCACGGTCGCTTTGCCTTGCTCAATGAGGTCGCCGAGTTCCCGCGAATCAGTAAGCTCACGCTGCACGTCGAAGTAAGGACTCGAAGTGAATCTGGAAACCAGCTCGCGGCTCTCCTGGCTATGATCGAGGTCGAGAACGACTGTGGATACATGACGAATCTCGTAGGTCGCCGCGTATCCAAATACCAGCATCTGGATGATGGGCGGCCCAATCAGGATGAAGCGCGTCCGCTTGTCCCGGAAGACCTGGATGAATTCCTTGATCAGCATCTGCTTCAAGCGTCCCAGCATATATCCGACCTCCTTTACCCAAGCCTCTTGTGGAATGAGCGAGTGGCCAGAATCGCGAGCACAAAAGCAAACAAGCCCAAGGGAACCAACTCTGAGTAGAGCAGCGCGGCCGGAGTGCCCTTAAGAAAGATCTTTTTGAGCAACGCCACGTAGTAACGCGCCGGCAGAATGCGCGTGATCCACTGCAAGGGGACGGGCATCTGATCGATCGCAAATAGAAAGCCCGATAGCAGAAACGCAGGCAGAAAAGTAACCAGCAGTGCGATTTGACTTGCGGCGAACTGGCTCTTGGCAAGCACCGAGATGAAGAAGCCAAGTGCGAGGACCACGACAAGAAACAGGGCCGAACCGACGAAGAGAGTAATCAACGAGCCACGAAATGGAACGTGAAACCAGTAGAGTGCAATCGCGGCAGAGATCGCAACATCGACCATGCCGAGGATGAAATAGGGAATCAGCTTGCCAAGCATGATTTCCATTGCGCTCACCGGAGTTGAAATCAACTGCTCCATGGTGCCACGCTCCCACTCGCGCGCAATAGTCAGCGATGTGAGGAACGCGCCAATCACCGACATTACGAGCGCGAGAACACCGGGGATAATGAAGGCGCTGCTTTCAAGGTCCTCGTTATACCAGGTTCGCGCATCGATCCTGATGGGAACGGGCTGAAGAGTAATTCCACGTTCGGAGAGCCAGGTCAACTGTATCTGCGACGAGTAACTCTGGACAACGCCTTGTGTATAGCCGATGAGCACATTGGCCGAATTATCGTCGGTAGCATCGACCAGTGCCTGAACTTGCACCGGGCGTCCATCGTACAGGCGCTTGGAGAAGTCCCAGGGAATAACGATGCCCATCTTCGCATCTCCGCGATCGAGCCCGCCCGTCAACTCTGGCAAGTCCTTGACGATTTTCACAATGTGAAAGTACTCGCTGGCCTGGAAGCGCTTCAGCAGATCCTGGCTCTGCTGGCTTCCGTCGCGATCGAGCACAAAAACCGGCAGCCCTTTCAGATCCAGGTTGACCCCGTAGCCAAAGAGAAGCACGAGGATAGCCGGCATTAGAACAACAATCACGAGGCTGCGCGGATCGCGGAGGATCTGCACGATCTCTTTTCTGGCGATGGCGATCAGGCGGGTCAAGCTCATGCTTTGGGCTCCGCAGCGTGCTCAACACCGGTTGTCAAGGAGACAAACACATCCTCAAGGCTGGGCCGGATTTTTTCCATTCGCTGCACTTTGACGCCCTCTTTTTCAAGATAGGTTTGCAGTCGCAACTTTGCCGTCTCGGCGTCTTCAACGACGAGGTGCAATGCGCTCCCAAAGACCGCGGCGTCTTTGACGCCCGGCGCCGATTGAAGCACATCCAGGGCATGGCCGATTGCATCGCACTCCACCAGGAGCAACTCGCCCCGCATCGATTCGGCCTTCAACTTTGAAGGCGAGCCAAGCGCCACCAGTTTGCCCCGGAAGATAAGCGCCAGGCGATTGCAGTACTCGGCCTCTTCCATGTAGTGCGTGGTAACGAAAACAGTCACGCCCGCGCCTGCCATTTGATGGATCAGGTCCCAGAACTGCCGCCGGGTTACAGGATCGACACCGGAAGTGGGTTCGTCGAGGAATATCACGGGCGGCCTGTGCAGCACCGCGCATCCAAGCGCGAGCCGCTGCTTCCAGCCGCCGGGCAAAGTACCGGTTAGAAGATTCTCCTTGCCTTTCAGGTTTGCCATCTCCAGCGCCCAATCGATTCTGTCTTTGAGCTGATTGGAGGGCACGCTATACAGACCGGCAAACAGGCGAATGTTCTCGATCACCTTGAGATCGTTATAGAGCGAGAACTTCTGCGACATGTACCCGATGTTCTGGCGGACGGCCTCCGGTTGGCGGCCCACGTCAAAGCCCGCGACTGTGGCCCGCCCGGACGTTGGCTTCAGCAATCCACAAAGCATGCGTATGGTGGTGGATTTGCCCGCCCCATTCGGTCCCAGGAAGCCGAACACTTCGCCCTTATGAACGGCGAGGTCGATGCCATTCACAGCAACAAACTCGCCAAAGCGCTTGACGAGGCTCTCCACAACGACAGAGTTCTCTTCCTCAGGCATGGCTCGAACCCTCGGCTCCAACCGCGTCCACAAAAAGGTCTTCGATGGTTGGAAGTACTTGCTGAACAGGCTCGAAAGGAGTGCCGCCGGACCTCAACTTTGCTTCAATCTCAGGAATGCGCTTGGAGGCGTCGTCGACAATTACGTGCAGACCATCTCCGGTCAGCACGAGGCTTGTGATTCCAGGCGCACCTTCAAGAGCTGCTTTGAGGCTGCGCGGCTCCAGCGAGGAGATCGAAAGGACCCCTTTCTTCATCCCGGCCTTGAGCCTGGCCGGCGTATCGCTGAAAAGCAAATTGCCTTCATGAAGCAAGGCAACGCGATGGCAACGCTCAGCCTCGTCGAGGTATGCGGTAGAGGTGAGAATCGCAACGCCCTCCGCGGTCAACTCATAGAGGATTCGCCAGAAGTCCCGCCGCGAAACCGGATCGACGCCGGTGGTTGGCTCGTCCAAGAGGATGACCTTGGGGTGATGGATGAGCGCGCAGACCAAGCCTAGTTTCTGCTTCATTCCGCCGGAAAGTTTGCCTGCCAGGCGCTTGCGAAACTCGCCCATTCCTGCGGCCACAAGTAACTCAATCGAGCGTTGTTCGCGCGCCTGCCGCTTCACACCGAAGAGATCCGCATAGAACCGGATATTTTCGTCCACGGTTAGGTCTTCGTAGAGACCGAATCGCTGCGGCATGTAGCTGAGCGCGCGCTTCGCCCCCTCCGGATCGCGAACAACATCGAAACCGGCGACGATGGCGGACCCGCTGTCGGGCGGCATGATGCCGGCAAGCAAACGCATGGTCGTGGTCTTCCCTGCCCCGTCGGGACCTACGAGTCCAAAGATTTCTCCGGGACGCACTTCGAAGCTCAATGCGTTGACTGCAAGCACTCCAGGGAAACTCTTGGTAAGCTTCCGTGCCACAATCGCGGATTGGGAGGATTCCGTCATCGCTTCGGTGGAGTCGTGAGACCCGGTTTTTCGGCGGCGGCGTCAAGTTGGACGTGAGCATCGGCGGGCATGCCCGGCTTCAACTCGTGATTGGGGTTGTCCATTTCGATCTTGATGCGATAAACCAGCGTGACTCGCTCTTTGTAAGTTTGCACACTTTTGGGCGTGAACTCAGCGCTGGATGAAATGAAGGAGATGCGGCCGTGATACTGCTTGCCTGGATAAGTGTCCGCGGTGACGACCACATCCTGGCCCCAGCGAATGCGCCCCAAATCGGTTTCAGCTACATACGCCCTAAGCCACACATGGTCCAAATCGGAAAGAGTAAGGACGGGCGAGCCGGGCGAGACAACTTCTCCCAGTTCGGCCTCACGTACGGTCACCACGCCCGTCGACGGGGCTCGAAGCGTGGTGTAGTCCAACGTGACCTGCGACAGACCAAGGGTTGCCGCGGCTTGATTGACGTTGGCTTGGGAAATCTCGATATCTTCCCTACGACTGCCTTCGGCGGATTGGCTGTAGCGTTCCGACGCGGCTTCAAACATGGCCTGGGAGCGCTTCAAAGCTGTTGCGGCAAGATCGCGATCCTGCGCGGAGATTTCATCTTTGGCAAAAAGGTTCTGAGCCCGCTCGTTGTCGATCCTTTTTTGATCGAGGTCAGCCCGCGCATCCGATACGGCCTGGCTTGCGGCTCCAACTTCCTGATGGCGCGTCCCGGCAAGCACCAGTGCCAGGTTCGACTTCCGCACTTCCAGACTTGCCTGGTCGATGCGGACTTTCTGCTTGTAATCGGCATCGTCCAGGCGGGCAAGCAGCGCGCCTTGAACCACCTGTTGCCCCTCTTCCACCGGCAGTTCAACGATTCTTCCAGGCACCTTGAAGCTTACAAGACTCTCATGCGCCTCGATGTTTCCGGAAAGAGTCATTTGAGTTACCGGCGCAGGCATTCTTGTAGAACGCCGATAAACATAGATCCCGCCAGCGATCGTCGCCGACAACAAGATAAGGACGAGAATGGCTCGTTTCATTGCATCCAACCTCGCGCATGCGATTCGATTTGTGGGTAGTGGCGATACATTGCTATTCCTTCTTGCCAAACTCGATGGCATTGTTTTCCATATCGCCTAGGGCGCGCGCCAAACCGAACTTGGCATCCACGTGAGTCGACACGGCAAGAATATAATTCTCTTCGGCCCGGGCAAGTTCATCTTGAGCGGTCACCACTTCAACGTTGTTGGCGGTGCCTTGTTGAAAGCGGTCCCTGGTCAAGTCGAGTTCACGATGCGCGAGGTCTTGTCCTTCTTTAGCCACGCCCACTTGCTCTGCCGCCGACTGCAGATTCAACAACGCCTCGCGAATCTCCTGGTCGATTCCTCGCCGAAGATCGTCGATCTGATCGTCGATGCGCCGCACGCGGCTCTCCAGTTCCTTCGCCTCTCCGTCCCGATCGCGATCGAAGATGGTGAAGTCTATCTGACCCTGGATTGCGCCTGTTCCCTGCATGCCGCCCACACTGCGCCCGATCCCGCCAAAATTCCCATTCACTGTTAGCTTGGGATAGTTGCGCGCATGGCTCGCACGCTGCTGTTCCACGAGCGATTGGCGCTGAGCTGCCAAAGACAAGTAGTCGGCGCGTGCCAGCAGCGCTCTAGCGATCAAAGTTTCAGGCTGCGACTCGCCGATCGCGGTGAAACGGAGTTCATCGGCAAGTTCGAAAGGCGTATCAGGATTGAGGCCCAGGTTGCGAGCAAGAACGAGCAGGGATTGCCTGTACTGATTTTGTGCGACGAGGAGGGACTGGCGATCGTTCGCCAATTGGACCTGTGCGCGCAGGACGTCCACGCCCGTAGCTGTTCCTGCCTGGTGCCGATCGCTCGCCAACTTGAAGAGCGCTTCTGAATCCGCCACCCGCGACTCGGCTGCTTCGACCCGGGCCGTCGCAGTTTGGGCATCGAGGTAAAGGCTCGCGATCGCACGCACAATCATGTCGCGCGTGTCGCGATCGCTCAGTTTTTCCGCGTCCAGCGCGCGCTCACTGGCCTTGAGCCCATGGCTGCTGGCAAGATCGATTAAATTCTGCTGCGCATACAGGCGCACGTCGTAGTTCGAGAACGGCCCCACGACTTCCGGCATGCCGGGAATCGAGATACCGAAGGCGCGCAAATCGCGATTCTGCACATTTGCATACGTCTGCGCGGTGACACGCGGCAGCCACGCAGCGGCAAACCGTCGCTCCCGCGTGCCAACCGCTTCGGCTACGCGCGTTTCCGCAACAAGTGCGCCGAGGTTCGCCTGCAGCGCTTTTTGAATCGCGTCTTGAAGGGTGAGGCGGTACGGCACAGGCGCCTGAGCGATACCCGCAACGCTGCCAGGCAGGCCGAACATGAGCCCGAAGAATGCGATAACGGCAAAGCTGACTTTGGTTTTCATCGCTTCTGCTCTTGACTGGTAGGCACTACGCCTCTCCAGAACTGTTGAAAACCGTCTCGGATTGAACTGGCCAGTGAAGGCTCTCCATGGAGAGACCAAAACAGAATAGTTCCCATCACCGTCCGCTGCAGTTGCAACGCGAGAGAATCTTTATCCAGCAGCGGATCGATTTCGCCGCGTGTCTGCCCGGTCGCCACAATCTCCGAGATCATATCGCGGCCTTGCCGCATGAATCCCTCAATCAGATCGCGAACCGCCTGACTGGTCAGGAAAGAGGAAATGACCGCGCGGGCAAGTTCCGGACTTTGTCCAGGCTCCTCAGCAAGGGAAAGTACAAGGCTCGCGAGCACCGATCGGATAGCCTCCCGGTCGTTTCGAGCCGCCAGCAAAGCATTCTGCACTTTGCCGATCTGGATCTCTGCAAGCACACCAAGCACGTGATCCTTGCTCTCGAAATAGTTAAAGAAAGTCCCCTTGCCCACGTCGGCGGCCTCGGTGATCTGCTCGACGGTGACATTGAAGAACCCGCGCTCGGCAAACAGGCGAACCGCGCATCGGAAGAGATTTAAACGAGTTTCGACGGCCCGGCGTTGACGGCGATCCACAACCGGCTTTCTTGGCGCCTTCTGTTCGACCTGTTCTGCACGCGTCGCAGACTTCTTTTTGTGACTTACAACCATTTGTGCCTTATGTCCATATATGACCGTTAGTCAGAGTAAGACAGACCGTAGCGTCTGTCAACAGGCGCGCCGACTATCACTCAAGGAACAGGTATCTGAGGGCGCCGCGTCA
>Ga0181516_10003742_pt1 | contig 10013 bp, 7 predicted proteins | sample PEATcosm2014_Bin_25_FD_121104 | JGI IMG/M metagenome (GOLD analysis project Ga0181516, IMG submission 121104) | Peatland microbial communities from MTU Mesocosm Facility, Houghton, MI, USA - PEATcosm2014_Bin01_10_metaG | ecosystem: Environmental > Terrestrial > Soil > Wetlands > Peat | place...
AAAAGCCGCACCGACTCATCCAGAGTCAGGTCGCCCTTCTCCAGCCGCTCCACAACCGCCTCCAGCTTCGTCAGATCCTCTTCAAATCCAGCCATATCGCCCTCATTCCGTACCCTCCAGCAAGGATATCGCGCCTCCGGGAATCTTAACGAGCCAGACTCCGATACAGCTCTACCGTCTGCCTGGCAATCGCCTCCCACGCAAACGTCTCTTCCACCCGCCGCCGGCCTGCCCTGCCGAACTGCTCGCACCGTGCCGGGTCGGCCATCAACTCCGCCAGCGCCGCCGCCAGCGCCCGCGAGAACGCATCCCCATCCACGGGGAATCCGGTCACGGCGTCCGGCTCAAACGGCACCAGCGTCCCGGTCGCGCCGTCCACCACCACCTCCAGAATCCCGCCCGTCGCGCTCGCCACCACCGGTGCGCCGCAGGCCATCGCCTCCAGGTTGATAATCCCGAACGGCTCATACACGCTCGGGCAGCAGAACACCCGGCAGTTCGAGTACAACTGGATCGCCTCTGGCTTGGTCACCATCTTCTCGATCCACACAATGTTGCCGCCGGCCGCGCGCGCCGCCTCCACGCCCGCGCGCATCTCCGCGGCAATCTCAGGCGTGTCCGGAGCGCCCGCGCACAGCACAACCTGCATCCCCTTGGGCAGATACTTCACCGCGTCCACCAGGTGCACCACGCCCTTCTGCCGGGTGATGCGGCCCACAAACAGCACGTACGGCTGGCTCACATCCACGCCATACTTCACCAACGCATCCGTTGCCGAGGTCCTCTGGTACTCCTGCAAATCGATCCCGTTGTAGATCACATGCACCTTCGCCGCATCCACCTGCGGATACGCACGCAGAATATCCGCCTTCGTCCCGTTCGACACCGCGATGATGGCGTCCGCATCCAGAATCGCCGTCCGCTCCATCCACGAGCTCATGGCGTAGCCGGAGCCCAACTGCTCCGCCTTCCACGCCCGCAGCGGCTCCAGGCTGTGCGTCGTCAACACGAAAGGAATGTTGTACAGCTTCTTCGCCAGAAACCCGGCCATCGACGCATACCACGTATGCGTATGCACAATGTCGATGCCGCCGAGTTCCTTCATCTGGCTCAGGTTCAGCGCCAGCGCGTCCACCGCCGTCTTGAACTTCGCGTCCGTCCCGGCCGTCACCTCCGCGGGCGGCTCGTCGCCAATCACCTGCAGGTTGCCCGCATCCGAGCGCTGCGTCCCCCAGCAGTGCACCTCCACCTCGATCAGCTTCGCCAGCTCGCGGCTCAGGTACTCCACGTGCACGCCCGCCCCGCCATACACTGCTGGCGGATACTCCCGCGTCATCAATCCAACTCGCATCGTTCTCTCCCAAACCCTCGCAACAGCTTACTGGAATTGCCGCGCAGTTGCTTCAGAGACAAAACCACCGGCTATCAGGAATAATGGGCAGCGCAGGAAACTCCCGGCCCGCCGCAACCGTACACACATCACCCCGGAAACGCAGAGACGCAACATCGATCCAAAGCCCGTTCGGAGAACTTCATGATTCAGCAGCAGCGCCCTCATCCGTTTCGCTACCTCGCCGCATGCACTGTAGCTTTCAGCCTGGCAGTCACGCCCGCTCTCAACGCACAGGCACCGCCGCCCACCCTTGCGGCCCTGCACAAGGGCTTCCTGAACCCGCCTAATGAGTCGCGCCCGATGGTGCGCTGGTGGTGGTTCGGTCTGGCCGTGGTCAAGCCGGAGATCCTGCGCGAACTGCAGCAGATGAAGGCCGATGGAATCCAGGGCGCGGAGCTGGCGTTCGAGTATCCACAGGTATTGGACGACCCTTCGAAGGACCTGAAGAACCTGCCGTTCCTCTCGCCGGAGATGCTGGACGACGTCACCTATGCGCAGGCTGAAGGCCGCAAGCTCGGCCTCCGCATCGACGTCACACTCTGCTCCGGCTGGCCGTATGGCGGCCCGCACATCACCCTGGCGAACGCTTCCACCAGCCTGCGCACCGAGGAGGTCCCGGTTGCCGCCGACGCCACCTCCGTCGCCGTGCCCCAGCTCGGCGAAGGCGAGTCGATCATCTCAGCCGTCATCGCCGATCCGGCGAAGGCCGCACCGCCCGCACCCGCACCCGGCCGTGGCGGACGCGGCGGCGGCCCCAGGCCAGCCAAATTCGACCCAACCAGCGCCAAGCCCCTCATCGTCTCTGGCGCCGCCGCCGCGGTCCAAGCATCCGGCTCCCCACGCGTGGCCGTCTTCTTTATCCTGAGCCACACCAAGCAGCAAGTGAAGCGCTCTGCCGTGGGCGCCGAAGGCTACGTGCTGGACTCCTTCTCGCATGAGGCCGTCCAGGCTCATATCAAAGCCGTGGGTGAACCGCTGCTCAAGGCCTTCGGCAGCACTCCGCCGTACGCCATCTTCTCTGACTCACTGGAGGCATACGGCTCCGACTGGACACCAAAGCTGCCCCAGGAGTTCAAGAAGCGACGCGGCTATGATCTGCTGCCGCACCTGCCGGAGCTGGTCGCCGGAGGTTCGGCGGCCGCGGACACTGTCCGGCACGACTACGGTAAGACCCTGACCGAGCTGATCAACGAGAACTACCTGATGCAGATGACGGACTTTGCCAAGGCGCACGGGACACGCTTCCGCTCCCAGACCTATGGAGAGCCGGCCGTCAGCTTCTCCAGCCAGAATCTGGCATCGCTGGCGGAAGGTGAGGGACCGCAATGGCGCGGCTGGTCCACGCTGCGCTGGGCCACCTCCGCCAATCACGTCTTCAACCACGTGGTCACCTCCGGCGAGACCTTCACCTGGCTGCACTCGCCCGTCTTCCGAGCCACCCCGCTGGACATGAAGACAGAGGCGGACGTCGACTTCATCATGGGCGAGAACCAGATCATCTGTCATGGCTGGCCCTACTCCCCGCCCGATGGCGAGGTGCCGGAGCCGGGCTGGTCGCTCTACGCGGCCACATCCATCAACGACCACAACCCGTGGCATCCGGTCATGCCCGCGGTCACCCGGTACATCGGCGGCATGAGCTACCTGATGCGCCAGGGACTGCCCGCAAACCAGGTCGCCATCCTGCTGCCGACCGACGACGTGTGGGCCGGATTCCATCCGCTCGCAGACAGCGTGACCGGCGCAATGAGCCCGCATGTCAGCCCCCTGATGCCGGTGATCCTGTCGGCCGGCTACAACGTCGACTACATCGACGCGGAAGCGATCGACAAGGTTGGCCTCGGCCACCACTCCATCCTGGTGGTTCCGGCCACGGACCGCATCCCGCTGGCGACGCTGCGCAAGATTGCCGCATGGAAGAAAGCGGGTGGCAAGGTCATCGGCGTGGGCCGCGCCCCGTCGATCGATCCCGAGGGCAAGACCATCCCCGAGCTTACGGCGCTCTCGCACCAGCTCTTCGATGCGTCCAAGTCCACACTGGTGCCGGATGAGTCGCACCTGGCCGACGCACTGCGCACCGCGGCCAAGCCAGACCTGCAGCTTGCCGACGCGACGGACGCAACCCGCAACCAGATCGGCTTTATCCGCCGCAAGCTGCCGAACGCCGACATCTACCTGGTGGTGAACACCTCCAACACTCCGCTGGACACAACGGCTACCTTTGCCACCAGCCACACGTTCGCCGAGCAGTGGGACCCGGACTCCGCTGCGCCGATTGCTGCGTCGGCCACTGCGGAGCCAATCCACCTAGCCCCGTACGGCTCCCTCGTCTTCGTCTTCAGCGGTACGCCGTCGACCGCGAAACCGCAGAAACCGCCCGTCGTGAGCACCCTGGACATCAGCTCCTCCTGGCGAGTCGACTTTACCGGGCTCAACAAGACAGTCACCGAGGCCGTCCCCACTGACTGGACGGCCGATCCGTCCACCCTCCACTATTCCGGCGAGGCCATCTACACGCGCGACGTCCGCATGGTCACCGCACCGGAAAACCCGGTCTATCTGGTGATCGGCGGCGGCAAGCCGCTGCCCGGCGCACCCAACAGCACTCCGGAGCATGCGCAGGTGCTGGGCGCGGACGGCCTGCCCAATCCGCTGGTGACGCGTACCGGGCCGGGTATGCACGCCTACTACGATCCGCCCATCCGCGAGGCCGCACTGGTCAGCATCAACGGCCAGCAGGCCGGCGCTCTGTGGCACCCGCCCTATCGCCTGGATGTGACCAAGCTGTTGAAGCCGGGCCTGAACCACATTGAGATCCGCGTCTACAACACCGCGTTGAACGCATGGTCCGCGCTGCCGCCGCACGACTATGCGCCGCTCATCGCAAAGTACGGCGACCGATTCCAGATGCAGGACCTGAATCAGGTGGTGCCCCTCTCGTCAGGCCTGCTGGGGAGCGTGAGGTTTGTGTCGGAGGCTCCTGCCAAATGATCGTTTCCAAACCCATCTGGCGGCCATGCCGATGTCCGCCAGGGTCCCGCTCGCCCGCGACATCCACCTGCTGGTCAACGATTACGGCGCCAGGGCGATGACACTACCCTCGCCCTGGTTGCTGTTGTCGAGGGCGAACGGGTTCTAGCCACCCAATACTTGCCGGATTCTTTCCGTTTAAGAGAGTATTCTTGCATTGACTCGCGGGCTGTGGATTTCGCCCTTCGGTGAGATCCTTCGGCTCACGCGCCGGAAGCGTCATGAACCAGAGCACACGCCTTCCGTTGGCCGCTGGATAGCAAACACAGCGGCCAGTGGAGTATGATTCATCACCGTCCTCAACCTGCTCCAATCCGGAGGGGACTATGAACGCAACACAGATCCTGATCCTGCTATATGGGCGCGATGCCCATCTGCTGGATACCCGCAAATGGGTTCTGCAAAGCCTGGGATACCGGGTGCAGATCATGCACCGGCTCGCAGACCTCCATCAGATCCCGCAGACAACTCCAGTCGCGCTGTTGGTACTGTGCCACACGCTCTCAGCAAAAGAGTGTGCTGACGCCGTAGATCGAGCTACCGCGCTCTGGCCGCAAATCAAGAAGCTGGCGCTTGTCCGCGACACTTCGCGGAGGCCGTCGGATGTCCTGGGCCAGGTGCAGCAGACGCTGGATGGCCCGGCTCCGCTGCTGCGCATGGTCGGTGAGATGGTCGGGTACGCCGGCAGTTCGTCGTGCTCGCACACCTACTGAAGCCTCGGCAAGCACTGATCGATCCCGCCTGCCCGGGCCTGCGCGGTAGTGTCTTAACGCACATGCGGCCTGGGAGTGACGATACAATCGAGTCGTCGCACAGCGGGCTGGAACACCATGCGGAAGCCAAAACTCGGACAGAACTTCCTGGTGGACGAAGCCGCCTGCCACGCCATTGCGTCCTCGCTGGGAGACGTGAGCGGTCGCGCCGTCATCGAGATCGGCCCCGGTCACGGAGCCATCACATCGATTCTCGCCGGGAGCTGCCGGCGTCTGGTGGCGATTGAGATTGACAGCTCCCTTGCAGCGGAGCTGCGATTTCGCTTCCGGTCGCAGCCGCAGGTCCAGATCGTAGAGGCGGACGTCCTGGAAGTGGACTTCGAAGCTCTGCTGCAGCCGGACGAGACGGCAGATGTGGTGGGCAACCTGCCGTACTACATCACGTCGGAGATTCTGTTGCGGCTCTTTGCCGCCGGAGCGCGCGGGCGGCTGGAGCGCGCCATAGTGATGATGCAGCGCGAGGTCGCCGACCGGCTGGCAGCTTCGCCCGGTGTGCGCGACTATGGGCTGCTGTCTGCCACGGCGCAGATGAACGCGCGCGTGGAGACGCTGTTTACGCTGCCGCCCGCGGCCTTCTCGCCGCCGCCGGAGGTCTTCTCCACGGTGCTGCGGCTGGAGTTTGCGCCACGCTTTGCGGAGCTAGGCGTGGATGCCGCGGGCTTCGACAAGTTTTTGCGGTCGTGCTTTGCGCAGAAGCGCAAGACATTGGCGAACAACCTGCGCGCAGCCGGCATCTCTGCCGATGCCATACAAGCGGCGTGGCCAGCCGAAGTTCCTCCACTGGCACGCGCCGAATCAATCGCCCTGGAACCGCTGGCACAGATCTACCGCGCACTTGCAGGCAGAACTCCTGGCTAGTGCTGCCTGTCTCGGCTCGGCGCGCTCGACTGCGCGGGCGGCGGAGACGAGTGCTGTTGCGCCGGGGGCGATGCAGGCGGCGCGTAACTTGGGCGCGGCGCTGGCTGCGAGTATGTCGGTCGCGGAGTGGGTGTGGATTGCGCCGGCGAGGACGGTGCAGGCGCATACGTTCTGCGCTCGGGGGGCGGCTGCGGCTGCGCGGGCGTAGACGATGGAGGCGTGTAGCGCTGCGTCTGCGATGCGCCAGGTTCTGGACGAGCCACAGGCGCTGAGTTCGCAGGCCGCCGGTTGTAGGACGGCACTGGAGCAGCAGGAGGGGCCATTGGAGGCAGAGGCTCCGAGCTAGCCGGCTGCGGCATATTGGTCTGGCGGCGACCAGCCGATTGCAGCATGGTGGGGCGAGTTCCAGCCAGCCCCATCACGGGGGTATGGTTGGCGGAGTCCATGGGAAAGTCACGCCGGAGCGATGAGCCCGCGGGCTCTCCCGGCGGCGGCATGTTATTGTGCAAGGGCATGATCGGCCGGGCGGTCACGCCGGCGATCTGGCGCGGAATACGCTCGCCTGGCTGCCGTGGCACGCCCGAGGGAGCCATCCCAGGCGAGTGAACAGCGATGAGCGGGCGTTCCGGGCCGTGGCCTGGGCTCGGGACACGGATGGAGCGATAGTTGATGGGGGCTACGGCGATGTTCACCGGACGCCCTCCTCCGGCGAAGCCCCAGCCGAGTCCGCCGCATCCAGCCCCCGGCGCCCAGCCCCAACCGAACGAGCTGAAATAAGACCAGTTCCCGCAGCGATACGGCGTCCAGCCCCAGGGATAGGCAGATGCCCAGACGTACCCGACGCCGGAGTAATCGATCCACGCGCCGTTCCCGTACGGGTCAAAGCTGGAGTCGTCCACGGCAACCGTCGGCTGCCACACGGGGCCCTGACCGGGCACGTCATACCAGGTGCCGTTGGCATCCAGATCGGACCAGCCGTAGCCTTGCGCTCCGGCGTAGTTGTTGCGCACATCGGTCGTATCGGCGGACTGCGCAGCGGCGGACTGGTCCAGATCCTCGTTCCACTGATCCCAGGTGTCCTGATCCACGCCCTGCGTCAAGAAGTAACGGGAGGAGTCCACTGGGTCGGCACGAAGGCTCTCGCCGGCGCGCACATCGGTCTGATAGGCGGCACTGGAGAGGTCGCTGCCAGGCGCGAGCAACCGCTCGATGTGCACGGTTCCGTCCAACACGGCAAAGGTTGCGGGCGGCTCGTCGAAGTTGATGCGGACCGTGGTGTTCTCCACCGGCGACAGCAGGTCGGCACCGGCCATGATGGCGTAGCGGTATTGGGGCGTGGCGCGGAGTTCGGCATAAGCCAGCCCATGCTGCAGGCTCAGGTTGGTGCTGAATACGCCGTTGGGATCGATGGCGAGATTGTCCAGCGAGATAGCGCTGTTCGGCGTCAGCCGCACCACGCTGCCATCCTCAAACTCCACCTCGGCCTGCCCATCCTGGCCTGTAACCACCTGCACGCCGGAGAGCAGCGGCAGATTGAGCTGCGCGTCGATCCCCGCGCTGTTCTCCGGCGTATAAACCGTGACCGAACCCTGCAGATAGGTCAGGCGGGCTGCGCGTGTGTTGGACGAATCGTCCGCGTGTGACGCAGGGATCACGCCGAAGATGGTGACGCCAAAGATGAGGGCGAGACCGATCCGGCGGGTGAGATTCCATGTGGTGCCAATCATCGTGCGTGGCCTCCTGCAGCGGAACGCGGCTTCAAACCGGGCGCTGCATTCTGCTGTCCAGTGTAGTAGACGTGTCAATCGGGACGAAGTTGTGGTGATTGTTGCAGGGCAGAGTACCACTGTGTTCCCCGAACAGCGCAGGTTCAGCGCGCATCCGGCTGTGCAAGCGCCAGCAGTGCCTCTGCACGGGCGCGCACGCGCTGCATCAGGTCAGTATCCGTGGCAATGGAATGCAACGAAGGAGCGATGGTGCCAACTTCCAGCGCATGGCCTGCTGCGACCTCGTCCGCCAGAAACTTCATCGCCGCATCCAGGCCCAGGCGGTCGAAGCGGTGAAGGTGGTCAAGCTCGCGACCGCGGTCCATTGTCTCCGCTATCGCCTGGAAGATTTCGGTTATCGCCTGCACATCCTTGTTCTCGGAGTAATTGAAGGTACAGGAGCCGGCGCCGTCGGCAGCGGTGTAGATCAGGCTCTTGGTTCCGCTGTCCGCCACATTCTTGGCCTTCGAGGCGCAGGGCATGTTGAAGTGATGGAGTTGGCCGGAGAGTGCAAAGATGTGCGCGGTGGTGGCTGAGGATATCGTGATGCCGCTGCGAAACGGCTGCGGCTGCGCTTGGTTTTCCAGCAGTTCCTCGCCTTCGTAGACTGCGGTGCCATCGTCGCTCACGGTGAACTGGAAGCGCGGAACCGGAAGGCCCTTGCGCTCGAAGGTAAGCGTGACGCGTGGCCGGGCCGCCGGCACGGGCTGCTGCCCAATCGCCTGCACCGATGGCATGGCGGCCAGCAAAAGCGCACTTGCAGCGGCTACAGCGGCAGCTCTCACCGGTTCGCTCCCTGCAGTAGCTGAGTCTGAGCCGTGTGGATGTGGCAGATCGCGATGGCAAGGGCATCGGCCGCGTCCGCCGAGTCCGGCGGCCCATCCAGCTCAAGCAGGCGGGTGACCATGAACTGCACCTGCTGCTTTTGCGCCAGACCGTAGCCGGTTACGGCAGACTTGATGGTGAGGGGCGCATACTCGCAGACCGGCAGTTGGCAGGTGGCGGCAGCAAGCATGGCGACTCCGCGGACCTGGCCGAGTTTGAGCGCGGACTTGGCGTTGGCGGAGAAGAATACCTCCTCGATGGCGACGCAGTCGGGCGCATGCAGGGACATCAGCGCAGTCAACTCCGCGAAGACCTGGGCCAGCCGCTGCGGCGTCTTCTCCTTCTTGTTCAAGCGGATCGTCCCCGCAGCGCAGTGGATCAGCCGCGGCGTGCGGGCGGCGTGGTCCATCTCCACAACACCGTAGCCGGTGAACTCCGTGCCGCAATCGATGCCGAAGACGCGCATGGGGGAAGTGTAACCCGGTGGAGTACGTGGTGGGACTGGCAGAGCAGGTACCGTCCCTAGCGGAGGCTCGCACCGGCTGGAGATTTGGGTACCATAGTTAATCCCCCAGCGCCGTTCCTACCCTGCGAGCGCTCTGCACCCAGGAGTGGTTAGGCGGCACCAGGTTGAGCTTGCCTGCCACTTGGTCCAGCGGCACGGCCTCGGTATTGTCTCCGCGTGCCGCCACCATCACACCGAACTGGCCCTCGTGGATCAGGTCGGCGCAGGCGCTGCCCAGTCGCGTGGCAAGAATTCGATCCGCCGCGCAGGGCGCACCGCCGCGTTGCACATAGCCAAGAATGGTGACGCGCGATTCAAGACTGGTCAGTTCCTCAAGCTGGCGGGCCAGCCGCAGGGTATTGCCCTCATGCCGGGTCTCCAGGGCAGCAATCTCGCGCTTGGCCTCCAGCTTCTCGTTCAGGGTCTCGGCCCGCTTCAGGCCCTTCTCTGCAATGGCAAAAACTCGTGCATCGTTCCGGCTCATGGCTCCCTCCGCCACGGCAACAATGCTGAAGTTGCTGCCTTTCTTTCTGCGTTCGCCAATCGCCTGGGCCACGCTCTCCACGCTGTACGGAATCTCCGGGATCAGAATCACGTCCGCGCCGCCCGCCAGGCCAGCGCCCAGCGTCAGCCACCCGGCACGGTGCCCCATAATCTCCGCCACAATAATGCGATGGTGGCTGTGAGCCGTGCTGTGCAGCCGGTCGATGGCATCGGTGGCAATACCCAAAGCGGTGGCATAGCCAAACGTTGCATCGGTCATGGCCACATCGTTGTCGATGGTCTTGGGCAGCGTGATCACGTTCACGCCCGCCTGGTGCAGACGGAACGCGTTCTTCTGCGTGCCCCCTCCCCCAAGGCAG
>Ga0181516_10003743_pt1 | contig 10012 bp, 8 predicted proteins | sample PEATcosm2014_Bin_25_FD_121104 | JGI IMG/M metagenome (GOLD analysis project Ga0181516, IMG submission 121104) | Peatland microbial communities from MTU Mesocosm Facility, Houghton, MI, USA - PEATcosm2014_Bin01_10_metaG | ecosystem: Environmental > Terrestrial > Soil > Wetlands > Peat | place...
ACGCCGATCTGGACGAGTGTCTGCAAGGCGCGGACTTCGTCACCCTGCATGTGCCGCTTCTGCGTGAGGGCGAAGCCAAGGTGCCCACCTACCATCTGTTCGATCAGCAGAGGCTTCGGCAGATGAAGAAAACCGCGTACCTCATCAACACCTCTCGCGGTCCCGTGGTGGACGAAAACGCTTTGGCCAAGGCCCTTCGTGAGCACGCGATTGCCGGTGCCGCGCTCGATGTTTTCGAAGTCGAACCGCTGCCCGCTTTCTCACCCCTGCGCGATCCCGCGATTGAGGACCGCTGCCGCCTCTTTCATCACTTCAGTAGCGGAGGTGCGGCAACTCGTCTCTCCTTGGACCCCAACGTCGGCATGGCTGGTCGATGTGTTCAAGGTCTTATCGATATGCTTGAAGGCTCCGATTACAGCAAAATGCCGTACCTCGTGAACAAGGAAGCCTTCCTTCGCTGAGCCTTTGACGACCAACAAAAAAGAGGCCGGAATCTCCGGCCTCTTTTGCTTTTCCGTTACGGCGCTTTGTCCTATGCGCCCAGGAGTGCGAATGCCACAATCGTCTTGCCACCGCCCGTCGCGCGTTCCAAATCCTGGTTCAGTTCCGCTTCCGCTTTTGTTCCTTCCAGCGGAACTTCCGCAGCGACAATCTCCTCGGGGCTCGCTTTCGTGAAGCACAACTCGCAAACCCCAAGTCCGCCTTCCGTCCGTATGGGAGGCCCATACACCCGGCACGTCATTGGACGATGCGCATACAGGTCGCAAGTCTGTGTTTCAGGGTCGAGAGCAGGGCAGGGCTCGTCATTTGCAAACTCTTCAAAAATCTCCTGCGCCTCTTCGGACTCATCCAGTATGCCGGTTTCCATATCGCCCGGGAAGAAATCAACATGCCGTTCCAGCGACTCCGCCGCCCGCTGTAACACTCGATGCGCCCGTTCCTGGTCGACGTCTGCCAGTTCACTCAACCCGCGCTGCAGGCGCAGTGCGTCTAATCGGTCAATTGCAAACGCTCCAATGCAGCACTGCGCGCATCCCGCGCGACACGCAATATGTTCTCCGCCGCGCTCATTGGCCCGGGTCAGCCAGTTGTCCACAATCTGCAACAATCCGTTGTCCCGCTTCACAAGTTCGTTTTCATTCAGCGGACGTCTCTGGACCGTCGTTCCGGTATGTGATTTACGTGGACCCATGTTCCTTTTCTATTTCGTAGCTGCGCTGTTGACCAGCGCATGCAGCAGCTTCAAGCCGTCTTTCATGCCCAGCACGCCTTCGCTGGCCCGCTCCGGATGTGGCATCATGCCGAGCACGTTGCGCCCTTCGTTGCAGATGCCCGCAATGTTGTCGAGCGATCCGTTCGGATTCGCTTCGTCGGTAATTTCGCCTGCTGCGGTCGCATAGCGGAAAATCACCTGCTCATTCCTGTGTAGTTCCGTCAGCGTTGCGTCATCGCAGAAGTAGTTTCCATCGCCATGCCCAATCGGAATCTCCAGCACCTCGCCTTTGCTCAGGTCGTGAGTAAACGGAGTTCCCGTATTTTCCACTCGCACATGCACGGGCTTGCAGATGTACTTCAATGTCTTGTTACGCAGCAGCACGCCAGGCAACAGGCTCGCTTCGCACAGAATCTGGAAGCCGTTGCAGATGCCCATCACCAGTCCGCCGGAGTCGGCAAAGTTCTTCACCGATTGCATGATTGGAGAGAAGCGCGCAATCGCTCCCGTGCGCAGGTAATCGCCATAAGAGAATCCGCCAGGGACAATGATGGCGTCGCAATTTTCCAGATCGTGGGAATCGTGCCAGAGCAGGGTTGCCGGTTGTCCGCAAACTTCCTTGAACGCCCAATACGCATCGTGATCGCAATTGCTTCCCGGGAATATAATTACGCCAAATTTCATCACACTCTCGTTTTCCGGCCGGATTACTCACAGTGTAGCATTGGTTTCAGAGGGATTGAAACGACGCATATGCAGTTTCAGCATCACGCCAGCCTCACACTGGGAGCCTTGAAGCGCTGGTTTCTCGCGCAACTCTATGACTCCTTGATCGTCGGTCTTTTGTGGTTCGCCGCCTTGCACTGGCTCAAGGTGCCGTGGGCGCCTTTCTGGGCAATTCTCGCCGGAGGCTTGCAGTTCATCCCTCACTTCGGACCGCTCTTCGCTCTCATCGGTCCCGCCATGGCCATGCTCTTCACCGGAGCCCCGCTCCGAAGCTGGCTCTACTTTCTCGGCACTTATGCCGTCATCGCCACGTTTGACGGACTTCTCCTTCAGCCCTTCCTCATGCGCAGGCAAAATCGTGTGCCCTTCCGGGCCGCGCTCTTCACTCCGCTCCTGCTCGGCATGATCTTTCCATTCTGGGGAGTTCTTCTCGCCCCGCCTCTTCTCGCCATCATCTACGCCTACCGTAAAGCTCCCAAGCCCACGCCGCCATCCGGCGAACAGAAATTCTCTACCAACGACGATGGCATCATTCTCTCTCCTGAGGATCGCTCCAGTCCGAACCCGTAGCTCGCGGCTGGAACTGTGATTTTAGTCATAGACGCGGCTTCTACCGCCCTTTAGCCTTTACTCATGAACACCGCTGACAATGATCTCAGCCCGCGTCGCGACCTCTCGCATGACCGTCCTCGCAAGCGTGGAACCCTCCCCTGCGGCGCGCGCGTCTGCGTCCGCTGCCACAAAGGTTGCGGAGTCGTGATGGCCGCCTATCTCAGCGGTCTCGACGAACCCGCAGCGCTCAACCCTGAGCCGCCCGCCGCAGAACAATAAATTCCTCACGCAGCAGAAAAGCCCCGACATCGCTGTCGGGGCTCTCTGTCTCTGCGACAAATTGTTTGAGTTTAGAAGTGGTTCCAGAGGAACTGGTTATAGACCGCGTGATGGAACTGGACTTCTTCAGGTTTCACAATCGTTCCCAACAGGCGCGGGCAGCGGTCGGCAGAGTTCTGCTTCAGTTCCGCGTAGCGCTCCTTCACGTCGTCGCCCAGCATCTTGCCGGCCCATTCCGAACCGCGGAACAGATCGAGCGCCGAGTAGATGTTATCTGGCAGGTAGCGGTGAGCTTGGCGCAGGTTTTCAATCTTCGCAATCTCGCCGTCAATGCCGGTCATGAACACAGAATGCAGCACCAGGTAAGGATTCGCATCCGGAGCAACCGCGCGTACTTCGATACGTGCGCTGCGTTCATTGCCGATCGGAATGCGAACCATCGAGCCGCGGTCGATTGCCGATGCCTTCAACTGGTTCGGTGCTTCAAAGTGCGGGTCCAGTCTGCGATACGCATTGACGCTCGGGTTCAGGATCAGGCAAATGTCGTTGCCTGCCGTCAGAATGCGGTCCACAAACTCCCATGCGAACGTGCTGACCTTCTCCAGTCCTTTCGGATCCCAGAACAGGTTCTTGCCGCCCTTGCTCACCGAAACGTTGGTGTGCATGCCGCTGCCGTTCACGCCCACAACTGGCTTCGGCAGGAAGCTCGCGGTGTAGCCCATGTTGTTCGCCACCTGGCGGCAGATCAGCTTGTAGAGCTGAATCTGGTCAGAGGCCGCGACCACGTCACCGTAGCCGTAGTTGATCTCGAACTGCGAAGGCGCAACTTCCGGGTGGTCCTTCTCATTCTGGAAACCCATAGCGCGCTGTACTTCCGCTGCCGTATCAATAAACCTGCGCAGCGGATCGCCGGGCAGCGAGTGATAATATCCGCCGCCGTCTACGTATTCAAACTTGTTTGTCTTGTAGTAGTCCTGCTCGGCTTCTCTGCCATTGAACAGGAATCCTTCAATTTCGTTGGCAGCATTCAGTGTGTAGCCATTCTTCTTGAACTGCGCGTCGGCATAGGCCTTCAGCACACCGCGAATGTCGCCGCTGAACGGTTTGCCTTCCTTGTCGATCACTTCTCCGAATACCATCACCTTGCCGGTGCCGAACACGTCGGAAGGGACCCAGTAGAAGGCGGACCAGTCCAGGCCCAGTCGCAGATCGCTCTCGTGCTGCGCCGTAAAGCCGCGGATCGAGGAGCCGTCGAACGTCAGGTTGTCATAGCTGCCCAGCAGAAACTTCTTGTCGTAGTCCAACAGATGCAGACGGCCTTCAAGGTCGCTGAACATCACGGTTACGGCCTTGATGCGCTTTTCATCGCGAAGATACTTCAGCCGTTCTTCTTTGATGGTGTCAGCGGCAACGCGGTTCTTCCGCTGGTCCTTAGCTTTTAGATTAAGTTCTTCCAGCTCGTCGTATGTAAGCGTCAAAAAGTTTCGCAGTTCGTTCGACATGAATCTCCTCGAAGGGAATGGGGCGGGGCTTTGGTTTCAGTTACAGGTTAATGGCAGAAGGCAACAGCGCACAATTTAAAACAAAACCTCGCCCATTCAAAGTTTTAATGCAAGGCATAAGCGAAATTGTGTACCAGCTCAGGAAATCCTCGCCCGCCTCATCGCATCTCTCCACTGCGCCGTTTCCTGCCCGGGTAATTCCGTCCCATCTATGCGATCCTGAATGCAGCACCTATTTGTAACCCGCAGAATCCATAAACCTTATGGAATGAAACAAAACGCAACATCCGAGCCCACTGCATTGCGGTACAAAGGAAGGACGCTTGATTGAGTCCTCATCCGCTCATGTCGGAGATATTGTCTGATGAAGAACCCACTTCGCGCTTTAATCCTGATGTTGCTCCTGGCCGTCCTCTGCACCACGCTGCTCGCCCAGGCCGCCGCACCCGCCCCTGCCGGAGTCAAACAGTTAGGCTCCATCCAGAAGATCAACGGTAGCCAGTTGTCGCTTGCCACCGATCAGGGAAGCGTCATTCAGGTCAGTATCCAGTCCGGCGCGCGCCTCTTCCGTTTTGCCCCCGGTCAAACCGACGCCAAAACTGCCACGCCCATTCAGATCACCGATCTCCAGGTCGGCGATCGCGTTCTCGTGCGCGGCAAACTCGCCGATGACGGTACAACCTTGAACGCTTCGGCTGTCGCCGTCATGAAGCAGCAGGATATCGCGCAGCTCAAGCAGCAGGAACTTCTCGACTGGCAGCGCCGCAGCGTCGGCGGAGTGGTCAAGCAGGTTGATCCCGCCACCGGCTCTGTCACTCTCACCGTTGCCGGGAAAACTGTGGTCGTCAACACCACTCCCAAGACTACCTACAAGCGCTACGCCCCTGACTCCGTGAAGTGGGAAGACGCAACCTCCGCCAAGCTCAGCGATATTCACCCCGGCGATCAGCTTCGCGCCAAGGGAACAAAGAACGAGGACGCCTCCCAGCTCACCGCCGAGGAGATCGTCGCCGGAACCTTCCGCAACATCTCCGGCCTTGTCACTTCTATCGACTCTGCGCAAGGCACTCTCACCGTGCAGGATCTTGCCAGCAAAAAGCCTGTCAGCGTGAAGATCACCGCCGACTCGCAGATGAAGAAGCTTCCACCGCAGCTCGCGGCCGGATTGGCCATGCGCATGAAGGGCATCACCCCGCCCGCCAATTCCGCGCCACCTCCTGCCGACTCCGCCAAGCCTCGCGGCGGAGACCTCAACCAGCTTCTCGCCCGCCTGCCCGCAGCGTCACTTGAAGATCTGAAGAAGGGCGAAGCCGTCATGATTCTCAGCACCCAGGGCTCTGCCGCTCAATCGCCGGTCGCCATCACTTTGCTCGACGGTGTGGAGCCTCTGCTCACCGCTTCGCCATCCGGTGCGCAATCGTTCCTCACCCCGTGGTCTCTCGCCAGTGCTCCGGGCGGCGATCAGCAGTGACCGCGAATTTTGAATTCAGCTTGCATCCGCAACTACCGAACTCGTCGGAGCCAATGAAAGTGTCCACTTACAAGCGTTTCTGCATTCTTTGCTTTACCTGTTTGGTGTTCGCCACCGCGCTCTTCGCCCAGGCTCCCAAAGACCTCGGAAGCCTTCGCGGTCAGGTCACAGACCCCTCCGGCGCTGTCGTCATCGGCGCAGCCGTGACCGTTACCTCCCCGGATGGTTCCATTCACAAGGTCGTCAGTGACAAGCAGGGAAATTACTTTGTCAGTGGCCTTCCAGCCGGAAGCGCCACCGTCGCCGCGACCGCCCCCGGGTTCACTCCCTACTCCATGCCCAACGTCATCATCCCTGCGGGCAAGTTGCAATCCTTTGACATCGCTTTCAACATCGCCGCCAAATCCGAGCAGGTAACCGTCCAGAGCGAGGGCACAACCGTGGACGTCAACCCGGAGAACAATGCCAGCGCCACCGTCCTCAAGGAGAAGGATCTCGAGGCGCTCTCTGACGATCCCGACGAACTCGAGCAAGATCTCCTCGCCCTTGCCGGACCCTCCGCAGGTCCCAACGGCGGCCAGATTTTCATTGACGGATTCTCCAACGGCACTCTGCCGCCCAAGTCTGCCATCCGCGAGGTTCGCATCAACCAGAACCCGTTCTCGGCCGCATATGACAAGCCCGGCTTCGGACGCGTCGAGGTCTTCACCAAGCCCGGCTCAGACACCTGGCACGGTCAGATCATGTTCAATGAGAGCGACTCCGCCATCAACACTCGCAACCCCTACGTCCTCACCGGTGTGCCGCCCTATCACACCGAGCGTTACAGCGGAAACGTCAGCGGCGCGCTCGGCAAAAAGGCCTCAGTCTTCCTCAACGTCGAGCGTCGCGATATCAACGAGCTCTCCGCCATCAATGCCACCACCGGGCTCGATTCGGGCACTGGACTGCCCGCCTCTCCATTCAGTCAGGCCGTGCTCTCCCCGGAAACCCGCACCAACATCAGTCCACGCTTCGATTGGCAGGTCACCCCGAGCAACACCCTCACTGCGCGCTATCAATTTCTGAAGAATGACGAATTCAATCAAGGCATCGGAGGCTTCACCCTCGCCTCTCGTGCCGACAGCTATCACCACACGCAACAAACCGTGCAGCTCAGTGATACGCAGGTGCTCAGCTCTCATCTCATCAATGAAACCCGCTTCCAGTTCATTCGCGACGATCAGAGCAACTCTCCCAACACGCCCCTCTTGGCTGCCATCAATGTTCCCGGCGAATTCAACACAGGTGGCAATCCCACCGGCGTAGCCAGTGACACCTCGAATCTCTTTGAATTGCAGAACTACACTTCGTGGTCGGCAGGCAAGCATTTCGTCAAGTTCGGCGGCCGTCTCCGCGCCTCGCAAGACACCAACCTCTCCAACACGAACTTCAATGGCAGCCTCACCTACACGGGAGCCACCGCAACAGACGCTCTGAACGCATACCTTGCTGGCACGCCCACGCAGGTCTCCATCGTCACTGGCTCACCTACGGCCAAGCTCTCCTTTGCAGACGTCGGTGTCTACGCCGAAGACGATTGGAAGCTCCGTCCCAATCTCACCCTCAGCTACGGACTGCGTTTTGAATCGCAATCCGCCATCAGCAACAAGTCCAACTTTGCACCTCGTGTCGGACTTTCCTGGGGCCTCGGCAGCGCCAAGAGCGCGCCCAAAACCGTCCTCCGCCTCGGATACGGAATCTTCTACGACCGCTTCACCTCCGACCTAGTCCTTCAGGCCCAGCGTCTCAACGGCTCCAGCTCGGGTGAGCAGGAGTCGATCTATACCGCAACCGCCGCCAATCCAATCAAGTGCACAGCGGGTAGTTACGATGCTTCGGGCCAGCCCGTCTCTTTCCCGGTCTACAACCCGGACGGCACATCGAACTGCAACTTGCAGTCGGGCATCCTCACCGCACCCACCACGTACAAGATTGCCTCCAACCTGCACGCCCCTTACACCATGCAGATTGCTGCCAGCCTTGAGCGTCAGCTCGGCTCCGTGGGAACTGTCTCGGTCACTTATCTCAACTCACGCGGCTTGCACCAGCTCGATCAAATCAATCTCAATGCCCCGGATGCGAACGGCGTTCGTCCCGGTCCCAATGATATTTACGAGTACTATTCCGAGGGGTCCTTCAAGCAGAATCAGCTCATCACCAACGTGCAGATTCGCCTCTCGCAAAAGTTCTCTCTGATGGGTTTCTACGCGCTCGGCTACGCCAACAGTGATGTCTCCGGAGCTGCCAGCAATCCTTCCAACGCCAACCTCTCCAACCACTACAATCTCACCGAGGACTATGGCCGCGCCGCCTTTGACATCCGCAGCCGTCTCTTTCTCAGTGGCACGGCCTCGCTGGCTCACAACATTCGCATCAGCCCGTTCGTCATCCTCAATTCCGGAGCGCCCTACAACATCACCACCGGAAGCGATCTCAACGGCGACTCGTTCTTCAATGACCGTCCCTCTTTCGCCCCTGTTGCGTCCTGCACCGCAGGCAGCACCCAGTTCAAGCAGACCTCCTACGGATGCTTCAATCTCAGCCCAGCCGCCACCGACGCTCGCATCCCGGTCAACTACGGCAAGGGTCCGGCAAACGTGCAGGTCAATATGCGCCTCTCCAAAACCTTTGGCTTCGGAGCCGACACCAAGAAAGCTAACGCGGCCTCGAGCTCTGCTCCTGGCGGTCCCGGCGGCGGCGGAGGTGGTGGTGGCCGTGGAGGTCCCGCCGGTGGCTTCGGCGCCCCGCGCGGCATGGGAGGTCTCTTCGGACCCTCCAGCACAACGCGCCGCTACAATCTCACCGTCGCAGCCATGGCACGCAATCTCTTCAACACGTGGAATCCCGGCCTGCCCGTAGGAAACCTGACGTCAGCCGTGTTCGGCAGATCGAACTCCCTCGCCGGTGGCCCGTTCTCTTCCGGAACCGCCAACCGCCGCGTCGATCTTTCTGCCACATTCACTTTCTAATCGCGGAAGTTGAAATCTCGGGTGCCCCACCTTCGCCGCGGCTCTATGCGGCTAAGGTGGGCGTCGGCGAGCCTACACCAATCAGGCTCTACTCTTTTCAGGATTTCCCGCCGGGTGCCCCACCTTCGCCGCAGCTTTATGCGGCTAAGGTGGGAATCGGAGAGCCACACCAATCAGGGAGCCGCTCTAATCTTCACTGGATTTCCCGTAGCGGGCGGCCCATCACGCGGCGATCACTCGGGATAGCAATCGCCATGCCCCGCACTTGCGCTATTCTGAGTGCGCACAGTTTTACTATCAGGAGCAAGACACATTGCGTTATCTCGGAACAGCCGCAAAGTATCTGCTGATTGGCTTCGCGCTCATCTATGCCATCGATTGGGCTGTCTTTGAAGTGCGGCTAAGCCGCGGAGCAGGCTTGCAGAATATTACGGTCGATCAGTTCCTTACCACTCCGCTCAAAGGCCAGAAAACCGAGTACGACTACCTCGGCTCGGCTCCAGAGAACTGCGCCCGCGCTCTCTTTCCGCAGTACGCAGCCTCGCAGTGGAACCCGCCTTGCTGGTGGCTCAAGCGTCACAACGTGACTTGGAAATAGCGCCTCGCCGCGCTACTGCTGAATGGCCGTATCAGCCCCTGTCGGCTTCTTGGTGATCTGTTCGACCGTGGGCAGTTGCGAACGATCCCAGCCTCCGCCCAGCGCCTCAATCAGTTGCACGGATGCGGTTGCGCGTTGAATCTCGATCTGTGCCATCGTCTGCTGTGCACTCAATAACGCATTCTGTTCGGTCACAACGTCAATGTACGGGTCCAGTCCATTCTGGTAGCGCGTCATCTCCAGTTCAAGCGCCACCTTGGTGGACTCCACCGCCTTATGCTGCTGCTGAATCTGCTCGGTCAAAATGCGAATCGTTGCCAGCGCATCTTCCACCTGCTGGAAAGCCGTGAGCACCGTCTGCCTGTATCCGGCCAGGTCCGCGTTGTACGTGGCAATGTACTGGTTCATCGTCGCGCGTCGCAGCCCGCCGTCAAACACCGTTTCGGATACCGACGGCCCAATCGACCAGAAGCGGCTCGGCCAGTCCAGCAAATGCTTCCAAGCCGAGCTTTCAAATCCGCCTGAAACCGACAGCGACAGGTTAGGGAAGTACGCGGCCCGGGCAATGCCGATCTGCGCGTTCGCGGCCGCCAGCGTGCGTTCGGCAGCGGCAACATCAGGCCGCCGTTCCAGTAATTGGGACGGCAGTCCCACCGGAAT
>Ga0181516_10003744_pt1 | contig 10012 bp, 9 predicted proteins | sample PEATcosm2014_Bin_25_FD_121104 | JGI IMG/M metagenome (GOLD analysis project Ga0181516, IMG submission 121104) | Peatland microbial communities from MTU Mesocosm Facility, Houghton, MI, USA - PEATcosm2014_Bin01_10_metaG | ecosystem: Environmental > Terrestrial > Soil > Wetlands > Peat | place...
GGCGGAGCTGCCCGAGGGCACCGAGATGGTGATGCCGGGCGACAACGTGGAGCTGACGGTGGAGTTGATTACGCCGGTGGCATTGGAAAAGGGTCTTCGGTTCGCGATTCGCGAGGGCGGCAGGACGGTCGGCGCGGGCGCGGTCTCGGAGATTATCAAGTAGTTGAGAACAGTTCACGGTTCGTAGTTCACAGCAGCGTAAGGAACTGGGAACTACGAACTGAGATCTACGAACTGAGTAAGAATTACGAACTGAGGTTAGCAAATGCGGGAAATTGTTACATTGCAGTGCACTGAGTGCAAGGAGCGCAACTACACAACAACGAAGAACAAGAAGACGACCACTGGCCGCCTGGAGTTCAAGAAGTTCTGTAATCGCTGCCGCAAGCACCAGCCGCACAAGGAATCGAAGTAGTACAGGGTTCAGTTGTCAGGGATCGGGGATCGGAGTTTGGGGCCCAATTGCAGGGCCTATGACTGACCCCTGACCCCTGATCCCTGACCCCTGTTTTAGGGGCGTAAGCTCAACGGCTAAACTGTCGGTCTCCAAAACCGAACTTGGGGGTTCGAATCCCTCCGCCCCTGCCAGTTACAACGAGGATGGGCCCGAAGATGACTTTGGGCTCGAAGGAACGGAAGTATGGCAACAAAAGCGGCAATCGTGAATGGCGAAGATCGCCCCGGCCAGTCGAAGCGGAACGGGAATAATGCGTTGACGAGAATGACAGGCAGCGTGGTCGGGCAGTGGAGCGAGTTTTCCCGCTTTCTGTCGGATGTGCGTGCGGAAATGCGCAAGGTGGTTACGCCCTCGCGCAAAGAAGTGCAGTCCACGACGACTGTAGTCATCATCGCCGTGTTTATCTTCGGGGTGTATTTCTTTGTAGTGGACGCGATCTTCGACTACGGTCTACATCGGCTGTTGGGCAAGCTGGGCGGATTCTAACCAGCAGGCGCGCGCGGCGAAACGAGAGCACAAGATGGAAGAAGAACTGGGACAACCCGGGCAAGGCGAACAGGCCGAGCAGCCACAGCCGGAGCGCAACGAGCGCTTCAAGTGGTACATCCTGCATGCTTATTCGGGCTTCGAGCGCAAGGTGCGTGAGTCGATCGAGAGCCGCGTAGCTGCCTTCGGACTGCAAGACAAGGTGGGCCGTGTAATGATTCCCACCGAACCGGTGACGGAGATCGTCAACGGCAAAAAGCGCACCATGGAGCGGGTGTTCCTTCCCGGTTACGTGCTGGTTGAGATGGAACTCGACAACCACATGTGGCATGTGTTGAAAGACACGCCGAAGGTGACAGGCTTTTTGGGCACAGGCGACAAACCGGTGGCTTTGTCTGAGGAGGAGGTCAGCTCGATTCTCTTCCGGTCGGAGACCTCGAAAGACAAGCCGCGGATGAAGATCAAGTTTGAGAAGAACGAGCAGGTCCGTATTACAGACGGCCCGTTCGCCAACTTCAACGGAGTGGTGGATGAAATCAACGAAGATCGCGAGACCATGAAGGTCATGGTGACGATCTTCGGGCGCTCCACCCCGGTCGAACTGGAGTTCGGCAAAGTCGAAAAGATTGAGTAACGCAGCTTCTAGCTACTAGCTTCCAGCTTCTAGCCGACCGGGTTTCCTAGCCTCCCTCGGTTGTAGGCGAACGCAGAGGTTGCGTCACCAAAATTCGAACAGAAACAAGCCAGCTAAAAGCTAGCGGCTAGCAGCTAGAAGCTGGTTCCAAAGGAACCAAATGGCACCTCCGAAGAAAGTAACGGGATACGTCAAGCTCCAGATCGTGGCTGCCAAGGCCACGCCAGCGCCTCCAGTCGGCCCCGCCCTGGGCCAGGCTCAGGTCAACATCATGGAGTTCTGCAAGCAGTTCAACGCGCGGACGCAGGCCAAGGACATGGAAGGCCTGGTGATCCCGGTTGTGATCACTGTCTATGGCGATCGCAGCTTCACCTTTGTGACCAAGACGCCTCCGGCGGCGGTTCTTCTAAAGAAGGCAGCCGGGATCGCCAAGGGGTCGGGCACGCCGAACAAGGAAAAGATCGGCAAGGTGACCGAGAAGCAGGTGCGCGAGATCGCAACCGCGAAGATGCCCGATCTGAACGCGGCGTCGATTGACACTGCGATCAAGAGCATCAAGGGGACGGCGCGCTCCATGGGTATCGAAGTTGTAGCGTAAGTGCAAGCTTGTTTCTACGCAAAAAGGCCATCCCTTCCGGATGGCCTTTTTGCATGGTGCGTAACGGCGCGGTGGCAGTTCATTCCCCGGCGGGGTCATCCTCTACCGCGGCAGTGAGCGCAAGCTCGGATTCCTCGGCCCCGGCGTGGTCAAGCAGACCGCGGGGCAACTGCTTCCCTGTTCGGATTCCCAACTGGCGCAGCATTTCCACCTGGCGGATCAGGTTGCCGCGTCCTTCGCTCAGCTTCTTCATGGCGTTGGCATAGCTGCTGTCGGCCGCGCGCAGGCTCTTGCCCACGTTCTCAAGATCGTTGACGAAGCCGACAAACTTGTCGTAGAGTTCGGCGCCGCGGTTCATCACATCCTGCACGCTGCGGGCCTGCAACTCCTGTTGCCACAGGTTGTCGACAATGCGAATGACAAACAGGAGCGTGGTGGGCCCTACCAGCAATACTTCCTTCTCGTAGGCGTAGCGCCAGAGGCCTTCGTCTTCGTGGAGCGCGACCAGGAACGCCGGTTCGATGGGGATGAACATGACGACAAAGTCCGGCGTCTCAAGAGCAGCCAGTTTGTGATAGCTCTTGCCGGCAAGTTCGTCGACGTGGCAGCGGACGCTGGCAAGGTGGCGCTTGACGGCTGCCAGGCGCTCGGCATCCGAAGCCGCATTCACCGAGTCGGTGTAGGCATTGAGCGAGACCTTCGAATCGATGACCAGGTGGCGGCTGCCGGGCAGGTTGACGATGACGTCCGGGCGCACTTTGCGCTGGCGCTCATCGCCATCGCAGGCCGCGTCGAATGACTCCTGGATGCGGAATTGTTCGCCTTCGCGGAGGCCGGCCTTTTCAAGCAGGTTGCGGACAATCAATTCGCCCCAGTCGCCCTGGGCCTTGGAGGAGCCACGGAGGGCTGTGGTCAAGTTGCGAGCTTCCTCGCTTAGTTGTTGATTCAGTCCGCCGAGCGTGCCGATGAGGGTTTCGAGTCTGGTGACGCCAGTTTTGGAATCGGACTGCGCCTGCTCAACCTTCTCGCGAAACTCCTTGATCTGTTCCCGCAGCGGCGTCAGGAGGGAACCCAATTCCTTCTGGCTGCCCTCGGCGAAGTTCTTGGACTTCTTTTCGAGAATCTCGCCGGCGAGCGCCTCAAACTGGTTGGCGAGCGCCTGCTTGGCAGACTCGAGCAGGGTGAGCTTCTCGGCGAGGTTTTGACGCTCATTCTTGAGTTCCGTCTCCAGCGCGCTGAGGCGTGCAGCCTGCAGCCGCTCTGTTGCAGCGGCAGTTTGCAAGTGTTCGCGGAGGCGGTCGCGCTCTGCGGCCAGTTGAACAATGGAGCGCTCGCGCTCGGCGGCCAAACGCTCAAATCCCGCGAGGTTGGCGGCTTCGGCTTGGGATTGCCCCAGGCCTGCACGCGCAGCAGTGAGTTCGTCGGTCAGCTCTCGATTCCGCTGCTCCAGAACAGATTTTTCTGCTTTGCCGGTGGCGCCTCTGAGCCAAAAGCCTACGATGATTCCGCAAAAAGCCGCAATGACGGCTGCAATCGATGCCTGCATGAGATTTTCCCTATTCCTCTTCGCCTAATGTATGCCCTTTCGCGGTGCAATTCGCGGGCATTTGCGGTACCTTTTTGGATTCTTGGCGGCTCGAGGCAGCAGGCAGCTCAACTTCTTAACCGCCGAGCCTTTACACACCTCGGGCAGCCCGGTAGACTTGAAGTTTCCGGGCCTTGCGCAAACTTTTTGTGGCGCGATGGTTGTGCTGCCCTGCCATGGGCCGTTATTGTAGGCAGGCAGGATACCATTGTAGAGAGAACCCCGGAAGGGATTTCGAGATTCGCAAACATACGAGGAGAAACACGCATGGCCGTGGAAGAGAAGGTAAAGCAGATCATTGTTGAGCAGTTGCAGGTGGATGAAGCCGAAGTGACGCCCGGGGCGAGCTTCCAGGAAGATCTCGGCGCGGATTCGCTGGATGTGGTCGAGCTGGTGATGCAGTTCGAAGAGGCGTTCGACCTGGAGATTCCGGACGAGGATGCCGAAAAGATCAAGACCGTGAAGGATGCGGTGGATTACATCGAAAAGAACGAGAAGAGCGCGAAAGGTGCCAAGTAACCGGTGAATCGTCGAGTCGTCATTACCGGCCTGGGGCTGGTTTGTGGTGTGGGCAACACTGCCCCCGATGTCTGGCGGCAGCTTCTGGCCGGCGCCAGTGGTATGGCTCCAATTCAGGCATTCGATACCACTGGCTTCTCGACCACTTTCGCGGCCGAGGTCAAGAACTTTGACCCGTTGAATTTCATCGACAAGAAGGAAGCGCGCAAGATGGGGCGCTTCATTCATTTTGCTTTCGCCGCCGTGCAGGAAGCGATGGCGCAATCCGGCCTGAAGGTGACGCCCGAGAATGAAGACCGAGTCGGGGTTTTTATCGGCTCGGGCATCGGCGGGTTCGAAATCATCGAGCGGGAGCACACCAACCTGCTGCAAGGTGGTCCGCGCAAGATTTCGCCTTTCTTTATCCCTTCAGTGATCGTGAACATGGCGGCCGGGCAGATCAGCATCCGCTATGGAGCCAAGGGGCCGATTTCGGCAACGGCAACGGCGTGCGCTACGAGCGCCAATGCGATCGGCGATTCAGTCCGGATGATTATGCACGGTGATGCGGACGCTATTATTGCGGGCGGTGCGGAAGCATCGGTGACGCCTCTTGCCGTCGGCGGGTTTGCCGCCATGCGCGCACTGTCATCGCGTAACGACGAGCCACAGCGCGCCAGCCGTCCCTTTGACAAGGACCGCGACGGCTTTGTGATCGGCGAGGGAGCGGGCATTCTCATCCTTGAAGAGCTGGAGTTTGCCAAAGCGCGGGGCGCGAAGATACTGGCCGAGGTAATTGGCTACGGCATGAGCGCCGATGCGTATCACATCACGGGCATCGCGCCGGAGGGCCAGGGCGCGCAACGCAGCATGCGGGCAGCACTACGCGACGCGGGCATCAAGCCGGAAGACGTGGGCTACATCAATGCGCACGCCACGTCGACACCCGCAGGCGACGGCAACGAATCGCGGGCGATCGAGCTGGTTTTCGGCGAGCATGCGCTGAGCCACAAGCTGAAGATTAGCGGAACCAAGTCCATGCATGGGCATCTGCTTGGCGGCGCCGGTGGTCTTGAGGCCGGCATCACGGTGCTGTCACTGGTGAATCAACAGATTCCGCCAACCATCAACCTTGAGAATGTCGACCCGGAGTGCAAACTGGACTATGTGCCCAACAAGTCCATTGCGCACAACTTCGACATCGCCTTGTCCAATTCATTCGGCTTTGGCGGCATCAATGCCACGCTGATCATGCGGCGCTGGAACGAATAAGCGCAGCCTCGCAATCCAAATCAAAATGGCGTGCGCCCCATTGGGGTCCACGCCATTTTTTGCGCCATCGGCTGACCGCGGGCAGGTCCGGCGGGTAGAGATAAGGGGCAACGGTGTCGCGCACCTTCTGGATGATTCGACTAGTCGGAATTAGGTAAGGGCCCGGTTGGCTCGCCGTTGTGGCCAATGCCGACGCATGCATCGCGTGGCTGGCGCTCGAATCGCCGAATCTGCTTGAAGCAAGAGCGGCAGCCGATCGTGCGGTTCAGGGAGCGACGCGGGCTTCGGAAACAATTGCGCGCATTCGTTCTTTGATAAATAAAGGCGCACCTCAACGCGGACCCGTCGAACTGAACCGGGTGATTGAAGACACGGTCGGTCTGATCAAGGGACAGGCGGCGGGAAACCCGTTTCCATTGTTACGATTCTCGACCCGAGCTTGCCGTCCGTAACCGGCGACAAGATTCAACTGCCACAAGTGATTCTGAACTTGATCGTCAATGGAATTGAAGCGATGGCCGTCGCGCTTTCAGCCTTTCAACTCGCACTGTTCCTGTTCGTGGTGTGGATACCTATCGTGGCAGCGGGTTCCAAAGACCCGTTCCAGTGGAGTGAGACCATCCTTAACATGGCGCTGTTGGCTGGCGCGTGGGTGGTCGCCGAATCTTATTGGTAGCAGCGCATCCAGGCGGCGAAAAAATTGAAAGCCGCTACAAAGCCACATGACACGATGCAAATTTTCATGAATCTCCTTTTTTTGAATCGAACATTGCTGAATTAATCGAAGCTCAATCCCTGCAACGGATCAAGGCGCTGCACCCGTTGTATGCCTTCACCTGACTCCATTTCCTGTCCAGTTTGCGTAGGAGATTGTTACCCACATGTGTCTGCGAAACCCGGCCCCGGCCAGCGAACAGGGCCTGTCTGCCGTAACCTCTGTTCATTGCGTCGAGTCATTGTCTCCGGCAGGAAGTATTTCATAACTGACAAAAGCAAACCGCTTGCCATCGGGTGCGAGTCCCGACACGAGCGATATTGCGTATATCCCGGCGCTCCAAACTACTCCCAAATCTTTGGGTTGGAACAGCCCCCTCTTCGCTTATGGGGTCGCACTGCTGTCCACAATCTGTTGCCTCTTCCTTGCCGTCGAGGTTCTCCGCCTGCAGGAAGAGTCGAAGCATCACAGTCCGGCGACACGCGCAATTGACCCGCTTTGGAGCCCGATGTTCAGCGCAGGCAAAGAAGTATTCATTTGCCTCGGTCACGCGGACCCGCTGCGGCTTGATGATCCGGCGAGTGAAGTCACGTCGGGTGGATTACAACGGATAACCGTGACGGATCTCAAAGCCTACACGAGTATTTCTGGCTTTCTCCAGTCGAACGATCGATCCTTCCAAATGCGAATGGATAATCAGACCACACCTTGCGTGGCAGGACCAAACGCAAGGCTTTTACTACGTCGTAGTCGATGCCATGTTGAGAACCGGGTTTAAGTCCGATGAGATCGCGAAAATTGGCGGCGGTAACTTCCTGCGCGTATTTGGCGACGCTGTTAGGAAGTAGGCACTGAAACAAGGGGTGACATGATGCCAGAGGCGATCCTCCGCTTCAAGAAGCTTTCGCCATTGCAACATGACCGTGGCCCTCAAAACCATGTTTGAGGTATTCACCAGGGTTGGCCCCGACAACTCGCTTGAACGCCTTACTGAACGCAGTGTCGGATTCGTAACCGACCAACCGAGCAACGTCGATGAGCTTCTTGTCCCGCTGCTGTAGCAACTGCATCGCCTTCTGCATCCGCCACTCGGTGACATATTCCAGCGGCGTTTGTCCGACTAGCTCTTTGAAACGTGATGCAAATCCGGAGCGAGACATGCCAGCCAATTCAGCCAGTGATTCGACCGTCCAGGGCGTATTCACTCTGCCGTGAATGGCACTTAGGACAGCGCCCATTTGAGGATCGAAGATCGCACGAAGCCATCCTTTGTTGCGTTCCGGTCCCAACGCAATATGCGACCGAAGTACATGGATGAACAAAACCTCAGCTAACCGAGTTGCGACTACTTCAGATCCGGGCGCCGGTTCTGCCATCTCTAGCGCCAGCGCCTGCATTGTGGTGTGAAGAGCAAGCGTGCGTGCCTCATCGGCCTTCATCAAAACGAAGCTCGGCAAACCTGATCCTTTTTATGATCGGACGCTTGAACTTGCGGACCTGGATCGGGCATGGAAGCGCCACGGAGCAGATGGGCAGGCACAGATCGGGCAGATCCCTAGAGCGTGGGTCAGGGGAATCGTGGCAGATACGGGGTCCGGTATGCAAACTCCACACCTTATGGATTCTGGAGCCGAATATCACGTGAGGAAGCTCCAACTAGCACATAGCTCGCGGGAACGTACTTCCAACCGTTGGCTTCTACGCTCCATATAGATTGCATCCGCTGAGAGATCCAGATGCTGACCCTTCTCGATTCTCCAGGCATTAAACCAATCTTCTGCCAACCCACCAACCTCAACGGCGGCTCGTCCTTATCGTTAATTCCGAGATACACCTGCGGAATCTCTGCCCCCTCCACTTGTCCGGTGTTCTTGAGTGTGAAAGTGACTGTCAGAGTACGATCTTGCTCTGTCTTCACAGATAGATCTGAATAGGCGAACTGGGTGTAGGACAAGCCGTATCCAAACTCGAACATCGGCTTGATCTTTCTTGCTTCGTACCAGCGGTAGCCAATATGCAATCTCTCTGTGTAGACGGGGTCCTTGGAAATTGTTCCATCTTTGCCCCAGGTAGGTATGTCTTCGTTCTTCTCGGGAAAAGTGACAGGCAGTTTTCCTGAGGGGTTAACTTTACCAAAGAGAACATTGGCGATTGCACGCCCGCCGCTCTCACCGGGATACCAGACCTCAAGAATAGCTGCCACTTTGTTTTTCCACGGCATAAGAATGGGATTGCCGCTCTCAATCACGACAACAGTGTGCGGGTTGACTGCGGCCACCGCCGCCACAAGGGCATCCTGATTCGAAGGATTAGACAGACTTAGCGACGCAAGATCTCCAAAGTCTTCCCCTGCCGGTTGGTTCACGACAACCACCGCTACATCGGTTTTGGCGGCAAGAGCGACTGCCTCGTCAATCTCCGATTTGGCATATGCTCTAAATGGAGCGCCCTCTTCCTTATTGCCTGCGAAAGTCACTTGGGCGTCGGGAGCGGCATCCTGAATAGCCTTGACGATGGGCACTTCCAGCTTGAGCCAAGGTGTTCTCCACCATTCACAGCCGGCATGCAGACCAAATTGCAGGCCATCACAATTGCTGAAGGAGCCCGACACCGGATCCATTGTGTCTCCTGATCCACCGCCCGTTCCCACCGCAGTATCGGCGTGAGCCCCGATGACAGCGATGCTCTTCAGCTTATTGGCCAACAGCGGAAGCTGTGCCTGATCATTCTTCAAGAGCACAATTGACTGTTCTTCCACCTGCTGCGCGAACGCTGCCGAAGCGGCGAAATCGATTTTTTCACCGCTTTTTGGCGGATCGTCCATCAAACCGGCCACAATCATGGCATAGAGCTTGCGCCGCACCATGTCATCGATACGTGCCTCGGAAAAGTCGTGATTGGCGAGCGCGTATGTAACGTCGACACGGTTGAAGTATGTCGGCGCGGGTTCGGTACCTTCCTCTTCGTCAAGGCCGGCGTTGATGGCTTTCACTGTGGAGTGCGTCCCACCCCAATCAGACTGAACTTGCCCCGGAAAGTGCCAATCGCCTTTCAGAATGTCCGTAAGAAGATGTGGGTTCTCGCACGCAAATTCACCGTTGACCCTGTTGTAGCTGCACATCACGCTTCCCGGGTGTGCCTTTTCAAGGGCGATTTCGAACGGAAGTAGGTAGAGTTCGCGTAACGTGCGCTCGTCAACTTGAGTGTTTCCGGCAAGCCGGTTCGTCTCCTGCTCGTTACCGGCAAAGTGCTTGATGCTGGCGATCACATGCTCGCTTTGAGTGCCCAAAACGCGCTCGGATATCAACTCGCCGGCCAACTCCGGGTCCTCACCCAAATATTCGAACCCGCGTCCTCCACGGGGATCACGGGTAAGGTTGACTCCGCCTCCCAAACCCATCCCGAATCCCTGAACTCTAAGTTCGCGCGCAATCTGAGCGCCGTAGTCGAAGGACAACTGCCGGTTCCAGCTTGCTGCCAACGCAATCGTGGCAGGAAAGGTGGAACTGCGCTGTTTGCTACTGCCCGACCCTGTCGCCGAATCAGAAATATTTATGTCGGGAATTCCTAAGCGTGGAACCCCTTGTATATAGCCGGCTCCGCCGCCAGGGTCTGCGTTGTTCGCGTACTTGGAAACCAGGAATTGCAGCTTCTCATCGAGCGTCATCTGCTTGACGAGCAAATCCGCCCGATGGACTGCGGCCTGGTCCTGCCCACTTTCACGCGCCGATTGAGCATCGCTTGGAGTAGAGCTGATTCCAAACAAC
>Ga0181516_10003747_pt1 | contig 10004 bp, 4 predicted proteins | sample PEATcosm2014_Bin_25_FD_121104 | JGI IMG/M metagenome (GOLD analysis project Ga0181516, IMG submission 121104) | Peatland microbial communities from MTU Mesocosm Facility, Houghton, MI, USA - PEATcosm2014_Bin01_10_metaG | ecosystem: Environmental > Terrestrial > Soil > Wetlands > Peat | place...
ATCAACCCCACCTTCGACTGGCTCTCGGTCGACAAGGACCGCAACCAGCTGATGAGCCACGCGCCCGAAGACCATGAGATCCACGCCAAGGAGCAGAGCATCTACGCTTCCGGGATTTATAAGAACTCGGTCGAGCACAAGTACAGCTACAACGCCCCGATGTACAAGCTGCAGGCCTGGGGCTGGTCCAGCACCAAGGACCACATCGGCGTCTACTTCATGAACCCATCGACCGAGTACATCGTCGGCGGCCCGGAGCGGCTGGACCTGATCGATCACCAGACCGCGCCGGGAGCGGCATCCTATCAAGGCATCGTGCTGGACTACTGGACCTCGGGGCATTATGCCGGAGGCGCAAGCAACAGCATCCCGGCGGGCGAGGAGTGGAGGCATGTGGTCGGCCCGATCTTCATTTACTTCAATGCGATCGCCAGCCCCAGGGACCCATCCCAGGCTGAACTGGACAAGCTGACGGCAACCTCGGGCAGCGGCATGCCGGCCGTCCCCGCGGAGTGGCACGACAACAGCCTGGCGCTGTGGGAGGATGCGGTCGCCAAGTCGAAAGAGGTAAAGGCCGCGTGGCCGTATAGCTGGGTCCAAGGCGTGGACTATCCGCACAAGGATGGCCGCGGCACGGTGACGGGACAGCTCGTGCTCGACGATCCGCAGGCGACCAGCAAGAGCCTCCCGAACCTCAACGTTGGCCTGACCTACACGAACTATGTGGGCAATGCCAGCCCGCGCGCGGGCAACGGCAACATCGTCACCTGGCCGCATGACGGCGAGCACTACCAGTTCTGGGTCGAAGGCACCGCCGACGGCAAGTTCACCATCCCCAACGTGCGCCCCGGCACCTACACGCTGCGCGCCTTTGCCAATGGAGTGCTCGGAGAGTACGACCGGACCGCACAGGTTACCGTGGAAGCGGGCAAGACCGTGGACCTGGGCAAGCTGGATTGGCAACCGGTCCGCTACGGCAAGCAAATCTGGGAGATCGGCTACCCCGACCGCACCGGCGACAAGTTCTACAAGGGCGATGGCGACAACTACTGGCTGTGGGGATGGGGCCTGCGCTACAGCGGCCTGTTCCCCAACGACATCACCTACACCGTTGGCAAGAGCGACTACCACAAGGACTGGTTCTTCCAGGAGGTGCCGCACTCGACCACCACCGCGTGGCTGAATCCAGCCGCCAAGGACCCCTACAACCAGCGCTTCGGCTGGGTTGCGATCCCAACGGTCAATAAAGACCCGTGGGCGGAATGGGGCCAGGGCCGCGCCACCACCTGGACCGTCAAGTTCAACATGCCCAAGGCCGAAAAGGGGCAGGCCATCCTGCGCGTAGCGCTGGCCGGGGCCGACGGCGGCAATGGCAGTGATCCCAGCTCCCCCGGTAGCCTGGCCATTGGCGTCAACGGGCAAACCGTCGGCACCCTCCATCCGGTTGCCACCAACGCGCTGCGCTACAACACCAACAAAGGGGTGTGGAACCAGTACATCCAGAAGTTCGACGCCTCGCTGCTGAAGCCGGGCGAGAACGAGATGACCTTCACCGTACCTGCGGGAGATGTCACAACCGGGGTGGTTTGGGATTATCTGCGGCTGGAGCTGAACGACGGCAGCAAGTCTTATCCAACTCCACCGGACACACCACGACCGGACCAGCCGACGCTGCCGCAAAGTTAGCGTTCACGGCGTGGGAAACCAGCCGCACCCGCGCCGGATCCGCTAAGCCAGCTTGACGTTGACCAGTTCGATCCCTGCTCCTTTGCCAAGGTTGCGGCTGTACTTCTTGTCCGTTGCGTTGTTCCAATGCTCGTGAACGCCCAGGCTGGCCAGCACCTTGCCGGTCTTCGCGGGATCGTATGTGGTCTTCGAGGGAGCATCGTGGGCCAGCGCCATCTCGTGCAGATAGTTGTCCACCGCGCCGGTGACGATGGCGGAGAGGGTCGGCTCGCTGCGCAGGAAGTCCAGCGCGACCGAATCAATCGCGACGCCGTCCTGCGAGGCAAAGACGCTGGACGTCCAATTCCCGTTGAAGGGCGCGCTGGTCCACTTGCAGACCGGGGCCAGGCGGAACTCATTGTGCTGGGTCGCATAGAGGCCGTCAATGATGTAAAGGACGGTCTTGCCGCCAACCTGCGGGTGCCCATTCATATCCACCAGCCCGTTGTAGGATCCCGGCCCTTGCGCAGCCGGCGACCCGACCCGCCCGCTGGACTTGACGGCGAGGAAGGGATGCACATAGCGCGCTCCGGCTGACCCATCCTCCATCAGGATGGTGCCCTGATGGTTCTTGGCGGTGACGGTCATGCCCGCCATGGTGTGCCCCTTCAGCCCGGCCACGTTGATCATGTAGTCGGCCTGGGTGACAACCGTGGGGAGATAGAAGGTCAGGTCGCCCTTGGCGAAGACCAGGGGGTGCGCCTTATCGGCAACAGCCTTCTCGCGGCCATCGGTGCCGGTGGAATCGACAAAGTGGACGCCGGGAAACTCCTTGGTGCAACGGTCGTAAATAGTGGCAGGCACGTCGCGGATGGCGTCGTAGAAGGTGATGTCGGCGGGCGCGGCGCCCACCTGCGTGACCAGCTGGGTGAGCAGGCCATGCACCAGCTGCGGCGCAATGTAGGATGCATTGGCGCCGTTGCCGTGGTCATGCACCTGATTCAGGTTGAGCTTGACGACGATCTTCTCGCCCTTCTTGTAGCCGACCGCGCCTTTGCCATTGCGCTTGTTGAAGTCGGTGAAGATCTTGTTCCAGGCTGCCTTGTCGCTGGTGGCGTCGCCTACTGAGCGGATGGTGCCCGAGAGCATCGCGGCGACGGCTGCGGGGTGGGTGTTGCTGTCGTCCCACCAGCCAGGGGCGTTGTTCACGCCATCCCAGTTCGTGGCCTTGGGATCGAAGGCCCAGGCGACGCGACCCGGCTTGACGCCATACGCTGTCCCGATGGGCGAGTTGGCGGGCTCAATGGGGCTGAAGGCGGGCTGGGCTGCGACCGGCGTGGCCTGGGCCAGCGCCGCGGGCACTCGCAATGTGGTCAGCGTGGCGGCGCTGCCCAGTACGGAGGCTTTGAGGAAATCTCTGCGGGAGGTGGTGTAGTAATCGTTCTTCTTCATGGGAACTCTCCTTATGTGCGGGGCCCTGGTTGGCGAGGATTATACCCATCCGCGGGCAACACGGAATGTGCGCTTCATCACAAACCCGGGGCAAAGCTGGAATGCCGCGCAGCCGTGGCGGGCTTTCGCTTTCCTACAGGTGCTTCCAGGCTTAGCAGCCCGAAAAAGTCACCCTTCCTGGCATTTTGCTTTCAGTCATTTACCGATGGTTGCACATCTTCTTGTGCAATTGCCGTTTGACAGACATCCCCATCGATAGGCGAATATAAGGCGAATATATTGTCATGCCGACAGCCTCCGCAATCCGCATCCAGATCGAATCGGCCCTCGCGCGGAAGGTCCCCTCCGCCCTCACCCCCGCGCCCAAGATGATGCACCAGGTTGCGGCCACGGGTATCGACATTCTGGATGAAGTACTCAAGGGCGGACTCCCGGTGGGAGCGGTGAGCGAACTGGTAGGCCCCGAATGTTCCGGGCGGACCTCGGTCGCGCTTTCCTTCCTTGCGCGAATGACGCAGGCAGAAAAGGTGTGTGCCTGGATCGATGGCTGTGACACTCTCGATCCCGTCTCCGCCGCAGCGGCCGGCGTCGATCTCGCACGGCTGCTTTGGGTCCGCTGCGGAGCGATCCCGAAAAAATCGGCGCCCGCCAGCTACGATTTCGCTCTGCCGCAGAAGTATCTTGTGCCGCCAGCCGCGACCAAAGGCTTGCATGGCGGCGGATTCGGGCCGCATCCGCGCACCGAAGCGAAGGGGCTTTCGCAAGCGGTTGGCGGTCTGCTGCGACCAGAGGCTATTTGGCCTCGCTGTGCGGAGCCGCAGCGTCGCGTGCGACCTCAGACAGAGACATTCGCGCCAAGCCTTCGGCCGGCGGCCAATGCCGTTGCTCCCTTGCGCTCGCGCAAACCCTGGTCCCGCATGGAGCAGGCGTTGCGTGCAACCGATCTGCTGCTGCAAGGCGGCGGCTTCAGCGCAATCGTTCTGGACCTGGGAGGCCTCAGTCCGGAAGCAGTTTCGCAGGTACCCCTAGCAACCTGGTATCGCTATCGCGCGGCGGCCGAGCGGACCCAGTCGAGCATCCTGCTGCTGACCCAGCACCCCTGCGCAAAGAGCAGCGCGGAGCTGGTGCTGCGATTTAATCCGGCAGATGCGATCTGCGACGAGAGAACGGTCTTCAGCGGGATTGAACCCCAAGTCGAAGTCATTCGCCGGCGGTTTGCGGAGAGTCCGACCAACGTCATTCCCATGCGCAAGCCGCCGCAAAGCGCGAAGGTCGCGAACTGGCAGAGCCGCACCGTGTGGGCAGGCCGCAGATGAGCAATTCGACTGAGCTATATGCCTGCCTCTATGTCAAGGAGTTTCCCGCGCAGGCGTTGCTGCGGCTGCGGCCGGAGCTGCACGGCAGGCCGTGTGCCGTGATGCAGGGCGAGCCTCCATTGCAAACCGTTTGCTCGCTCAACACGAGGGCGCGGCTGCTGCATGTTGCCCATGGCATGACGCACGTGGAGGTCGACACCTTCCCGGACCTGGTGATGCTATCGCGCTCGCGGGAGACAGAGAGGACAACCAAGGCCATTCTGCTGGAATGCGCAGGCACGTTTTCTCCGCGCGTTGAGGATCGAAGCGATGGCGCAGCCTTCCTCTGCGGGATCGACATCGGCGGCACGCAAAGCTTGTTTGGGCCGCCGGAGATGCTGGCGCGGAGCCTGCTGCAGCGGGTGCGGGCGGTCGGCATCGCGGCCCGCATCACCGTCAGCCGTAACTTTCACGCGGCCGTCTGCCTGGCCAAAGGTCTGGAGCAAAGCGCCGGGGTTAGAGTGATTCCACCCGGCGAAGAGGCAATGGCCCTGGCCTCCCTGCCCGTCGCGGTCCTCGATCCGACCGAGGCACAGGCAGAGACCTTCGCGTCATGGGGAATCCATACGCTGGGGATGCTGGCGGCCCTGCCGGAGGAAGAGCTCATCTCCCGCATGGGCCAGGATGGCAAGCGCCTTCGCCAATTGGCGCGCGGCGAGTGCCCGCATCTATTCCAACCCGTAGAGCCTGCTTTCACCCTCGCCGAGAAGCTGGAACTCGATTCGCCGGTCGAGCTTCTGGAATCGCTGCTTTTTGCGGTCGGAGCGATGCTGGACCAGCTGATTCTGCGGGCCAGGACGCGCATCCTGGCGCTGGCCTCGGTCACCATCACGTTGTCGCTGGATGGTGGAGGCACGCATATACGAATGGTCAGGCCTGCGCTGCCTAGCCTGGACAAGCAGCTCTGGATCAAGCTGCTGCATCTCGACCTCGAAGCGCATCCGCCGCAAGCAGCCATTCTCGCGGTTGCACTGGACGCGGAGCCCGGCAGTACCAGCAAGGTGCAGCTTGGCCTCTTCTCCCCGCAGCTTCCGGAGGCGGCGCGTTTGGATGTAACCCTCGCCCGCATTCGTGCCATCGTGGGTGAGGCTTGCGTGGGTCGCGCCGTGCTCCAGGACACCCACGCGCCAGAGGGTTTCCACGTGGAACCCTTTACCGTGCCTTCCGGCGACGCTCGCGTAATGCCTGTTCCGCAGCCGCGTGTCTCCATGCGCCAGCTTCGCCCACCGGAGCCGGCCTCCGTCACGCTGCGCAACGCTCAGCCGGCGGCATTCTTCTATCGCGAGCGGCGCTATGCGGTCGAACACGCTTACGGCCCGTGGTCAGTGAGTGGCGATTGGTGGAACCAGACGCTTTGGGGGTTCGAGCAATGGGACCTGATCGCGCGCGCGCACGACGGCGCACTGCTCTGTTGCTGCATCGTGCGTGACCTGATGAGGAATCAGTGGCAGATGGCGGCGCTCTATGACTGAGCGTTATGTGGAACTGCACGCTGCCAGTGCGTTTTCATTTTTGGAGGGGGCTTCGCAGCCGGAGACGCTGGTCGAGCGTGCAGTTGCACTCGATATGCCGGCGATGGCGCTGCTGGATCGAAATGGCGTCCATGGCGCTGCCCGGTTTTATACCAGCGCGAGGCGAAACGGGATCCGCGCCCATGTTGGAGCGGAGATTGCCGTATCGAGTTTCGGTGCTCGCCTCACGCCACCTGCGTGGCTGCCGCATCTGCATCTTGCCGAACCTGCCCGGCTGCCGTTGCTCTGCGAATCCCGCCAGGGCTACCAGAACCTCTGCCAGCTCGTGACCCGTTTCAAGCTGCGCGAAACCACCAAGCAGGAAGGTGCGGCCAACTTCGATGACCTGCAACAATTCGCCTCTGGTTTGGTGTGCCTCACCGGCGGCGATGAAGGCCCGCTGGCCGCGGCGTTGATGTGCGGCGGTGAGCAGGCTGGCCGTGAGACGGTTGAGCAACTGGTTCGCATCTTCGGGCCACAGAATGTGTATATCGAGCTGCAGCGGCACCACGAGCGCGAAGAGGAGTGGCGCAACCAGGCGGCGTTGCGCATTGCGAACTCTCTCAAGCTGCCAGTGGTTGCAACCAACGGCGTGCGCTACGCCACGGCCTATGACCGTGAGGTCCTGGACCTTTTTACCGCCATTCGCAACCATACAGAACTCGACCACGCCGGCCGGCTCCTGTCTCTCAATAGCCAGCGCCATCTTCGCCCAGCGCGCGAGATGACGTCGTTGTTCCGCGATGTTTCTGGAGCAACCGAAAATGCCGTCGAGCTCTCTTCACGCTTGCAATTCGAGCTGGGAGATCTAGGCTATGAGTTCCCCCGTTATCCCGTCCCGGATTGCGACACCATGGACAGCTTCCTGCGCAAGCGGGTCGACGAGGGAGTGATTCGCCGTTATGGGCCGAAGCGCGACGCGGGCCTGCTGGAGCGCGCGAAGAAGCAGGTCGAGCACGAGTTAGCCTTGATCGCAAAGCTCGGCTTCGCTGGTTACTTCCTGATTGTCTGGGACATTGTGCAGTTCTGTAAGCAGCACGACATCCTCGTTCAAGGCCGTGGCAGCGCAGCCAACTCGGCCGTCTGTTATGCGCTGGAAATCACGGCGATCGACCCGGTGGGCATGGAGTTGCTGTTTGAGCGCTTCCTCAGCGAGAGCCGGGGAGAGTGGCCGGACATCGACCTCGATCTGCCGTCCGAAGAAAAGCGCGAGCAGGCAATCCAGTACGTGTATCAACGCTATGGAGAACTGGGCGCGGCCATGACGGCGAACGTCATTACCTATCGTGGCAAGTCCGCCGCGCGCGAGGTGGGCAAGGCGCTCGGGTTCGATCAGGAGTCGCTTGGGAGTTTGTCGAGTCTCGTCAGTCAGTGGGAGTGGCGAGGCAAGACCGACACCATGGCGCACTCGTTTCAGAATGCGGGATTCGACGTGAAACATCCGCGCATCGCGAAGTACCTTGAACTATGCATGCGCATCCAGGACCTGCCGCGCCACCTCGGCCAGCACTCCGGCGGGATGGTCATCTGCCAGGGCCAGTTGAACTGCGTTGTGCCGCTGGAGAGGGCCTCGATGCCCGGCCGCACCGTGGTGCAGTGGGACAAGGAAGACTGCGCCGACCTTGGCATCATCAAAGTTGATCTGCTCGGTCTGGGCATGATGGCGGTGCTGAAGGACTGCCTGGAACTGGTCCCTCAGCATTACGGCGAAAGCATCGACCTGGCGCAGTTGCCCGAGGACGGCGAGGTCTACTGCACCTTGCAGCGCGCCGATACGGTGGGCATGTTTCAAGTCGAGAGTCGCGCGCAGATGGCCTCTTTGCCGCGCAACTATCCAACCCGCTTCTACGATGTCGTCGTTCAGGTCGCCATCATCCGGCCGGGACCGATCGTCGGCAAGATGATGCACCCGTATATGCGGCGCCGCCAGGGGAAGGAGAAGGTCACCTACCCGCATCCTTCGCTGGAGCCGGTGCTGAAACGCACGTTGGGCGTGCCGCTCTTTCAGGAGCAGTTGCTGCGCATGGCGATGACAGTCGCCAACTTCACCGGCGCGGAGGCCGAGGAACTTCGCCGAGCGGTGGGAATGCGCCGCTCCTGGGAGCGCATGAAGAATCTTGAAGGCAAGCTGCGCGCCGGCATGACTGCCAACGGGCTGGACGCTGCGACCCAGGAGGCGATCGTCCAGAACATCAGCTCCTTCGCGCTCTACGGCTTTCCGGAGTCGCACGCCGCCAGCTTCGCGCTGATCGCCTATGCCTCGGCGTACCTCAAAGTAAAGTACCTGGCCGCCTTCACCTGCGCCATCCTCAACAACCAGCCGATGGGCTTCTATTCCCCCGCGGTGCTGGTGAAAGATGCGCAGCGGCACGGCCTGCGGGTGAAGCCGATCGATGTCCAGGTCTCGGAATGGGCCTGCACGATTGAGCATGAGATCGATCGAAGCCTGTCTCTGCGGCTCGGCCTGGGCTACGTGAAGGGGTTGCGCCGGCAATCCGCGGAGGCAATCGCTGGCTCTCGCGCAGCCTGCGATCCATTCCTCTCGGCGGAGGACCTTGTCGGGCGTGTGCCCTCATTGAATCGCAAAGAATTGACGCTGCTGGCGCGGGTCGGCGCACTCAATAACCTTGACGGCATTGCCCATCGCAGGGACGCGCTCTGGCAGGTCGAACGCGCGGGCAAGCTGGAAGGCCCTCTGCTGCGCGAGAAGGCCGAGGCCTTGCGCGAGCAGCGCGGGAGCTTGCCTCTGCACCGGATGAGCACGCACGAACGCCTGATCGCCGACTACGCGGGAACTGGCCTGACCATCGGCAAGCATCCGATGGCGTATCGACGCGAGCAGTTGCGGCGGGTGCAAATTCTCTCCGCTGCAGAGCTGCGTGCCTGTAGCAATGGTGAGTTCGTAAGGACGGCGGGCTGCGTGATCGCCCGGCAACGGCCCGGGACGGCCAAGGGGTTTATCTTCCTATCCATGGAGGACGAGACGGGCATCGCCAACATTATTGTGACGCCCGATCTTTATGAACGGGACCGCCTGGTCGTCACCCGCAGCAAGTTCATCGTTGCCGAAGGTCCATTGCAGAATCAAGATGGCGTCATCCATGTGAAAGCGACGCGCCTTCGCTCTTTCTCCGATCAGACGCTGGCGGTCCGCTCGCATGACTTCCACTAATGGAACCTACGGCAGAGTCGGATAGTCGGGCCTTTGACTCGGATTGTCCGGCGGAGCCGGATAGGCTTTGCTACCGTCGTTCAACTCCAGCCGGACGTAGTCCCAGATGACGCCGGTCGTGACGTCTCCGGCGGGGACGGTGAAGGTCATCTCATTCTCGCCCGGCTTCAGCAGCGCGGCGTCGAACTTCTGGATGTACTGGTACCAGACTCCCTTGTTGGAGTTGTAGCGCAGTGCGTTGGTGGCCACCGGATGGAGGGTGCCAACGGTCTGCCCGTTGACGCCGATGGCCAAACCGCCTTGCGTATCTGAACCCACGTAGGCTGACCCGCCTCCCCCTGCTTGTCTTCCAGCCCCAGGGGTTCGGTTACCTCCTCCAAACGCTGCATTACCGCCTCCAGCTAACGCGGGATTGCCAGCTCCGTCTCCGCCGGGCTGTCCAGCCGCGCCGGGGGTACGGTTGCCGCCTCCGCCGCCGAACACCGGGTTACCGCCTCCGCCCAGTGCGCGATTGCCCCCGCCGTCTGCACCGGCCAGCGACACCCGCAGTACGGCCGTGCCTTGCGATGCCTTGGGCATGGTGAACTTGACCGTCCAGGTGGTCGCTCGCCCCTGGCCCCACTGCGGCCACGGGTCCTTGTTGTCGGTTGGGATATTGACCCAGCCGAAGCGCTGATTGTAGGGGTCCTTGGCGGCTGGATTCAGCCAGGCCGTGGTGGTAGAGTGCGGCACCTCCTGGAAGAACCAATCCTTGTGGTAATCGCTCTTGCCGATGGTGTAGACAATGTCGTTCGGGAACAGCCCGGCGTAGCGCAGGCCCCAGCCCCACAGCCAGTAGTTGTCCGGATC
>Ga0181516_10003749_pt1 | contig 10001 bp, 7 predicted proteins | sample PEATcosm2014_Bin_25_FD_121104 | JGI IMG/M metagenome (GOLD analysis project Ga0181516, IMG submission 121104) | Peatland microbial communities from MTU Mesocosm Facility, Houghton, MI, USA - PEATcosm2014_Bin01_10_metaG | ecosystem: Environmental > Terrestrial > Soil > Wetlands > Peat | place...
GCAACCGGCTATTCCTCGGTCAGGTTGCTCTCCAGCAGAGCCTGCCTCCGCTTCACCGGATGGCAGCAAGTGTAAAGCATGTCCGGAGACAAAATGTAATGGATGTCCCGGCACTTGACACCCTTGCACCTGGGGACCGGGGAGACAACGCATCTGTCCCACGTTCCAACGCTTGTCTGTTCCCTGTTCTCTTTTCCCTGATCCCTGTTCCCTGATCCCTGTTCCCTGACCCCTGTTCCTCGGTGTGCCCTAGAGATCCCGCCAATTCGCCCCGAATCCCAAGTCCGCAACCAACGGCACATCGAGTTTGATCACGCCTTCCATTTCCGTGCGGACAAGCTCCTCAATCTCCGCCGTCTCTTCCGTCGGAACCTCAAACAGCAACTCGTCATGAACTTGCAGCACCATGCGGGTTCTCAGCTTGCGCTCCGTCAGTTGGCGATCGATGGAGATCATGGCCAGCTTGATGAGATCGGCCGCCGTGCCCTGCAATGGGGTATTGATAGCGGTGCGTTCCGCAAACCCGCGCTGATTCGGATTACGGCTCTCGATATCCGGAATCGGCCGCACCCGTCCAAAGAGCGTCCGCACGCTTCCCTCTCTTCTTACCTGCTCCAGTGTCCGTTCAATAAACGCGCGCACTCCCTGGTATCGTGCAAAATACCGCTCGATATAAGCCTTCGCCTCCGCCTGCGGAATGCCGAGCTGCGCGGCCAGCCCAAAGGCCGAAATCCCGTAAACGATGCCAAAGTTCACCGCCTTGGCCCGGTTTCGCGTTTCTTTGTCCATGGTCTCTGCGGGAACGCCAAAAACCTCGCTCGCCGTGAGCGTATGAATGTCTTCGTTCTGCCGATAAGCGCGCACCAGCAACGGATCGCCGCTGAAGTGCGCAAGCAACCGCAGCTCAATCTGCGAGTAGTCCGCCGAGAGCAACTGTGTTCCCGGCGCTGAAGTAAACGCCGCTCGAATCTCCCGCCCAAGCTCGGTCCGCGTAGGAATATTCTGCAGATTCGGGTTGATCGACGAGAGCCTGCCCGTCGCCGTAGCCGCCGCTTGAAACGTCGTATGCACGCGCGAATCCGCGTCCACAAGCAACGGCAGCGCGTCCACATAATTCGACTTCAGCTTGGAGAGATGCCGGTACTCGAGTACCAGCTTCGGCACCTCATGTTGTTCGGCAAGTTGCTCCAGCACATCCTGCGCCGTGGAAATGGCCTTCCCTTTTCCGCGGCTCGCCGGCGCCGACAATCCGAGCTTCGTAAACAGCACCACCCCAAGCTGCTTCGGCGAATTGATATTGAACCGCTGCCCGGCCAGCTCAAATATGCGCTCGCCCACGCGCGTCAACTCGCCGCCAAATCTCTCCGAGAGTCCGCTCAACGCAGTTGTGTCGATGCGCACCCCGGCCCGCTCCATGCGGAAAAGCACCGGCGCAAGCGGCAGATCGATCTCGGCATACGCGCGCGTGACACCGCACTTTTCCCCCTCCGCCTTCAGAGCCGGAACCAGCCCGCGGATAGCAGCGGCAGCAGCAGGCAAAGTCGACGGTGCGGGCTGTGAGTGCCGAGCCGCCACATCCGCCAGAGCCTGCGTCGCGTGCGTCGGATTCAACGCGTACGAGAGCAGCATGGTGTCATCCACCGCTCCACGCAACTGAACTCCCTGCGCTTCAAGCAGATGCAGGCAGGACTTCAAGTCATGGGTTTGCTTCGCAACCGACGCGTCCTCAAGCAGCGATCGCACTTCCGCCGACAGCGGAAGCCGCAACGCAACGCCAGCCTCCGCGCACACCCCCACGCTGAAGCCCGTCTGTTTCTCCGCAGCCTCGGCTACATCCAGCAGCGACCCCATCTGCGGCGCTTCGTCGTCTTCCACCAGCGCATGCGTCTTCGCATCCAGCGCAAAAGCAAATCCATGCGCGCGCGCCGCAGCATAAAACTGCTTGACTTGAGCCTCGTCCGGCTCCTCGACCAGTTCAACCGAGACACCGCCGGCCGCAGGCGAAAGCTCCCGCAGCATCGACGTAAATTCGAGCTCGGTGAAAAGCTCCCGGCATGCCTCGATGTCCGGCTCCTGTGTCTCCATCGCAGCCAGATCCAAAGCCAGCGGAACGTGACTGTCTATCGTGACCAGTTCCTTCGAGAGCAGCACAGCATCGCGATTCTGCTCCAGCGACTCTCGATAGGTCTTGCGCTTGACCTCGGCAGCCCGGTCCAGCACTGCCTCCACGCTCCCGAATTCCACGATCAGATCCACGCTTCCCTTATCGCCAATACCCGGCGCGCCCGGAATGTTGTCCACCGCGTCGCCCCGCAGCGCCATCACGTCAACAACCCTCTCCGGCGGCACACCCAGCACCTCCTGCACCTTTGCAGGATCGAGAATCAGGTTATCCTTCTGCGGGTTAAGGATCTTCACCTGCGGCGTGACCAGCTGCATCATGTCCTTGTCGCCTGAAACTATGAAGACCTCGTGCTCCTGTTCCGCAGCCTCGCGCGCCAGCGTGCCGATGACGTCGTCGGCCTCAAACCCCACCGCCTCCAAAATCGGAATGCGCAGCGCCTCCAGCGCTCGTCGAATATACGGAATCTGCCGCCGCAGGTCCTCCGGCATCGCCTCGCGATTTGCCTTGTACCCGTCGTAGCTCACTTCGTCAAAACTCTGCGTCTTCGAATTCCACTTGCGCAGCGGTCCCATCGTCCGCGCTCGCTCGTCGCGAAACACCTCGCCGCTCACGTCGAAGACCGCGGCAAAATAGCGCGGCTCGAAGTCCTGGCGCAGCTTCTTGATCATGTTCACAAAGACGTAGGTAGCAGCCGTGGGCAGCCCGCCGCGCGTCGACATCGGCCGCGAGCGCTGCATCGCGTGGTAAGCGCGAAAGATGAACGACATAGTATCGAGCAGGAAGACCGGCGGCTTGGCTTGTTCGGGCACGCTACCGAGTCTATCAGGCACCTGCCCTCGCCCGGCCGCACCCAGAACTAAGGTGCAGAGGCAGATGAACCGCGAGCCGTGACGATCGCCATTAGCCTATGAACATGCCGTCCCCGTAGCTGAAGAATCGATATGCTTTCTCGACGGCATGTCGATAAGCGGACAGAATTTTTTCGCGGCCGGCGAAGGCGCTCACCGGCATCGGCAGCCTCCGCCGAGGTACAAGTAAGTTGGTGAGCAGCGCGCCAGACGGTGTGTACATGATTTCAGTACTTGTACACATCCGTGATACGATGACCGAGTGGAAGGTGATATGGGAACGGTAAAGGCTACAGTGGTTCACAAGCATTTCCGTCTTGACGCCGCAAAGCTGAAGCGCGCGCAGAAGTTGCTTGACGCGCCGACGGAGACTGAGACCGTGGAGCGCGCAATCGACATGGCTATTCTGGAGCATGAACGGAACCGCATCGCGAATCGGGCGCACGAGCGATTTGTCCACTCGAAGGCGATTGTGCGCGATGTGTACGGCGTGCTTGAGTAGGGCCGATGCAGATTCTATTCGACTCTTCGGTGTACATCGGCGCATTGCGCGGGAATCGGGATGCTGAGCTGATCTTTGAGCGTTGGCGCCGGAAGGCGCCCGTCTGGGTGAGCTCGGTTGTGCTGGAGGAACTCTATGCGGGGGCGGATGCGGCGGGCGTCAGGCTCATCGGGAAGCTGGAGAGGGATTTCGAGAGGGCTAGGCGCGTGCTGGTTCCGAATTTGAGCGACTGGACGCAAACTGGGCGAATTCTGGCTAAGGTTGGCGCGAAGTACGGGTTTGAACGGATCGGGCAAGGGCGGCTGACCAACGATGCGCTCATCGCGACAAGCGCGGCGCGATGTGGCATCACCGTGGCCACGGCCAATGCGCGGGACTTCGCCCGGCTCGCAGAATTCTGCCCGCTGCAGTGGCACGTGGGGAATTAGAGATCAGGCAATGAACATGCAGTCCCCGTAGCTGAAGAATCTGTATTTCCGCTCCACAGCGTGACGGTAAGCCGCCAGCACATGCTCGCGCCCCGCAAACGCGCTAACCAGCATCAGCAGGCTCGATTGCGGCAAATGAAAATTCGTCAGCAGAGCCCCAACGACGCGAAATTTGAATCCGGGCGAAATGAAAATCTCCGTCTCGCCGGAGTGCGGCCAGAACTCGCCCACCCCTGAAGCCGCCGCAACAGATTCAAGCGTCCTCACCACCGTAGTTCCAACAGCCACGATGCGCCGGCCTTCGCGCATCGCACGGTTAACAGCATCTGCGGTCTCAGCGCTCAGCGTATAGCGTTCCCGATGAAGCCTGACCTCGTCGACCCGCTCCACACGCAACGGCGCAAACGTTCCCAGCCCAACATGCAGCGTGACCCGCGCAATTTCAATCCCCCTCGCAGCCAACGCTGCCAGCATCTCCGGCGTAAAGTGCAATCCTTCCGTCGGCGCAGCCACAGATCCACGCGCCTCCGAGAAGACTGTCTGATACCGCTCGCGATCCGCATCCTCATCGTCCCTGTGAATGTAAGGCGGCAGCGGCATGTGGCCAATGCAGTCCAGCACAGCAAAAAAATCATCCACCGGATTGAATTGAAGCAGCCGCTCGCCAAACTCGCCTCGCTCCAGAACTTCAGCTTCGAGTTCGGTAGCCCCGGAAGGCCCTGGAAAGACAAGCACCTCGCCAATCGCAACTTTCCTGCCCGGCCTGACCAGCGCACGCCAGAGGTTCTTTTCAACGGGCTCAGTAAGCATAACCTCGATGCGACCTGTAGGCTTTTCCCGTTCCCGCCGCAGCGTGCGCCGTGCAAACAGCCGCGCAGGAATCACGCGGCTATCGTTCAAGACCAGCAGGTCGCCCGTATTCAAAAGCGATGAAAGCGATGAAAAGTTGTCGTCGCGCAGTCCGCCCGTCGCGCGGTCCATCGCCAGCATGCGGCTCTGGCCGCGCACCCGTGGAGGCTCCTGCGCAATCAGCTCCTCAGGAAGGTCGAAGTCGAATTCCGCAACGCGCAGCCCCGGCGAAGCCACTGACTCTTCGTTCATGACTGCTTCTTCCCAAAATGCTCCAGCGCCCGAAGCCGCGCGCGTTCAATCGCCGCATTCAGTTCTTCGCGCTTCGGCTCGAAGCCGTCGGCAGGCAAATCCGTCGGAACCCGCGTCCAGCGCGCCCAACTCACCACGATGCGCGTAAAAGGTTTCGGAATCAAGAATCGATCCCAAGACCCCATCGTCCATGCGTGCTCCGGCTCCAGGTGGAAGGCGCCAATCTCGGCGCCAGTCATCTGGGCCAGCTTGATGGGCCCCATCTTGGTTTGATAGATCGGGCCCCGAGGGCCATCGGCTGTAAAGATCGCCGGGTTGCCGCTCTCGATAACATTCTTGAGTCCGAGCAAGCCCTCGCGTGCGTTTCGCGAACTCGAGCCGCGCACCGCGTGAAAGCCGAACAACTCCAGAATACGAGTGATCAGCTCGCCATCGAAGCTCTGACTGATGAGAATAGTGCCATGCGTGCGGCGGTAATAGATGGCGCACGGCAAAACGCACTGATGCCAGAAGCAGAAAATCCGTGCCCCGGCGCCCTCGCCGAATGGCAGCGCCTTCATTCCCTCTTCGGCAATCGCCTCAAAGCGCCAGCTAAGCCCCACGCACCACAAAAGTGCCCACACAATGCGCGGCACGATAGCCAGCACAATCCGCTGGCCGATGCTGAATCTGCGGTTCGCTTGTCTAGGCACTCATCGATTTTAGCGGAGTGAACGGTGCTCGCCGAGTAAGCGGTGCTAGTGTTCTGTCTCTAAGAGCTTGTTGAAGAACGCAGAACCCGCGCGCCTTGTAACAGGGCACGACTTCAGTCGTGCCGATAAAACCCACAAAATGATCCGGGCTTTAGCCCCTGCGGAAGCCCTTCCACACCAATTTCGCCTGAATACAGCCTCTTCCAACAAGTTCCTAAAGTTCATGGCAAAACAAAAGCTTTCATTCTGAGCGAGCGGAGCCCCGAACGCCTTTCAGAGGCCCCCAAAGAGCGATCTTTGCTCTTTGGGGCAGAGTTCGGGGGTAGTGAGTCGAAGAATCTGCTTTTGTCTTTCGTGAGTTCTTCAACGTACTTCAAAGACAGGACGCCAGCCGGGAGTCAGCGTACGGGCCTTTTCTAGCTCCGCTAACAGCGCGTGCGCAGCAACGCGCGCTAACCCCGCGAACTCCGCTGCATCTCAGCTATACCGCAGCCACCGCAGTATCTCCGGCAGCGTCGCCCGCTTGCCGTACATCAAGATGCCGATGCGATAGAGCCGCGCCGCAAACCAGACTACCGCCCAAAGGGTCAATATCAGAATTCCGATAGATACCCCGAATTGCCACAGCGGCGGCGGCTGCAGAGCCACGCGTTCAACCATAACGAAGGGCGAGGTAAGCGGAAACAGCGATCCAAAAACAGCCGCATTGGAGCTGGGATCCTTTACCAGAAATGGGAGTATCCCAAAGCTGATCCACACCGGAATGGCCACAAGCGGCATAAACATTTGCAGGTCCTGGGATGTTTCGCAGGTAGCCGCCAGCCCTGAAAACAATGCGCTGAACAGAAGAAAACCGAACAAGAAGTACACCGGAAAGAAGACCGCGTCCATCCATGTGAAGTGGATAGAGAAGTCACCGGAAAGCATCGACCCTGCTACGGCCGGAACCGTGAAAATGGATGCCGCGGTCGCCCAAATCGCAATCTGGGTCAGCCCTACCCCACACGCGCCGATCAACTTTCCGGCCAGCATATCGTCCGGCTTAACGACGGCGAGCATCACCTCGAATACACGGGAGGCCTTCTCTTCAACAATGGATCTCGCCATATCCATTCCATAGAGCATGATCGGCATGAGCAGCAGCATCGCCATGATCACGGCTTTGATCATGGGTGCAGCACCGGCGGTTCTTCCCGTCTTGCCATCGTTATTTACCTGGAGCTGTTCGATGGAGACGTACTTGGTCGCGGCGTCAACACGGCCCGCGTCCATCCCTGCTGCGGTCAGGCGTTCATGCACCAGGCCCCGATTGAATGCGTTCGTCAGACGCGAAAGGTCGCCGAATGTCCCCGTCGTAAAGGTCACATGAGGTGCGCCGTCGGCGGAGTTCTCGATTGACAGCAGCCCGTCGAGCTGTTTGCGCTTGATGCGGTCCAGTTGGGCATCGCGATCCTGCGCAGTGGCCGGAGCAATCACGTCTACCTTGTATTGGGCATACTTGTCGCGCAGCAGCTCGGTGCGCACGTCGCCGGCCAATGCTGCGCTATCGGCGGCAATCGCGATATGCATGCCGGTGTTAATCTTGCGGCCGGTAAACGCGCTGAAGCCCACGGCCCCGATCATCAGCATGGGCACCAGAATGGTGGAGATCCTGAAGGAACGGCCGCGAATCTTCTCCAGATACTCTCGCTTTGCAACCAGGAAGACGTTACGCATTGGCCTTGCCTCCTACGGTCTGAATGAAAATCTCCTCAAGCGAAGGCTCAACCAGCTCGAACCGGTAGATCGTCGCTGCTGCGGCAGCCTGTTGCAGCAGCTTCTGCGCATTGCCATGCGGCTTCAGTGTGATCTCCGCGTGGCCGGAGAAGTTTTTCGCGTCGGCAATCTCTTCACTGTTTAAGAAGGCGGAACTGCCCTCAAACTCCACAATCACGTGGTTGCGCTCGTAGCGGCTCTTGATCTCGCGCATCTTGCCCGCCAGCACCGCCTGGCCGTTGTTGATCAGACATATGGAGTCACACAATTTCTCCACCTGGTCCATGCGATGGGTAGAAAACAGAATCGCCTTGCCCTGGGCCTTGAGTTCCAGTAGCGTACTCTCCACCAGCACCGCGTTCACGGGATCGAGCCCCGAGAACGGCTCGTCCATCACGATCAGCCCCGGCTCGTGCAGCAGCGTGGCGATGAACTGGATCTTCTGCTGCATTCCTTTGGATAGTTCTTCGGTCTTCTTCTCCAGCGAATCTGCAATCTGCATCTTCTCCGCCCACACCCGCGCGCGCTTTTGCGACTCCTCGGCCGTCAGCCCGTGCAGGCAGCCGAAGAAGACAAGCTGGTCCATAACTTTCATCTTTTTGTAGAGGCCGCGTTCCTCCGGCAGATAGCCTACGCGCTCAAGGCTCTTGCGCTCAAAAGGCTTGTCGAATAAGCTCACACGGCCGGAGTCCGGCATGGTAATACCCATCATCATGCGGATCGAGCTTGTCTTCCCCGCCCCATTCGGCCCCAGCAGGCCGAACATCTGACCCGCATCGATCTGGAGGCTCAGGTCGCGCACGGCGACCTTGCTCTCGTAGGCCTTGTTTACTCCCGCGAGTTCTACAACTGGCATGGATTCTCCCGGTATTCATCTGACAGAGTTGCTGCAGCCGTAATGTAAAGTCGGCTTTACTTTATGAAGCTACCCGTCGCGCTTCGGAATGTCAAGCAAGCTTTGCATCCATCGAGGGCAATCGCCTTTGAGTTTCATTGCGAGCGGCTGTCTCATCCTGGCGCAAAATCATCATCAAAGCGAGCCCTGTAAAAGGGCACGACTTTAGTCGTGCCGCAAAAACGCTCGCAAAAAGAAGCTGGGCTTCAGCCCCTGGCCCTCCCTCAAAATGGCGAATGAACATCATCAGCAGCCTCAGACCTTGAAGCAGCCTGGCAATCCTCGCCTTTCCCTTATGCAACTACGCGCGCATGCTGAAGGATGTTCCATGCTTGGCCTGGACAATCGGCCCCAATCCCAAGAAAAACCAACCCGTTTGCAGATCGTTACGCACAAAAAGAGCAGAGTAAATTCAGGAGAGCAAACTTGAAGGATGGTCGATCCAATCGTCTCAGACCCAGCGCAGATTCAGTTATGTGGCCGGTTTATACCCCACCCCCTACCCCGCCCCGTACCGTACCCCTACCCCCTCTTCATTCCAGGGAGGCATATCTCTCGTCGACTCCCATTAGAATCAACACGAAACGTCGATCTAGCTTCAAAGTTCCCGCCTGTTTGGGGTCAAAAAGGGGTGCTTTCGGGCAGATTTCGGGAGGATTTGGGGCGCTTCTCTCCCCAAACCGCAGATTTTTACAATAGCCTCATCGCCTCCGGATCCCAGTTAACAATCTGGCCGCGGTCGATGCTCAGGTTGCTCAAAAGCGCCGCTCCAGCAGCCCGGAAGCCGAAGACCGCATCTTCGACAACCGGCTTGCGCGAGCGGACCGAGGCGAAGAAGTTTTTGAAGTGGTCGTAGCTGTCGCTGTAACCCTTCGGCGCTGCATACTTCTCCACTCCACCCATCGATTCAGACCCGGAATGTGGCGGATATTTCTTGTCGTATTCCGCAACGATCTGCTTCTGCATCGTTTCAGTGAAACTGCCGATCATGTATCCGGGAGCCGATTCGCGCGGCACGCGATTGACGGTAACCGATCCTCCGCCAATCTCCATCGTGCCCTCGGAACCTGTGAAGATAAGTCCTTCGCTTTCTTCGCCGCCATCCACAAAGTTCACGCGGAGGCTGAGGTTAAATCCCTCCGGATAATCGAAGAGCCCAAGCATTACGTCGGGCACATCGCGGCCGTCGTTCCAGTACCGGATGGCGCCGGTCGCCATGCCGCGCGTAGGTCCCTTCGAGCCGGTAATGAAATGCGTCCCGCTGAAGAGATGCACAAACAGGTCGCCGGCCACGCCGCTGCCGTAAGCCTTCCATTTGCGCCACTGGAAGAAGTGCTCGGCGTTGAAGGGGATCTTTGGCGCGACGCCCAGGAAGCGCGGCCAGTCGCAGGTCTCCGGCGAGGCATCGGGCGGGACGGTGTAGTTCCACGCGCCCATCGACGAGTTGCGATCCCAGCGCGCGGTAACCATGTTGAGTTTGCCGATTGCGCCTGCTTCGAGCAGTTCCTTAGCCTTGATGTAGAGCAGCGAGCTGACGCGCTGGCTGCCCACCTGGAGAATGCGCCCGGTCGCGCGCGAAGCCTCGATCATCTGCGGCCCGTCGGCGTAGGCATGAATCATGGGCTTCTCGCAGTAAACGTCTTTGCCGGCCTTCA
>Ga0181516_10003751_pt1 | contig 9997 bp, 6 predicted proteins | sample PEATcosm2014_Bin_25_FD_121104 | JGI IMG/M metagenome (GOLD analysis project Ga0181516, IMG submission 121104) | Peatland microbial communities from MTU Mesocosm Facility, Houghton, MI, USA - PEATcosm2014_Bin01_10_metaG | ecosystem: Environmental > Terrestrial > Soil > Wetlands > Peat | place...
CAGCGCTGCGCCATCCGTTGAATCTTCCGGCGTGTAGCCAACCAGTTCCTTTGGATCAATCTGCGCGCCTTGCACATCGAGTGGCAGTTCCAGCATCACTGGTCCCGGACGTCCGGAAGTAGCCTGGTGATAGGCGTATTCGAGTTCATACCGGATGGTCTTGGGATCGCGCACGCTCTTCGCGTACTTGGTGACGTGCGCGGCCATGCCGATGAGGTCGGCTTCCTGTGGTCCAATCTGGCGCATCTTGGTGTGGTCCGCAATGAGCTCTTGTTTCACGTTTCCAGAGATGACCATCAGGGGCACGGAATCAATCCACGAGCCCAGCAGACCAGAGATGGCGTTCGAGGCTCCCGGACCAGCGGTCACCAGGGCGGCGCCTACCTCGTTGCGAAAACGCGCATAACCCTCTGCAGCCGCGACGCACGCCTGCTCATGGTAGTTGCAGTAATACCGCATCTCTGGATTCCGGCCCACGGCGTCGCACAAGTACATGATGCCGCCGCCTGACACCAGGAAGATGTCATGAACGCCCTTTTCAACCAGGAAACCAATCACGTAGTCAGATAAAAGCAAGTATGAACCTCCGAAACACAATTCAAGACGCACGGTGACGCACATGGGCCGCCGCTTTGGATTTGCTGTAATTAGAGTAGATCGTTTTCGACCAGGATCTCGTCATCGTTGATATCGCGCGCTGCCCGCTTATTCAAAACCTCCTCCCATTTCATGGGAGAGATTCCTGTCCCCGGCCGCTTGACGGTGACATTCCCGGTTGAGAAACGGTCACCTTTCCGGATGAAGCCGCTGGCTACAATGCTTCTGCGCGCAAATTCGCGGGCTTTCGATTGATTGTTCAAAAATTCCTTCTCGTCGAAAACACCGAGGAGTTCGTGTGTCTGATCGAGATGCCCGCACAGCTTGCGAAGATCATCCACATCGGCAGCATGATAGTGATCGTTGCCAGGAAGGCTCTTGTCGTGGGTGAAGTGTTTCTCGATCACAGTTGCGCCCAGCCCGTATGCAATCAACAACGGAAGGCAGAACTCGCCGGGAACGGTGTGATCGGAATATCCAACTTCGTACTTTGGAAACTCTGTCTTCAGGGCTGGGATGCGTGAAAGTCCTGCGAGCCGGTCGGGAGTCGGATAATTCAGATTGCAATGCAGTAGCGTGATTGGACCACTGCCATGCTGCTCCAGTATTGCGATAGCGTCGTGCACTTCCTGAAACGACGCGGCCCCGGTGCTCAGCATGACGGGCTTCTTCTTGGACGCAATCTTTGCGAGCAACGGTTTCGCCGTGATATCGGCTGAGGCAATTTTGTGAAAACGGACCAGCGGATTGATTGCGTCCACGGCATCCGAATCAAAGGCCGTGCACGAGAACTCAATGCCTACCTGCTCGCAATGTTGCGCCAGGGCGCGGTAGTGCTCAATGTTGAATGCATCATGTTTTGCAAACAGATCAAACTGGCTTTTCGTAGGCTCTTTGCTGGTATCCCAGTACGCTGGACTGAACCGCGAAGCGAGCTTTGAGGCCTTGTATGCCTGGAACTTGGCGCAGTGTGCGCCGCCTTGTTTTGCCAGATCGATCAGGCGTTTAGCGAGTTCGAAACTGTTCTCGTGATTTACGCCAACTTCCGCGATGATGTAATACCGATTCTGCATGTTTCACCGTTCTCTGTGGCACCCTGATTTTGTGCGGGTGCGGCACTCACGCCTCCCACCGCTTAACACTCCCGGAGCCACCGGAGCAGCTAAGGCAAAACCGTTGCGGTCAACGACGCCGAATGTTTCTTATAGCGGTAGAGCGGCATGCGGAGATGATCAATGCTGTGTCCGGCGGCGAGGAACCTGTCTCTCAAATCAACATCCTCGTTGATGCGGAGTTGATCGTTGTACATGCCGATTCGGGTCAGGACGTCGAGCTTGTAGAGGATGCCGCACGCAATTGGGGAGGCATCGGAATATTTCCGGGTCAGAACCTGTTCGTTCTCGTCTACTTCAAGGTAATCAACCGCGACTGCATCGCAGATCTGGCTGTTCAGGAACATATAGAGCTGGGTTATCTGCAGAAAGTCGCGGTGCACGTAATCGTCTGCATCGACCCGGACAACATAGCGCCCCCGCGCCTTACGAAGACCAATGTTGCAGGCTGCGCCAATGCCGAGGTTCGTCTCGTTGAATACCGTTCGAATGTCGCCTTCAAACGCCTGAAGCACGGTCCGCGACACATCAGTGCTGTTGTCATCTACAACGATGATCTCGTACAGATCAGACGCCAGACTCTGGTCCAGCAAAGAGCGCAAACAGCGTCCCAGGTGGTACCCATAGTTGTAATTCGTGACCACGACACTGACAATCATGCTTACTCCAGAGTGGCCTTTCCCGGCAGGGGGCGAGTTCAACGCCACTTTCGCTAGTAACCGGACCAGTTTACGCGTTCTCGCATTTTGGCCGCAACCGTCTGCATGGGGCGCGCTAGGCCACGTTCTCGCTGTACGGCCTTTTTAATCGGATACTCAGCGATTGAACCTAGTAGATCGTCGAAGGAATCGAGGCACTGGAACTCTGCACATACGCCGACCGGCTGACCCGTCTGGATTCCGTTAAGATGCTAAAATCGCGTTGAGTTCCAGCCGCGGCACACGAGCAGAAGTAATTGATTTACATCCGTCAATGAGAGGAATGATTTTCACAAATGGAGCACATTCGACCCTATCAACTACTCACATTGCCGGACCCTTTTGGAGAGGAGGTCAAATTCTTCATGCCACAGCCACAAGGGCTAGGTTCGATATCCACCATCGAATCAATTTTGTTGTTGAAGCTGATGCGGCTGGTAAATCCACCATACATATTTGAATTTGGGACTTATAAAGGGCTTACGACCCGGCTCCTTCTGGAAAATCTTCCAGAGAACGGCGTAGACACGGAACGTATTTACACGTTGGATCTACCCGACCTTGAAGACGTCAGATTCCAGGGCACAGACAAAGTGCTCGCCAGCGAGGCTCTCGGGTTTTCCAGAAAGTATCTAAGCTCGTCACGGAAGCGGCTCGTCAAACAAATTTTTCAAGACTCAATGACTCTCGATCCGGCCCCTTATTTGAGCAAGTTTCAATTCATTTTCGTGGATGCGAATCATGAGTTGAACTACGTGAGGCGCGATACAGAAAATGCGTTCAAGATGCTCTCCGGCCGTCCGAGTTGTATTATTTGGCACGATTATGGCAATCCGGAATTTCCAGAGTTGACACATTATTTGGATGGATTATCAAACGAATTCAAGATGTACCACATCGGAGATACGATGCTGGCGTTCCATTTAGTCGGGATCGAAGTTGCCCCTAGCAAAAGCTGACCGCGCCAGGAGAGTCATGCTTTCTAACTTCCGCCGCCGCGCCTGCGTACACGTTGCCACCCTGCTGTTGTTTTGTTTGCCGCTTTGCGCAGAGGGTTTTGAGCCTGTACGGGCGCGCCACGTGATGGTGGCGAGCGTGCATGAAGAGGCTTCCAGAGTTGGAGCGGAGGTAATGCGCGCAGGAGGAAACGCGGTGGATGCCGCGGTGGCCACGGGTTTTGCGCTTGCCGTTGTGCATCCTGCGGCAGGCAATCTAGGCGGCGGCGGATTCATGCTCTATCGCACGGCCAGGGGCGAAACGCACTTCCTCGACTTCCGCGAAAAGGCCCCGGCCGCTGCGTCGCGGGATATGTACCTCGACAAGCAGGGCAACGCCAGCGATCAGAGCCGCTATGGCTATCGAGCGGCGGGGGTGCCCGCAACTGTCGCGGGGTTGGTGGAAGCCGAACGCCGCTGGGGAAAACTCGGACTCTCCAAAGTGATGGAGCCGGCCATCCGTCTAGCGCGCGAAGGCGTTGTGGTTACTCAGTATGAAGCCGGACTGATGCACGATGCGGCGCTGGCGCGCGATCCAGAGTCCAAACGGATTCTTCAGCGCGACGGAAAATACTACGAGCAAGGCGAGCTGCTGAAGCAACCTGAGTTGGCTGCAACACTGGAACGCATCCGTCGCAATCCGGACGATTTTTATCACGGCGAACTTGCCCGGCAAATTGCCACAGCGATCCAAAAGGGGGGCGGAATCGTTACGATTGCCGATCTTGCTGCCTACAAGGTTGTCGAGCGTACGCCTCTTCACGGAACCTATCGCGGATACGATGTGTTGAGTGCGCCACCGCCTTCGTCCGGAGGCGTTGCTCTCATTGAAACGCTGAACATATTGGAGGGTTTCGACCTCCACCAGGCCCGCCGCAATTCCGCGCTCGAAATCCACCTGGTCGCGGAATCCTACCGCCGCGCGTTCTTTGATCGTGCTGTATTCCTTGGCGATCCTGATTTCGTGGAAATCCCAGTAGCGCAGCTGATCGACAAGCAATACGCGACCTTGTGGCGAGCGTCGATTAATCCTGCACATGCCTCCGAAAGCGCGAAGTTGGAGCGCCCCAGTATGGAGAAGCTGGACCAATCGGCTGCGATTCACGTGCCCTACATCGGCCCCGAGAAGCAGGACACTACACATTATTCCGTGGTGGACGAAGCAGGCGATGCCGTTGCTGTGACCACCACGCTCAACGACGTCTTCGGCTCGCGTGTCACTCTGCCCGGGCTCGGCTTTCTGCTCAACGATGAGATGGATGATTTTGCCACCAAGCCAGGATCGCCGAATATGTTCGGGTTGGTGCAGGGCGAAGCAAACGCGATCGCCTCCGGGAAGCGGCCGCTAAGTTCGATGACGCCGACCATGGTGCTGAAGGATGGCAGACTCCTGTTGGTGCTGGGCTCGCCCGGCGGGCCTACAATTATCACGACGGTTGCCAACGTGTTGATCAACGCAGTTGATTTTGGCGAAAACGTTCAGCGTGCAGTCAACGCGCCACGCTTCCATCAGCAGTGGATGCCTGACGAACTGCGCGTAGAAGGATGGCAGCTCTCACCAGATACCGTGGACCTGCTGCAAAAATTGGGACATAAAGTGAAGCGCACAGATTCCTGGGGCGACGGTGAGTGCATCGCAATTGACTGGAAGACCGGCGAGCGTCTGGGAGCAAGCGACGCCCGCAATGGCGGAATCGCCGTGGGTTGGTAATCGTGCTGGGGAGCAGATAAATGTTGAAGGCGATATCGACGTATGTGCATGTGAGGGAGCGGCTGCATCCGGGCATTCTTGAGAAGATGGTCGCGGGTGGCGCTGCAGGAATCGAAATCTTCGCCATGCGCGGGCATTTTGATTATCAGAATGCGCAGCAGGTTCGCGAGATGGCGTCCTGGTTCCGTTCGCGCGAGGGCGTCTCCTTTGAGTCGTTGCATGCCCCGATGTATGCCTCCCCCGACTGGGAGCGCTACGATGCAACGCCGCTCAATATTGCCGGCCGTGACCGCAAGGAACGCATCGACGCGATGGACGAAATCAAACGCGCCATCGAAGTGGCTGAAGTGCTCCCCTTCCGATTTCTTGTGCTGCACATTGGCGTCTCTGGAGAGCAATTTGACGATCACAAGTTTGAAGGCGCGTTGACGTCCGTAGAGCACCTGCGGGCTTTTGCCAAGCCGCTCGGAGTGCGGTTGCTGCTGGAAAATATTCCCAACGAACTCACCGCGCCAGGCAAACTCGCGGAATTAATTCGGACCCTGCACTACGACGACGTCGGTGTCTGCCTCGACCTTGGTCACGCGCATCTTGATCCCGGCGTGGAACCCGCATTTGAAACCTTGAAGCCGCTGATTCGTTCGGTGCACGTGCATGACAACCACAAAGCCCAGGACGAACACCTCTGGCCAGGCGAAGGCACAATCGATTGGGCGCACACGATGGAGCTACTACGCAGCGCTCCGCAAATTCCTGCGCTGGTGCTGGAGATTGCAGGCGACAAGGAAGGCAATCCCGCATTTGGCGAGACCGTGCCCGGACACATGCGGGAAGCCTGGAAGAAACTCGAAATCTAACTGCGCGTACCTGTCCTAAAGCGAAATCACTTTGACCGTGCGTTCAACTCGTCGAGCGCATGTTTCAAGTGTTCTAGTTTTTGTCCGGCCTCGCCGAGCTTGCCTTCTGCGGTCAGTCGCTGATAATCAGCAAGGTCCCTGGCAGCTCCAAGAATCAGCGCATTGCGATCTGCGGAGGGCGCAGGAGCAGCACCAGGTGCAGCCATGTGTTGCGCGGGAGCTTCCGGTGCAGCAGCAGCGGTCATCGACGAGGAAGCGCCTCCGAAGAGTCCCATCATTGCCGACTCGAAGGTAGGTCCGTAAGCCAATCTGTCCTGCAAGGCGAGTACGACAAGCCGCAACTCCGGCATCGGACTTCGCTCCGCCTGAAGGTAGATCGGCTCCGCATATAACAACGCGCGTCCAATGGGAATCACCAGCAGGTTGCCGCGCTTTACGTGAGAGCCCTGTTGATTCCACAACGTCAGCTGTCCTGAGAGCTGCGCGTTCTGATCGATGCGTGCCTCGACTTGCAGAGGACCATCGACAAGCTTCGTCTTCGGGAAGTTGTACACCACGGCAGTGCCGTAGCGTGCGCCATCGCTGCGTCCGGCGATCCAGCCGATAAGGTTATTCCGGTTCGATGGTGTGAAGGGAAGTATGTCGACGAATTCAACGTCCTTTTCGTCCGGCAGCTTCATCAGTACGAAATTTGGCTCCATCGGTTGCGCCACGGGCTCGCCGCGTTCGTTCACTCCGGCTTTGCTGGCTGGCGTCCACAGATCCTCGCGGTTGTAGAACACCTCTGGGTCGTTCATGTGGTACAGGCCATAAACTTCCGCTTGCAACTTGAGCAACAGCTCGGAGTAACGCACGTGTTTACGCACCGCTGGTGGCATAGCCGACGCATCTTTGAAGAGCGTCGGAAAGATGCCGCGGTATGCGGCGATGATCGGATCGTCCGAGTCAAATACGTAAAAAGTCGTCGTGCCATCGTATGCGTCGATCACGACCTTTACGCTGTTCCGTACATAATTAACGGAATTGTTCCCCATAGAGTAGTGTCGTGAATAAGGATAGCTGTCGGAGGTAGTGAAAGCATCCATGATCCATGAGAGTCTTCCATCTTCCCCGACCACAATGTACGGGTCCGAGTCGTAGTTCAGGAACGGAGCCAGCGCGGTCACGCGTGCGCGGACATTGCGCCGCATAAGCAACCGGCTATCCTTGTTGACGTCATCGCTGAAAGGCAGCTTTGCCACGTCGCCGCGATCGAACGCGATGATCAAACGGCGCAGCATTCCCCCGAGAACGATCCCTCCGTTGCCTTCATAGGACGTAAGACTGTTGGTCTGGCCCTGGGGATAATTGAATTCCTGCTGACGGGTTTTCACGTACACGTCGTTGTCGGTGAGTTCGCCAAAATAGACTTCCGGACGAGTTACTTTGATGCTCGGAACCGTGCTCTGCACGGGCATGTTGCTCAGGATCAGCGTCGGCAGTCCTTCTGGTGTAAAGCCATTCACAGGATTCATTGTGACGCCGTACCCGTGTGTGTAGATCAGCTTTTCATTGATCCAGTTGCGGCTGCTTTCTGGAAGCTTCTCCACACTCAGTTCGCGCGTCGCGAGCATGACCTGGCGAATCGTACCGTCGATTTCGTAACGATCAATGTCGATATCAGGGAAATCGTAATACGTGCGGATTTCCTGAATCTGACGCAGTGTGTCTTGTAGCGCGTGCCAGTCCCACAGCCGAATATTTTGCAGTGTGGCCTGATTGTTGGCCGCGTCGGCAGACTCCACAGTGGTCTCGGCAGAAAACTGGCGTTCTGAAACCTGGTTCAACTTGTAGGCCTGTCGCGTGAGGTTGATATTGAAGCCGATATAGGGTTGCTCCCGGACCAGCTCATTCGGTTTGACGATGAAGCTGCTGACGTACCAGACGCATACCTGGAGCGCGATATAGCAAACCGCGGCAGGAACAACTGCGAAGCCCAGCATGCGAGCTCGCGGCAGCACCGTCATGGCGTTCACCGTCGCGATTACCGCGCCAGCAACGAGCGCCAAGCAAACGATGAGAATGCCTGTGAGTGTGACGTGCACATCTGTATAAGTGGCGCCGGAAAATATCGTGTGATCGGCAAGCAGGCGCTCGAACCGGCTGATGTACAAGCGCGTCGCGAGCATCAACAACACGAATGCCAATGTGAGCGAGAGCCCGCGCCACGGCATCGGATTGTAGCTGTTCCGCCGCTCCTCAAGTGCGCGGCTCCCTCCAGTGTTGAGTAGGAAGAAGATAGCAATTCCCAGCGTGATTACCGCTAGTGTCATCAGCCAGTCAGCTATGAGCTGTAATGCAGGAAGAGTGAACAGATAGAAGCCAAGTTGCTTGCCGAAAATTGGATCCACAGCGCCCGCGACGTGAGGGGCGTACCAGAATCGCGCGAACGTCGGCCACTCCGCCATCATGCTGGTGCCCGTTCCAAGAGCGACCACCAGTGAGACACCGATTGCGATTACGCGAAGGATAGACCCGAACGGAAGGGTCACAGCTTGTCCACCGACGAGGATCGTGCGGCTGGCTGGCAAGTCTGCGGCGTGCGCCCGCTTGAGCGCCAGAAAACTTCCAAACAAAACGGCGAACGTCGCCGCGGCGAACGCCGCAAACGTCGTCCATTGAAAGCCCAGTGTCTTCCGGAACACTTCTCCGTAGCCGAGTGACCCGAACCAGAGTGCGTCGACGTAATACGACAGTCCTGCCCGGCCGCCGATCACGATAGCGGCGAGTAAGCCGAGAACAAGGAAGAAGCCACGGCGACGGCGCGGTGGGTATGGCCGTTCGATGGAGTGGATCATTGCATTACCCCGCTTTCACCAGCAATTCCGTCCCGGGATTCAAGATCATGTGACGGTCCCGGGAGTATAAGGATGGGCTTCCGAATTGTACGCCGCGCCGAGCATATGGAGGACTCAGCGCTGTCTGGCTGAAAACTGAACTATGCGGGCAATCCCAGCAGCCTTGCTATTCGCTATGGCAAGTACCTCCGGCAGGTCATTGAGGAAAGCTGGAGTGGTGATTGTTTGATTGACATGCCTCCGGCACTCAAGTACTTTGCTCTTACCGCAGCAGAGATATTCATTTGAGAACAAGGATACCTCCGCCCGCCGCAGCCAAGTTGGCGCAGCATGACCTGCGTTCCCGACTCACTACAAAGTTTTTTTCTCTCGGCAGGGGCACGATGCCAGTCGCTGAAATCGAAGTCGGTCACGAGATGTTCGTGAACTCTCAGACGCCTGAGATTTCTGTTGTAATGCCTTGCCTCAATGAGGCGGAAACCCTTGGCGAGTGCATCCAGCGCGCCGCCCGTGCTCTGCAGGAGAACGGAATCCAGGGCGAGATTCTCATCGCGGACAACGGCAGCACCGATGGCTCCATCGAAATCGCGGAATCGCTCGGTGCCCATGTCGTCAACGTCTCTGCGAAAGGCTATGGCAACGCCCTGCGCGGAGGATTCCTCGCCGCCCGCGGCCGCTACCTCATCATGGGCGACGCCGACGCCAGCTACGACTTCGGCCAGATTCCCCGCTTTCTAGAAAAGCTGCGCCAGGGCAGCGAAGTCGTCATGGGCAATCGCTTTCAGGGCGGAATTCTTCCCGGAGCCATGCCGCCTCTCCACCGCTATCTCGGCAATCCCGTGCTCACCGGAATCGGCCGCCTCTTCTTTCACAGCCCCAGCGGCGACTTCCACTGCGGACTGCGCGCCCTGAGCCGCGAGGCCTTTCTACGCCTCGACCTTCGCTGTGCTGGGATGGAGTTTGCCAGTGAGATGGTAGTCCGCGCCACGTTGCTCAAAATGGCCATTGCCGAGGTGCCTACCACTCTCTCGCCGGATGGCCGCACCCGCCCGCCGCATCTGCGCACCTGGCGCGATGGCTGGCGACACCTCCGCTTCCTGCTGCTATACAGTCCCCGCTGGCTTTTTCTCTATCCCGGAATCCTTAGTATTTTGCTCGGGCTTGCCGGGACCCTCTGGTTGTTGCCGCAC
>Ga0181516_10003754_pt1 | contig 9992 bp, 4 predicted proteins | sample PEATcosm2014_Bin_25_FD_121104 | JGI IMG/M metagenome (GOLD analysis project Ga0181516, IMG submission 121104) | Peatland microbial communities from MTU Mesocosm Facility, Houghton, MI, USA - PEATcosm2014_Bin01_10_metaG | ecosystem: Environmental > Terrestrial > Soil > Wetlands > Peat | place...
ATCGGCGGTTATTCGCTGCATCACGGGCATATTTCCGAAATGGCCACCGGCGAAGGCAAGACGCTGGTCAGCACCATGCCGGTTTACCTGAATGCGCTGACCGGCCGCGGCGTCCACGTCGTGACGGTGAACGATTATCTCGCCGCGCGCGACGCGGAATGGATGGGCGCGGTGTATAAATTTCTCGGCTTGACGGTCGGCGTGATTTTGCATGACCAGTCACCGAAGGTGCGCCGCGAGCAGTATTATTGCGACATCACCTACGGCACGAACTCGGAATTCGGTTTCGATTACCTGCGCGACAACGGCATGGCGCTCCGCAAAGAAGAGCAGGTGCAGCGCGGACATTATTTCGCCATCGTGGACGAAGTGGATTCCATCCTGATTGATGAAGCGCGCACGCCGCTCATCATCAGCGGGCCGTCCATGCACACGTTTGACGAGCAATATGCGCAGTGGAAGCCGACCGTGGACGGTCTCGTCCGCGCGCAGCAGCAGCTTTGCAATCGCTTCCTCAAAGAAGCCGAGGAACTCATCAAGAAACTGCATCCGGCCGATGGCTCGAATGTTACAGACGCCGAAGCGCTGGAACATCAGATCGGCCTGCTGCTTTTCCGCGTGAAGACCGGCCAGCCACGTTCCGAGGGCTTGATGAAAATTTTGGAGAATCCGGAAAACGCCGGAATGATGAACCGCGCCGAACTGGAGCTGCACAAGGACCAGAAGAAAGTTGATCTCTACCGCGAGAAGGAAGAATTGATTTTCGCGATGGACGAGAAAAGCCACGAGGCCGATCTCACGGAGAAGGGCCGCACCTTCATCAGCCCGCAGGACCCGGACGCGTTCGTGCTGCCGGATTTGACCACGATGCTGCACGACGTGGACGTCGGCCCGGAAACCGATGCGCGCAAGCGGCTCGAAATAAAAGCGAAGCTGCAGGCCGACTTCGAGTCCAAGGCGCAGAAGATTCATGCGATTTCGCAGTTGCTCAAGGCCTACTCGCTTTACCAGCTCGACGTGGAATATGTCGTGCAGGACAACAAGGTCATCATCGTGGATCAGCACACCGGCCGGCTCATGCCCGGCCGCCGCTGGAGCGACGGCTTGCATCAGGCCGTCGAGGCGAAGGAAGGCGTGGCCATCGAACGCGAGACGCAGACGCTCGCGACGATCACGATTCAAAATTATTTCCGCCTCTACCAAAAACTGGCGGGCATGACCGGCACGGCCGAAACCGAGGCGGCGGAATTTTTCGACATCTACAAGCTCGGCGTGATGACGATTCCGACCAACAAGCCGAACATCCGCAAGGATTCCGACGACTCCGTCTATAAAACGCGCCGCGAAAAATTCAACGCCGTCGTCAGCGAAATCAAAACGCTCCATTTGCAGGGCCGGCCGGTGCTGGTCGGCACCATTTCCGTCGAGACCAGCGAAATGCTGTCGCGCATGTTGAAAAAGGAAGGACTGATCCATTCCGTCCTCAACGCCAAGTATCACCAGCAGGAGGCGGAAATTGTTTCCCGCGCCGGCCAGCGCGGCGCCATCACCATCGCCACGAACATGGCGGGCCGCGGCACGGACATCAAGCTTGGCGACGGGGTTCCGCAAGTCGGCGGTTTGCACGTGCTCGGCACGGAACGCCACGAGTCGCGGCGCATTGACCGCCAGTTGCGCGGCCGTTGCTCGCGCCAGGGCGATCCCGGCAGCTCGCACTTTTTCATTTCGCTTGAAGATGATTTGATGCGCCTGTTCGGCAGCGACCGGATTGTGAAATTGATGGAGCGCATGGGCCTTGAAGAAGGTGAGGAACTCAAGCACGGTTTGCTCAACCGTTCCATCCAGCAGGCGCAGAAGCGCGTCGAAGGCCACAATTTCCAGCAGCGCAAACGCACGCTCGAATACGACGACGTGATGAACAAACAGCGCGAAGTCATCTACGGCTTCCGCAACGAGATCATCAACAGCAACGACGTCCGCGACCGCCTGATGGACATCATCGAGGAAGTGGTGATCCTCAAGATCGAGGAATTCACCACCGCCAGCACCGAGCCGGCCGAATGGCGCGTGCGCCCGCTCGCCGACTGGGTGAACCTCAATTTCCCGCTCGGCATGCCCGAGGCGGAAATCGTCAAGGCCGCCGCCGCCGGCAAGGACGAGCCGGTGGCCGGTTCGCTCTACGAAGGTTTGAGCCCCGCGCAATTTGCCGTGTGCAGTTTCATCAGCGACAGCATCCGCAAGGCTTACGAGCTGAAAGTCAGCTTCGAGGAGCCGGACAAGCTGGCGACCGTCGAGCGCTACACGATTTTGCAGGCGATTGACAAGCAGTGGCAGGAACATCTTTACGAGATGGACAGCCTGCGCCACAGCATCGGCCTGCGCGCGCACGGCCAGCGCGATCCGCTGCTGGAATACAAGGCCGAGGCGTTCAAGATTTTTGACGAACTCATGGTCAACGTGAAGACGGAAATCTGCCGCAATGTTTTCCGCAGCGCGTCCAGCCTGATGGCGTTTGAAAATTTCCTGCGCGCCGCGCCGCAGCAGACCTTGCACACCGCCACCAGCGCGTTCGGCGGCACCACCACCACCGCCACCGGCGGCGGCAGCGCTCCGAAAAAAGCCAGCGACGTCGTCAGCGAGGCGGCGGCGGCCGCGGAAGCCCAGGTCAAGGCCAAGCCCGTGCGCACCGGTCCGAAAGTCGGCCGCAACGACCCATGCCCCTGCGGCAGCGGCAAGAAATACAAGAATTGCTGCGGGAAATAATTGTCGCCGTTGGCAGCAGAGCAGGGCATCGCCGCCCGGATGCAGGTGACCGGGGAAAAACCGATCCGGCCGTGTTTTCAAAAAACTGCGGCCGGCCCGGAGACCATCGCGGCGGGTTGCCGGAAATTCCCGGTCCATTGCCGCCGATTCCTGGAACCCGCCGAGCATTCTCGGCGGGCTGCCCGGAATTCCCCGGCCTTTGCCGCGCCGTGCCGCGCGCTGCCGCCGATTCCCACCCTGTTGCCGCGCATTCCCAGCCGGTTGCCCCGGTTTCTCTGGGGTTGCCGCGCTTTCCCGGCGGCTTGCCGGGAATTCCCAGCCGGTTGCCGCCGATTCCTGCCCGGCTGCCATAAATTCCCAGCGGGTTGCCGCCGATTCACAGAGAGTTGCCCCGGATTCCCAGCGGGTTGCCCCGAAATCCCAAGGCCTTGCCGGCAAGCATTTTGCGCAATTTTCGGGTTTTTGACCGTCAAGCGGGTTAAACCCGCAGAAAATGCCCGGTTCGGCGAAAACGGCGAAGTGGCTGGTCGTGGCTAAAACCTTGCAACCAGTAACCCCCGACACCTCGCCGGCGTCTGTTCCGGCAGTTCCTGAAATGAAAATCCTTTCGCCGCACCGCGCGCAAATCTGGTTGCTGTCCGTTGTGTTCATCGTTGCCAGCTTCGCCCTGCATGGCGCGGAAAAGATAGACCCCAGCCGCATCCAGGAAATCGCCGCGTGGCTGCCGGCTCAGCCCGCCGGTTTTGCGTGGCCCATTTCCAATCGCGTCGCGTGGGAAAAGCTGGCGACCAATCCCGCCTTCAAGGGCGCGGTTCGCGCGGGCGTCAAATTGCTCGCCCAGCCGCTGCCGGAACAGCCGGACAGTTTGTTTCTGGAGTTTTCCCAAACCGGCAACCGCACGCACTGGCAGAATGTGGCCGGGCAACGGCGCGGGCGCATTGCCAAATTCACGCTGGCCGAGGCGTTGGAAAATCAAGGCCGGTTTCTCCCCGCCCTGGAACAAACCATCGCCGCGTTGTGCGCGGAAAAAACCTGGGTGCTGCCCGCGCACGACGGCGCCCTGGAAAACTTTCACGGCCACGCCATCATCCCCGATCTCGGCGCGACCGGCCTGGCGGCGGAACTGGCCGAGGCCGATTTTGTGCTCGGCGACAAATTGTCCCCCGCCACGCGCCTGCTCATCCGCGACAACATCCGCCGCCGCGTGCTGGAACCGTTTCGCGCGATGATCGAAGGCCGCCAGCCGGAGGCGTTCTGGGTGCGCACGCCGATGAACTGGAACGCCGTCTGCGTGGGCAACACCGTTTTTGCCGCGCTCGCGCTGGAGCCGGCGCGCGCTGACCGCGCATTTTACGCCGCGGCCGGCGAACATTGCATCCGTTATTTTCTCTCGGGCTTCACCCCGGACGGCTATTGCGCGGAAGGCGTCGGCTATTGGAACTACGGCTTCGGCCATTTCATTTTGCTGACCGAGGCGCTGCGGCAAAGCACCGGCGGTAAAATTGATCTGCTCAACGACGACAAGGCGGTGGCCGCCGCGCTCTTCTGCCGGCGCAGTGAAATTCTGCCCGGCATTTTCCCGACCATTTCCGACTGCGCGCCCGGCACCAAGCCCAGCGCGCAACTGACGGCTTACGTCTGCCGCCGGCTCGGCCTCGACGTGGGAAGCAACCAGCTCACCGGCATCGAAGGCGATTTGGCGCAGACGCTGATGCTCGCCAGCCTCGGCGAAAATCCGCCGGTCGCGCGCCCGTTGGAAAAGTTCAACGACAGTCCGCTGCGCACTTTTTTTCCGGGCGGCGGCGTGCTGATTGCGCGGACGGCGGCGGATGCGGAACTTCCGTTTGCCGTCTGCCTCAAGGGCGGTCACAACAATGAACCGCACAACCACAATGACGTCGGCAGTTTCAGCGTGGTCGTCGGCACCAACATGGTCATCTGCGATCCGGGCGGCGAAGTTTACACCAAGCGCACATTCAGCGCGCATCGCTACGACAGCAAGGTGCTGAACTCGTTCGGCCATGCGGTGCCGGTCGTCGCCGGCCAATTGCAGCGCACCGGCGCTGAGGCGCACGGCGTGATTTTGGCAACCATTTTCACGGCGGCGGCGGACACGTTCAAGCTCGACTTCCGCTCCGCCTACCCGGTGCCGGCGCTGGAAAAATTGGAGCGCACCTTCGTGTTCCAACGCGCGCCGGCGGCGCTGGAAGTGCGCGACGAAGTGAAATTTTCCGCGCCGGAAACTTTTGAAAGCGCCTTGGTGACGTGGGGCACCGTCAAGGCCGCCGGCTCCGACGCGCTGGAAATCACCGATGGCAACAGCACGGTGCGCGTGACGATAGACACGCAGGGCCGCGCGTTCAAATGGCGGCAGGAAATCATTGACGAGGACGTGGACACGAAACGCAAACCCGTCCGCATCGGCATCGCGCTGGATTCCAAAATCCCCGGCGGCGTGATCACCTTGCGGATTTCGCCGGTGGCAAAATAGGTTCCGCCCGCATGTAATTTGGAGTGCGCGGACAGGTCCGCGCTTTGGCACGGGGAGACATGTCTCCCCGTCGGAAAGCGGCGACATGTCGCCGCACTCCAAATTAAGGATTCCCCCGCCAGCGCGGGCTTGTTTTTCAGCGCGTTTCGCTTCATGCTCCCGCGAATTTGATATGTATCGAATCGGCATTGATCTCGGCGGCACCAAAATCGAAGGCGTGGTTCTCGACGCGGACGGTCATGAAATCATCCGCAAACGCATTCCCACCGAACGCGAGCACGGCTACCAGCACATTTTGAAACGCATCAAGACGATTCACGATGAACTGGCGGCCGTCGTTCCCGGCCAGCCGACGACCTTCGGCATCGGCACGCCCGGCGCATTGTCGCCGCGCACCGGCCTGCTGAAAAATTCCAACACCGTGTGCATGAACGGCCAGCCGGTGAAGGCCGATCTGGAAAAACTGCTCGGCCGCCCCATTGAAATCCAGAACGACGCGAATTGTTTCGCCATGGCCGAGGCGCTGCTCGGCGCCGGCAAAGGCCAGCGGCTGGTTTTCGGCGTGATCATGGGCACCGGCTGCGGCGGCGGCATCGTTTACAAGGGCGAAGTGTTCACCGGCGCGCAGGCCATCGCGGGCGAATGGGGCCACATGAGCATTGATCCGCACGGACCGATTTGCTACTGCGGCCAGGCCGGCTGCATCGAAACCTTCATCAGCGGCGGCGGACTGGAGAAACGCTACGCCGAAAAATTCGGCGTGAAGAAACCATTGAAGGAAATTGAAAAGGAATACTACGCCGGCGAACCGTCGGCGGTGGCGTTCATGGGGATTTTCTTCGACCGCTTCGGGCGCGCGATTGCGAACCTGATTGACGTGCTGGATCCGGATCTCATTGTCATCGGCGGCGGCGTCTCCAATTTCAAGGCCGTTTACACCGAGGGCGTCGCGCAGGTGCGGAAATATGTTTTCACGGACGAACTACAGACGCCGATTGTGAAACATCAGCTCGGCGATTCCGCCGGCGTGCTCGGCGCGGCGCTGGTGGGGATTTGAATCAATACGGCTTGCATTCGGCACGCGCTTTGCTAAAAACAAAATCGTGCAACTCGTGAGGTGTCCATTCCAGCGGCAAGGCAAGGCGATCATCGCCTCGTTGCTGGCCGGGCTTGTCCTGCTTCTGGACGCGATGGCGGCCAGTCCCCAACTGCACGAACTAATTCACCAGGACGCTGGTTCGGCGGAGCATCAATGCGCCGTCACGCTGTTCACGCACGGCCAGGTGGACTCGGCGGCCGTCGAAGTGGCGGCCAGCGTGCCGGATTGTCCCGTTGAATTTCTCCCGCCGGTTTCCGCCGCCATTTTCCAATCGCTGGTGGCCACGCTTCCGCCCGGTCGCGGCCCGCCGGTTCGGCTTCTCCCTGCTTGAAAATTGACCGGCGGTTCGCCGGCCGCAGTTCATCCGTTTTTTAACGCGAATCATTCCAGCGCCGTTGCCCACGCATGAGTTGTTTGGAAAATTACCAGTGGTGCAGTTCTAAAAAATTTAACCTCGGCGGGGCGTCCAGCCTCCCTATAACCGTATGAGCGGATTTAGCAAACCTCGGTGGGTTCCGACAATCGCCGCGAGGCCGTTCCCGCGCCGCGCGACCGGCCTCGCGGCCGTGGCCACGTTGCTGCTGGCCGGCTGCGCGGTGGGCCCCAACTTTCACCGGCCGGCCGCGCCGATGGTCAGCGATTACACGGAACCTCCGCTCACGAACACCGTTGCCACCACCAACAGCATCGGCGGCGAAGCCCAGCATTTTACGAAGGCCGGCGACCTTGCCGGCGACTGGTGGACGCTGTTTCATTCCGCGCCGCTCAATGCGTTGATCGAGATGGCGCTCACGAACAATCCCGATCTCAAGGCGGCGCAGGCGGCGTTGACGGTGGCGCACGAAAATGTGCTGGCGCAGCGCGGCGTTTATTATCCGAGCGTCGCGGCCAGCTTTTCGGCAACCCGGCAGAAGCAATCCGACCTCATTTCGCCCACGCCGAATGCCAGCATCTTTCAATACAATTTGTTCACGCCGCAGGTCAGCGTTTCGTATTCGCCGGATGTTTTCGGCTTGAACCGCCGCACGGTGGAGTCGGTGAAGGCGCAGGAACAAAACGTCCGGTTCCAAATGATCGCGGCCTACACCACGCTGACGGCGAACGTGGTGGTCACGGCGATCCAGTCGGCGGCGGTGCAGGCGCAGATTGGCGCGACGCGCCAGCTCGTGGATCTCAATTCGAACATGGTCGAAATCCTGCGCTACCAATACACGAAAGGCTACGCCGGCCGGCTTGACGTCGTCGCGCAGGAATCGCAACTCGCGCAGATCAACGCCACGTTGCCGCCGCTGCTCAAACAAGCGGCGCAGCTCCGCGACTTGCTGGCGGTGCTGGCAGGACGGTTTCCGAACCAGTCGCCGATGGACAAATTTGAGCTGTCGAGTTTGCAATTGCCGCTGGAAATCCCCGTGAGCCTGCCATCGCAACTCGTGGCGCAGCGGCCGGACGTTTTGCAGGCTGAGGCGAACTTGCACGCGGCGAGCGCGCAGATCGGCATCGCCATCGCGAACCGGCTGCCGAACCTCACGCTCACCGCCGATGCCGGCAGCACGGCGCTGTCGCTGGACAAAGTGTTTTCGTCTGGCACCGGCTTCTGGGGATTGGGTGCCGCGGCGTCCGCGCCGATTTTCCAAGGCGGCCAGTTGCTGCATCAGGAGCGCGCGGCGAAGGCGGCGTTCACGGAAGCGGCGGAACAATATCGCAGCACGGTGCTGGGCGCGTTTCAAAATGTGGCGGACACGTTGGTCGCGCTGGAACAGGACGCCGAGGGTTTGAAGGCCGCCGCCACCGCGGCGGACGACGCCAAGGAAACTCTGGATTTGTCGCAGCGCCAGTGGCAGGACGGCTACATCAGCTTTCTCGCGCGCTTGAGCGCAGAGCAGGCATATCAGCAGGCCCGCATCAATCTCGTGCAGGCGCAGGCCAATCGTTACGCCGACACGGCGGCGCTGTTTCAGGCGCTCGGTGGTGGCTGGTGGCAGCGTGCGGATTTAACCAAGGATAAGCATGAAAAATAAAGTTCCACAAATCGAAGCTGTTGCCGGCGCGCGTAGCTGCGACGCCTCGTCGCAGAACGTGGGCGCGACGTCCCCGTCGCGAGGACGAACCGGCATCAACTCACCGAAGATCGCCGAAATTCTTGGCGACGAGGCGTCGCCAACACTCTCTGCGACGCGGGCGTCGCAGCTACGCGCCGTGCGGCTTCAAATTGCGAAGGCAATTTATTCGCTCCAGGCCATTGCTATCGCCTCGCTGGCAATACTGGTGTCGTTCACCGGCTGTTCGTCCAAAGTTGATACCGCCGCGCAGCCTTCATCCGTGGCCGCCAGCAACGTGACGTTGACGGCGGAGCAGTGGCAGAAGATCCAGTTTTACACCGTCGCGCCGAGCAAGTTTCACAAGACGACGGAGACGACCGGGACGGTGGATTTCGACAACGACCAGGCTACCAGCGTGCTCGCGCCGTTCGGGGGGCCGGTGTCGAAACTGCTCGTCAATCCCGGCGACAAGGTCAAGGCCGGCGATGCGCTGGCGGAGGTTGATTCGCCGGACTTCGCGGCGGCCATCAGCGCGTATCGCAAGGCGCTCGCCACCGCGCAGACGCTCCGGCGAGTGGCCGACATGGACAAGGATTTGATCCAGCACAACGGCGTGGCGCAACGCGAAGAAGAGCAGGCGCAGACCGACGCCGCCAACGCCGAGGCCGACCGCGACGCCGCGCTGCAAACGCTCGTCTCGCTGAATCTCGATCCGCAAGTCGTCAAAGATCTTCAAGCGGGTCGGCCGGTTTCGCGTCCCGGTGGCCGGATCAATTCGCCCATCGCCGGCACCGTGGTGGAAAAACTCATCACTCCCGGCGAATTGCTGACGGCAGGCACCACGCCGTGTTTCACCGTGGCCGACCTTTCGCGCGTCTGGGTGATGACGCAAATTTTCGGTTCCGATCTGGCTTCGGTCAGCGTCGGCGACGCGGCGGAAATTGAGACACGAATCGCGACAAATAGTTTTTCCGGAAAAGTGGATAACATTTCGGCGTTGGTAGATCCCACCACGCGTTCGGTGATGGTGCGCGTGGTCGTCGAAAATCCCGGCGACTTTCTCAAGAAGCAAATGTATGTCCGCGTGAAGATTCAGGCGCATCAGGAAAGCACGGGGCTGCTGGTGCCCGTGTCGGCAATTTTGCGCGATGACGTGAACCTGCCGTTCGTCTATGTGGTTCAGCCAGATGGCAGCTTCGCGCGGCGGCACGTGACGTTGGGTTATCGCACCGGCGACCAATACGACATTCCCGACGGTCTGCAAGTCGGCGACCAGATTGTCGTGGACGGTGCGCTCTTCATTCAATTCATGCAAAACCAATGAGCGAGCCTTTGCCTCAAATTGAATCCGCGCCGCGAACGGCTTCGATGATGAACCGCGTTGTGGCGTCGTCGTTGCGGCAGCGTTTTCTCGTCGTGCTGCTTACGCTCGTGCTCATCGGCGCCGGCACGCGCTCGCTCGAACGTCTGCCGGTGGATGCGTATCCCGATTTGTCGCCACCGATCGTCGAGATCATCACGCAATGGCCCGGCCACGCTGCCGAGGAAGTGGAGCGCCTGATCACCGTGCCCGTCGAAGTTGGAATGAACGGCATTCCGA
>Ga0181516_10003757_pt1 | contig 9990 bp, 10 predicted proteins | sample PEATcosm2014_Bin_25_FD_121104 | JGI IMG/M metagenome (GOLD analysis project Ga0181516, IMG submission 121104) | Peatland microbial communities from MTU Mesocosm Facility, Houghton, MI, USA - PEATcosm2014_Bin01_10_metaG | ecosystem: Environmental > Terrestrial > Soil > Wetlands > Peat | place...
GAGAGCAAGGCGCTCTACGAGTGGAACTACCGCAAGCAACTGCTGCGCATTCAGGCCGGACGGCCCGAGGGTTCGGCCGAAGAGTGGGCCCACCTCGAAGAGGACATCTTCGCCGAGGAGTTCCTGCTCACCCGACCGCTGCTCGAGGCAATCACCGCGACCGATCCGGTCGTGCTGCTGATAGACGAGGTCGACCGGGTGGAACTCGAGACCGAGGCGCTGCTGTTGGAGATCCTGTCCGAGTACCAAGTCTCGATCCCTGAACTGGGCACGGTGCGCGCCAAGCAAATCCCGATGGTCTTTCTCACCTCGAACAACACGCGCGAACTCTCTGAGGCCCTGAAGCGGCGCTGCCTGTACCTCTACGTGGGCTATCCGACCATCGAGCGCGAACGCGACATCATCCTCGCGCGCGTGCCGGGCATCTCGGCCGTGCTCGCCGAGCAGATCGCCCAGGTCGTGCGTTCACTGCGCACGCTCGACTTGAAGAAGGCGCCGTCGGTCTCCGAGACCCTGGACTGGGCGCGCACGCTCGTCGTACTCGGGCGCGAGGAGATCGGCGAGCGCGACGCCGCCGAGACGCTGCACATCTTGTTGAAGTACCAGTCCGACATCGAGCGAGCGACCAAGGAACTCCTCGGTCGAGCGAAGCCCGTTGCTTAACCTCCTGGGCGACTTCATCGCTGAACTGCGCGCGGCGGGCATCCCGGTCTCGATGAGCGAGCACGTCGACGCCGCTCGTGCGGTCCAGGTGATCGATCTCTCGGACCGGGCGCTCGTCAAGAGTTCGCTCGCCGCGACGCTCGTCAAGGACGGCGATCACATGCCAGTGTTTTCGACGGCCTTCGAGGTCTTCTTCTCGAATCGTTCCTTCGAGTCGGTCGCGGAACTGATGGACGACGAAACCTCGTCGCTCGAGGGCGCCGCGGGCGCGTCCGGGCCGGGCGAGGCGCGCGGCGAGGGTGGCGGGGCGTCGTCGAGCATGTCCGCCGCGGAACTCGCCGATCTGCTGTTTCGCGCGCTGCGCGAGGGGAACCGCGCCGACCTGCGTCGCGCCGCCGCCGAGGCGGTCACGCGCTACGCCGGCGTCGAACCGGGACGGCCCGTGGGCGGCACCTACTACCTGTACCGGACGTTGCGCAACCTCGAACTCGACGCGCTCGAGCACCGACTGAGCGAGGCGAACCTGGCCGAGCAGCCCACCAGCGACGCGCTCGCCGAACGCCTGAGCCGCGACGAGGCGCACGCGCGCATCGAACAGTTGAAGGCCGAGATCGAACGAGAGATCCGCGAACGACTGGTCGAGGACCGCGGCGCCGAGGCGCTGGCCAAGTCCGTGCGCAAGCCCCTGCCCGAGGACATCGACGTCATGCACGCGAACCGCGAGGAGATGGCCCAACTCGAACGCGCCCTGCGGCCCCTCAGTCGCAAGCTCGCGGTGCGCCTCGCGCGTCGACGCCGGCGACGTCGACGCGGACCGGTGGACCTGCGCCACACCGTTCGGCGCAGCCTGTCGACCGGCGGCGTGCCGATCGACCTACGCTTCAAGCCCCCGCGTCCGGCCAAGCCCGAGATCATCGTCATCGCCGACATCTCGGGATCGGTCGCGTCCTTCGCGCGCTTCACCCTGCACCTCGTGCACGCGATCAGTTCGCAGTTCTCCAAGGTGCGCAGCTTTGTCTTCGTCGACGGTCTCGACGAGGTCAGCCGGCTCTTCGAGGGGGTCGACGACCCCGCCGAGGCCGTCGCGCGCATCAACGCCGAGGCCGACGTCATCGCCTTTGACGGCCACTCGGACTACGGGCGGGCGTTTCTCACCTTTCATGAGCGATTCGCCGACCAACTCACCAAGCGCTCGACGATCCTGATTCTCGGTGACGCGCGCAACAACTACCACCAGGCCCACGTCGAGGTCATCGCGGACCTCAAGTACCGGGCCAAGGCGGTCTACTGGTTGAACCCCGAGCCCACGAGCTACTGGAACAGTGGGGATTCGATCGTGAGCCAGTACGCGCCCTACTGCGAGCGCGTCGTCGAGTGCCGCACGCTGCGCCAGCTCGAAGCCTTTGTCGGCGAGTTGGCGTGAGCACCGTCGAACCGCCGCCGGGTTTTCGCACTCTCGGCACCAAGCCGACCGGGACGCGACTCGTGCTCATCCGCCACGGTGAGGCGCACTGCAACGCCCGGGGCATGGTGGGCGGTCCCGTGGGTTGCACGGGACTGACCGACCTCGGCCGCCGTCAGGTCCTCGCGCTGCGCGACCGGCTCGCGTACTCGAGAGAACTCGACGACGCGACCGCGCTCTACACCTCGACGTTGCCGCGCGCCATCGAGACCGCGGCCCTGCTCGAAGGCGGCCTGCCCGCACTTGGCGCCGTCGAGGACTGCGACCTGTGCGAACTGCACCCGGGTGAGGCCGACGGGCTCACCTGGCAGGAGTTGATCGACCGCTTCGGCGAGCCGGACTGGGACCTGGACCCCGATCGTCCCCTCGCGCCCGGCGCCGAGTCGTGGACCGGTTTCTACGAGCGCTGCGTGCGTGCGCTGCTCGCACTCGTCGAGCGGCACCCGGGCGAACAGGTGGTGCTGGTGGTCCACGGCGGCGTCATCGAACAGGCGATGAAACTCGCCGAGGGACGTGCGCCCAGTGATCGGTTGCGGCTCAACACCGAGAACGCGTCGATGACCGAGATCGAGTTCAAGGGACCGCACCGACGCCTGTTGCGTTACAACGACCGCGCGCCCCTCGCGGCTGAGTAACTCTGCAGGAACTCGGCGACATGAAAGGCCATGTCCAGACTCTGGGTGGCGTTGAGGCGCGGATCGCAGATCGAGGTGTAGTTGGTCGCGAGGTCACCCTCCAAGAGCCGTGACCCCCCGCCCAGGCACTCGGTGACGTTGTCACCCGTGAGTTCGATGTGCAGGCCCCCCGGCCAGGTGCCCAGTGACTCGTGGACCGCGAAGAACGACGCGACCTCGGACAAGATGTCGTCGAAGCGCCGGGTCTTCTGACCGCCCGAGGTCTTGAAGGTGTTGCCGTGCATGGGATCACAGGTCCACAGGACGCGGCGCCCTTCGTCGCGCAGCGTCTCGACCAACGGCGCCAGCAGGTCGGTCACCTTGTCGTGGCCCATGCGCGCGATGAGCGTCAGTCGCCCGGGGACGTTCTCGGGATTGAGCACGTCGACCAGGCGCAACAACTCGTCGCGCGTGACGCTGGGGCCGACCTTGAGGCCCAGGGGGTTCGAGACCCCTCGAGCGAACTCGACGTGGGCACCGTCGAGTTGACGCGTGCGGTCGCCGATCCACAACATGTGCGCCGAGCAGTCGTACCAGAGACCGGTCAGCGAGTCTCGGCGCGTGAGCGCTTGTTCGTAGGGGAGGATCAACGCCTCGTGGCTCGTGTAGAACTCGACGGCCTGCAGGGCGTTGTCGTCGAGGAGGTCGATGCCACACGCCTTCATGAAACTGAGCGCGCGCTCGATGTCGTCGGCGATCACCTCGTAGCGCTTGCCCTCGAGGGAGTTGGCGACGAACTCCTGGTTCCACTGGTGCACGCGACTCAGCGCGGCGAAACCGCCCGTCGTGAAGGCCCGCAACAGGTTGAGCGTCGCCACGCTCTGGTGGTAGGCGGCGAGCAGCCGGTCGGGGTCGGGACGTCTCGACGCGGGATCGGGTTTCTCGTCGTTGACGATGTGTCCGCGAAAGATGTCCAGGCGCACCCCGTCGACCTCTTCGAACTCCTCGGAGCGCGGCTTGGCGAACTGACCCGCGATGCGCCCGACCTTGATCACCGGCACGCCCGCGGCGTAGGTGAGGGCCACGGCCATCTGCAAGACGACCTTCAACTTGTCGCGGATCGCGTCGGCCGATCCGTCCTGGAACGACTCGGCGCAGTCGCCCGCCTGGAGCAGGAACGCCCGGCCGTCGGCCACCATCGCGAGGTGGTCGAGCAGCCGGCGCGCCTCGCCGGCAAAGACCAGTGGCGGTTTGATGGCGAGCTCGGCCTCGACGCGTTCGAGGTGGGCGCGGTCGGGCCACGTCGGACTCTGGGCGATCGGGTGTGATCGCCACGTGCTGAGAGTCCATTCGTTTTTCGCCGACACCATCTCCCAAGGTTACGGGTTCGGGTGAGTCACCAGCAATCACGGCGTAGGCTTTGGGAGTGACGGTCAGGCGCCTCGGTCTCTTTGGGGGCACCTTCGACCCGCCCCATTTCGGTCACGTCGCCGCCCTGCGCGCCGCGGCGGCGACCGGCCGCTTCGAGGTCATCGAGGTCACCGTCGCGGGCAACCCCTACCAGAAGGTCGCCGCGAGCGTGGTTCGTCCGGCGTCGCTTCGTCTCGCCATGGCCCAGGCGGCCTTTGACGGGCTCGAACTGGTGGAGGTCTCGGACCGCGAGATCCGTCGCGAAGGGCCCTCCTACACCATCGACACGGTGCGCGAACTGCTCGAGGGCTGTGACGAGGTCGATCTGGTCGTGGGCGCGGACCTCGTCGAACAGATCGATTCCTGGCACGAGGCGTCGGCACTTCGCCCACTGGTGCGCGTGGGCGTGGTGCCCCGACCGGGCGGGTCGGGCCGGGTGTCACCCGGTTGGGACGCCTACGACATTGCCATGGACCCGGTGGACCTGTCGAGCAGCTTCATTCGCGAACTCGCCGCGAACCCCGAAAACCTAAGGAATTACGTGCCCGAGTCCGTCATTCCGCTCTACGAAAGCTTCCAGGGATAGAGTTTGAGTTCAATGGCGGTTCGAATATTCGAAGTCACCGAAACCGAGTCCACTCGACTCGCGGTTTTGGAGCCGGCGCCCCTCCGGCGTCAGGACCTGCGACGAAGCAAACGGCGCTACGCCGTGCTCGGCGCGCTCTGCCTGATCGTGCCCTTCGGCGCCGCGCTCGGTGTGCTTGGGGTGGCCCACTGAGTGAAGTCGTGACGAGCGGCGAGTTCGCTCGCGGCCCCTACAACACGTACGTCGCCGGTCTGCTCGACGCCGCCCTCAAGGGCGCCGAGGAGAAGCTGAGCCTGGACAGCGTGGTGCTGGACCTGCGCGAGTTCGTGGACTCCTTTGACGCGCTCGTGCTGGCCTCGGGTCGCAACGACCGCCAGGTGCGCGCCATCGCCGAGGAAGTGCAACGACGGATTCGCGAGTCGATCGGCGCCACGCCGGTGCACGTCGAGGGTTGGGACAGCGCCCAGTGGATCGCCCTGGACTACGGCGACGTGATCGTGCACGTCTTTGACGAGGAGACCCGCGACTACTACGACCTCGAGCATCTCTGGAGCAGCGCGCCCGCGTACCGCCCCGAACGCCTCCACTAGGGGTTGAGCAGCGACGCGAAGTCCGCGCGGGTCACGATGAGTTGGCGCGTCCCGTTGGGCAGCAGTGAAAGTCGCGGCGTGCCCGCCACCGTGATCTCGATGCCGGCGGTGGCGCCCGCGTCGTAGGACGTGAGCACCAGTTGGCCCAGGGCGAGGATCTGGTTCTCGCGCGCCAGCGACGTGAGCGGCGTGGCGATGTCGATCACGCCGATCTTTCCCTTCAGGGTGGCGCCCACCAGCACGAAGCCCTTGGGCAGGTCACTGGTGTAGCCCGCGAAGCGCTCGATCGACGTAGGACCCAGGAGCAGTTCGCCCAAGATCGAGTCGAGGGTCGCGGGTGAGGGCACGATGCGGCTGAGCGGCGACAAGTGGCCCGTGGCGTCGACGATGTAGATCGGCCGGGTGATGAAGACGACGCGTCCGTTGTTGGTGCCCGGGATGGTCGGGCTGAGCAGTTCGAAACCGACGTGGGGGATCGTCGAAGGGTTCTCGGTGGTGGGCACCAGCGTGCAGCCCGCGAGCACGAGTGCGCCCGCGAGCACCAAGAGCAGCGCGCGTACCCGTCTCACGAGTGACCGTCCTTCACGACCGGTAGCAGGATCTGGAATCGAGCGCCGCCCTCGGGGCTGTCGAGGATGCGGATGGTGCCACCGATCGCCAGCACGTGGTCGCGCACGAGGGCGAGGCCTAGACCGGTGCCGCGCGCGATTCCGCGGTCGTGGGCGGCCCGACCCCGAAAGAATCGCTCGAAGACCTGGTCGCGCTCGTCGACCGGCACGCCGGTGCCGCCGTCGTCGATGTTGATCGCGAGCTGGGAGCCCTCAAGGTCGAGACGCACCGCCACGGCGCCGTTGGCGTATCGATGCGCGTTGTCGATGACGTTGGTCATCACGCGCTCGAAGCGACGTCGGTCGACCTGGACCAGCGGGTCGCCGGTACCGGGGGCGACTTCGACCGGGGGCTCGGCCAGACCGTGCCGGCGCGCGGCTGAGCGTACCGACTGACGAACGAGTTCGACGGACTTGACCGTCTCGATGGTGAGCGGCACCGCTCCGGCGTCGCTGCGCGCCATCTCGAGCAGGTCCTCGACGAGGGCCTGGAAGATCGAGAGGTCGGCGAGCAGCAGGTTGAGACTCTCCTGGCCTGCGGGCGAGAGTTCCTCACGGTGTTGTTGCAGCACCGACGCGGTGGTCGCCAGGGTGGTGAGCGGCGAGCGCAACTCGTGGCTGACGTCGCTCGCGAACCGCGCGTCGCGCTCGAGCCGCTCGACGAGACGACTGACCATCAGGTTGAACGACTCGGTGAGCTGTTGGACCTCTTCGTCGGCGCGCGTGACCACCAGGCGCGTCGACAACTCACCTTGAGCGATGAGGGCCGCCGCTTCGGACACTTCGAGCAGTGGTCGGATGGCGCGTCGGGTGACCCACAGCCCACCGCCCATGCCGATGAGCGTCGTCAGCAACGCGCCGGCGCCCATGTAGAGCAGCAAGACGCGAAGCGTGTGCTCGAGGTTCTTTAATTGGAAGACCTCGTAGACCTGGGTCTCGACCGCGGGCACGGGCAGGCCCACGACGAAGATGATCCGATTGTTGATGTCGATGGTCTGGTCGGTGGCGTGACCAGCGTTCACGCTCGCGATGATCGCGTTCGACACGTCAGCGGTGGCGGCGTTCGAACTCTTGGAGAGCCACTGGTGGTGGGTCTGGACCAGGACGTTCGAAGCCGTGGCGCTCTGGATCGAGTTGAGCAGTTTGGCCAGTTCGGGCGGGGAGGTGTAGAGCGTCGTGCGGATCAGGGCCGCGTTCTCGTAACTCTGGCGTAGGTCGGTCTGTTGCTGGTCGTTCACGAGTACGTGACGCACTCCGAGGTAGGTGAGAGAGGCGAAGATCGAACTCAAGAGGAAGGCGCCGAGACCGAAGGTGACGAGCAGGCGAAGTCGAAGACTTCGTCGGCGCATTACAGCACCAACTTGTAACCGGCGCCTCGAACGGTGACGAGAAAAGTGGGATTTGCGGGATCGGGCTCGATCTTGGTGCGCAGGCGACGGATGTGCACGTCCACCAGACGGCTGTCACCGAAGTAGTCGTAACCCCAGACGCGCTCGAGCAGGTCTTCGCGACTGAGGACCTTGCCGTTCATCGACGCGAGGTCGGTCAGCAGACGGAACTCGGTCGACGTCAGGTGCAGTTCGGTGCCGTCGCTGTGGCGCACGACCCCCTCGTCGGGAATCACCTGCAGGTCACCCATCGTGAACGCTTTGGCGCTCTTGTCGGGGCGCCGGCGCAGGTGGGCCTTAACCCGAGCGAGTAGCTCTTCGGGAACGAATGGCTTGGTCACGTAGTCGTCCGCGCCCGACTCGAGGCCGAGCACGACGTCGACGGTCTCGTCGCGCGCCGAGACGATGACGATCGGCAGGTCACTTGCGTTACGAAGTTGCTGGCAGGTCTCAAAGCCCGACATGCCCGGCAGCATCACGTCCACGATCGCGACGTCGGCCGCCATGCGCGTGAACAGGGCCACGCCCAACTCGCCCGTGGGGGCGTCGTCGACGTCGAATCCCTCGCCTTCGAACATCAGGCGCAGCGCCGTACGAATGTGGTCGTCGTCTTCAACGATCAGTATTCGAGCCACGTGGCCTCCTTTGAAACCATGATTAAGACTAGTGAGGTCGTGGCCCGCTCTCTCGGGCCTCGATAGCCTTGGGGAATGCAACGAAACGAGCCGGTCGGGGCTGGTGACGCCTGGATGCGCGAGCCCTTCGCCGCCACGTTGCGAGCCCAGAATCAGAGTCCCGCGACCGTGCGGGCCTACGCGGGGGACCTGGACCGCTTCGTCACCTGGGCGCGCGGTCAGGGAGTCGTCGAACCCGCGGGCGTCCAGACCAAGACGCTGCGTCGTTACTTGACCTACATGACCGACAAAGGCGATCAGCGCAGTTCGATCATCCGGCGCCGTGCGTCGCTTCGCAGTTACTTCGCCTGGCTCGTGGAACGCGGTCAACTCGCCGAGAGTCCCGCGCAGCGGCTCTCGGCGCCCAAGGCCCACAGTGCGCTACCCAAGATCGTGGTTCGCGAACAGCTCGACCATCTGCTTGACGAGGACTGGGGCGAGGACGAATGGGCGACGCTCGACCGGGCCGTGTGCGAAGTGCTCTACGGCGCCGGGCTTCGCGTGAGCGAACTCTGTGGGCTGGACCTGGCGAGTGTCCACTTCGAGGACGGACTGTTGCGGGTGATGGGAAAGGGACGCAAGGAGCGACTGGTGCCCCTGCACCGGCGCGGCCTCGAGGCGCTGCGCTTGTGGATTGAGGACGCCCGAGAAGACGTGATGACCCGTGAGTCACCCCCCGAGGCGCTGTTCTTCAACCGGCGCGGCTCGCGCCTCGGACCGCGTGACGTGCGGCGAATCCTCGACAACCGGGTCGCGCGAGGGCACGTGCATCCCCACGCCCTTCGCCACACGTACGCCACGCACCTGGTCGAGGGTGGGGCGGACCTGCGCGTGGTCCAGGAGTTGCTCGGTCACCAGAGCCTGACGACGACCCAGATCTACACCCACGTCTCGAAGTCCCGGCTCCAGAAGGTCCACCACCAGACCCATCCGAGGGCCTGAAGACAACGACTATCATGGTCTGGCCCTCCCACAGTGGGTGGGCGTGAGTTGTCCCTGCGGTTTCGTACGGTCGCCCTTCGGGTGCACCACAGGGATCGAGCAACCGAACGGAAGGAAACGAACGTGGCGTTAGTCACTTTGCAGGAATTGCTTGACTCGGGCGTGCACTTTGGGCACCAGACCCGTCGTTGGAACCCAAAAATGCGTCGATTTATCCTGGGTGAACGCAACGGCATCTACCTGATCGACCTTCGAAAGACCCTCGCGGGTATCGAGTCGAGCTACGCCTACGTGCGCGACCTGGTCGCCGAGGGCGGCATCATCTTGTTCGTGGGCACCAAGAAGCAGACCCAGGGGCCCATCGCCGACTACGCGCAGGCCTGCGGCATGCCCTTCGTGAACCAGCGTTGGCTGGGCGGGATGCTCACCAACTTCGCCACCGTCGCGGGACGGGTCAAGCGAATGGTCGAACTGCGTGGCATGGAACGTGCGGGTGACTTTGAGAACATGCCCAAGCGCGAAGCACTTCGCCACAGTCGCGAGCTCGAGAAGCTTGACCGCAACCTGAGCGGTATCGCCAAGCTCGACCGGGTACCCGACGCCATCTTTGTGATCGACACGAAGAAGGAACACATCGCGGTCACCGAGGCGCGCAAGCTCGGGCTGCCCGTGGTGGCGGTCGTGGACACTAACTGTGACCCCGACGTCATTGACTACGTGATCCCGGGCAACGACGACGCCATCCGTTCGGGCGCGTTACTGTGCCGCTTGATTGCTGACGCGGTGACCGAAGGGCGCTTCATTCGTGCGAATCGTCCGACCATTGTGAAGAACGCCAGTGCCGTGACGCCTGTTGTTGAGAGCACGCCGTTTGTGGCGCCGACGCCGGTTGCCGAAGCCGCGCCAGTTGCCGAAGCTGAGCCGGTTGCTGAGACGGCACCCGCGGTTGAAAGTGAGCCGGTCGTGACCGCGCAGAACTCGCCAGTCGAAGTGACCGAGGTACCCGAGGCGAACGACGCACCGTTGCGTGACGTCGAGACACCCGTCGAGACA
>Ga0181516_10003758_pt1 | contig 9985 bp, 2 predicted proteins | sample PEATcosm2014_Bin_25_FD_121104 | JGI IMG/M metagenome (GOLD analysis project Ga0181516, IMG submission 121104) | Peatland microbial communities from MTU Mesocosm Facility, Houghton, MI, USA - PEATcosm2014_Bin01_10_metaG | ecosystem: Environmental > Terrestrial > Soil > Wetlands > Peat | place...
GGAGCCAGCAGGATAGAAAGTTCCTGCGCCGGAGTAGCGCCGGCCAATCCAACTGGCGCAGGCGCCCCGGGCAGACCAGCGTGGACCGGTGTGCCCGGCGGAATCGCCTTCAACGAGTTCCGGTAGTACCGCACTGCGCCGGCAGTATCTCCGCGCGCCTGCTCCACCTGCGCACCCAGCAGTTGGATCTGCGGGTCTGCGGGATACTTCGCCAGGGCGTAGTGCAGCCAGATGTTGGCTTGTTTCCGGTCGCCCGCCGCCAGGGCCGCGTTCACCGCAGCCTGGTAGTCCAGAATGCTCACTCCAACCATATTCTGCGCTTTGTAGATTGCCACCGCCTGGTCTGGCTGCCCCGCCTGCATGTATCCGTTCGCAAGCTCCTTCAGAATCGCGGGGTTGTCCGGGAATGCTTGCGCATCTGCATTCAGGATGGCGAGCGAGCGGGCAACATTTCCCTCGGCGGAGGCCTGGTTGGCGCGCCGCACCGCCCAGTCGGTCCAGATGGTTTGAACCTCCTTGCGCTGCGCATCCGTCAGGCCGGGGCGCGAGCCAAGCGACAGCAACTGGCGATACAGGCCCGCCTCATCCAGCCCGTTGAAGCAGAGCCACGCGTTCTCAATCTCTACCGTTGCCGGCGGGGCGGAGCGCTGCGCCGCATAGGTCTGGTCCACGCGTGCCAGGAACTGCGCCGCCTCATGCGATTGGCCCAGTGCGCCGTACACCGACGCCATGGTTTGCAGGTAGGTCGGGTCCGCCTCGAGCTGCGCACGCATTGCAGCGGGGAGCAGTTGGAGTTGCTCGATTGCCTGGCTGTCGTGACCGGTCAAGTGCAGCGCCAGCACCAACCCGACCCAGGCATCTGGATGGTTCGAGTTCTCCAGCAGCACCTGCTTGTACAGCGGGTATGCAAGCTGCGCCGTCCCGCGATCCAGATAGACCCGGGCGAGCGCCATCTGCATCTCCGCCGACGGCTTTTGTCCCGCGCTGGTCTGCTCGGCCACTGCCTTTTGCAGCAGGCCCAGCGCCTGGTCCGGCTTTCCCTGCTGCCGGTAGATGGTGGCTGCGGCGGTCTCAAATACCGGATCGCGCATTGCTGTGGCCTGGCAGGCGTCTGGCATACCCTCCAGAGTCGCCAACGCCTCCGCGTCGTTGCCGGCAGCGTGTTCCGTCTCCACCAGGCCTTGCCACGCGGCACACTTATTGCGGTCCAGGGCAATCACCTGGCGGTAGAGCGTAGCGGCAGGCTCCAGTTGGTTCGAGGACGCCAGGAATCCCGCAAGCTGGACCTGCACGTCGTTTCTGGACACCGAATTTCCGGACGAACCCGCCAGGTTCGCCGCATCCTCTGCGCTTTGCAGCGTTTTTTGCGCTTCCCCGGTGCGGCCGGCGGAAAAATCGGCCGAAGCCAGCATCTCAAGGAACGCAGGGTCGGTCTGCAACTGGGTGCGCACCGCCGCAGGAATCCGGTCGGCGGTGGCCAACGCGGGTTGGGCGTTCCCGGCCTGGTACTCGGCCACGAACAGGCCGCGCCAGCCCTCCACTGAGTCCGGTTGGGCGGCCACCGCACGCTCCAACAGCGGGATCGCAGCCTGCGGCTGTTGCGCCTTCTGCAGTGTGCCGGCGAGCGCCAGCAGTGCCTCCGAACTGTCGGGCCGAAGCTCCAGCGCAGCGCGGTAGTCCTTCGCCGCCGCCGGCAGGTCGCTCGATTGCAGCGCGGTGTGGCCCTCGCCCATCAGGAACCAGAAGCGTGAGGTATCGAGCGCCGCAGTCAGGGTAGGATCGTTCGGGTTCGCCTGCCTGGCCTGCTCCAGGAAGCTGATGGCGCCCATGAAGTTCCCCTGCTGCATGCGCACGTAACCCATCCCGGCCAGCGCGCTGGCGTTGTTCGGCTGCTGCGCCAGGATGGCCTGGAAGCGGCTCTCCGCCTCCGGCACATGCTTGGCATTCAACGCCTCGTACGCTGCAATCTCCGGCGTGGTGGTGCTGTGGGGAACAGCATGCGTCGCGACGGGCTTCGGCACAGTCGCTGGCGCCGGCTTTGCAACGATGGTCGCTGCCTTGGTGGCAGGGGGTGCCGGCTTGGCCGTGGGAGCCTCCGGCTTGGCCGGCGGCAGACCGGACGGCGCAGGCGGCTGCGGCTGGTTAGCACGGAACATCTGCGCCAGTTGCGGGTCCGGATGGGCCGCCAGATAGGCACGAATCCGCGGCGCTGCAGCCGGGTTCGCCGCATCCCACAACAGCGCCTGGCGGAGTGCCTGCTCTGCCTGTTTGTCCTTGGGATAGCGCCCCAGAAATCCGAGCCCTTCGTCACGGGTAAGCGGGTCGAAGGTGAGGGTGCGTCCCAGCGCAATCTGGTAGCGCGCGTCTCCGGGATATTTGGCCACCAGCACGCGCAGGCCCGCAATCGCTTTCGGACGTCCATCTTCGGTAGCGGCCTCGGTGTTGTAGTAGATCAATGCGGTGTCGCCGGGCGGTGGAGTGTCGCCGTAAAGCTGGCGATAGATCTCCATCGCCGCTGCATACTGCCCGGTCCCAGCCAGAGTAGCCGCTTGTTTCAACTTGCCGGCCTGGTCCTGCTGCGGAGCCATCTTCTCGATACGGGCGATGTTCGGGTCGTTCGGGTTGATTGCAGCCAACCGCGCCAGGTAGCTCCGGGCAAGCTCCGCGTTGCCACCGGCCATGGCGGCACGAGCCAGACCAGCCAGCGCCTCCGTGTTGCTCGGATCGGTCAGCAGCACCTGGCGCCAGGTCTGCACCGCCAGGTCCATCCGACCGCGGGCTTCCAGGGCGTGGGCCTTGTCCAGCAGCGACCGCGTCGCCGTCTGCGTGGCCTGCGTGGGAGCAGCAGCCGCCGGGGATGGTGCGGTCTGCGCTACCGTGCGCACCGGCACGGTGGCCAGCAGCACGCCTCCCAACAGAATTGGACGAGCCCAGATCCGGATTGCTTGCGATTTCATCGTCATCTTCTGTGCGCGGAACCAGTCCCAGGGCAATAGCGCCCCAAAACCAAAAAGAGCAGGGTGAATGTTATCGACAGAAACTACGGAAATTCCACAACCCTTGAGCTTTGCTGCCTTGGCGCACACCGGCAAGACCTTGGCGCGAACCAAGATAGACACTATCCTTACCCCGCCAGACTACCGCTTTTCGTTCGTCCTGTATCGACGTTTTTGCGTTCAGACAAAATCACTTGAGGATATCTGGGCAACAACTAGCAGGATGGGCTTTGCGGGGAATTCCACAGGGCCATCCAGAGGACAAAGACCGTCCGCTCACAGAGACAGGCCGGGGTCTGTCCGCGCGGGACGATCAAGGGATTTGGAGTGGAGGAATCCGTGTGGAGATGCGTGCGAAGGCGCGAGTTCCGGCAACGGGGCCGAGCTTAATCGTTGTCGTCGGCCTGGAGCCTCATACGGGCTTGCCGCCGTAGCCATACCTGGGCCAGCGTCGCGATCAAGAAGCAGAACATCACAGTTACAACCGCCGTCAGCCATGGAAAAGTCTGGAAGATCTTCTCTAGCATGGTCATCGGAGAGATCTCACCCACCTCATAGGCATCTTTGCCCATCCGATAGGAGGTGAACTGAGCGTCGTGCAGCACGCTGACCGATTGTGCAATCTCCGGCGATTGCGACTTGTCCAGGAAGGCCGACAGCAGGTCCGGGATAGCCGCCGCATCGCGCGCCACCAGCACCACCACGGAGCGGTTCGAGCCCGCTGGCCACTCGATACCCTCCATTAGCGCATCGGGCAGACCACCTCCGGTAGCAAGCTGCCCTGTCTGCTTTCCTGCTGCCCTGCCCGAACGCCACCAGGCGGCGCGGTCAAAAAAGCCCCGCGTATCCCGAATATGCAGGCCGCTCGCCTCCACCCCCACCGGCAGCGAGGCATCCAGCAATCGTAGCGTCGGCTGATCGTTGGCAGTCCCCATCGCCAGATAGTCCTTGCTGCCATCGGCGACCATGCCGGCAGCATTGGTCACAGTAACGTTGAGCGCAGGATAACCCGTCTGGGCGCCGAAGTGTCCCATCAGCGTAAGGAACATCTCCAGCTCCGCAGGCGACGGCTGGTCCGGAAGCACCGCCACCGTGTCGGCCAGATCGGCCTTGCGGGTAAACGGGAACCCTGCATTGGCGAACAGCGCCAGGTTGGGCAGCACCGCCGAGTGGCGTATGCCGGAGATGTCGAGGTAGGAGTCCTTCAGGATGGCGCCTTGCAGGTTCAACGCCGGTGCGGCAGCGCAGTGTCCCCCGCTTGCGATCCGGAACATGAACTTCAACACTATCGTGTTGGAGAATGGCCGCAGGTCGACCACCGGAATCGGGATCGCGGTTTCCAGCACCGCCGACGCATTGTCGCTGTGCGGCATCGGCGTGGAACTGACGAAGGCGCCATTCACGTACACCTGCAGCGTGCTGCCCGCGGCCAGCGGAACGCCGTTGTAGCGATAGCTCAGGTGGAATGGGAGGTTGCGCTGGTCGCCAAAGTCGAGGTCGGGCGGCAGGCGAAAGGTGAGGCTCAGCGGCACAGAGCCGTCGCCCTGCAGGTCGCCGGGTGGATTGCCGGAGGACGTCATTTGTCCAATGTTGAGGGTCCTGTCCTTGTCCGTGCTCAGCCAGCGCGGCGCGTCGTCCGGCGACCGCGCCGCTGGCAGAACCAGGCTCAGGACCGACGCCTGGGGTCCTTGCCAGGTGTCCCCGTGCTGCACCAATCCAATGGCAGCCGTCAACACGTCGTCCGGCACCGTGCCCGTCACCAGCAACACGCTGGACGTGGGATCGGAGGGGTTCGCGCGCAATGCGACCGTGGGACCGGAGAGTCCGGTAACGCCGAGCGACGCAGGAATCAGCGCGGCATTCTCCGCAACCACGATGGCATTGCCCGCAGGGATCGTACCTACGGATACGGGAAAGCGCACCGGGCGCACACCGTTCAGGATGCCAAACCACGACGCGATAACACCCGCTGCTTGCATCGCTTTCGGAGAAGGCTGCGACAGGAACACAATGGGCACGGTCGGGTGCGGGTTGACGCCGGTGTCGTAGAAAGGCAGCGGCAGCACGCTCAGGTCGTTCGCCAACGGAAGCTGCGAGCCTGCCAATTCGATGGTGGACGCCGAGTCGATGTGGCTCCACAACGTGGAGTTCGAGGGGTCCTCGCAACTGGCCGCATAGTGCCCGATGAACTCGAAGGAGAGCCGGTTGTCATGCACCAGCAACTCTGGTGGCAGCGACACGGTGGATGTAAGCGCCCCGCCCTGGTCGCCGGCATTGGAAGCAGGCGGGACCGCGAGCGTCGCCACCAGCGTCCCGTTCAGACTCACATTCAGGTGGCTCAGTCCTTGCAGCAGACCGGGGGAGAACTGGTAGCGCAACTTCATTGTCGCGGACTTCACCATCTGGTTTCGCGGCACGGAGAAGTAGACCGTGTGCGTCGCATCCACGCCGCGCAGTACGACTGTATCCGGTGCGCCCGCTTCCGCCAGTGTAAATACGCTGTCGAAGGCGCCCGCTTGCGCTGGCGTTGCGACCTGCTGAATGGCCGGCTGTGCGCGTGCGTCGCGATTCCACAGGCCGGTCATCGCCGCCAGCAGCAGCAATGGCGCAACGCTTGACAGCTTTGCCTTGGCGGCGTCCTTGCCCTGCTTCCTCTTGCGATGCCCGCCGAAGGTAATCGCCAGGCCGCGCAGCGACAACCGGAGGATGTTGGCCATGCTGCGCAGAGGATGGTCCGGTTGAGCGGCCTTGCCCCAATCCAGCCAGGAATCTGCGCGCGAGTACAGTAGCATCGTCAGCGCTTCATTCTCCTGTAGGGTCAGGGGGTTGAACTTCGCGCGCAATTCGGTCCCATCCACCGCGACGATTGTGGCGGGCAACGTCGCCGTCCCATCCAGCAGCGGGAAGACAAATGTGATGGGATCGCCCACCTTTGCGCTGGCTGCGCCCTCCACCTGGGTGCGAACCCCGCCGCTCGAAAGATCCGACGTGATGCCCTGGATCATGGAGCCGTCGGACAGAATCACATCCGATGGCACGGCCATGGCCACGCGCACCGACTGACGCCGCTGCTGGCTCTCCCATGCGACGGCGGTGGCAACGCCCAGCACTGCCAGGTTGAACAGCACCCACACCACATTCACGCCGATCGTCCCCAGGTTGTTCCCGTCGTACAGGTGTGCCGGCCAGTTCACAAAAGCCAGCCACGAGGGGACTGCGAACGTGGGTAGCCGTACCGCCCGCGCGATGCCGCACAGCAGTCCGACGAAGTTGAACCCCAGCAGCAACAGAAAGGGACGCGCGATCCGCGTATCGAAGAACTCCCGCTCCACCACGCCGCCCTTCGCGGTCACATGGAAGTCGCCCAGCTTGGGATGGATGAGCGCAAGCAGCGTGGGCAACAAAATATACGGCGCCAGCACTGTCTCGTAGATCTCGTTCCAGAAGGAGTGCCGGTGCTGGCCCTGGATGCGTGAGTTGGTCAGGTTGGAGAGCACCAGGTGCGGCAGCGCGTAGGCCACAATCGCCAGCCAGAGCCCCGGAATGCTGGTCATTCCAAAGATCAGGTAGATCAGCGGCGCGGTCAGAAAGATGAGCCGCGGCAGCGCAAACAGGAAGTGCGCCATCGCGTTGAAGTAGCACAACCGCTGGGATGGCTTGAGTCCGGACGCGAAGATCGGGTTCTCGATGCGCAGAATCTGAACCATTCCGCGCGCCCAGCGGATGCGCTGCATCACATGTGCGCTCAGCCTCTCAGTGGCCAGCCCCGCCGCCTGCGGGATGTTGATGTAGGCCGTGTTCCAGCCGTTCTGTTGCAGCCGCAGCGAGGTGTGCGCGTCCTCGGTCACTGTCTCCACGGCCATGCCGCCGACCTCGTTCAGCGCGCTCCGGCGCAGCACCGCACACGAGCCGCAAAAGCACGTCGCATTCCAGAAGTCGTTGCCGTCCTGGATCACTCCGTAGAACAACTGGTCCTCGTTGGGGATGATGCCGAACTGGTCGAGATTGCGCTCGAACGGGTCGGGCGAATAGAAGTGGTGCGGCGTTTGCAGCATCGCCAGCTTCTGGTCGCGCAACAGCCAGCCCATGGTCAGTTGCAGAAAGCTGCGCGTCGGCACGTGGTCGCAATCAAAGAGAGCCACAAACGGCGAATCCAGCTCCGCTAGCGCGTGATTGATGTTTCCCGCCTTGGCATGCCGATTGTCGTCGCGCGCGATGTAGCCGATGCCGGCCTCTTCCGCAAAGGCATGGAACTCCTCGCGGGCGCCATCGTCCAGGATGTACACATGCAGCTTGTCCGCGGGCCAGTCGATGTTCATCGCAGCCAGTGCCGTAAACCGCACCACGTTGAGCGGCTCGTTGAGCGTGGGAATCAGCAGGTCCACTGCGGGCCAGTCGTCGGGATTGTCCGGCAGCGGCACCGGAACGCGCCGCAGCGGCCACACCACTTGCAGATAGCCGAGCACCAACACCACAAAGGCATACATCTCCGCCAGCAACACCACGCTAATGAAGAACGCCTCCAGGCCAGACCAGTTCGTTCCCGGATCGCGGGCCAGCGAAAGGATAGTCGTGACACGCCAAAATCCGTAACGAAACGTGGAGTAGACCGACAGCAGCACCAGCGTCAGCGTTACCACGTGCGACTTCGATACACGGTGCATCGCGATGGCCAGCAGCAGCGTGAGCGACGCAAAGAAAAGCTGGCGATGCCAATCCAGCGAAGCGACGGCAGAGATGCCCAGAAACAGGACTCCGCCCACAAGAATTAGAAACCGCAGGATCTGCAACAGAATGCCATCCCCGGATTCAAACTCTCGCCATAGTGGCGACCGCTTCACTGCTCACCCCAGCGCAGGCTGCGTTCCTCGGCGGTCGCGAGCGGCACAATGCTCCGCAGCCATGCCGCGACCTCCAGGTAGTCCTGCGATACCGGCGCGGAGGGGGCGTAGTCCACCACTGTCATTCCTTCGGCCAGCGCCTCGCTGACCAGCGGAGAAGCGCGAATGGCGCAGCGCAGCAGCCGCCCCCCAAGCTTGCGGCGGAAGACCTCGCGAATGTCCAGGTGCAGCGGCCGCGCCGCGTCGAACTGGTTCACTACATAGAACGGCAGCACAGGACGGCCGTCTGCGCCGGTGATGCCCTGAAATACGTTCTCCACCGCCTCCAGGCTGACGACGGAGTTCATGTCCGGGGCGATCGGCACTAGCACCGTAGGGTACAGATTGGCCAAGCGGCGCACCAGCCAACTCGAGCCGGAATTCAGGTCCAGCAGCAGGCGATGATTCCCTGCCCCGATACGCACAATCTCTTCCGCAAGCAACGCCTGCTGACGCTCGTCCTCGTCCTTTTCGGTTGCATCGTAGATCGCCAGCGAAACCGCCTCGCCCACGCCCTCTGGTGGAGGCGGAAACGACCGCACCTCTCCGGGTGCCATTGCGCGCGCGCCAAAGTAAAACGGCAACAGCCCATGCGAGGTGGTGTCGGCAACCACAACCTTCTCCCCCTTCGATGACAAGGCCCGCCCCAGCGTGGCCACCAGGCTGGTCTTGCCCACGCCGCCTGCCAGCGAGAACACCGCCAGCAACGGCGAACGCACCTCCCCCATCCGCGATGCCTGAATCGCCGGCAGCTCAGCGCCCGGCTGCTCGAAGACGCCCTTCAGCGCGAACCAGCGTGCCGCAACCCGCTCCCGCGAGTCCTGGAGCGTGTCCCCACCGGCTGCGTCTCCGCCGAAAGCTGGAAACACAGCCTGCGCCGCCGGGACCCGTGGAGCACTCGGAGCCCCAAACAACCACGCCGGGCTGGACTGCTCCATGACTGTTTCGTTCTGGTCCGCTGCGTATCCTGTTTCCGGAGATTCGTCCGCCGTCCTGCGCGCGGAGGGCCAACTCGTCAGCTTGTACGCGGAATCATCCTCAAACAGGGGCGATTGCTGCGCAATCTCCGAATCGTAATCTGACTCACCGGGCCTCGCGCCCCAACTGCCGGCCGCATGCCCCCCCGGAAAATACGGCTGTGGGCCGGCCAGTTGGCGACGGCGCGCCTCTGACTCCGCATAGATCATCGCCTGTTCCCGGGCGGATGCACGTGCCTCGGATATCTCTCGCTCTGCCCGCAGCGCCAGCACGGTGGCATGCGCCGAAGACTCGGCGCGGCGTGCCGCTTCCACCCGCTCCGCTGCAGCTCTGCGGGTGGCGGCTTCCGCACTGCGCAGCGATTCGCTCCGCTGTGCATGGCTGTCGTTGGCATCCTGCGACAAGGCTACTGCCTCCGCCGCAAAGGCCTCGCGCTCCGCCTGTTCGGCGGCCAATATCGCATCGGCTTGCGCTTGCAACTCACGCTCCAGCAAGTCTTTCGCAGCACGATAGCGAACCTGCGCCCGATACTCCCGGCGCGTGGCGGAGTAGTCCCGATATTTGGCTCCCTGCAAATTGGCCCAGGAGTAGAGCGCGGCGACATCCTGCGGCGTGTTCTCTGCCGTCGACTGGTCGTCCATTTCGGCGCCGCGTGAGCCCATTGGGTATCCCATTCTTACCCATCTTCCGCGTGGCAAAGCGCGACAAGGATGAGATTCTCCATCGCATGGACTGCACACCGGCCACGTTGTCCATACGATTGATATGAGGGTACTTTTGCCCCAAACTCAAGTCAATGAGGTACGGTGCGACTTAAGTGTCACGGGTCGGCTCACTTAGGTCTCAGTTACTTCGCGATTACTGCTGGCGCCCACATGCGCTCGCGCGCTCGAAAGTCCCCTTCGCATCCACTGCCGCCCCCCGTGCTCCGGCTCCTGCGACCGCCGTGCGATGCTTGATGTTCCGCAGCTCGACCGGCGCCAATATGCTACCTTGGAAGTGTGGTTTGAGAGCGTAGCTCAGTTGGTAGAGCATCGCCCTTTTAAGGCGTTGGTCCTGGGTTCGAGCCCCAGCGCTCTCACCATCAAACACCCTATAATCGTTGATCATTTAGTCGATTTGTGACTTAGA
>Ga0181516_10003759_pt1 | contig 9984 bp, 13 predicted proteins | sample PEATcosm2014_Bin_25_FD_121104 | JGI IMG/M metagenome (GOLD analysis project Ga0181516, IMG submission 121104) | Peatland microbial communities from MTU Mesocosm Facility, Houghton, MI, USA - PEATcosm2014_Bin01_10_metaG | ecosystem: Environmental > Terrestrial > Soil > Wetlands > Peat | place...
GGGTGTTCGAGGCGGATCTTCCGCTTGTCGAGCGCGATGTCGAACTGGTGCTTGAGTTCGTCGGCGATCATGCCGGCGGTGACGGCACCGAACATTTTTCCATCTTCGCCGGTCTTGACCTTGATGACGCAGATCAGCTTGGTGAAACCCTTCGCGAGTTCGTTCATGGTGTTGAACTCATGCGCCTCGCGCTCGGCGCGGCGCTGCTTGAGCGCCTCGAGCTGCCGCTTGTTGGCCGAGGTGACGGGCACCGCGAGGCCTTGCGGATAGAGATAATTGCGCGCGTAGCCGGCGGCGACGCGGACGTTGTCGGATTCACCGCCGAGGCCGACGATGTTGTGCGTGAGGATGACTTCAGTTTTTGCCATACGAAATTGGTTGATAGTTGAAAGTTGATGGTTGAGAGAAAAATCTCCCGCAAAATATCAGAACGGAACGTCGTCGCTTTCGGGCGGGCCGTCGCCTTCTACGGGTTCGGACGGCGGGGCGCTGGGCGCGGCGGCGGGACGCGCTTGGCGCGGCGCGGCGGGGGCGGCCCCGCCTTCACCGGCACCGGGGGCGCTGCCGAGAAATTGCACGGTCTCGGCAATCACGCCGAGCTTGCTGCGTTTGGCACCGGTCTGCTTGTCGTCCCACTGGTCCAGCTTGAGCCGGCCTTCGATCATGATCGGACGGCCCTTGCGCATGTATTGACCGACGTTTTCCGCCGTGCGGCCAAAGACGTCCACGTCCACAAAAGTGACTTCTTCCTTTTTTTCGCCGGCTTCATTCGTCCAGACGCGGTTGACGGCGACGCCGATCTTGGCGATGGCCGTCCCCTTGGGCGTGTAGCGCAATTCAGGATCGCGCGTCAGGTTGCCCATCAGGATGACTTTGTTGAAGCTAGCCATAAGTGCGGCGGCGAATTACTTCGCGGCTTTCGGCTCCGACACCAGCGTGAACAGCACGCGGAAAACCTCCTCGTTGAGCGAGAATTTTTTCGTCAGCGCCGCCACGATCGTCGGCGTGCCGGCGAAAATGACGTTGGCGTAGAAGCCGGCGCTGTGGCGCTTGTCCGCGATGCGGGCGAACGCCTTCTTCTCCATTTTCTGCACCGTTTCGATCTTGCCGCCGGCGGCGGTGATGTCGGTGGAAATCTTGTCGAGGGCGTCTTTGACGCCGTCTTCTTTGCCGGACAGGTTCAGGATGAACAGACCTTCGTATTTTTTCATTTTTCTTCGTTCGTGGAGTCAACGACTCCGTTAAATTGGCTCATTGCCTTTTGCAATCCCGCACTTAACCAGCATTCAAGCTGGCCAGCCGCCCGTTCCAAAACTTTTTCCAGCAGCGCGTTCTCTGCGGCGCTGAACTTGCCGAGCACGTGGCCGGTGATCTGCCGCGCCTCGTCCTTGCGCCCGATGCCGATCCGCAGCCGCGCGTAATTTTTCGCGCCGAGATGCTGCGCCACGGATTCCAATCCGTGATGGCCGCCGCTGCCGCCCGCCGGCCGCAGCCGGATTTCGCCCAGCGGCAAATCCGCATCGTCCACCACCACCAAAATCTTTTCCAGCGGCAACTGGTAAAACTGGACCAGCGCCCCGACCGATTCCCCGCTCAAATTCATGAACGTCTGCGGCTCGGCCAGCAAAACTTTGTTGCCGCCGCGTTCCGCCCGGGCCACCCGCGCTTGAAACTTTTTTTCGTTCGTCCAGCCGGACTTCCAATTCGCCGCCAGTTTTTCGACCAGCAAAAAACCGGCATTGTGGCGTGTCTTGGCGTAATCCGCGCCCGGATTGCCCAAACCCACGATGAGGTGCAGCGGCTCCATGCGCGGGGGCGGCTTCCGCCGCGTAAATTACTTCTTCTTGGCTTCGGGCTTGGCCTCGGCCTTCTTGTCGCCGGCCGGAGCCGCCGCTTTCGCGTCGCCCTTGGCCGGAGCTTTTTCGCCGGGTTTGCCAGCGGCCGGAGCGGCATCGGTGCCGTCTTCCTTCTTCTCTTTGATCATCTCGACATCGCCGGCTGCCGGAGCAGCGGTGGCGGCGACTTCTTCCTCGGCGCGCGGCGCGGCCACGGCCACGACGGTGCGGGATTTTTCGCCAATGATTTCCACGCCAGCGGGCGGAACGATTTCGCCGAGGTGAATGGACTTGCCGATTTCCAGCGCGGTCACATCAATCAAAATTTCTTCCGGCAGATCCTTCGGCAGGCAGCGCACCTTGAGCTTGTGCAACACGTGTTCCAGCGTGCCGCCGCCATTCTTGACACCGGCCGGTTCACCGGTGGTTTCGACCGGGACAAAGACGATGACCTTTTCGTTTTCGGCGACTTCGTGCAAATCCAGATGCAGCACCTTGGCGCTCAGCGGATGATGCTGCACGTCCTGCACCAGCGCGAGGCGCTTGGCGCGCGGATCGTTTTCCACGGACAAATCCACGAGCACGTTTTCGGAAACGGAGTGATGCAGCAGGTCGGAAATTTCCTCGTAATCCACTTCCAGGTTCTGCGGCGCTGCTTGGCGGCCGTAAATGGTCGCGGGCACGCGGCCGGCGCGGCGGAGTTTGGTGACTTCCGCGCGCTGCACCTGCGAACGCGGATACGCTTTCAATGCTACAGATTTCATTTTATTAAATTAAAAATTGTTTCCGGCGGCGCTCAACTGGTGCGCCCGCCTTTGAACTCAAAAAGCGAGTTGACCGACGAATTACTGTGAATCCGCTTGATGGCTTCGCCCAAAAGTCCCGCCACGGACAGCGTGGTGATCTTCACACCGTCAATCGCAGGGCGTTGGACTGTATCAGTTGTGATCAATTCGTCAATAACAGATTTGCGTAATCTTTCGATGCCCGTGTCGTTCAGCAGCGCATGGGAAACGCAGGCCATGACCTTGTTCGCGCCCTTGGCCTTCAAGGCCGCCGCCGCCGCCGTCAGCGTGCCCGCCGTCTCCGTCAAATCATCCACCAGCAAAACATTTTTTCCCTCGATCTCGCCGATGACCGCCATGCTTTCCACTTCCGTCGCGCTCTTGCGGCGTTTGGCCACGATGGCCAGTTCCGCCTCCAGCGTCTGCGAATATGCATGCGCCATCTTGATGCCGCCGGCGTCCGGGCTGACCACCACAAGGTTCGACAAATCCTTTTTCTTCAAATAATCATACATCACTGGCGCGGCGTAGAGATGATCCACCGGAATGTCGAAAAATCCCTGGATCTGCTGCGCGTGCAAATCCATCGCCAGAATCCGGTTTGCGCCGGCGGCCACGAGCAGATTGGCCACGAGCTTCGCGGTGATCGGCACGCGCGGCTGATCCTTGCGGTCCTGGCGCGCGTAGCCGTAAAACGGCATCACCGCCGTGATGCGCTTGGCGCTGGCGCGGCGCAGCGCATCCATGATGATGAACAGCTCCATCAAATTATGATTAGTCGGCGGCGAGGTGGGTTGGATGATGAAGATGTCTTCGCCACGCACGTTCTCTTCAATCCGCACAAACGTCTCGCCGTCGGGAAACGGCGTGACGGTGATCTTGCCGAGTTCGCAGCCGATGGATTTGCAGATGGCGCGGGCCAGAGGCTCGTTCGCCGTGCCGGAAAAAACTTTCACAGATAAAATGATTTTGGGTTAAAAAACAAAAACCGCCGCGACTGGCGGTGGAAACGGAACGAAACTGTAACAATCAAACCCGGCGGCGCAAGTGGAAATTGAAATCGATTCATGCGGAAAATTCGCCGGGAAAAAAAGCGCGCTGGACAGAAATTTGCGGCCAGATACAGTTTCAGCCATTGGAAATCTCTGACGCCATTCACGATGAGAAGCTGTCAAAATTTGAGCTGGATCACCTCGGCGACACTTTTAAAAAACTTCGAGAATCTTTTTTTGCATTGGAGAGCTGTTAATATGTTTATAGAAACCGCGTCGGTTTTTACAAGAGCTGGACTTCTTCGGCGCCTGCGCGCGATATTAAATGATAATTGACACCCTCCTGACGCCGGCGGAACTGCCCGCGCTCGCCTGCCGCGATTTGCGCGCCACGGCCTGCGTCGTATTCGACATCCTGCGCGCCACCAGCACCTTCGTCACCGCGCTGCACAACGGCGCGAAGGAAATCATCCCCGTCAGCGAAATCGCCGAAGCGGTCGCATTGAGAAATAAAATGCCGGACGTGCGGCTCGCCGGCGAGCGCGACGGCGTGAAAATCCGCGCCGCGCTGTCGGGCGGCCTTGACTTTGATTTCGGCAATTCGCCGCGCGAGTTCCGCCCGGAAAAGGTGCGGGGCCGGACCATTGTCAGCACCACCACCAACGGCACTCGCGCCCTGCGCGCCTGCGTCGGCGCGAAAATGATTCTGGCGTCATCCTTTTTGAACCTGGCGGCGACGGCGAAATTTTTGAACACATCGCCGCCGGAAGAAATTCTGCTCGTCTGCGCCGGCACCGGGGCCGGCGTGGCGCTGGAGGACGTGCTGGCGGCGGGCGCGCTGGCCGGTTTGCTCGGCGGCGAATTTTCCGACGCCACGGAAATCGCCAGCCGCACGTTTCAATCCGCCAAGAACGAACTGGCGGCGGTGATTGCCGGCTCGCAGAACGCGCGCCGGCTGCTGGCCATTCCCGAACTGCGCGCGGACGTGGCGTTTTGTTCGCAGCGCGACATTTTTAAGATCGTCGCCGCGGTGCAGCCGGACGGAGCGCTCCGGGCGATTTGAACTTTCCCCGCTGTAGCGGCGCTCTGTGAGCGCCGAGGCTTGACTGGTTGACCAGTCCGCGGCGGTCATAGACCGCCGCCACAAAAAAGAAGGCCGTCCCTATGGACGGCCTGATGTTTTTGGCAACGCCTATTTCTTCTTGGCAGCTTGCTTGGTCTTGATGACTGCCTTTTTGCGTTTGATGTAGGCCTTGCGGCGTTTTTTGTGTTCGGTTTTGTTGTATTGTCTGCCCATATGTTTCTTTACTTTGTTCGCGGATTGCGATTTGGTATGGGCACTATGAATTTTTACGGGCGCCGGTTCAATCTTTATTTGCTGCTGACGGTGACGTTGGCGCTGGTTTCGGGCTGCGCCCACTTCAAGAAAAAGGAGGCGCCGACGGCCGCGATGCGCATTTACATTGAAAGCGATCCCGGCCAGTCCAGCGCCTCCAAGACCATTTCCCTGCTGCGCTCGCAGCCGGTGCTGGTGAACATTGTGAACGAACCGATTCTGAGCGAGGAGGACATCACCGCCGCCAAACTGATGGCGGCGCCCGGCGGCTTTGCCGTGGAATTGAAATTTGACGAGACCGGCAGTTGGACGCTCGAACAATTCTCCGCGTCCAGCCCCGGCAAGCATCTGGTCATCTACGGCCAGTGGGGCGAGAAGCTCGTCAACGGCCGGTGGCTCGCCGCGCCCAGCATCAACCGGCGCATGGCCGGCGGCACGCTGACCTTCACGCCCGACGCCTCGCACGAGGAAGCCGAACAACTGGTCAACGGCCTGAACGCCTACGCCAAGCAGAACGCCGAGAACGCCGACAAGTCGAAATGAGCCGTCCCCTGCCCGCCGCGCTCGCGGCCCTGTTTGCCGGCGTCCTTTCCCTCTGCGCGCAAACGCCGTTCCAGTTTCCCACGGCCAACCACGCGCTTTACGAGCCGGGCCAGGAATTGAAATTTTTCGCACCCACCGCGCCGGACAAGCCGTGGACCAGCGGCAGCTTCGGCTGCGTCCGCAGCGACGGCTGGCAGATGCACGAGGGCCTCGACATCCTGCACCAGCACACCGACCGGCGCGGCGAGCCGACCGATCCCGTGCTGGCCACCGCCGACGGCACCGTGATGTATGTCAGCACCAAGGCCGCGCTCTCGAACTATGGCAAATACATCGTCATCCGTCATCTCGTCGAGGGGCTGGAAATATATTCGCTCTACGCGCATCTGAGCGCCATCCAGCCCGGCATCGCCGCCGGCCAGGCCGTGAAGGCCGGCGCGGTCATCGCCACCATGGGCCGCACCTCCAACACCAGCGAACGCATCGGCCAGGAACGCGCCCACTGCCATTTTGAGCTGAACGTGTTCGTGAACGAAAACTTTGCCGGCTGGTATAAAAAGTATTTCCCCGGCGAACGCAACGACCACGGCATCTGGAACGGCCAAAACCTGAACGGCCTCGACCCGCGCGACGTGCTGCTGGGCGAGCGCGACGGGAAATTCAGCCTGTTGAATTTCGTGCGCGGCCAGACGGAGCTGTGCCGCGTGCTGGTGCGCGCCACGCGGTTTCCGTATCTGAAACGCTACGCGCCGCTGGTCCTGAAAAATCCGCGTGCCGACCAGGAGGGCGTGGCCGGCTACGAAGTGGCGTTGAACTACAACGGCGTGGCCTTCGCGCTGCTGCCGCGCGCCGCCTCGGAGATCAAGGGCACGGCGAAGTTTCAACTCCTCTCCGTGAACGAAGCCGAATACCGCGCGCACCCCTGCCGCAAGCTCGTGGCGCAGCATGGCAGCCATTGGCAATTGACCGACAAGGGCCAGCGCGAACTGGAACTGCTGGTGAATTAATTTTCAGTTGCGAACGCGGCGGGTTGGCCTACGTTGGTGGCTATTCCGTCATGTGTCACCCAGCCCACAGCCAATGCCGGCGACGTAATGGGGTTGACGGCTTCACGCTGATTGAACTGCTCGTGGTCATCGCGATCATCGCGATTCTGGCCGCGCTGCTGCTGCCCGCTTTGAGCAAGGCCAAGGACCGGGCCAGGAACATCAATTGTTTGAGCAACCTCAAACAGCTTGAGCTATGCGTTCACCTTTACAGTTTCGACTACAACGATTGTTTGGTGCCCAATAATTCCGTCGCCTCATTAAGTTCACTCGGGACAACCACCAGCACGGAGACAAAGGGGATCTCATGGTGCCTTGATGGCATTGACGGGACGAGCGCGGTGACCCAGACAAATCCTTCGAACATCATCAATGGCCTGTTGTTTCAATACAACACGTCCGTTGCCATTTATCATTGCCCGGCGGATCAATCCACTCTGGAAACACTGGCCGGTCAGCCGTTGCCACAATTGCGCTGGCGGAGTTACAACCTGAGCCAGTCCATCAATGGCTATGCGAGTTTTATCCCACCCGGCGCGCCCGGCTGGTTTATGAGTTATTGGACAAATCTTCCGTCCTGGGGAAAATTCACGCAAATCCGCCATCCAGTTCCCAGTGAGCTTTTTGTATTTATTGACGAAAACGAGAATACCATTTTCGACGGCCAATTTGGCAATGTGGGCAATCCTCCGCTGCCGTTTTATTCGCCCAACCAGTGGTGGGACATGCCGGCAAACCGCCATAACCGTGGAGCCAACCTGTCCTTCGCCGACGGCCACGTCGAACACTGGAAATGGAAGTCGGGGATGATTTTTTATGAATTTCCCCAAGACGTTACGGCCGAGGACCAGCCCGATTATGAACGCGTCCTCAACGCCATGAAACAATCCACCGACAATTGACCTTTAACAGGCGGCGGCTTATTTGTCTGGATCAGACAGATCGTTTATTCGTGCGAACTCCTCTTGAAAACGGGAGTCAAAGGGGTTGGCGGGATTAAAAGGGCTTCAGGATTTCCTTCCGCTTCCAACTGTTGGCGGTTGATTTCTATCAGCAACATTTGTTCTTCCGAACTCAAAGGCGTAGCCGTATCAAGGTTCTCGTTTGCCGTATTGGCGGTGGGATGGATTCCGTTCTTCATCATCAAGCAAAACCCGCGGCGCTGGTGGCTTTATCTGGGCCTGCTGGCGCCGCTTTTCCGTTTAGATCAACTCTCATCCTAGTCTCGCTTAATCTGGCTTATTTGCTGGCCGGGCCGGTGATTGGCCGGTTCAAGAATATTTGGGGATTTGCCGCGCCGTCAGATTTTGCCGCGCTGCCGCTGGGTTTGCTGGCATTCTGGCTTTTTTGCTTTGCGGAGCTGCCGATTGACATGGCGTTCAGCCGGCACATCGAACATGAGGCCGACCGGTTTGGCCTGGAACTGACCCACGGCAATCACGCCGCCGCCACGGTCTTTGCAAAATTGTTGCAAGCGAATTTGGGAATCCCTCGCCCGGGGACCATTCCCATGATCTGGTTTGGCTCGCACCCGTGCATCGCCGACCGGATTGAGTTTTGCAACACTTACCATCCTTGGGAAACCGTCCAGCCGTCGAAATACGAGGAATATATGAAGCCGCGGTGAAAACCGAGGCTTAAATCCCCCGCGTATTCACGATCTTGTTTCCCTTGCCAAGAACAATGACGCGCGGCTTCCATTTCTTCGCCTTCTTCTGGCTCACCGCGCAGAAATTCATGATGGTCAGCACATCGCCTTTTTTCCCCAGGTGCGCCACCGCGCCGTTCATGATGATCTCGCCGGCGCCGCGTTTGCCCTTGATGGCGTAGGTTTCAAAACGTTCGCCGTTGGCCATGTTGCCGCAGAGGATTTTTTCATATTCCTGCAAACCGCATTGGTCCATGAGGTCGGCGGAAATCGTCAGGCTGCCTTCGTAATTCAAATCGCCGCCGGTGACCGTCGCGCGGTGGATCTTGGATTTAAGCAAAAAAATATCCATGGCTTATTTCAGTTTCAGAAAATTTTTCAAAATCGTCCGGCCGCTCTCGGTCAGGATGCTCTCGGGATGGAACTGCACGCCCCAGATCGGGAGTGATTTGTGCTTCACGCCCATGATTTCGCCCTCGTCGGTCTCGGCGGTGATTTCCAAAACCGCCGGCAGCGTGTCGCGCTTGATGACAAGCGAATGATAACGCGTGGCGAGAAACGGATTGGGCATGCCGGCGAACAAATCTTTTTCGTTGTGTTTAATCGGCGAAACCTTGCCGTGCATCATGCGGTAATTCACGACCACTTCCGCGCCGAATGTGTGCCCGATGCACTGATGGCCGAGGCACACGCCAAAAATCGGAACGCCTTCGCCGGCGAACGTGCGGATGACGTCGTTGGACAAGCCGGCTTCGCGCGGCGAGCACGGGCCGGGCGAAACGAGAATGCGTTCCGGCTGCAGCGCGCGGATTTGAGCGAGCGAAATCTCGTCGTTGCGGCGCACCTGCAGGTCCACGCCCAGCTCGCCCAGATATTGCACGAGGTTGTAGGTGAACGAATCGTAGTTGTCCAAGACCAAAATCATTTTTCGGTCAGCCAGTTTAATTCAACCGCGCCAAAATGAAAGTCATAATCCCGCCATCACTCCTGCGGATAAACGAGAATGCGGTCGTGGACGAGGACAATGAGATCGTTTTTTCCGTCGCCGGTCACATCGGCCACGGCGCATTCGCGCGGCTCCGGCAACGCGTTTTGCGCGCCCCGGAAAGTGTGCTGCTCAAACACCTGCCAGCGGTCGCCGGGCACGAGCTTGCGGTTTTTGTCGAACGAAACGAGGTCAATGTAATTCTTCCCCGTTTCCATGAACACGATCTGCTTGCGTCCGCTGCTGGTGAGGTCGCCGGCGATGAGGTCGTTCAAGTAGCCGTCCTTGATGGGCGTGTCGTAATCGTCCAGCTTGGTGAGTTCCCAGACATCGCCCGCGAGCGGCAGCCACGCGACGGCATTCTGGCCGGTGAACGCCACGCCCGCGCCGCCGAGCTTCACGCTCCGCAAATCGGCAAAGCCGGTGACGGGCAGATCAATGTTCTTCACCACCTGCCACACGCCGTTCGTGTCGCGCTCGGACAACGTCAACTGCTTGTGCTCGGCATCAAGCAGGAACAGCGACGGCACGGCGCTCTTGCCGTTCGCCACGGCGGTCAGGCTGATGATGCGCGAATCGCTGGCGGAACCGTTGATCTGATCCTTCACGCGGAAAACCCAGTCCGGCGCGTTGGTGGAACCGTCAATTTTCGCCTCCTGTTCCAGCACCACGGCGCGCACAAAATTTTTCTGGGGCAACAGCAGTTCCGGTTTGCCGTCGCCGTCCACATCCGCCGACGCCAGCCACGGCTGTTCCAGCGCGCCGCCGGGCGGGTCCACATCCAGCTCGTCAAATTTGCCGCCCTTCTTTTGCA
>Ga0181516_10003761_pt1 | contig 9982 bp, 7 predicted proteins | sample PEATcosm2014_Bin_25_FD_121104 | JGI IMG/M metagenome (GOLD analysis project Ga0181516, IMG submission 121104) | Peatland microbial communities from MTU Mesocosm Facility, Houghton, MI, USA - PEATcosm2014_Bin01_10_metaG | ecosystem: Environmental > Terrestrial > Soil > Wetlands > Peat | place...
AAGAGGATCTTTTCCAGATCAGCGGCGCCCACATTGGCCGGCGCGGCCTTCACCGCGATGGTGCGGTTGCCGAACGGCTCGGTTTCGAAGCCGGAGGCGTTCAGCTCGTCGGCAATGCGGGCGTAGTCGATCTGCTGGCCGGGAGTGAGCTGCAGAATCAGCGGCATCAGCAGGCACGGCATTTCCACGCGCCCCGCGGCGCGCTGCTTCATCACCTACTCGAAGAGGATGCGTTCGTGCGCCACGTGCTGGTCGATGATCCAGAGTCCGTCGCGGCCGGCGGCAATGATGAAGCTCTCGTGAATCTGGCCGAGCGGGCGAAGATCGGAGAGCACCGAGAGCGAAATTTCCGGCGGCGGGATGGCATCGGGCGGGAACTCGCCGTGGGCGTCCAGATGGCGCGAGAGCTTGCCGGAGGGCGGCGGGCCGGGCGTGATCTCAAGCGGCGGCGCGCTGAAATCGAGACGCGGCGGGGGGCCGGCGGCGGGGCGCAGAGTGAAGTTGGGGAGCGAGGGGTCCTCCGGCTCCGCCGCGACGGAGGGTTCCACGATGCCGCGCGCCGCGGGCTGGGCAGCCTCCCCGGCGGCGGGCGCTCCGGGCTCCGCGGCCTCGGGAGCTTCCACAAGGCCCGGCGCCGCTGGCGCCTCGTTTTCGAGCATCTGGCTGAATTCGGAGTAGGGCAGGCGCGCGGCGGGTTGCACGGCGCCCGCAGGGTGTGCCGTCTCCACGGTGCGCGGCGAGAAGGACGGCGCGGGGCGCGATTCCATCAGCCGCTCGCGCAGGGAGTCGCGCACGAAATCGTGGATGAAGCTGCCGTGGCGGAATCGGACTTCGGTCTTCGACGGGTGTACGTTGACGTCCACCTCTTCGGCGTCGCATTCCAGGAACAACAGCGCGAACGGATAGCAGGAGGACGGCATCAGGTTGTGATAAGCCGAAGAGATGGCGTGCAACAGCAGGCGGTCGCGAATGAGCCGGCCGTTCACGAAAATGTAAATGGAATTGCGGTTGGTCTTCTGCACCTGCGGACGCGAAAAGAAGCCGGAGAGGCGGAAGGTGCGCGTGGGCGGGTCGTCGTCCGGACCGGGCTCGCGACGGTATTCGGCGATAGCTTCGGAAGCCGGCACGCTGGGCGGCGGCAGGTAGATTTCTTTTTCGCGCGTGCCGATGTCCACCAGCTCGTCCAGCACCTGGCTGCCGAAAACCTGGTAGACGCGCTCTTTCATGGTGGCGACGGGGGTGACGTGCAGGAGGTCGGTAGGGCCGCTGGTCAGAACGAAAGTCTTCTCGGGATGCGCCAGGCTGTAGTGGGTGACTAGCGAAGCGATGTGCGCCAGCTCGGTAGGCTCGGTGCGCAGAAACTTGCGGCGCGCGGGCACGTTATAGAAAAGGTCGCGGACGGTGATGACGGTGCCCCCGCCGAGCGCGGCCTCTTCGCAGCGCAGCATTTTGCCGCCGGCGATTTCGATGCGCGTGCCGGTGGTCTCCTCGGCAGAGCGGGTTTCGAGCAGCAGGCGCGAGACCGACGCGATGGATGGCAGCGCTTCCCCCCGGAAACCGAGGGTAGAAATGGAGAGCAGATCCTTGACATCGCGGAGCTTGCTGGTGGCGTGGCGCTCGAAGGCCAGCAGGGCATCGTCGCGCAGCATCCCGCAGCCATCGTCGACGATGCGGATGAGGCGCCGTCCGCCCGATTCCACTTCCACGCGCAGGCTGGTCGCGCCGGCATCGAGCGAGTTCTCGAGAAGCTCCTTGACCACCGATGCGGGCCGTTCGACCACTTCTCCGGCGGCGATCTTGTTGGCGACCTGGTCGGGGAGAATGCGGATGCGGCCCATGGGAGCGTTCAGTTCATAGTAGCAGCGGGCGCGAGCATGGTTCCTCGCCGCTCCACGAGGGCGAACCGGCGACATTGCTTCCTGTGCCCGGCCCCGATGGGCAGCAGGACATCGCGACCAAACGCTGGCCACGAGTTCGCCGCCGCCTTCACCGGCCGGCGAGTTCAGCCCGAGGGTACTACCGTCACTCGACTGCACTGGGACGCTGCGCGGTGTCTGGCCCCCCATTGACGGCGAGTGCTGGATGGGTTGATGCTGCGGCTTTAATCGTGACCAGGAACCTTGCTGTGGCGTCAGGATCGCAAACCGCGGAACAGGGCTGCTTAAGCCGTCCGGGGCATCGATTGTCGTAAACGATCCTCCGTCAGGCCAGCACTTACCTGCCGCGTTCCATGAGAGCTGCCGCCGAGGGCACGTCAACGCCGGAGCCGCCCGTTGCTATACTGATGCTTCCCGAAGCGCCAGAGGGAGATTGCGATTGAAATGCAGCGGACATACACGCGCGCGGCCTTGATTCTCGCCGTTGCGCTTTCTTTTGCTTCTGCTCAGAGCAAGCCCATTCCACAACTTGTCAGGAAAGACGGCAGGTTCTCATTCATCGTCGATGGAAAGCCGTTTCTGATTCTCGGGGGGCAGGTGGGAAACTTCAGCGCCTTTCCCGACCGGATGGATCGCGCATGGCCCAAATTCAAGGCGATGAACGCCAACGTGGTGGAGTATCCGGTCTACTGGAACGTCATCGAGCCACAGGAAGGTCAGTTCGATTTCCGGGACTTCGATGTGATTCTACGGGCCGCGCGCGCCCAGGGTCTGCGCGTGGATATGCTCTGGTTCGGAACCTGGAAAAACGGCGCCATGGACTGGACTCCGAACTGGGTCAAGTCCGATCCCAAACGCTTTCCCAGGGTGATCGACCGGAGCGGCAGCCCGATCCGCGTGCTATCGCCGCATTCGCCAGTGACGATGGAAGCCGACAAGAAGGCCTACGTGGCGATGATGCGGCATCTCCGCGAGATCGACGAGCGAGACCGCACCGTGATCCTGATGCAGGTGGAGAACGAATCGGGAATCCTGGGCAGCGTGAGGGACTACTCTCCGGAATCCAATAAGCTGTTCAACGGACCCGTTCCGGCGAAGCTGGTATCGGCGCTGAAGAAGCAGCCGGGGACATGGAAGGAAGTCTTCGGGCGCGTGGCGGAAGAGGCGTTCACGGCGTATTATCTGTCGAGTTACATCAATGACGTGGCTCACGCCGGGAAACAAGTGTACCCGTTAGTCACTTATGTGAATAACTGGAACGGCGGTTATAATACCAACGATAACTATGATAAGTGGGACCGGCCGGGCGAAAGCTATCCGAGCGGCGGGCCGGTCTCGCACATGCTGGATCTGTGGAAGGCGGCCGCACCGGATATCGATATTCTGGGCTCGGATACTTCCAGCCAGCCGTCCAGTAACTACAAGGTTATTGGCGCCAGGTATGCGCGTCCCGACAACCCGCACTGGAGTCCGGAAGCGGTGCGCGGCATGAACGGCGCGAGGAACTCCTTCTATGCGCTGGCCGACTTCAACGCCATCGGTTTCGGATCGTTCGGCGTGGACGGCGGGGCCGGCACGGCACTGGGTGCGCAGTTTACCGACCTCGGGGCCAATTACCGGCTTTTCCGCGCCGCCATGCCGGCCATTCTCGACTTACAGCAGAAGGGCGGGCTGCAGGCGGCGGTGGAAGAAGAACCGATCCGCTCCAAACACCTGATCTTCGACCGTTACGACGTGCGCGTGCAGTTCCGCCCGCCCAGCCGGTTCGCGCCCGCGCCGCCAGCCGGCGCCGAGGCATCGGGCCGTGTGCTGATCGGCCAGTTGGGGCCGGACGAATTCCTTGTGCTGGGCTTCGACTCTATTGTGGAGTTCCGCCCCAGCCAGGGATCGGACTTCGCCTCGGCGCAGTTTCTCGAGGCCGATGAAGGCGTCTGGGATGACAACGGTGTCTGGAAGCGGACCGACATCGGGCGGACCGCGCAGGGCGACTACGCGCCGCCTACAGTTACCCTCCCCGCGCAAGGGGCGCTGTTCAAGGTAAAACTGATGCGGTATTGAGTAAGTGGGGCGGGCGCCCTCGGGGTACCCTCCGGTTCCGCGGAGGCCCTGCCTCCGCTTTCGGCAGCGGGACGAGGGCGTCCCGCGCAGACCTGGGGGTCCACCCCACTTACTAAGTACTCTCGTTCCGAATTATGGCGACGTAATTGTCCGGCCGTTGAGTGGAACAGGCCGGGGTGCCCTCTGGGCCCGCCCTGTCGTCGCGCCGAGGGCGCGCTCCGCGCGCATGACAGGCCGGGGGGCCTGTCCCACTCAACGCCACAGAATACGTGGCTGTATTTTGGAAAAGGTGTACTAAGTAGCTACTGTCGTGCCGCGATCACACGCGGGATGCCGGCCAAATCGGGCTCGACACGCACCTCGCGCCAGCCCGCCACCAGCGCGGTTACGTGGCTCAGGCTCCCGAAGCCTAACTCCATCACCAGCCAGCCTCCTGGAGCCAGGACCCGCGGAGCGTCGGCTACAATCCGTTCGTAGATCTCGAAGCCGGTCTCGCCGGCGAAGAGCGCCACCGGCGGTTCCCAATCGCGGACCTCGCGCTGCAGACCGTGCCGGTCCCCGGTGGGAACGTACGGCGGGTTCGACACGATCAGGTCCGCCGAGCGGCTGGCGATTCCCGACAGCAGGTCGCACACTACAAAGCTTACGCGGGCGCCCAGGCTGCGCGCGTTGGCGGCGGCAACGGCCGCGGCCGCGGGTGAGATATCCGTGGCAACCACGGCCGCGCCGGTTTCGAGTTCGAGCGTCACTGCCAGGGCGCCCGAGCCCGTGCCAACATCGACGATCCTGCCGGCGCCACGGCCCACGGCGAGGGCCACTTCCACTACGTGCTCGGTCTCCGGGCGCGGGATCAGCACGTCGGGAGTCACGCGGAATTCGCGGCCGTAGAATTCCTGGCGTTTGGTAATGTACTGCGTGGGCTTGCCCTGCAGCCGCTCATGCAGGTAGCGGCCGTAGTGCAGCCACTCCACTTCCTGCAACTCCCGCTCGGGATGGGCGTAAAGGTACTCGCGCGCGCGGCCCAGGGCGTGTGCCAGCAACACTTCCGCGGTGAGACGGGGGACGGGAATGACGGCGGCGTCTGCGAGCAGTTTCGTGCCCTGGAGCAACGCCGTCTGCAACGTCATGACTGCTGGTTTCGGTAGTAAGTGGTCAGCGCGTCGAGTATCGCGTCCAGCTTGCCGTCCATCACGAAATCGAGCTGGTGGAGGGTGAAATTGATGCGGTGATCGGTGACGCGGTTCTGCGGAAAGTTGTAAGTGCGGATCTTTTCGCTGCGGTCGCCGGTGCCAACCATGCTGCGGCGCTCGGCGCCCAATTCCGCCTGCTGCTTTTCGAGTTCCAGCTCATAGAGGCGGGAGCGCAGCACTCTCTCAGCCTTGGCGCGGTTCTTGATCTGCGATTTCTCGTCCTGGCAGGAGACCACCAACCCCGTGGGCAGGTGGGTAATGCGCACGGCGGAATAAGTGGTGTTGACGGATTGGCCGCCGGGGCCCGAGGAGCAGAAGGTGTCGATGCGGATATCCTTCGGGTCGATCTTGACTTCCACTTCGTCGGCTTCGGGCAGCACCGCGACGGTGATGGCGGAAGTGTGTACGCGGCCCTGCTGCTCCGTAACCGGCACGCGCTGCACGCGGTGCACGCCGCTCTCGTATTTCAGCTTGCTGTAGACCTTGTTGCCGCTTACCAGGGCGATAACTTCCTTTAGCCCACCCACGGCGGATTCGCTAGAGGACATCACTTCCATCTTCCAGTGCTGCGATTCGGCGTAGCGCGAATACATGCGGAAGATTTCCGCCGCGAACAGCGTGGCTTCGTCGCCGCCCGTGCCGGCGCGGATTTCGAGCACCACGTTCTTTTCGTCGAGGGGATCTTTGGGCAGCAGCAGAATCTTGATTTCTTCTTCGATCCTGGCTAGCTCCGGTTCCAGGCGGGTGACTTCTTCTTCGGCCATGGCGCGCAGATCCAGGTCCTGCTCCTGAAGCATGGCGCGCGCCTGCGAGAGCGCGTCTTCCACGCTCTTCCATTCGCGGTACTTGCCGACAACCTCGGCGAGCTCGGACTGCGCCTTGGTGACTTTACGGTACTGGTCGGCATCGCTGATCACGGCCGGATCGGCCATCTGTTGGGTCAGCTCGTCGGAGCGCTTTTCAAGCTGCGCGAGCTTCTGAGCGAATTGCATGGACATTTTCTAAGCGATGACCAGTTCGCCGCCCTGCGATTCTTCGAGGGCCATAGCGCCTTCCAGCGCGCGGATGGCGATGGCCGCCTGGTCGTCGGCGGGCTGCTTGGTGGTGATGCGCTGCAGCCACAGGCCGGGCGCGGTAACGGTGGCCAGGAAGGAGCCGCGCCGCTTGGCCGCGAAACGGATCAGCTCATAGCTGACTCCCACGATCAGGGGAAGCAACACGATGCGGCAGGCTAGCTTGGCGGCGAAGTTATCGAAGGGGATGAGCGCGTACACCGGCATCGCCAGGATCATCATCACGAACAGGAAGCTGGTGCCGCAGCGCGGGTGAAAGGTGGAAAACCTCTGCGCGTTGACCACGGTGACCGGCTGGCCCGATTCGAAATTGAAAACCACCTTGTGCTCCGCGCCATGATACTCGAACATGCGGCGGATGTCCTTCATGCGCGAGAGCGCATACAGGAACCCCAGAAAGATGGCGATGCGGATGACGCCATCCGCGGTATTGAAGGCCAGCCGCCCCGCGAGCACGGGGTAGATTTTCGCGAGCCGCGTAACCAGGTAGAGCGGCATGAACTTGTACAGAAAAATGAACGAGAGCAGGGACACCAGCAGCGGGCCGGCGATGGCCCAAGTGGGGATTTCGCCGATGCGCTGCTCGGCGGGGATGGTGGGATCGTCGAGCGCGGCGTTGGTGGAGAAGCGGAGCGCCTTGACCCCCAGTTTCATGGCCTGGTAGAGCGTGCCCACGCCGCGGAAAACCGGCACTTTAAAGATCTTATAGGTATCGGACAGGCGGGCCAGCGGCATCTGTTCGGTGACCACCTCGCCGCCCGGTTTCCGCACCGCCACGCAATAGCTATGGGGCGCCCGCATCATGACCCCTTCCATCACGGCCTGCCCGCCGACGAGCGTTTCCTCGCCGTTCTCCATAACGGGTAGCAACTGAATCTGCGTGAAAAGACGAAAGAAGGTGCGTGGCGACACGGGGCTCTCCGATTCTTTTCCTCTATTATACGTCGGATGGAGAGCGAACATGCTCACCCAACGATAGGTTGACAATTAGACATGGCAAAGTTGACAATGGGCAGTATGACGGGCTCTGAGGACATCCGGACTTTCATCGTAGAACGCGTCGGAAAGCATCCTAAGGACATCAGCGGCATCACCGCGGCCCACTTTGGCATTACCCGACAGGCGGTCAACAAGCACCTTCAGAAGTTGGTCGCCGATGGCGCCCTGCTTTCCGTGGGTAACACGCGCGACAAGTCCTACCGTCTCGCCGTTTTGTCTGAATGGCTGAGATCATACGAGATCACTCCCGACTTGGCGGAAGATCAGGCATGGAGCCGGGATGTCGCCCCGGTGCTCGGGAAGTTACCGCGGAACGTCATGGACATTTGGCACTTCTGCTTCACTGAAATGTTCAACAACGCGATTGATCATTCCGGTGGCAGTAAAATCTCCGTCGGGGTCGCAAGTACGGCCGCTTACACCCAGGTGGTCCTCATGGACAATGGCGTCGGGATCTTCAAAAAGATTCAAGCCGCGCTGAATCTATTGGATGAACGCCATGCCGTTCTGGAACTGGCAAAAGGCAAGCTGACGACCGATCCAGCCAAGCACACCGGGCAGGGAATATTCTTTGCTTCGCGTCTCGTCGATTCATTCCGTATCCTCTCTGGCGATGTTGTTTTCACACATGAATTCGGTGAGGAAGAGGACTGGATCCATGAAGATCCACGCACTCACGAGGGGACTGCGGTTTTCATGAAGCTCAGCAACCACTCCTCCCGTGTGGACCGAGAGATCTTTGAGCAGTACACATCGGGTGAGGACTACGGTTTCACGAAAACGGTTGTTCCCGTACGTTTGGCTCAATACGGAGAAGACAAGCTGATTTCGCGTTCGCAAGCGAAACGTCTGCTCTCCAGAGTGGAGCTTTTTCGCTCCGTGTGGTTCGATTTTGAGGGCGTCGAAACGATAGGGCAGGCGTTCGCCGACGAGATCTTTCGGGTGTTTGCGCGAAGTCACCCTCAGATAGAGTTCGTTCCGATACACGCGACTTCGCAAGTTCAGCAGTTGATTAACTCCGCACGAGCTCAGTTAGCCGCTGAGATAGGCGGAGTCTAAGGCACTTTCAGCACGTCCGCCAGCGCCCCTGTCAGTTCCGGGAACCGGAACGCAAACCCCGCCGACTCCGCGGCCTTGGGCGCCACACGCTGGCTCGCCAGCAGGATCTCCGACATTTCCCCAAATAGCAGGCGCAGCCCGAACGCCGGGACCGGGAAGATGGCGGGGCGATGCACGGCCGCCGCCAGGGCGCGGGTGAAATCGGCGTTGGTCACGGGATTGGGCGCCACGGCGTTGACGGCGCCGCTCACCGGCTTGATCAACGCGAATTGAAACAGGGCGGCGAGATCGTCCAGGTGAATCCAGGACATCCAGTGCCTGCCGCTCGCCAGTTTGCCGCCGGCGCCCATGCGGAAGGGGGGCAGCATGCGCGGCAGGGCGCCGCCGCGCGCGTCCAGCACAATGCCGATGCGGATGCGAACTACGCGCATCCCCAGAGCCTCGGCCGCCTGCGCTTCTTTCTCCCAGGCTGCGCAGACTTGCGAAAGGAAATCGCTGCCCGGCGCGGCGGACTCCGTCAACACCTGATCGCCGCGTGAGCCGTAGTAGCCGATGGCCGAAGCGCAGATCAGCACTCCCGGCTTGCGCTTGAGCTTCGACAGGGCTTCGACCAGGTTGCGGGTTCCCACCACGCGGCTTTCGCGGATCTCCTGCTTGACCTGGGCGGACCAACGCTGGGCCACGGGCGTGCCGGCCAGATGGATGACGGCGTCGGCCTCGCGCAAGGCGTCGGTGGGCGGTTCGCCCTTCACCGGATTCCATACCGCCAGCCGCACGCCCGGCGGAAGATTGGTTCCGGCGTGGCGGCTGAGCGCGGTCAGCGACTGCCCGTCCCTGGCCAGAACCTTCAAAAGCCGGCGCCCGATGAGTCCCGAGGCGCCCGAAATGGTGATGCTCACGCTGTCAACTCCTTGATCTCCCGGATATACGCAGCCACATCGGTCTTTCGTTCCATCCCGGCGCGCGACATGGAGCGCACGGTCCCGAAAATGGGCCGTTCGGGCCAGGGCCGGTCGTGCAGTCCGAAGCACCAGAGAATGTTGGTGACGCTCGCCGGATCCTGGCCGTCCAGCGCATACCGGTCATTCAGATAGAGGGCGGCGGCCAGCGCCTCTGCGGGCGACGGCGACCACTCCAGAATCTTCTTGCCCCAATACATGCGGTAGTACCCGTGAATCCTGCCGCGCAGCAGCAATTCCGTTTGCGCGGCATTCCATAAATCATCGCACGTTGCGGCGCTTTCCAATTGTTCCCGGTTGTAAAGCGGATCGCGCCGGTCCTTCCGATGGAGGTTCAGGGTGCGGCGCGCCCACTCCGGCAATTCGTCCAGGCTCTCCGGGGCGGCGGCGTGGCGCACGAAGTTGAACGCCAACTCGCGGCGGACGATCAGCTCTTCCAGAAACTCGTCCGCGATCAGCTTGTGCCCGGCGGCGTACTTGCGAACCGCCAACGCGATTTCGAGCGACGAGATGTAGCCCCAATGCAGATACGGGCTGAGCTCCGAAGTGGCGTGCGCCGATGGTTCGTTCCTGTCGCGCGCGTAGCGGCACAGGCGGTGGCGCAGGAAGTTGGCCAGGCGGCGTTTGGCCTGTGCGCGGCCGCCTTCGATGCCGGCCGGCGCAGCCACGGAGTGATCGATCTCGCAGGCGGTCACCAATTTGGCGATGCCGGCGGCGTTCACTTCGGCGGCGAGCGCCGGCGCCGGCTGCGCAAACTCCCGGCGCAC
>Ga0181516_10003762_pt1 | contig 9982 bp, 10 predicted proteins | sample PEATcosm2014_Bin_25_FD_121104 | JGI IMG/M metagenome (GOLD analysis project Ga0181516, IMG submission 121104) | Peatland microbial communities from MTU Mesocosm Facility, Houghton, MI, USA - PEATcosm2014_Bin01_10_metaG | ecosystem: Environmental > Terrestrial > Soil > Wetlands > Peat | place...
GAAATGACGCCCTGCGCCTCGCAGGTGAAACGCACGGCTTCCATCCAATTGGTCCAGAAATCGCCCATGGTGCCCCCGGATCGATGCAGCGCGGCGTATGCAAGACGCCGGCTCTCGATCGGAGCAATGTCGCTTAAATTTTCTAAAATTGAGGGGCGCGATTCGTTAAAATTGAAACGATCCCGGCAAGCCGTCGTCATTTAGACCTATCGTCGGATCAGCACCATCGAGATCGCCGGCACGTAGGTGATCACCAGGAGCGCCAGGAAGTTGACCACTACGAACGGCAGCACGCCGCGATAGATCGTGCCCATCGGCACGTTGAAGATGGCGCGCGCGGCGAACAAGTTGAGCCCGAACGGCGGCATGTAGAGGCCGATCGACAGATTGACCGCCATGATGATGCCGAAGTGCAGCGCGTTGATGCCGGCGGTCGCGACGACCGGCAACAGGAGCGGTGTCAGGATCAGGATCGCGGCCGGCGGTTCAAGGAAGCTTCCCGCCACCAAAAGTCCGGCATTGACGAACAGGAGCGTTTCCCAATGCGGCAGCGCCAGCGCGGTCACCGCATTGATGAGCTGTTGCGGAATGCCGCTCGTCGTCATCAGCCAGGCATAGACGCCGGCGGCGGCGACGATGATCAGGATTTGCGCGATCAGCGTCACCGATGAAGCAATGATCTGCCACAGTTCGACGAGGCCGACCTCGCGATAGACGAACATCGCCACGAACAGCGAATAGACCACCGCCACGCCGGCGGCTTCGGTCGGCGTGAATACCCCGCCGTAGATGCCGCCGAAAATCACCACGATGGTGCCGATCGCCCAGCTCGCTTCCTTGGTCGAAGCCCAAATGTTTTTCCAGCGCGCCGGCGACGACAGCGGCACCATTTTGATGCGGGCGTAGATCAGCACGTAAACGGCGTCGACCAGCCCGATCAAAAGACTTGGCAGAATGCCGGCGGTGAAGAGTTTTATCGCCGAGACTTGCGCCGTCATGGCGTAAAGGATCATCGAGATCGACGGCGGGATGATCACCGCGACCGCGCCCGACGACGTGATCAGGCTTACCGCGAAGCGCTCGCTATAGCCGTGCCTGGTCAGCGACGGGAACAACAGCCGGCCGATGGCGACCACGGTGCCGACCGAGGTATGCGCCATGGCGCCGAACAATTCCGACGACGCGACGGTGGTCACCGCCAATGAGCCGCGCACGCCGCCGATGATCGACACCACCCAAACGACGACGCGGTTGGCGATGCCGCCGCGGCCCATGATTTCGCCGGCCAGCACGAAGAACGGCACCGCCAAGAGCGGAAAATTGTCCAGGCTGCCGAACATGTAGGTCTGCACGGCTTCCGTCGGCACATGCGCGACAAACATGATCGCGGCGATCGACGTGAGCATCAGCACGACGAAGATGGGCAGGCCGAGAATCAGCAACAATGCCGGCAGGATAAAATAAACGAACGCTCCCGACATTTCAGTGCTCGATGTCCCGGCCCGAGATCACGTCGTCGTGGCGCACGCCGTGCACGTAAAGCCGCACCGCGATCAGGAGCGCCATCAATAGCAGCCCGACCGGTACGGCACCCTGCGGGATGACCAGCGGGATATTGGCGGTTTCGCTGCGCTGGTCGAGCTCCGTGAGCATGGTCATAACAGGCCAGGCGAAGACCGCGATCAGAACGCAAGTCGCGATGGTGACAAGATCGGAGAAAATCTCGAACGCCCGGCGCAGCCGGGGCGGCAATAGCGAGATGACGACGTCCATCCGGATGTGGCGGCCCACCCAGCCGACCGGAGCGGCGCCGAGGAAGACGGAACCGATCATCAGAAACAGCATCGCTTCCTCGGCCCAGGACAGCGACACCCGGAAGAAATAGCGGCCGATAATGTTGGCGAAATTGATACCGACGCTGGCGACGAGCATCGCACCGGCGGCGATGCGCAGCATCGCCACCAGCGCCGCCGCACCTCGCCGCAGGCTTTCGCGCATCAGTTCTTGTTCGCTACGGCGCGGACCTTTTGCAACATGTCCAACACGGCCGGCTGATCCTTCGCGGTTTCATCGCCGACCGGATCGAGCAGCGTCTTCATCTGCTTCAAATCGTCCGCCGGCAGCATGTGCACGGTGCCGCCAAGCCCGGCCCACTGGTCCGCCAATTGCTTGATGAAGTCGGTGTTCCAGGCCTGCGCCTTCGCCTCGACCGCCTTGCCGCTGTCGATCACGATCTTTTGCAGGTCGGGCGGCAATGTATCGAGCCACGGCTTGCTGACCACCGCCATGCCGATGATGAACGTGTCGTTGGTCACCGTGATGACTTTGACGAGGTCGTTCATCTTGAAGGAGACGAAGACCGAAAGGGTAGAGATCGCGCCGTCGATCGTGCCTTGGTCAAGCGCCGGCACGACTTCCGACAGCGGCATGCCGATGCCGGTGGCGCCGAGCTTCGCCATCTTGGCGCGCTCCAGTGCGGTGCCGTTGATGCGCAGCTTCTTGCCGTTGAAATCGGCGAGCCGCATGATCGCGTTCTTCGAGCCGTAATCGGAGGCGCCGAGCACCATCAAGCCGATGCCGACCATGCGCTTCGGCGCCGCCATGTCGAACATGGCCTGCTCGATTGCCGGATCGTGAACCGTAGCGATGGCATTGGCGTCGTCGCGGAACAGCATCGGCGTCGAGAACACGCCGAAGCGCGGTTCGATGCCGACAAAGAAATCGACCGGGGTGATAAAGCCCTGGATGTTGCCGAGCTGCACGCCTTCGATCTCGCGCGGGATCGGGCCTAGCTGGCTTGCCGGGTAGATCTGCACCTCGATGCGGCCGGCGGAGGCTTTCTCGACCTCCTCCTTGTAGAATTTGAGAAACTGATGCTGGCCCTCGTTGATCGTCGGCGTGCCGAATTTCATAACGAAATCCGCGGCCGCGGCCGGTACGATCGGGATCAGGCACGCCAGTGCGCCTGCAATAATCGAGTATCGTGCACTCATTGCTTTCCCCCTCTGTGAGTTTTCCGGCGCGTCTTTTGGGCGAAGTGGCCGCGCGCTCGCGGCGCCGACTATAGGGGGGCGGCCGGGTCGGTAGCAATAAGGCTTGGTGTGCGGATGCGCCGCAGCCGTCAGCCGGCGAGCTTGAAAAAGCCGACGTCGATGACGCGGCAGCGAAAGCCGGTCTCGCAATAGACGAGATAATACTCCCACATGCGCCGGAAACGCTGGTCGAAGCCCAGCGCTTCGAGTTTCGGCCAAGCGCGCAGGAACCGGCTGCGCCATTCGTGCAATGTGCGCACATAGCTGTCGCCGAACGACTCGTGATGGACAAGTTTTAGGCCGGCGCGCCCCGCTTCGCGCTCGATAATCGAGCGAGTCGGCAGCATGCCGCCGGGAAATATGTAGCGCTGAATGAAGTCGGGATGGCTGCGGTAGGCGGCGAAGCGGCTTTCGTCGATGGTGATGGCCTGGATGAGGGCCGCGCCGCCGGCCGCGAGGCAGGCGCGAAGCTTGGCGAAATAGGCCGGCCAATAGCTTTCGCCGACGGCCTCGATCATCTCGATCGAGGCAATGCGGTCGAACCGTCCCGTGACGTCGCGATAGTCGACGAGCCGCAGGTCGGCACAGCCGTTCGCCATCGCGCCGGCAAGCCGCGCGCGGGCATAGGTAAGCTGTTCGGTGGACAGCGTGATGCCGCACACCGTGGCGCCGTGAGCGCGGACCAGCCGCTCGGCAAGCGCCCCCCAGCCGCAGCCGATCTCCAAAACGCGCTCGCCGCCGTCGAGCGCCAACAGTTCCGCGATGCGGTCGAGCTTGCGGCTTTGCGCCTGTTCAAGTGTTTCGCCGCCGGTATAGAGCGCGGACGAATAATTCATGCCGGTATCGAGCCACGGCAAAAAGAATCCGTTGCCGAGATCGTAGTGCGCGGCAATGTTGCGGCGGCTGCCGTACCGGGTGTTGGCGCGAAGCGCGTGGCGAATGCGGTTGCGGAGAAAGCTCGGCAGCCGCCATTTCGTCTGCGGCGACACGGCGGCCTCGTTGTGCATGCCGAACTCGAGCAGTTGCGCGAGATCGGGCGTCGACCAGTCGCCGTCGATGTAACCGGCCGCGATGCCGTCTTCGCTGTCGAGCAAGATGCGCCACACGCCGCGCCAGCGCCGCAGCACGATCGAGGCCTCGGGCCCGGCAACGGCGCCCTCCCGCACGACAACGTCGCTGTTCGGCAAAACAACGTGCAGCCGGCCGGCGCGCAAGGCCGGGATGGCGCGATCGAATAGCCGGCCGGCCAAGCTCGGCCGCGGCCGCGCTATTCCGGCGGCATCGCGCGAGGAGTAAGATGAATGCGACTGCGTCACAGCCTCAAGCCTCCGCGCTCACGACGGTCACCGGATCGGCCGGCGGTTGCGGGCGCGCGCGCAGCCGAACGCCTTTGAGCAGCAGGCGCAGCGCGTGCCAATGAATGGCGCCGACGACTCTGAGCGTCAGCAGCGGGTGGGTGACGAGAACGCGCAACAGCGCCGCGTCGGTCATCGCGCGGCGGCTCGCGCTCAAAGCCGCGACCAGCATCACGCCGTCGGCATCGGCCGTGCTGATCGCCACCGAGACGCGCTGTTGCGGTGCGGCGACGCGGAATTGATAGGTCATCGCCATATCCATGAAAGGCGAGACATAAAACACCTTCGGGCATCGCTGGTCGATGACGGCATCGGCAGGACTACCTGCTGAAACATGACTGCCTGTCGGAATCAGATAGCTGTGGCGTTCACCGAATGTGTTGTGAACTTCATAAAGAATGGCGGCAAGTAAGCCGCTGCGTTGATAACAGAAATAAACGCTCAGCGGGTTGAAGCCGTAGCCGAAAATCCGCGGCATGCAGAGCAGCCGGATCGGGCCGCCGTCAAGCGCGATGCCAGCCGCCGCCAGGTGCCGCTCGACTTGCGCGCGCAGCGGCGTCGCGCTGCCGTCGCCGTGGTCGGCGTCATGAAAGCTCAGGGCGTTGAAGCGATTGCGCGAAAACAGCCGCAAAATTCGCGGCAGGCGGTCGATCTCGTCGAGGTCGAGCAGCATCCAGAACACGCGGTAGCGCAGCCGGTGCCGGCGCGGCCGCAACCGCCGATGCATCACCGAGCCGACATATAAAGTGGATTGCACGCTCATGCGGCAAGCTCCGCTCGGGCGAGCGGCGGCGGCTGCGGCGCGGGGAGGGGATCGAGCGCAATGCGCCCGGATTCGTTGGCGACGGTCCACGGCCGGCGTCCGCCGCCGAGCGCCTCGGCGACGGCGAGACCGGCTTGCAAGCCGTCCTCGTGAAATCCGGCGCCGAAATAGGCGCCGCAAAACCAGGTCTTGCGCCGGCCCTGCAGGGACCAGAGCTCCGATTGCGCGGAAATCGCCGCGGCGTCGAATAGCGGGTGCTCGTAAATCTCGCGGTGATACTCGTGGCGTGGCGCTTGCGGCGGATTGAGCGTGACGAACAATGGCGTGTCGTGTGGAATGCCCTGCAGCGAGTTCATCCAATAGGTGACGGTCGGGCAATCACTGTCCTCGCGCTCGGTGCCGATGTGGTTCCAGCTCGACCACACCGCGCGCCGCTTCGGCATCAAGGCCGGATCGGAATGCAGCACCGTGAGATTGCGGCTATAGCGGAAAGCTCCGAGCAGCCGGCGCTCCTCCGATGTCGCGTCGTCGAGCATGGCCAGCGCCTGGTCGGCATGGCTCGCGATCACCACGTCGTCGAAAGTCGTGACCGCGCCGCTGCGATCGCGGATTTTGACGCCACCTTCGCATCTGTGCACGGCGGTGACGCCCGCGGCGAGGCGGATGCGATCTTTGTAGGATCGCGTCAAACGCTCGATATAGGACCGGCTGCCGCCGGTGACGGTCCGCCACGGCGGACGATTGCGCAGCCGCAACAGGCCGTGGCTGTCGTGGAAACGGATGAACGACGCCGCCGGATAGTTGAGGATCTGGTTTGTCGGCGCCGACCAGATTGCCGACGCCATCGGCAACAGATGGTCATCGCGGAATGCTGCGCCATAGGCGCCGGCTTCGAGATAATCGCCGAGCGTCGTGCGGAACTCCTGCAGCAGCGCCAGATCGCGCGGCGCCTCGCGATAGAAGCGCTGCAAGTCCCGCAGCATCGACCAGAAGCGAGGACGAAACAGATTGCGCTTTTCGGCGAACAGGCCGGCGAAATTGTTGCCGGAATATTCGAGATCGCCGTTGGCCAGCGACACGGCGAACGACATGTCCGACAGATGGGTCGGCACGTCGAGATGCTCGAACAGAGCTGTCAAGTTGGGGTAGGTCAGTTCGTTGTAGACGATGAAGCCGGTATCGACCGCGATATCGCCTTTCGCGCCCTTGACCGTAACGGTGTTAGAATGTCCGCCGATCCGGCGGTCGCATTCGTAGATGGTGACCTTGTGGCGCTGGCTGAGCAGCCACGCCGCCGACATGCCGGAAATGCCGGTGCCGATGACCGCTATGCTCTTCTGGATCGCTCCGTTCTGCATCGTCCGTCCCGGTTCCAGCCCCGTCAGCAGGCATGTCGCTGCTTGGCCTTCGAAGTTACGACCGGCCGGGGGACTTAGATCACTGACGGAAATGCCCCTTTGTCCCGCGGGCGAAGATCCAAACGCCGCGTCGGGTCGTATAGGCAGTCATGCAACTGTTAAGCTCACATCCATGGTCCCCATCGCCATGGCCCACATCACCGCCGTTAATGCTTGCTCCGGCTTGGCCCGGCGGGGGATCGTCTTGGCGGCGGCGCGGAGCGGCCATGCGCGATAATGGCGACGCCGTTGCGGCGGCCGAACCGGCGCATTGGATCCGGGCCGTTGCGGCGCGTGGCGACCGCGCGGCTTTCGCCGCACTGTTCCAGTTCTACGCGCCGCGCATCAAAGCGTGGCTGATGCAATCGGGCGCCACGGCGGAAGCAGCCGAAGACCTCGCCCAGGAAACCCTGCTCGCGGTTTGGCGCAAAGCAGGCCTTTACGATCCGCAGCGCGCCGGTGCGTCGGCCTGGATATATACGATCGCACGCAACTTGCGCATCGATCGGCTGCGCCAGGACAAGCGCGCGAAGCTCGGCGCGGTCTACCAAACTATGGAAGCGGACGCGCCGGAACGGCCCGACGATCTGCTCGACGGTTCGCAGCGCGACGAGCGCGTGCGCACCGCGCTCGCCGCGCTGCCGGAAGAACAAGTCCGCGTCGTCCAGCTTTCCTTCATCGAAGGCCGCGCCCACGGCGATATCGCAAAATTGCTCAATCTGCCGCTGGGCACGGTCAAATCGCGGTTACGCCTCGCCATGAACCGCCTGCGTAATTTGCTCGGTGAGCCGACATGACCATCATGCACCACCCCAACGACACGACCTTGGCGGCCTTCGCCTCCGGCACGCTCGATGAAGCGCGCGCCTTGGTCGTCGCCACCCATCTGTCGCTCTGCCCGCGCTGTCACGACGCGGTGCGGACCTTTGAAAGCGTCGGCGGCGCATTGCTCGAAGATGTCGCGCCCGCGGAAATGTCTACCGGCGTACTGGACCGCACGCTGGCGAAGCTCGATCAAGCCGAGGCTTCAGCGCCTGCTCGGAGTGGTGTTGCCGAGACCGATGCGCTGCCCGCGCCGCTGTCGCACTATGCGATGGGGCCGTGGCGGTGGCTCGGCCGCGGCATCGAATGGCGTTCGGTCGATGTGCCGTCCGACGATTCGGTGCGGGTCTTCATGCTCAAGGCCAAGGCCGGAACGAAATTGCCGAAACATCGCCACACCGGCACGGAATGGACCTGCGTATTCCAGGGCGCCTTCCGGCACCAGCTCGGGCGCTATGGCGCGGGCGACTTCGACGAAGCCGACGAGGCCGTCGAGCACGATCCGGTGGTGGAAGAAGGCGACACCTGCATCTGCCTCGTGGCGCTGCAGGGCAGTATCGAGCTGCAGGGCTTTATGGGACGCCTGCTGCAACCGCTCGTCCGCATCTGACCGGGCCGGCCATGCCGATCGCCGCCGCATTTCGCAGGCCCGCCCGCCGCGCCGGCCGCTGGCCGATCGGCCTGCTCGCGACGTTACTTGTGTCGGGCTGCTCGCCGGCGGACGTCTTGAATTCCACGGTCTGGCCGCAAGGCCTGGAGATCACCCGCTCGGTCGCCTATGGCGCGGGCGCGCGGCGCACGCTTGACGTTTACCGGCCGAAGAACGCCGCCGCGTTGCCCGTCGTCGTGTTCTTCTATGGCGGCTCGTGGCAGGGCGGCAACAAACAGATTTACCGCTTCGTCGCCGCCGCGCTGGCGCGGCGCGGCTACGTCGCCGTGATTCCGGACTATCGCGTCTATCCCGAGGTCCGCTATCCGGATTTCCTCGAAGACGGCGCGCGCGCCGTGCGCTGGGCGAAAGACAATGCCGCGCGCTTCGGCGGCGATCCCGGCAGGCTTTTTCTGATGGGGCATTCGGCCGGCGCTTATATCGCCGCGATGCTCGCGCTCGATCCGCGCTGGCTGAATACGGCGGGTCTCGCGCCCGACCGCGATATCGCAGGCCTGATCGGCGTGTCCGGGCCGTACGATTTCCTCCCGCTGCGCGACGGCACGCTCAAAGTCATCTTCGGCGGCAACGATCCGGCGACCCAGCCGATATCGCATGTGGCCCCGGGCGCGCCGCCGGCGCTGCTGCTGACCGGGGCCAAGGACGGCATCGTCGATCCCGACAATTCCGCAAGGCTTGCCGCGCGCCTTCGTGCCGCCGGCGATAGCGCGACAGTCCGCGTTTATTCGTGGGTCGGTCATCTCAGCATCATCGGTGCATTTGCGCCGCCGCTGCGCTTCCTCGCTCCGGCGCTGCGCGACGTCGACGCCTTCATGGCCAAAACCGCGAATGCCAGAACTGCAAGTGCCGGAACTGCAAGTGCCGGAACCGCAAGCGCGGAGGCGGTGCGATGACGCTTTACCAATTCGCGGCGATCGTCGTCGCGATAAGCTTTGCCTTGTCGGCGATCATGGCCGGCGCCTGGCTGATCTGGCGCGGCACCCGGAATTCCGGCTGGGTCGACGCCACCTGGACGTTCGGCCTCGGCGCGATTGGCGGCATCGGCGCGGTGTCGCCGACATTATTGTCCGGCGCGCTGACGCCGCGGCAAATCGTCGTCGCGATCCTCGTCGTATTCTGGTCGCTGCGGCTCGGTCTGCACATCGCGGCGCGCACCGCGCGGATCACCGACGATCCGCGCTACGCCAAGCTGCTACGCGACTGGGGCGCCGCCGCGCCGCGGCAAATGTTCTGGCTGTTGCAGAAGCAAGCGCTGGTGAGCATTCCTTTGGCGCTGTCGATCGTGCTCGCGGCATGGAATCCGGTGCCCGGCCTGCGGCTGCAGGATTTTATCGGCGTGTTCGTCCTGATCGCCGCCATCGCCGGGGAGGGGCTGTCCGACCGGCAGTTGCGGGGTTTTCGCGCCGATCCGAAGAACCGCGATCGCGTTTGCGATAGCGGCCTATGGAGCTGGTCGCGGCACCCGAATTATTTTTTCGAATGGTTCGGCTGGCTCGCTTATCCGCTGCTCGCGATCGATCTTGGCGGCGGCTACCCTTGGGGTTGGATCGCGCTCGCCGGGCCGGCCTGCATGTACTGGCTGTTGGTGCACATCTCCGGGATTCCGCCGCTCGAAGCGCACATGCTGGAACGCCGCTGCGACGAATTCCGCGCCTATCAGGCCCGCACCAACGCGTTTTTTCTAGGGCCGCCGCGGACCGGCCGAAAGGCAAGCTCATGACCATGCTGCAGACCATGATCGACGTCGGCGAAGGCATTGCCTGGCCGGACGCTGTGACGCAATCGGCGATCAAATTTCTGGTCGGGCGCACCCGGCTCAAACTCCGCCAGACGCCGCGCGATGCCGACCGGCAATTTGCCGAAGCGATGACGGCCTATCCGATTGCCGTCGACACCGCGGCGGCCAACGCGCAGCATTATGAGATCCCGGACGACTTCTTCGC
>Ga0181516_10003763_pt1 | contig 9981 bp, 5 predicted proteins | sample PEATcosm2014_Bin_25_FD_121104 | JGI IMG/M metagenome (GOLD analysis project Ga0181516, IMG submission 121104) | Peatland microbial communities from MTU Mesocosm Facility, Houghton, MI, USA - PEATcosm2014_Bin01_10_metaG | ecosystem: Environmental > Terrestrial > Soil > Wetlands > Peat | place...
AACTCCCCGCCTTCCTCTTCCGTTACAACTGGCAAAGGCCGCACATGAGCCTTGGCGCCAAACCACCAATCAGCCGCCTCGGACTCTCCGAGGACAACCTGTTGAGGCTCCACAGCTAGTGCGTGACGGACGCAGCTCCCGCGTCGCCCGGGAGCGCGGCGAAATTCTCACTCAGCTTGCTCGCTCGCCGCGGCGCTGGAAATCCACGACGGTGCGCAACCACGCCAGCAATCGGGCCGCCACGCCGACGCCGACGAGGATCGCAAAGGGGACATAGACAGTCAGATAGGCGAGATCGGCGCGAACCGGCCGCTTGGCGAAATCCAGCAGGAAAGCCAGTGCAATGTACGTCATCGCGAGGTCGCGAAACCTCGACAGCGCGGGGCGCGAGACCTTTGCGCTCAACGTCGGGATCGACAGCAACGTCAGCAGCAAAGTCAGGAACGCCGCGAAACCGAAAATAACGAAGATCCGCAACGCGGGCACTATGCCAAGCGTGATCAACCAAGCGACGAGGGCGAGGTGCACAGTCAACGCGGCGGCGAAGGCGAGGCCCAGTTCGCGGGCGCGCTCGCGAACCGATGTGAAGGCGCGGACGCCGAGCGAGGCGAGCGCGCCGCCGGAATAGGCGAGCCAAAAGGGTGCGAACGCGACCCGCGCCGAGACGGCGATTGCCGCACGCAAGCCTCGGTCGCCTTCGCCGGCGACGATCAGCGCGACGAGCGCCGCGGCGACCGTGGCGACGAACGCCGCGCCGATGAAGATCCAAACGTTCGCTCGACGTCTCATCATTCGACTTGGGCAATCGCAGACTTGCGGCGGCGTGGGGCCGCCGCGTGCACGTAGAGGAACATATCGACGCGGCCACCCGTCGAAACGCCGCGGGTGAAATCGGGGCGCGGCCGCCAGCCGACGCCCTTTAATCGTCGCCCGTCAATCGGCGCGGAGCAAGACCGCCAGCGCGACAAAGAGGCCTCCAGCGTTGGCGAAGACCCCCTCGATCACCTCATTTCGGCCGGCCTTCGCTGTCGCGACCCGCGCCCGAAAACCTTCGGCGGCGAAGTCGACCGCTACGTGGACGTCTTCAAATTCCAGGAACGCCCGCTCAACCGGCCAATGGCATTTGTAAACCGCCTCCTTGATCGCGAACAACAGTTTGGCGAAACGAAGCCTGGGCAAAGAAGCCGGGAGACTGGGGGGGATTTCATCCGGGCGGCACACGAGCTCGCTTGTCGCGTCGTCGAGCGGCGAATCGTCTTCCACGTCGAGACCCACCGCGCGCGTCACGCGATCGTCGGCGACGACCGCCGCGGCGAAGGTTTCGGTGTGGGCGATCGATCCGACGACGCCCGGCGGCCAGAGGGGTTCGCCGGCCGTTCCGCGCGGAATGGCGGCTGGCGGTCGCCCGAGGCTAGCCAGAGCGGCGCGCGCGCAAAATCGTCCGCTTGCGAAGGTCGCCCGACGCGCCGCGGAAGCCCATTCGACGGCTTTCTCCTCGGATGGGAAGAGCGGCTCAGCGGCATGGTCCGAGACCGCGGCGGCGACGGCGGCGAACGATCCAAACAGCGTTTGCGCGCTAAGGCCGCGGACAAGCGACGACAGGGCCATCTCTGGACGGCGGCGTGCGATCAGATCGTCGGGCGCCGGGCGCGCTGACAAGGGAATGTCGTCCTTCGGACGCCGCTGGTCCAGCGAGGGGCCCGGCGCTAGCCCGATCGCGTTATGACACAAAAACCGTAACGCAAAAAACCGTCGAAGACATGGCGGCCGCTGTCAACGGTGCGCAGAAGCCGCGCCGGCCTAAAAGCAATCGTGAGTGGGATCGCGCGTTCCGACCCTGAACACGTTCACCGCGCGGGCGTCCGAATTTGGCGCAAATGCTCTGCGTCGCGTTTCAACTCGGCACAAGTCTTGGCGTCCGAAGAACGATGAAGACGCAATCGGTCATTTCTGTGGGCAGTTCAGATAAAATATTGTCTTGTGTCGCGCTCGATACGTATGCGGACGCTGTTTTGTTGAGCTTGAAACCGCCGTTGCGCTGCCGCAGAGGTTGGCGTGACATAATTGACATAGGATTGAATTTAAATTTCAATCATCTTGTTGGACCTTGCTCCGGTTAAAGGGCGGTTTAAACACGTATAATGCCGGTATGGAAGTTGCGTTCGCGTATCTCTGGCTGCGCTCTCGGAATCCTTGTTTTTCTCCAGCCGAGCGGGGAGTGAAATGACGCCTGCGAAGTTGAACGAGCGCGTGATCACGGTTCGAGACCTCATCGATCACATGGCGGCGTTAAAGCCGAACGACGTGTTTCTCATCAGTCCTGAAACCCAGCGTTCGCTGACGTTCGGCGACCTTGCGCGGCGCGCGCGCGCGCTGAGCGCGCGTTTTACGCGCGAGGGTCTGGCGCGCGGCGACAAGATCGCCTTCATGATGAACAACGGGCTGGATGCGGCGACGCTGTTTCTCGGTTCGATGTACGGGGGGTTTGTCATCGTCCCGATCAACGTCCGCGCCGGCGGTTCGCAGATCGCTTTCACGCTTGTCCACAGCGACGCCAAAGTCGTGTTCGTCGGCGACGAGTACCAGTCGCTGCTTGACCAGGCGATGGCGGAGAGCGGCCGTTCGATCGCGATTGTCAGAGTCGATCCCGAGATCGGCGTCGTCGACGACGCGGCGGCGGCGGACACGCCGCCGTTGAACCCCGTCGCGCCTGAAGATCCCGCCATGTTGATTTACACGTCGGGCAGCACCGGACGCCCCAAGGGCGCCGTCCATACCCATCGCTCCGTGCTGGCGCACGGCCGCAATTCGATCGCCGCGCACAGATTGACGGAGGCCGATCGCTCGCTGCTTGTCCTGCCGCTCTATCACATCAACGGCGAATGCGTGACACTGGTGCCGACGCTGATGAGCGGCGGATCGGTGGTCGCGCCGCACGGCTTCCTCGTCAGCGAGTTTTGGAACTGGCTCGACGAGCACCATTGCACGTGGTCGGCGGTGGTGCCGGCGATCGTTTCGCAGCTTCTCGACTGGGACGATCCGAAGGCCGACGCGCGCGGACCGGCCTTCGCGCGCATCCGGTTTCTACGAACGTCGTCGGCGCCGCTGTCGCCGGCGCTGCACCGCGAGTTTCTCGATAAGTTTAAGCTGCCGCTGATCCAGGCGATGGGTTCGAGCGAGGGCGGCAACGTGTTTTCCAATCCGGTTCCTCCTGGAGTGAACAAGATCGGCTCACCCGGCCTTGCCTGGGGTTTTGAGACGCGGATCGTCGACGCCGAAGGCCGCGACGTCGCCGCGGGCGACCCCGGTGAAGTGCTGTTCCGCGGTGACGCAATGATGAAGGGCTACTACAAGGACCCTGAGGGAACAGCGGCGGCGTTGGACAGCGACGGCTGGCTGCATACGGGCGATCTCGCCTATCGCGATGAGGACGGTTACTTCTTTATTGTCGGCCGCTCGAAGGAGCTCATCATCAAAAGCGGCATGAACATCGCGCCGAAGCAGATCGACGAGGTTCTCGAGCAGTTTCCGACAGTGTCGGAAGCCGCGGCGGTCGGCGTTCCCGATCGCCATGTTGGAGAGGACGTGGCGGCCTTCGCGGTGCTGCGGAAAGGGGCCGCTTGCGACGAACGCGAGCTGCTGGCGTTCTGCGAAAGCCGGCTTGGGCCGTTCAAGACGCCGACTCGGATTTTTTTCGTGGCGGACCTCCCCAAGGGGCCGTCAGGAAAGGTGCAGCGTCTGAAGCTGGTGGAAACGGCCGTGGCGCTGATGTCGTCAGGCCCCTCCGACTACCAGGAAGCGGGAGCGACGCCGGCGCCGCTGTTTGGCGGCGTCGATTCCGCGGCGACGCCGATCGAGCAGATGATCGCGCAGATTTGGGAAAAGTTGCTGGGCGTGAGCGGCGTCGGCGTCGACGCCAATTTCTTCGCGCTTGGCGGCCATTCCTTGATGGCGATTCAATGTTTGTCGCTGATGCGAGAGCAGCTGCGCAGCGCGCTTTCACTTTCGGATTTCTTCGAGAACGCCTCGATTCGGCAACTCGCCGCCCTGGTGCGGCGCCGGTTGCATGCCAAAGGCGTCACACTCGCCGAAGCGGGTTCGACCTGGGAAATCGACCTTCTGACTGGACTTGGCCCGCCTGCCGAGGACGAGGCGATCCCGCGACGCGACCCCGCCCAAAAGCTCGCGCTCAGTCCCGACCAACGGCGCATCCGGTTCATGGAGCAGCTCGCGCCCGAGGAGCCCGTCTACAACGAATCCGACGCGGTGCGGCTGCGCGGCCCTCTTGATGTCGGTCTCTTGGAGGCGGCGCTCAACGCTGTCGTCGCCCGGCACGAGACGTTGCGCACGATCTACCCGCTCGCCGGCGACGAACCGGCGCCGGTGGTGCTCGACGCCTGGCGGGCGCAGCTGAAGACGATCGACCTCAGCGCGGCGCCGCCGGCGCAGCGCGAAGCCGAACTCAAGCGTTTGCTGATCAGCGAACCGCGCGCGCCTTACCGATTGTCGAGCGAGCCTGGCCTGCGCGTGACGCTGGCGCGCCTCGGCGAGGCCGACCATGCGTTGATCGTCATGATGCACCACATCGTCTGCGATTTCGCCTCGATGGGCATATTCTGGCGGGAGCTGTCGGCGCATTATAGCGCCGGTCTCCGCGGCAAGGCCGCCGAATTGGAGAGCCTGCCGGTTCAATACGGCGACTACGCCGCCTGGCAGAACCGGGTCGACGTCCAGCGGAACTGGGAGGCGGATCTCGATTACTGGAAGCAGAAGCTCGAAGCCGTCCCCGCGGTTCTCGACCTTCCCACCGATTGGCCGCGGCCGCCGAATTTCACGTTTCGCGGGGCGCGCAAGCGGTTCTTAATGGAGCCGGAAGATACCGCGGCCTTGCGCGATTTCGCGCGCAAGCGGCGGATCAGCCTGTTCAACGTTTTCGCCGCCGCGGTCAATGTGCTGCTCTATCGTTACTCCGGCCAGGAGGACGTCATCCTCGGTATCCCGTTGTCGCAGCGTGATCGCCCCGAGTTGCAGTCGGTCTTCGGCTTCTTCCTGCACACCCACGTGCTGAGGACGCAACTCTCCGGCGACATGCCGTTCACCGAACTGTTGGCGGAGGTTCAGAAGGCGACGCTCGATCTCTATGCGCACCGCTCGCCGCCTTTCGATGAGGTCGTGCGCGTCGCGCGGCCAGGACGGAGCGCCAGCTACACCTCGCTGATGCAGGTGATGCTGAATTGGCGGGACAAGGAGCAATTGCTTTCGTCCATCGGGATGGAGGGGCTCGACGTCGAGTGCCTTGTCAGCGAGGCGGCGACCGCCAAATTCGATCTGACCTTCGTCGTCACCGACGCCGGCGATGTCTTCTGGGTCGACGTCGAATACTGCACGGATCTGTTCGAAGAGGCGCGCATCGAGCGAATGGTTGGTCACCTGGCGACGATTTTGGCAGGGGTCACGGCGAATCCCGAGCAGGCCATCTCGGAGGCGCCGATGCTGACCTTGGCCGAGCGACAGCAACTGTTGATGGAGTGGGGCGCGGCGTCGAGCGTTTGACGGATGGATCTGATGATTGACGCGTTGTTTGCGGCGCAGGCCGCGCGTACGCCGGACACGATCGCTGTTGCGTTCGAGGGCGATCGACTGACCTACCGCGAACTCGCGGCGGCGGTCGATCGGTTGGCGGCGACTTTACAGGGCAGGGGGGTGGGGCCGGGAGCCCTGGTCGCGCTGTTTTTCGACCGCTCTCTCGAACTGGTCGTCGCGATGCTCGGCGTACTCAAGGCGGGCGGCGCCTATGTGCCTCTGGATCCAACCCATCCCAGCGCGCGGCTCGCCTACATTCTCGAGGACGCCAAGCCGCGCGTTCTGCTGACCCGGCGCGGCGGCCCGCCCACGCCGCCCGCTTTCACCGGCCCGACGATCGCGGTCGACGCCAAGGAGCCGTCCGTTTCGCCTGCCGCCAGCGACGCGCTGACGCCGCCGGCCCGCACCATCAACGATCTAGCCTACGTGATCTACACCTCGGGATCCACCGGCGCGCCCAAGGGCGTGGCGATCGAGCATCGCTCCGTCGTCAACATGCTCCAGTCGATGCTGGCGCGCCCGGGGCTCGGCGCCGTCGACATTCTTGTCGCGATCACGACGCCGATGTTCGACATTTCGGTGCTCGAGATTTTTCTGCCGCTGATCTGCGGCGCGCGCGTCGTCGTCGCCTCCGACGCCGTCGCTCGCGACGGCGTGGCGCTCGCCGCCCTGATCGAGAGCGTCGGGGCCACGGCGCTACAGGCGACGCCGAGCGGCCTGCGCATGTTGATCGACTCTGGGTGGCGCGGCGCCGCAGGGCTCAAGATCTTTTGCGGCGGCGAGGCGTGGCCGGAGCAGCTGGCGGCCGAACTTCTCGAGCGCTGCGGCTCGCTGTGGAACATGTACGGACCGACGGAGACGACGGTCTGGTCCGCGGTCGCCAAGATCGAACCCGGCCAACCAGTGCGCATCGGACGTCCAATCGCCAACACCGCCCTCTACGTTCTCGACGAGAGTCGCCAACTGCTTCCCGTCGGCGTGACGGGCGAACTCTATATTGGCGGCGCGGGATTGGCGCGCGGTTATTTCAATCGCGACCAACTCACGCGCGAGCGGTTTGTGCGCGATCCCTACGCGCAGACGCCGGGCGCGAAGATGTATCGCACCGGCGACTTGGTGCGCCGGCATGCCGACGGGACGCTGGAATTCTTTGGCCGCACCGATCATCAGGTGAAGATTCGCGGCCACAGGGTCGAACTGGGAGAAATCGAGGCGGAACTTGCGAGCCAGCCGGGCGTTCAACAGGCGGTCGTTGTCGCGCGCGACGACGCGCCGGGAGGATTGGGCCTCGTCGCCTACGTCATTGCCGCGCCGGAGGGCGCGCCTTCCATCGACGATCTCAGGCGCGCGCTCCGAGAGGCGCTGCCGGCCTACATGATGCCGGCGGCCTTCGTCACGATGAGCGCCTTCCCGCTGACCCCGAACGGGAAGGTTGACAGAAAGGCCATGCCCTCGCCGGTCGCCAGTGCCGCCGCGCCGACGGCATTTGTGCCGCCGCGCGACGAGGTCGAGGACGTCATCGCGCAGATATGGGGCGAGCTACTTGGATCCGAACGGGTTGGCGCCCACGACAATTTCTTTGAATTGGGCGGCCATTCGCTGGCTGCCGCGCGCATGATCGGCAAGATCAACAAGACCTTCAACGTCAAGCTCGGCGTGGCCACGGCGTTCCTGTCGCCGACCATCGAGTTGCTGGCCGGGGAAGTCGGGCGGCTATCGAGGAGCGGCGCGCGAAAAGCGAAGGTCATGCCGCTCCAAGAGGGACGCCTCGGCCCGCAGATCTTCTTTGTTGGCGCGGGCGGACTGGAATACAGCCTGGCCAAGTTCATCGGTCCTGATTTCGCGATCTATGGCGTCGACGTCCCCCTGGACAGCGCTAAATCACACAGCGTCGCGGGCCTCGCGCAACCTTACGCGGAGGCGATTTGGGAACATGCTGGGGCAAGCCCCAGCGCGCTCATCGGTTACTCGTTTCGCGGCAAGATCGCATTCGAGGCGGCGCACGCTTTGCACGCGCTGGGCGGGAACGTCGCGGCAGTCGTGTTGATCGATGCGTTCGCTTGGCGCAATCCTCACGTCGGCATGGTGACCGACGCCTGGGAAGCGACTTGGCGCGGGTTTTCCCCGAGGCGAAACAAGCGGCCCGACGGCGCCGGCGGCGCGATTTCGGCTGTCGTGCGCCTCTGGCGCTTCAACTCGTGGCTGGCGCGGCAGTTCGTGGTGGAGGCGCGTAGACGCGCGAGCGCGCAAAAGACGTGGAATCCGCTCGATGGGATGATCGACATTGGCGGCGACGCATTCGAGCGCGGCGCCGGCATGGCGCTTTTCCGCAAAGTCCGGGGGTCGTTCCATCCTCGTCCGCTTGACGCCCGCGGCGTGCTTATCCGCGCGGAGGCGGCCGATGAAAAGATGCTGCCGAACTCGATGCTGAACGGCTGGCCGCGCCTGTTCGATCGCGGTCTCGAGGTCATCCATGTTGCGGGCGAACATAAGTCGATCATCGTCGACACGAGCATCCGCGCCCAAATCGCCGGCTATGTCGCAGAGGCGTTGCGCCGTATGTCCACGCCTTAGCGCGGACCGACGGGTCGCGAATCGCGGCCGGCACAATCGCGTAGGCGCGCGTTTGGGCGCGCAAGTTCGACTCTGGCGCATGTTAGGCGACGGTTGCGTTGTGGCGCCCGTCGTCGAAGGCGGTTGCCACTCTCTTGGCGCGGATGGCTAGAAGGAGCGCGCCGATCGATCGTCGGCGCTGATTGCCAGCGGGCGGTCGGCGGGTGGCTCGGCGAGCCGCTGACGGCAATCAGCTCCGTCCTGTCTTCACGGGTTCCGCCACGCGCGACAGCCCAAAATCGTGCCGGTTGCGGAGATGATGGGCGAATGCTGACCCATTTGCGTTCTACGGTCATGACTCGTTGCGCAACGGATGCGCAAGACTTCCGTCTCGAGGCGTGTTAAGAGCTGCATGATGCGCTGACGATGTTTCATTCCGCGAGTACATGGGTTCCCAGATGACAGTCTTCGCAGTCGTCATAGGAATCGTTGCGAACTGCTTGGCTTTAATTCCGGTCGGCCTGCTCTTTGTTGAGGTTCTGCTCGCGGCGACCTCGAAGTGGCCTCCTGAGACGGAAGAGAAATCGGTCAGGCGCAGCGGCGCGTTCGCCGTCATCGTGCCCGCTCACAACGAAAGCGCGAATCTGGTTCCGACGCTTCGCGACATTCGCGCGCAGCTCGCCACCGGCGATCGCCTGGTCGTGGTCGCCGACAATTGTGCTGACGATACAGCCGAGATCGCCGCGCGCGAGGGCGCGGAGGTCGTCGAGCGCAGCGATCCGAGCCGCAAGGGGAAGGGATATGCTTTGGAGCGCGGCGTCCAGCATCTTCGCGCCGCTCCCCCCGACGTGGCGATTGTCGTCGACGCGGATTGTCGTGTTGAGAATGGGGCGCTGGAGCGACTTTATGCAGTTGCGGAAGCGACGGGGCGACCGGCGCAGGCCTTCTATTCGATGCGATCGGCGGCGGGCGGGGCGGTAAACAGGCAGGTGGCCGAATTCGCCTGGACCCTGAAGAATTTCATTCGCCCGCTCGGGCTTTCGGCGCTGGGGCTTCCCTGCCACCTCATGGGCTCGGGAATGGCGTTCCCCTGGAGTGTGATCTCCTCGGCGGAACTTGGCACCGACAACGTCGTGGAAGATCTCAAGCTCGGCGTCGAACTCGCTCTGCAGCGGCGTCCGCCGATTTTCTGTCCGGACGCCGGCGTCGTCAGCTATTTCCCCGATTCTGAGGCGGCGGCGGAAGGCCAGCGCAAGCGTTGGGAACAGGGACACGTCACCCTGTTTCTCACCACCGGGCTTCCCTTGTTGCCCAGAGCCGTCGTCGAGCGAAACCGCAGTCTGCTCGGCCTGCTGCTGGATCTCGCCATACCGCCGGCGTCGATGTTGGTGGTGGCGCTGCTGGCGTTGGCGTCCGCGTCGTTCGTTCTGTTCCTCTGCAGCGGCGTCGCGGCGCCGCTTCTGCTCGGCGGCGTCGACATTCTCATATTTGCGGCCGCGATCGGCTTGGCTTGGGCCCGCTTTGGACAGCGGATCTTGCCGATCAACGCCGTCCTCTCGATCCTTCCATATATGGTGAAAAAGCTCGTCCTCTACGCGCGCATGCTGCGCCATCGCGGGCCGCTCGAATGGAACCGCACCGAGCGCGGCGGCTCTTCGGGCGATTCGCGCTGAAGACGCCGGCGCATTCTTGAGACTCGAAGCGGGTCGAAGCTCGTTACCTTTCGGTCATCGCCTCCGCCATCGTTTTGCCGAGCGGGGAGAGGAGGTAATCGATGACTCTTCGGCTTTCGGTTTTGATGTCGACGACGGCGGTCATGCCGGGGGCGAGGGGGACGGTTGCGCC